>Ga0307511_10008318_pt1 | contig 10386 bp, 8 predicted proteins | sample 13_EM_MG_FD_200266 | JGI IMG/M metagenome (GOLD analysis project Ga0307511, IMG submission 200266) | Populus trichocarpa ectomycorrhiza microbial communities from riparian zone in the Pacific Northwest, United States - 13_EM | ecosystem: Host-associated > Plants > Roots > Unclassified | place... | reverse complement strand
AGAAGGCCGAAATTCCAAAATCAACCGTGCTACTCCACAAAGTCCCCGGGCTCTCTCAAAGGGGCCTTGGACTATGGAAAATCCCCGTAGGCTTAAGCTAACGAAACCACTGTCGTCTCGAGCTTCAACCTCGTTCTCGTCCCATCTAAGCTCTGCTTTCAATTCCGTGAAAGCGCGTTCGTCGGGCTCCCTCCAGCGGACCCCATCTGCCCCAGCACTTCCCGGGTCGTCGCACAGTGCGAGATCAGCTGACAGCTACCAGCGGTTTCAGTCCTTCTCCCATCGGCACCAGCCCTTTTCCTCATCGTCGTCAACCTCCCTGGACAGACCGAAGGGAAGCTCTCCACTACTGCAGCAACAAGGGTACTACGCTTCATCACTAGCCGAATCGCCAATCGAATTCCACGCCCAGGAGCAACACCTTCAAGCCGGTCATATTCTGCACCGGACTCTGGGGGCGAAATCTCCGACGACAATACAACCACCCACTGTTATGGAATCGTCCAAAAACTCTGCCAGGCAAAGTACTCTGCGTCGAGCCCCACCCCCTCCGCTGAATTACCCTCCCTCGGAACACGGCTCCTCAGCGTCGACTGCTTCTGGAACACCTTTGCTTCGACAATCAATGAGCTTCTCCACAGCCGATAAGGGCTTCCCCGGGAACCTGAGTCCTGGGCGATTGCCTGATGAGCACAATTTGCTCAAAACATCAAACAGCATCCGGAAGAAGACCGGGTTTTCCAGTTTTATGAATAGTATGCTTGGTTCGCCTAAGCGAGTTGAGATATCCAGCCCCTCGAATCCTGTCCACGTTACCCATGTGGGGTTCAACTTTGTGACAGGGGAATTTACTGTAAGGTTCAATCGGTTGCTTTGGTGACGCCACACAAGCTAATAGGCACGAAATACATAGGGGTTGCCCAAAGAATGGCAAAAGCTACTCCAGGAAAGTGGCATTACGCAAACCGAACAGGAGCAACACCCCCAAGCTATCAAAGACATTGTTGCCTTCTATACAGATACTACCGGCGGAAAAGCAGACGATGGGGTCTGGAAGAAATTCGATCATGCCCGTCACGATGTTGCGAGCCCAGGTGTTATCACTCCTGGTTCGACCACAACATCACGAACCCCTCATCTGAGCGGTAGCCCTGCTCTCATGAGCCCGCCGTTAAGTCCTCGCTTTCCGCCAAACAGTCAGAATAGCTTCGAAAACCCTCGCGCACCTCCTCCTATACCCCCTCATGGCAAAAGTCCTTCAGCACCACAAGGGAGTTCTTATGTTCCCGCAAGGGCGCCTCCTCCACCACCTACTCTTGCCAGGTCGCAATCATCACCCGCCCCGCCCACGCCTGCAAAAGGGACTACCCCATCTTCATTTGCTGCTCAACAGAGATCATTGGACACAACTCCCTCGGAGAAACCCTTTGAACCCCTGTCAAACTTTTTTCCTACTATCGAAAATGCTGCACAGGTACATCAGAATTATGCGAACGCCGGAGATGTTTCTGTAGAGGATCTCAGTGAACCTGTTAAGTCCCCACCGAAGCACTCGTCGCCTCTACAGCAGTCAATCACGACTTTTCCTCAACCTCCGAGTGGCAAGGGCACCCAGCATAAATCACCTCATGCGTCCCCAAACCCGGGATTAGCTCACTCACAGTCTCTGTCACATAAAACTCCGTCCAGCCAGTCCCACCCATCACCCGCACATGTCGGACCAGTGCCCCGCGCACGGCAAGCTCGGGCTCGGCCCAGCAAGGACATAGACATTGTTTCTCGCCTGAATGCCATTTGTACAGATGCGGACCCAACTAAGCTGTACCGTAGTTTGATTAAGATCGGCCAAGGTGCCTCAGGCGGGGTGTACACTGCATACCAGGTAGGAACGAATCGCTCGGTTGCGATAAAGCAAATGAACCTCGAACAGCAACCGAAGAAGGATCTCATCATCAATGAAATTTTAGTCATGAAAGACAGCAAGCATAAGAATATTGTCAATTTCATGGATAGCTTCTTATATCGGGGGGACTTATGGGTGGTAATGGAGTACATGGAGGGTGGAAGTTTGACGGATGTTGTGACATTCAATATCATGACAGAAGGCCAAATAGCGGCGGTTTGTAGGGAGGTAAGTTTTGCTTACACAATGAATATGGCAAAATCTGACCTACTATAGACACTGCAAGGTCTACAACATCTTCACTCTAAGGGTGTGATTCATCGTGATATCAAATCCGATAATATATTGTTGTCATTGGAAGGAAATATCAAACTTAGTATGCCTCATGCCCTAAAGGCCAAAGCTTGAGTACTGGGAATTTCGCTGCTGACATTATCCATTTTGAAGCTGATTTTGGTTTTTGCGCCCAAATAAATGAGGCCATGATGAAACGTACCACAATGGTTGGGACACCTTACTGGATGGCGCCAGAAGTGGTTACACGAAAAGAGTATGGGCGTAAGGTAGATATTTGGAGTTTAGGCATCATGGCAATCGAAATGATCGAAGGGGAGCCTCCATACCTCACGGAATCGCCACTTAGAGCACTATATCTCATTGCGACCAACGGGACACCGAAATTGAAGGAACCTGAACAATTGTCTCGAGAGTTGAAAGACTTCCTGGGACAGGCTCTGCAAGTCAGCCCAGATGACCGCTCTTCTGCTGGGGAATTGCTCCAGGTGAGTAACCTTCCTTCAATCTAACCGTTTCAAGAGGGCTAATAGCTCTTTTAGCATCCATTCCTTACAACCTCGGACCCACTAAACAGCCTCGCACCATTAGTGAAGGCCGCCCGTGCACAACGGGCTGCAGAGCGAAACCGGGGGGGATAAGGTGTCGAGAGCCGAACCACATTAATGCATGAATAGTAATCCAGGCAATGGGTATTTTAGGTGGAATAATTTTTAGTATCACGACACGTTTGGGTTTTAATAGGCGCGACATGATAGATTTTCAGCTCTCCGTTACTTGCAATCATATATACCTTTCTGGACCAGGATGGAGCCGGATGGGTGAAAAACAGGTGAACCGCATAAAACAATTGCCTCACCTGTTATTTTTGACCCGGATACTTTGTGGGATATGACTTTTGTGATTTATTCCTATGTCTACGAGTCCTTTGCCTTCGCTACCTTCTATAACGATGCTGTGGAAAGCGAACAGAGAAGGTCCCGGAATTATTCATGGTAGGATCTTGTGAGATACACTCCCAAATGGCCATGTTGATGTTCGTACTTCAAATATCGATGGCAGGTTGTGGGTTTTACGAAGTTGGCATGATTCAATTTTTTTTTCTGGATATTCCCTAAACATTGTTGCTGGCTAGTCACGGATTTGGTCCCCTTTGAATGTGTCTCCGTCTATTCACCTCTTTTATTATTTTTGGTCTCCATCTAGGTTGTTTTGTTCAGCTAAAGTACTTACTTAGTATCGAGTTTCGTTTTATGGTGGGATTGCCTTGAGATCAATTGCTGTGGTGAAGTTAGTTTACATATACCTTGAGGGCAACTTTGAGATATCAATACCTCAGCAGTGTTAAGCTGGTATTGAATGGTTTTGCCTTTGCTTCGCATTATATCCAATTTTCTATTTGTCACTGCGTTGTAAACAGTTTCTTTAACAGATCCTTTAGCAGATGGAATAACCTCGCCCTTCACCTGAGCACCGTAATGGAGGGTCTTTGTCTAGTAAGTTTGTTAAGAGACGAAAAGCATGGAGTATGCGTCGGAAAACGTACGTACCAACACCAAAACTAGTGACCCACTTGATCAACTCTCACTTCTTGAAACTAGTTTTGAAATTGTCTGGTTAGCACATCGAATCTCTTTTCATTAATTCTCCCAATACCTTGTGTCCCACATTCTGACAGTCACTTGCTCTAGTGCATACACTTCATAAATCTAAAGTCAAACCTCTATAATAGCCAGTCTGGTTTCGTAGAGGTATAGTTGCATCCTCTATATCCGCCTGACCTCTCGTGTTGCATCAAAGCCTAACAGGGTGTTACCCTCAAAAAGTCGCCTGGAGGGTTTGGGGCAAGCGGGTCTCGGGACTCATCGATCCTGGCCGAGAAAACTCTGCCGCACCCCCGCCCAGCAAAAGTCCCGAAATCTGTTAGAATTTGGGAACTTCCGTGCCAACCAGTCTAGGAACTTCCCGCAAAAGCAGGAGTTCCGATCGTACGAGACTTATTCCAAGCGGGAGTTTTTGGCTCACTATGATGGATAAGGTTGGGCGGTCCTCCCTCGACCCCTCATATCTCGACCCCTTTCTGCTTAATTACCCTCCCGAAGGAATTCAAGTTGGAAGACTGGAATTCCTTTGGCCCAGGCTTTGACTACCTACATAGACCCCGAACTTGGACATTTCACATACAACTTACTCGCTGTGGCAGCTAGACAAATATGGAATCCCTTGTCCACATAACCTCTCCATTTGCATGGAACCTGGCGCTATACCCCCGGCACTGATAAGGCAGGTTCGAAGAAAGTGTTGCCCCATGTATAACCCTTTTATGAAGCAAGTTTTCTCTATGTACCAGTACGTATTACTCGCTAATTGTAAGGTATGACTGACTAGTGAAATAGGGGATTGCAGAGTCCCTTTCCATTGCATTTTTGCATGACCCTTCGTGGTGTTTCGTGGTGTTGCCCTTGGGCCTACAAACGTGCCGACCGCTACCACTCCCACGTCTCCTTCCACGACTAATTTAACGGTCTCCAAGCCCCAAATTCTTGAGACGCGGAAGGAAAGGGCCGAGGAGCATTGTGTGAAGAAAGAGCTATATACTTTCCCTCATGGGACACAGGCTTTATGCTGGGGTATCGATGACTTACCTTCTAGTCTGGTTGGCACAAGCCGCTCTCCTAGCAAGACTACCTTCGGGTTACTACTTGACCTGATCTAGTTTAGCCGATGGAAAGAGCTGTCAATCTTCATCTTTCATGGTCTGAAGCCGTGCACTTGGCTTTAATTCCCTATTGCTGATGCATAATTGTGATTACATATGCAGTTGCTAATCTGACGAAGTTGAAAGTAGTCTGGTTGGCACAGTTGAAAGACAGTTCCAACTTCTGCACAAGCTCATCAATTCATGGCTGGCCTGATGCAATCAATCCACCCACCAAAACATACTATCATACACTGCAATTACACTCCTGTGCCCCGCCTGCACAGTCCTCCAGTCTCAAACCACGACCTTTGCAACAAGCGCAAGACAAAATGATTGTTGGTAGCCGGCCGTTTGTGGCCCTTACTTTCACCAAGACTTTTGGTTCCTTTCCGACTTCGTGATGCTGAGAGGAATCTTACCACAGACCGACACAGACATCAACCTCACCTGTGAACCCCGACACTATGAACGAACCGAAACGATTAGAGCACATGGGGGGCCCTACTTCTGAAAGGATCAATATGGAAACAATAGCCAAGGATCTGTCCTGGGTTCCAAAGGTCAAAAAGCATGCCTTGAAGTCGACATTTTTGAGCAAACTCCAGGATACAATAAGAACAGCTAGAGCGATTGATTGGGTCCTAGCCTTTGTGTAAAGTATATTTTTTTCTCTTTTGCACAACAGATGCGTTCCGTGTTTTATCCACTAAAGGTATACATTGTTGTGATAATCTCGTGTACACACAGTCAATCACAATATTTGGTATATGTACATCTTCACATCCAAGAACATTCTATGCAGCTAGTCAATCTGACCTCCACATGCATCCTCTTGAAGTGCCCTCTTTGCCCTCTCTACAGTGCAAGCGTAAAGCGGAATGCAGACATGACAGGCCCAGTCAGGGTATACTCAGACATACAAAGACATTCACATCCTGCTACAGAAGCTTCTATAACCTGTTCTTGTTTCCAGGCTGTCTGTGTAGAATAGTTTACCTCCATTAATACTATGCACTATGGGGAATACTCAACAGTGGTTGAAAGATTCAAGCCAGCTCCAACCGGCCTTATACCGCAAGATGAGTTTAATTATAAGATGGAAAACCTTTGTGTACTGGTTACCCTGAACGGTCATTTTTCGTCCAGGGGTTTCGCTACATATGATATAGTAGAGCATCTCTAGAGAATGTTTCTATTGGAGTAATTCTCCAACTATTAGCAGTTCTGGCTGTTCTGTCTCTTGTATGCAAATTGGCAAATTGTGATCGTCATCTTGAAATCAATTTCAGCTAGCCACAGGAGGCGCAGTCGAGTTGCAAGTTGCAAGTTGCATTTGCGCTGGGCGCCAAAACGGCGGGCCTAACTGTGTACATACAGTCAGTACATATTATTATATGTGCACCGCAGCAAATAACCTTGGAACTCATGGAGTTGGAAAGCTTGCCCTGTCTTACCAACAGGCTACATAACATAACGAGCGTACCCTGCTTGTTACGCAACCCTTCGCCGCATTACAGTTCACTTGGGTAAGCTATCGACATACTCTAACGGTACCTCCCCTTCCTACCTCTAGCAATCCCTCGATCGACCTAGAATCTCATCGACATCCTTAAGAAAGCCATTTCCCACTCAAACCAGAACGAACGGAGATTCATACATAGCTCACTTTGCCTGAGCTATTACAGTTGAAGGAAACCCTGCCAGCTTTAATCGACAGTAGCGATCACAGAAATACCCCGCCATGTTTAGGGCGCCGCAGAACCCGTTCGACGATGTCATCGGTGGGTTTCCTCGTTCCCTGGGAAAATGAAACTGCGACTGGTGCAGAGAAAGGGGAGAATGAATGGGTTAGATAGATGGGGCCTTGGAGAGCTAATAGAGCCTTGAACAAATGTAGCGAAAGCGACTGACGAGAATCTCACCTCGGAGAATTGGGAGTATATGATGGATGCATGGGAGAGGATAAACGAGTCTGGAGAGAATGGGTAAGCCAGCTCACATCGCTTTCCTCGTTTGTTGCATTTCTGCCGCAGATGGCAACTCAGAGCAGCTTGCTAATACTGCATATGGGGGAAGGACAGTCCGAGAGATGCTGCCGCTGCATTAATAAAACGTCTAGCTCACAGGAATGCAAACGTTCAGCTATATACTCTGGAGCTTGCGAACGCCCTTTCGCAGAACTGTGGCCCGAAGATGCACAGGGAGCTGGCGTCAAGGTCCTTTACAGATGCGTTGCTGAGGTTAGCTAGTGATAGGGTACGTACCTTTGTACAACAGGGATTCGCAAGTTGAGATGCTGATGTTTTTGCTGGACAGAGTACACATGCTGCGGTCAAATCAAAGATACTGGAGAGAATGGCAGAATGGTCGGAGATGTTCGCAAGGGAACCGGACCTGGGCATAATGGAGCAGGCATATCACAAGTTGAAGTCACAGAGTGTGTTATCCCCCCCGGCCTAGAGCTCTAGATAGCTGCATGCTGACGGCAATGTAGACCCAAATTTGGCTCCCCCATCGAAACCCCAGAAGCGTGAGATCTCCGAACTTGACCGACAGAAGGAGGAGGAGGAACTTCAGATGGCGCTAGCAATCTCTCTTAAAGAGCGACAAGCTGCATCAAACTCCAAAGCAGCCAGCAAGGCCCCAGAGAGTTCCGTAGCGAAGCAAACGACACGGACGCCAACCCCCAAACCACCCGCCCCACCCCAGACAACCGCAGCTACAGTTTCTCGCGTTCGGGCACTATACGACTTTGTTCCCTCGGAAACGGGTGAGCTGGCATTCAAGAAAGGGGATATTATTGCTGTGTTGGAATCAGTGTACAAGGATTGGTGGAAGGGTTCGCTAAGAGGGCAGGTTGGGATATTCCCATTGAACTATGTGGAGAAATTGTCGGACCCGACGCCCGAGGAACTACAGAAGGAGGCTCAGGTGGAAGCAGAGGTTTTTGCGGAGGTCAAGAACGTTGAAAAATTACTGGCGCTGTTGAGTACATCGGATGCAAGTGGCCAGGATAGCGAGGAGATTACTAGATTATACCACTCTACCCTTGCTATAAGGCCAAAACTGATTGAGCTGATCGGGAAGTATTCGCAGAAGAAAGGTATGGTCACTGGATGATAACTATACCAGGGAAGATGTAGCTAATATGACTTGTTAGATGATTTCGTTTCGCTCAATGAGAAATTCATCAAGGCGAGGCGGGACTACGAATCCCTACTGGAATCCTCGATGGCTGCCCCACCAACTGGCCTCTATGGTCGCCCTCCACCATCCCAAACCCCTTACGACGATTACAGTGGTTACGCTCCTCCCGGGGGCCAGCCATCTCAACAACGATACTTCCCCCCCGGCCCCTCCAACCCCCACCCTGCCTCTTCACCGCATATTGGCCACAGCGCTTATCAACCACCACCACCACACCACGTTGACCCTCCATACCCCGTAACGGCTCAAAACACAGGAGGAACAGACGCCCGCAGGCAAAGTGGGCACGGAAAGATGGTTCCAGGACAACCTGATCCCGTATATCCAGGAGCAGCCCAGTACTACCAAAATCTTCAGCAGCAACCTCCGCAAGCACAAGGAGGCCGACCTTCCCATCCAGATAGTACACAAGGATCATCTACAGATTCACCGGGGGGGTATCAATTTCCACCCCACCCACACCCTCAAGGTGGCCCACCGCCCCAAGAACTCGCAACCTCTGTGTATGACTCCCCACTTAATGACCGTCCTCCACATGGAGGGTTTGGCCCAGGGTCACCAATGCCTCCAGGCGCCCCCGATGGCAGGGTATCCCCTCCTGGAAACCCTGGATATAACTATTACGGGAATCATATACCCAGACCATTGACAGTAGGTACACAGGGTCAGCCAGGGTTGGCACCGGGGAGCCATGATGTTACCCCCGTCAGCCCGCCCAGCGCACATGCGACTCTTGGAGGGCAGTATGGTGGACCAGGGGGATATCCGAGTTTGCCTCCTGCGAGAGGAGATGGCGGGAGTGGGGGGTATACGGCGTATCCGGGGCCGGGTAGAGACGAGCACTCGGGGGGTGGGGGCGGCCCACAGGATTATTATAGGAATAGTGAATTATTTTTGCCACAGGGGAGTAGGGCGTAGTGGGGTTTTGATGGAATGAAGGGAGTCGTGGGTTGAGGCAATGAGGCAGAGGTGTTGATATGGAAGGACGTCAGGGCAGGGGAGGCAAACAACTGGCGGGTTGTAGCACAATATCTCATAGTTTGGGCCTCGTTTCTTTTTAGGTTTTTTCCCTTGGGATTTGGTTTCTTGCTTATTTTTCGTTGCTATTTTTCGCTTGTGTGATGGTAGTATCTTGACGAAGAGATGAACTTGTTTGTTTTCGTTGCCAGGCCTGCAGTAGTATTTACTGGAGTACCTTTAAAGCCAGAGTACCTAATATGAACCCCGCGAGACAGAAACCAGACCAGGAGTACTTTATTCCTTCTAAAGTATGTTGAGCAGTCGGATCTTGTACTTGACTTGAGATTATGGCCATATTCATGCGGATATCACACATACTGTATATACTTTATATATATGTACAGTACATGTAGTATATGGCATCACTTGACCCGCCCAACCACCTGCATTTGTCTCCCGTCAACGCCTACCGTACAGCCGTGTCACCTCACCACCGTACCTAGTCACCACGACCGCGAGTAGGAGGGAATTGGAGCGAAATTACAACAACACTACTACACCGCAATGGCAGATGAGGAGCTTGCGGTTCCGGAGCTTGTGGTTGAGGAGAGTGTTGCTGGGGAGGGGGAGAGGACGCGGTTGTTGGGCGAGGCAGTGGTGGGGAGGAGAAGGTATGATGCTACGAATACCATGCAGGGAGGAGGAAGAGGAAGAGGAGATGGGGGTGAAGATGGTAATTGCAATGGTGATGGTGATGGTGATGGTGATGGTGATGGTGATGGTGATGGTGATAGTGGTGATGACCCTACTAGGGTAGCGCGCATTCCTGTTACACGGGGACGCTTATTCGCAATCCTTTGCACTCTTTGGGTACCCCCCACGCCCTACTCCCTCTTCTCCATGCTCATAGATGTCTGGATACGGGGTGGCTAACACCCCTTAGATCGGGACGTTCCTCGCCGCCCTCGACCAAACCCTCCTCACGACGCTCCTCCCCCCCATCACCGCCGAGTTCTCCTCCTCCTCCACCCTCTCGTGGCTCGCAACAAGCTACCTCATCAGCACCGCCGCGCTGCAGCCCCTCTTCGGCAAGCTCACAGACATCTTTACTCGCCGCCTCGTGCTCGTCTACTGCAACATCCTCTTCCTCCTCGGCACGCTCTGGTGCGGATTCTCCCGCTCCGCAACGGAAATAGTCCTTGCGAGGGTCCTCGCGGGCATGGGTGGGGGAGGGCTAACTACTATTGCTGTCGTGGCGACTAGCGATGTGGTTAGTCTTCGAGATAGGGGAGTCGTGCAGGGGATTGGTAATATTGTGTTT
>Ga0307511_10008317_pt1 | contig 10387 bp, 4 predicted proteins | sample 13_EM_MG_FD_200266 | JGI IMG/M metagenome (GOLD analysis project Ga0307511, IMG submission 200266) | Populus trichocarpa ectomycorrhiza microbial communities from riparian zone in the Pacific Northwest, United States - 13_EM | ecosystem: Host-associated > Plants > Roots > Unclassified | place... | reverse complement strand
CCTCCGTATTCTTCCTCCCCACCACCCACCTCCCACCGCACCAGATCAATACAAATATCAAGCTCAACAAAAACATCCCACAAAGCCAAGCGAAAAGTTCCTCGACCCCTCTCTGGTCTTCGAGACAAGCGCTCAAGTGAGGAGAGATCACCATCTTACTCCAGACAGGGGTCACCTACTGGCTACCCCCAACTACCGAGGCCCACAGCGGCCCGCACGCCCGGCTCCCCAGTGAACCCGATCAACATGCCACATAAACCAAAGAGGGATGCAAGTGGGCGAACCCTATTGCACCGTGCAGCTCAAAGGGGAAATCTGGAAGAAGTCATCAACATATATAATCAGAACCAGGATCTTTTGAACGAGGAAGACAATGCTGGATACATACCTCTACACGAAGCATCGCTATCTGGACATACAGATGTGGTCAATTTCCTCCTTTCAAGTGGCTCCTATGTAGACAAGCAATCCCACACGGATAAGGATACACCTTTGATGGATGCTGTGGAGAATGGACATCTGGAAGTCGTTAGGTTATTGTTGGAAAAGGGAGCAGACCCGAAAATTCGAAACAACAGTGGCGCCGATGCATTGGAATTAATGAGCGAGGATAAGTCCGACTCTTCTGCAATTGAAGAGGCTATCAAGGCCGCTCTTCAGAAGAGGCGGTCGAAGAGGTCATCCGATGATGAGAACCGAAATAGTGCTCAAGTCGAGAGTCATTCATCGAGGGATCCTTCAGTAGCTAGTCCTGTGCACGATACTGCACCATCAACATGTCGGCATGTTACCACTGGTCGGAGAAGCAATGCACGGGCTCATCAAACGAAGAATGAAATGCTTTGGGTCGAGGGTGGGAAGAATGGACTGCAAAAATTAAGGGAGAAAGCACGCCTTGGAGATTCAGCGATTGTGTATGCCTGCCTCGAGCGGGGAGTCGAGCCTGATGTGGAGTCTCTTATAGGTGCAATCAAGGGTGGACATGATGACACAGTCAGTTTACTTCTGGCATTCGGTGCAGATGCAGACCCTGAAATATCACGATCAACCAGCACGGGAAAGCGTCATTCGGAGGAAACACCAATGCTGGCAGCAATAGGGCGAAATAATCTCAAGATTTTGGAGTATCTTCTTGACAAAGTGGACCCTCTTCGAAAGGATAGCCGTGGCAGGTCATATATGGATATATCACGGGACAGGGCAGGTGACTTGTGGGAGCAGGAAGTTAAACTGTTACAAGCAGCTTATGACAAAGCGGTGAAGGTCAGAGGGTTGACTAAGGCTGTTGACAGGTCGCCGTCTACTAAGAAGAAGCTTGAAACTGTGGAAAATCCAAATACTAAGCGAGCTAGACCACGCCGAGGTTCCATTGCTTCAGCAAGTACACATCGCCGCTCAGAGTCAACTCAATCGAAAATGGGAGATAACTCCGACAGGGAATCTCCAAAAGAAGTGGACTCGACCGTAGTCAAGAAGAAACGACGGTTAGTATCTGGAAAAGATTTCTTAGCAGACAGGAATCTATGCTCAACTTCCAAGAGCCAAGAGCCTCGTTCATCGGTCTCTCGCCATGATCTGACAACTCAAGAATCTCGGGGTTCTCAGCCTCCGAAACTCAAGATAGAATCAAAGGAAGTCGACATGCTTGACATTCCTGAAGTTAAGTCTGACCGGAGTCGAGAGAGGAGCCGTGAACGGGCGAAGACAGCAAATGAGAAGTCTATAACAAAGGAGGCAGTCATAGGCAAAAAAAGGAACAAAGAAAACGACATCAATTCTGCCAAAAGTAGCAAGCCCACAATCATGGATCCGGAAAAGAAGAGAAGAAGGATTGGTTCGGAGGAAGTAAGTAATCGGGAGGAAGTTACCACAAGAAAATTGAAGAAGGGTGTCGAAATGGGTAATGTACGACTAAAGGATCCAAGGCGGGAAGAGATGCGACTCAAGAGGCTTGGTTCAGAGGCAAGGTCAGATGGTAGTGGGAAAGAAGAGGACACCAAAAAGATCACAAAAGAGCAGGAGCTTCTACGTGCCAGAAAACTAGCGAAGGAGGAGAAGAAGAAAAAACTAGCACAAGAAGAGAAGGCTGAGCGGAAGAGGCGGAAAGCCGAGGAAGCTGAACGTAAAGAGCGGGAGCAGTTGGCACAGCGAAGAGAGGAGGAAGAAATCACCAGGAAAGCGGCCGAGGAGGCGCGACGAGATATTTTACGAACGGAATACCTTATATCGGAGCAGAGGTCTATTATGAACACAGCGCTCGAGGAGTCTACGATTTTGCGAGAGAAACTTCAACATGAGAAACTAGAACATATTGCGGAGGCGAATCGTCAAAAGGAACTGCTCCGTATGGAAAAAGAACGACGTATGGAAATGGAACGACGTATGGAAGAAGAAAGGCGGGAGGCGGAGGAAAGACGCAAAGAGCATGAAGAAGCAGAGAAGCTTCGGATTGCTGAAGAAGAGCGGCTAAGACTGCAGTTGGAAGAGGAAGCCAGATCTAGAGCTGCAGCGGAAGAAAGGTTACAAATAGCAGCAGCTGAGCGGCGCCGTGCTGAAGAAGAGGCAAGGATTCAACGTGAGAGACTTCTATTCGAAGAGCTGCAGGAGGAGGCCCGGCGACTGGAGGAAGAGGCCCGGCGACTAGAGGAAGAGGCCCGGCGACTAGAGGAAGAGGCTGAGGAACGTCGTCTGTTGGAAGAACAGCGTCGAGAATCTCTGCCTGCTGCCCTTCGAAAAGTGGCAGAGGCACCGAATGTACCCTCTGTCGCGGAGGTTGGTGATTACCTACCCCTTTATCAGGTTTCTCTAGACGAAACCAATAGCGACGTACTTCCCAGTGGCAGTCTTCCCAATGGCAATACTGGACCTAAAGTCACGGGCTGGATCTTGAATATCCAAGCGGCTCTTATCTTGGGAGAAACTGACCTATCGTTTCAGGAGTGTTAGTTTAGAAAATCTATCAGTTTGATTGTGCTACTGTGCTAACAGCTCTTCAGATTATCTAGAGTCTCGCGAAGTGTCTGACAGCCAGAAAGCCCGTATGTGGATGCTTCTTACACCAATACTTTGTTCTCAGCGAACTTTCCAATCTACCAACGAAGAGATTTTCGAAGATCAACGAGTGAATAAAGAGAAATTCATGCGAATAAGTCCATTACTCTGGCTCAAGGTATTTCCCGATACACCTGCTCCATACTTCCTCCCCAATCACTAATGGCTCTAAACCTAGCTCGACGACTTCCACAGAATCCTCAACTCCGACCCCAGATATGCTCACCTCCTAGCAAAGGGGGTACTAAGAACCTCTTGGGTGGATCTTGCCTGGAAAATCGGGGACTTTTCACCGCCGACTCCTCGACCATCAATCTAACCACTCGGCCTTCCATAATCGACTCATCGGCGTAGCCCTGTGCGACCATCCATTACCCCCCAGACATCAGTTGTTTGGTTATATGTCTCTGTCTCCTACGTCTACACATCAATGGGCATGCTTCTATACTGGCGTTGGCGCTGTTTTTGTCCTTTGCTCAAAAGATTATTTTTAGCAGGATGGTAGGGTTGTACTGAGTTGAATATTATACATCTTTCCTGCTCTGCTGATATATACTTTGTTTCCCTTCGACTCGACTTGTTTTCCTGAATATATCACTTCTCATACACATTTTACTGGTTGGGCATGCGAGGGACGTTGACGTGGAGGCATGGTTTGAAGCGATTGAGTTTGTTCCTTTGGTTTTCTTTCCTTGTTTTTGGCTCACATGGTTTGGTTACATTTTTTTTGATCAACTTTGGGTGTACACAGGAGGCTTGCCATATTTTGCTCTGCCTATCTACTGACTCTTACTCTGAAACGACTGGATGAATTCAAGACTTGATTATGCTGTGGACTGGTTGCGGATGTTTTGATGATTTTCATTGTATCTGAATTACAATATTACATAATCTAGTCGTTATGAGGGCTCACACCCTAAGCCCACAAACCGATGCATCTGTAAGCAACAACAGAAAAATAACCGTCACCAAGCCAAGAGGCACTACACACTGCGGTGATAGTGTATGCGACTACCAACAACAGCTTGAGGAAATATTTCGACCTCAACGACGACGACTATCGACAACCCATACCCGACTGACGATCCCCGCGTCCCCACCAACAACCTTAAGCAGTCCCCCAGACCTATACAGCAAGAATGTCGCAATTCGAGCCTGTGGTGAGTTCGCTACATCCAAAGAGCTCAGTTTTATTCGACAAGATACGTTGGTTAGATTGGGTTGGGTTGAGCTAATGACTGAGCTCGTGGGTCGGTAGATTGTCATCGATGGCAAGGGACATCTCCTTGGGCGTTTGGCTTCCACCGTTGCCAAGCAGCTTCTTAACGGTCAGAAGATCGTTGTCGTGAGGTGTGAGCAGTTGAACATTTCTGGGGAGTTTTTCAGGAGCAAGCGTATGTTTATATTTCACTATCGTGCACCTGGAATTACTATTTGCACCGACCGGAGGGTCAAACTAGGAACTATGGACTCGTGACAGAGGAGATGGGGCATATCTGGGGACAATAAAAAACTGGGGTCGGGGAACTTTTGCTGACTTGGATACTCTATAAAGTCAAGTATCACGCCTACCTCCGAAAGGCCACCCGTTTCAACAAGACCCGTGGTCCTTTCCACTTCCGTGCCCCATCCCGCATCTTCTACAAGGCCGTCCGAGGCATGATTGCACACAAGACACCCCGCGGGCAAGCTGCTCTGGAGCGTCTTAAGGTCTTCGAGGGTGTCCCACCACCATACGACACCACCAAGCGCATGGTTGTGCCACAGGCCCTCCGTGTCTTGAGACTGAAGCCCGGCCGAAAGTACTGCACTGTCGGCAGGCTCTCCCACGAGGTTGGCTGGAAGTACCAGGATGTTGTTGCTAAGTACGTATAACCTGCCATTCTCCCTTCCGACTAGATTCAAATCATTAGAGTGGTTTTGGGGGAAGTTTGGTCGTAGGGGGTCTTAAGCTAATATGTATTCACCAACAGGCTCGAGGAGAAGAGGAAGGTCAAGTCCGCCGCTTACTACGCACGCAAGAAGGCAATTGCCAAGCAGCTCGGTGAGGCCAAAAAGACAACAAAGATTGAGAGTGTTGACGACAAGTTGGCTGCCCTCGGCTACTAAATGTTGACATACCTTTGTGTACCTAGACCGTGGGTGCGGATACCCGCGAGGGGCGCTCTGTTGTGTTTGGGTTCGGACCGGAGGAGTTGGCATTCATGAAACAAAAAAAACGCTCAAATAAACAAAACAAATGAAATCAATCCCCGTCATGTTTGCAACAATGTATATCAAAAAGCTGGCAGGGGATGTCAACTTCCGGCGGGGGCATGTTCTCATTTGTTTTCTTTTTTTTTTTTTCTGGTTATGGGATTCGGTTGGGAAAGGAAAGGCTGGTTGAGGTTGGTTAGTTGGCGACTTGGAGCATCTGAGAGTCTGGGGTTTGTCAGGTTGGAGATGATGGAAGAAGAGTCAACGAATTGTCAAATCAACATCAACATCGGATGAAACCTTGGGCCTATCCCAAGGCCCTTCCTAGCGACATGTCTCGACATTTTTTCCACTCAATATCCGTCACTCAAGCACGGCTATTCTCGCATCTCTTTCTGCCTCGATAACCGACTTCACTCATCCGCCCCTTTCATTACCCAGGAAAATTAGGCGCTCTCTTATCCTTTCATGCCTTGGTTTCCGGATTTCTCACATCTGTTGGTTATTGTGTCCAGATTTTTTCATGTCATGTATCTTTCCTTTTCTATTTTATCATGGGGGTTAAATAATTGCTTTCACTCATCCTTTTTTTTTTTTCATACACGGATTGCTAGGGACTGAATAAAAGCGTCAACGTGGAGTTTGAGGGTCAGGGCTTTTCAACAGGTGTCTACCGTCGTCATTTCCCAAGACTATGTGAATCACTCTACCTTTCTATTTCGTCTGATCATCACAATTCGAAACAGCGATGCTCGGTCCCCAGATGGCTTCTTCCCGACACCGGTACTTCAAACCAGACTAGGTATCTATGTACCCCTGCCTCTTACTTGACACGGGGAAACCCGCCCGTTTGCTGACGGTTGATTTCGGCTGGGTCGAAGCGCGCCGCCGATACTTCGATCCTTCATAAGCTCAATCCTAGTCCTTACAACTTCAATTAACTAGACCATAGATATAGTCTGGTTCCGTGGATGTATTATGGGTGGAATGGAAGAACACTCCCAGTAATTGACCCTCCTTGTTTACCAGCCACCGGAGAATCATAACAACAGCGATGAAGCCCTGTGTTAGAGTAGGTTATATCCGTAAGATTATCCGTTTTATGGATAGTCGATGCGAAACTTGTAAAAATTGACATGCCACTCACTACGCAACACTTTACCTTACCTTACAATTACAATGATGGATTTTTTGTTACAGAACTACCTCACTATATTGGAGTTTATTTAGACTCGCACGCCACTTATAGGTCCTCGCCTGCCTCATAGTTATCTCCGATCGCCTCAGAGTATGATGTCCGTAGCCGTGAAATCACGACATGGATGCGGATGCAGTACCTACTTGATAAGAAAGAAGCATTCTTAGGCTAGTTTAGCTGATATGTATCACCATATAAAATTGACATCGCTAGATTTTTCCTACTAACGAAGCGAATTCTTCCAATTCCGCATCACAGCCTAATTACCATCTCCTTATTTGAGTTTAAGCCCATCACCTCCTGCAAGCCATCAAGTTCAATTTGCCATTCCACGGCTCGCGGCTCCACACGGACCAATTGTAAGTCCAATGAGTGGGAGTGATACACGCCTCGTCTCATTACGCCTCGCTGTTTCTTAGCTGTGGCCAATTGTTCCGTGCCATGTCCAGATTTGAGTAAGGGGAACAGGTGGAAGCTCGAAAGAAGCTTCCAACGTGCAGGTTGGTTTCTGGAGGTTGGGATTAGCAGGGATAAGGTCACTCACGGTTTTTTTTCCTGGAGCGACGGGCGTCTCATGTCAGGGACGGAGATGGACAGGAAAAAGATTGACAGGTCTACCAGTATGCACTTGGGCAAGATGAGCAGGTGCTAGCTCTCCTTTTATTCCTAGGATTCATGAACTGGGGTTCAAGTTGGATAGTCGGCAGACTGCGAACTTTCAGTATACCCGGAGACTATGCATTAGTATATCATTTCAATTTAGCTGTGCTTCTGCATGATAACTTGTCCAGGAGGAGTTCATTGGCACGATAACTTGTCAGGAAGAGGTCCATCGTGCACATCGTGAGATATGGAATGAGTACAGTGTGACAGGCCATGTGGCAGCCTCACCTACATGCATGCGTCAAGTTTTTCAGACATCGCTAAACCTCATATAGCCAAGATATCACGACGTCTGGGCATAGGAGCGGTCGTGCCAACCAGACTACGTCTGGGCCTCACTTGGCAATATCAGTCTCTCGCTGATAAACTTTTTAGAGCCTTCGTTTCTATTTTTACTTCCTCAACTAGTATCGGCGGCATTTTGCATGCCCTGTTTATCTTTCTTGATTTAAACGGTCGAGATTGCTAGCAGGGTCATGGGATGGCTCAGATCCACTCCTAGTCAGCGTCGTCAGCGCATTTGTGATCATCATGAGCAGAGCCCTGCCCAACTCGCAACGTCAGTTAGCGAGAATGGCCGAATGTGCAATCGGGTGTGCGGATATAGTGCGAGCCAAGGCATAAGAGCTCTTATTAGCACCAGAGACTCGTACATCGATTGCATGTTGCTTATGAAGATGAGTGGCAGGACCGCCACCGCATTGCTACATGCTATTTGTTTCCTTTTCTCTCGACTTGCTTAGGAATAATGAGTTAATGAGCCTTGTCATGTATGGTGGATTCGTGCACGCTGCCGGGCGATCATCAGTTGCTGGGGTACCGGGGAGAAGAAATGTTTCCTCCCCGGCCCCCCATCCCGCTCTTTGTTCGCTCCCATGTTAGCAAGTTAGAGTATGCAGGATGAAGGAACTAATTTGCCATTTGGTTTTCATCTCATCGTTCTTCATTTACCAATGGTGTCATAGTTCTGCAAGTCGTCTCACAAAAGCTGATTTGATTTATGGTCTGTGTGATTGTGTTGCGTGTACCGGTGCCTATGGGTGCAGTGGATACTTAGGGAGGTTTGCATGATTGTTTGTGTGGCCCTGGCTCCACCCAGACTAGCTCCACCGGCCATCTATGGCGGCCCCCAGCCCGAAGTCTAGTATGTTCTTCTGATCGCCTGATAGGGACTTCCATATACTTAGAAGCTTATCTCTGGACCACCCCCAATCTTTAGTTTGGTTGCACTAATCTCGAGGTAGGGCAGCAGTCATTATAAAAGGCAGTGTGCTCCCACCCTTTCCCTTTTTCTTCTTGCTCCTTCTCTATCCACACACAGTCGTTCGAACCAACTACCACTCGCTCACCTCTCCTCAACTCAATCAGATTTTCCTACCTCACATCAAACGTTCGACGTTTTTCCTCTACATACCAAACACACGAATACACCTTAATTCTTAATCTCATAACTCAAGACAATCAAAATGCGTGCCTCAACCGTTTTCGTTGCCCTTGCCTCTTTGGCTGCTACCACTATGGCTGCTGGTGAGTTATCTTTTGATTCCCCAACACCGCTTTTGAGCAGGTTTGCTAACAACCATCACAGAATATCCTGTACCAACTACCACCGGAATCTCCATTCCCTCTGGTGTCCCAGTTCCTAGCCCTAACGGAACCACCAACAACACTCACACCCCAACTCCATCTGCTGATGGTGCCGGAAGCGTCCTTGCTCCAGCCAGCATGATTGGACTCACCATTGCTGGTGTGGCTATCGCTATCGGTGGTGCCGTCTTCTAAACAAACAACTTTAATACACACTCGGCAGACTGTTTCGGGCTTCGAAATTTGCAATCTACATGCCCCGGTTTCTCTACGATCAACAACATCGACTTCGATATCAGGAAGTGGATAAACGGTCATCATTCATTTCGGAAGTCATTCAGTGTCGAAAATGAAGGGGGTTTCAGAAGGGTGGTGTTTGTTTTTCTTTGTTCTTCACTTCTAACTAGGGCTTCTGTATAATGGCGGACTGTCTGCAGGCGTTAATAGCTTTATTCCCTTTTCTTTCTTACTATAATTGGGTCTGTCTACATTTCTACTTGTACTAGAGGGGCATTACTCCTGGACATACATACCGTGCATGGCTGTGTTTGTCTTTACTTCTTGTGAATACAGTTTGAGGTGGATTGGGCGTTTGTTTCATTCCCACTTCAGCACCACTTAAAATTTACATATTTTCCTCCGACAAAATGATCGCTTCATGAATGAACTCTTCTCCACCCAGAGACTACTTGTCTACCTAGTTTTACCCTCACATCTTGGCATGTAGGTAAGGAATCATTATGAGTAGCAAACAGGGATACAATACTCTGGATCCAAATGGACTAAGGTAGGTCAGTTCTTATGGTTATAAAGACTACTAATCCACAGGGAGATGGTGCACCTCGTCAAACACCATTCTATCGGCTGAATGGAGAATTACCAGAAAGCATACGGACTGCAGCCAGGCAGATCTCTTCCTCCCACACCAACAACCTACAACTCTTTACCCATTCGTGGAGAAGAACGAGAACCGAGACCTGAAACAGATCAGACCAGTCAAGCTGAGAGCACCTCAAGTTCAAGTTTCTTCAATGGGAGACTATTTGGAGGCGGTGGGGAAGACAAGAAGACAGCAAAAGAGAGGTTGAAGGACAAGGTCCGTGAGAAGAGAGAAAGACTGAGGAGCCAAAAGGATATTACACCGCATAGTAATAGCTTGCCTGCTGCATTTTATGATTTGTCTACATCTAGTAGCTTGACTGGGGTTGCAGAGGGGGGGCCTCATCATCATGAGCATCATCATCATGACGGCCAAGAGAGTTTGAAGTCGACCTGGTCACAAAAACACAAGAAGAAAGTCCGAATCGTGTGTATCTCTGATACACATAACCAAACTCCTGCCCGTCTTCCTCCTGGGGATGTACTTATCCATGCTGGGGATCTCACTAATTCTGGGACCTACAAGGAACTGAGTAGGGCAGCGGAGTGGTTAAGGAATCTAAAAGGGTATGAATACAAGATTGTGGTTCCTGGGAATCACGATTTAGGTCTCGATAGAAGTTGGGTTGAGGATTTTGGGTATGAGATTGGGGTCGGGTTGAAAGAGGAAGAATGTTTAGGAGAAGGCAGAAGGACCTGGGAAGAGTGTGTGGAGTTGTTTCTGGGAGAGGAAGCAAGAGATAGGGGGGTGGTGTATATGGGGCCAGCGCCAGGGGATTATGACCATAGTGGGGGAAGAGGAAGGGGTAGTGA
>Ga0307511_10008315_pt1 | contig 10388 bp, 5 predicted proteins | sample 13_EM_MG_FD_200266 | JGI IMG/M metagenome (GOLD analysis project Ga0307511, IMG submission 200266) | Populus trichocarpa ectomycorrhiza microbial communities from riparian zone in the Pacific Northwest, United States - 13_EM | ecosystem: Host-associated > Plants > Roots > Unclassified | place... | reverse complement strand
TGTATTTCTTTTTAGTTTTTTCATGTAAAAAAAATAATTTGAAAATGGAGGTTTTTGGATCCTAATACCTAAAAATCCAATTTAGTCATGGAAGATGTCCGAAATTTATTATACTGGATTACATGGTCAAACAACGTGTTGTCCATTTATTTGAAAGAAGGAAACCATGCAATTTAAATTACAGAAGATTAAAATAGTGTATTTACCTGCCCTAGATCACTTGGCTCGTGTAATAAAAAAAATCTGATCATTATTATAGACTTAAAATAATTTGGTCGGTCGGTGTACTATGTCCACTAATACTATACGTATACAACGAATACTGAAATATTATCAGTACTTCACGTGAATTATATTAAATCACCATTTTTATCTATTTCCCTTTTATTTTGAAAAAAAGAAAGAAGAAAACTACATGATCAAGGGGACAGCATATACGACTCTCCTTCCAAAACTCCAAACTTGTGCAGGAAAACAACCGCATCTAATGTGAAAATTTTAAATTTTTTTTTAGTTTAATATGGGTGTCCGGGCCAGCTTGCGCGTACCTTGACTAATCTCACGGGTCCTGAAGTTAACGACCATATAAACCTCCAGTAGCCATCATATGAGCAACCACAAGGCTCGAACCTGAGACCACAGAGGGAGCAAACCTCTTGGTCTCAAGCTCTTACCACTGGGCCACCACCTAGATGGTTAAATTTTAAACTTTTAATTTGATTATAGCTAGCTTTTTCACGTATGATTAAAAGAAATAAATAATATTTTTAAATTAATTCATACACCATCGAGAATTCAAGTTAATACCCATCTGGGAATGATGTAATTTCCGTTTTTAAATGCTTTTAATTTGAAAAAAATATTAAATTAATGATTTTTTAATATATTTATATTAACCCAGGAAAGGTGCCGGTGAAGGAGCTTTCTGGCTTTTGGTGCAGTGCCCAACAAACATAGGACCTCAAGATGCCTTCGAGATCTCGTGTGCGGTGTGACAGAGGCATCCACGCACTGTCCAAGCCTCTTGCATTATTTTCGGTGATTATGTCAGCCTTTCCTCTATTTTTTTAACATCTAACGGATAAAGATGATTTTACAAACAAGTGACGCCGTTTAACCCCATAAAATATTCAACTGTGATCACGTGACCTGTCAGTATCCGATTAAGGCATCTCCACACACCCTCGGAATTGTTATTTTACCTGTAAGATACATTCCGAAGACCATGAACAATCTGATTTTTTCTGTTTTCACAGATATAATTTTATATCTAGATATTCCTTTCCTATTAACTTATGTTATCTTCTATCCTATGATTTCAGTGCTCTTACCCTACTCTCTCGCTGTCCAGAATGAAATAAATAAAATCCAGATACATTCAAATGCGTGAATTAAAAACCACTGCATCAGAGGTCAATTAAGGCTTCGAAGACTGGAAGCGCAGACAGTGAGTGCTGGAAAGCTCAGGCATGTCATCACAGCCACGTTCATGAACTTGTGCTCCCATTAATTACCTTGGGAGATGGTTACGTGATAAACTGATCTGGACATTATCTGCAAGAAATAATTATTACATGCTTTTAAACAACATATGTACAGCACATGTAAAGTGATTTTGATAACCATGTTGCAAGCAATGTTCAGAAGCACTCGTGTTTAGGTTTTGCTTGAATTGAACTGTAATTAATCAACGAGAGGAAATCATGTTCTTGCGGCTTGTATCTTGCTCGAATCAATCAGAATGCATGCGTAGTTAACTCACTACAAATTACTACAATCATGCAGCAGATTATGTTAATTGGAAAATAACAAAAATAATTAGAAAAAAATCAATTTTTTTTTAAAATACAGTTGAAATGCAACAAAAACACCACTTAAAATGGTGTTCGTGAACGTGGTTGAAATTATATTTTATAAAAATTTACTTTTTTTATTTAATTTTTTTATATATTTTAAATTATTTTGATATATGGAAAACATTTTAAATTGTACTCAGGAGTTTACAAGTTCCCCTCGTCGCCAAGGTTGCAGCCAATATCGACTCGAACACAGACATAAATGGGCAGTGGAAACGAGCCCAATAGCACTACCTGACCAAACAAGTTTGATGGCCTGAGCTTTCTTTCGGACAGTCACATTAATTAGATCAATCAACACATCGTTGGGGCTAAATATAAATGGATGTAGGCAACCTCGAAACTTTTGCTGTGTTACAGAAGCATATTGAGGAGCTGGGCTTAGGCTGAGTGGCTCTCCAACATCTTATGGAGCTTGGGGTAGTTCATGTATCAAGGCCTACTCTCAAACTTTCTCCACGCAAAGTTGTTAACCCAACTAGAATCAATGCCTCCTCAAACCCAGCAACTTATTTTTTGGGACATTAAATTCATCCCATGAAACTTTTTTGTGATTTTTTTGATGAGTTTAGAAGGTAATTATTTTCTATTACATCACAACGAAATAAACTGAAATTACTGACACTCGAACATGCTTCGTTAAAAAAAAACATCGAGCTTATAATCATTAAATCATGCATGCTTGTAACTTTGAAATTAGTTTTAGATAATAAAGTTGATTCGGTTTCCTGAAATTAAGGATAACATGAGCTTATGCAGGTCTCGTTAAACAAGACAATAGCTACAAATCCTTTGTTTATTTATATTCATGTCAATTCTCAAATTACGATTACTTGCTTGGTTTTTAAGAAATCCCAGCTTAATTAAACACTAACTTCATAAATTGTATTGCCTTTCCCTGCTTGCAGACCGGGAGGGACACAGCACAACTTTGATCTGCAACATTACTTGGCCAAATCTTTGGATAAACTCAGCTCACACAATACACATAGCCAATATTTCCTAACAGGTTTCTCATTTTCCTGCCAACCTTACCTAACTTAAGGGAGAAAGTGTTCACAACAACCTGAAAAGCAAATTAATTAACTACTAGCATTTTATAATCGAAAGGAGTGTTGCACAAAGAGGTTGACCAACCGTACTCAAAGAAAGCAAAAACATTTTCTTACCTACTTTAATTCTCAGGGAGCTTTAAAACATTATCAAGGATCCCGTGATGATAGCCAAATTGCAGCTTCGGGACATCTTCGGCTGGATAAACTTATACATGGTTTTCATTCATACGGGAAATTATATACGTATAGCCAAGAAACGAGCTACTTGGTGATTATTTATTATTTACGTATGAAGCGTGCTGGCCATCTTGAGTGGCTTGTAATCCATATGGAAATCAAATAATGTGGTGAAGACAGTTTTTTCTTTTAATTATTTCTTTTTTAGTAGGAGAGGAAACATGTCGCTTAATAAAACCATAATGATTTTGTTAAACACAATCTCAATCTCATATTTCTCTCACACAGTATATATCCAAACTCTTTGATATGATTTTTTTTTTTATCTAATGGTTTCGTGTGCGTGTTTGTGCATGTGTGTGACAATTAACGACAAAGGTCATCAGTGTCAAGCAGGGGTGGAATGGCTTTTGGACGGGCCAACACCTAATTAATGCGATGCCATCTACAGTGTGCCCTTGGTTTTGGAAAAAAACATCATTATACATGTACTGAATAAAAGGTTGATTTGTAAGCAGATACAATCATAGTTTAATTGATCACCGTACGTTTATGTAAAACCAGCACGTATGTTTGAAATTTCTCGGAAGCCATTGCAGAAAATGCTCCATATGAAGGACTAAATCAGTACACCACATATTGACCTTAATTATTCTGATTTCAACGATAACAACTCAAAGCCTAGCTAGCTCGTGAAATGTCCGTTTCACTTACCAATCTTGATTAGGTCACTTCTTTAAAAGAAAATAAGAAAAAACATCACGGATCAAAGCATCAAGCTATGCACATCTTCTGTTTTTCTGACTCTAAATTCACATGATTTGACACATTGCAAGCTAGATAGAGAACAAGTGCACGCCAGAAAGAGTTCCAGAAGCTGCGAGGAGAGACCTAAAGAAAAATGTGAACACTGAATTGAAGCAACAGAAATAATCAGCCAGCTTTGCTAGTTCCCATGCAACAACGTGGGAGTGATCACTATCACAAACTTTACAAATCAAGATTTGAATTACATGACAAATATATACCACATACATACGTACGTACAAAACCCTGATAATAGTTATACTTTAGGTGTACAAATTATACTTCACGTTTGAATTACATGACAAACACATACGGCTCAAGTTATCTAGGTTAGTAACCTAATAATAGTTATACTTTAGGTGTACAAATTATAGACTGTTCAACCTGTTATAAATCTTGATAAATAAAATTAGACAAAGTTGTTGGGGTTAAGTAATCAATCTTTGTGTGGTAACGTGGCGTATAATCCTACAGATATTGATATATAGATATATATATATATATATATACACCTAGGCAAGAGGGCAAGAGGCAGTGTTTATAAAGTATATAAGGGGCAGTTGTAAACTGATAAACCGTCAAATTCCAGGATCAGAGAGCAGTCAAGCCAACCTCTCCCATAATCTTTTCAGCCCATAAAACCGTTGTCACCTTCGAAGCAAAGAACCAAACAAACATTTTGAACACACAAATATCCTCTCAAGATAAACAAATATCAAAACACCAAAAACCAAGCAAAACAAAACCCTAATGGATGCAGTTGTTTCAGAGCTCGAAGGAACTCTTCTCAAAGACCGAGACCCCTTTTCTTATTTTATGTTAGTAGCATTTGAGGCATCGGGTTTGCTTCGCTTTGCCTTGTTATTGATTTTTTGGCCTGTGATTTGGTTACTAGAGATGTTAGGGATGGGAGAGTATGGGCTCAAACTAGTGGTCTTCGTTGCCACTGCGGGTGTTAGTGAATCGGAGATTGAGTCGGTAGCAAGAGCCGTTTTACCAAAGTTTTACATGGATGATATTGACATGGAGGCTTGGAAAGTGTTTAGCTCATATGATAAAAGAGTTGTGGTGACTAAAATGCCAAGGATCATGGTAGAAAGGTTTGTGAAGGAGCATCTGAGAGCCGATGAGGTTATTGGGAGTGAACTTGTGATAAGCCGGTTTGGGTTCGCCACTGGATTTGTCAAGGGCAACACTATTGATTCTTATATCTCGATTCGTGTCGCCAAACTATTTATCGATGAAAAGCCTGGTCTTGGACTAGGGACGATTACTTCTTCTTTCCTATCCCTATGCAAGGTGAGTGCATATATATATTAGTAGCAATTACCTCAGCTAGTGTGATTAATTAAGGTTACTAACTTAATCAAAGCTTTCTCGGTTGACAGTTCAATTGTTTAAAAACTAAATTTTGAAGTTTTATTAGAAGGTCTCAGATTCGAACTCTAGACGAGGATTGTGCATGGTTTATGCTGGATGATAGGGGTTATCACATTAAGTAGCTAAAGATCCATTTGATCTCCCATGGAATACCAAAGTAAAATACTATTCATGTTAATTTATCGAGCTACCGCTAACAATTACATCCATTTCTTGTGTTGACACTTGACAGGAACAAATACATCCCCCATTCATGGCCAATCAAAACCAATATGATCACCAGCTCGTCCGCCCTCTCCCTGTAATCTTTCATGATGGCCGCCTGGTCAAGCGCCCAACACCATCCACGGCTCTCCTAATCATCCTCTGGATGCCACTAGGCATCATACTTGCAACAATCCGAATTCTAGTGGGAGTAATGTTACCGATGTGGGCTAAACCTTACTTGTCCAGAGTATTGGGTGGCAAAGTCATTGTCAAAGGCAAGCCACCACCGCCTGCGTCCGGTGGCAATAGTGGTGTGCTATTTGTTTGCACGCATCGAACTCTAATGGACCCTGTTGTCCTATCCACGGTGCTAAGGCGTAAAATCCCAGCAGTCACATACTCCCTTTCGAGATTATCAGAGATCCTATCACCAATCCCCACCGTTCGGTTAACAAGGATCCGCAATGTTGATGCTGAGAAAATCAAAACAGAACTAGCCAAAGGTGACCTCGTGGTTTGTCCAGAAGGAACAACTTGTAGAGAACCATTTCTATTGAGATTTAGTGCACTTTTCGCTGAATTAACTGACCAGATAGTGCCAGTGGCAATGAATTACAGGGTTGGTTTTTTCCATGCAACTACAGCAAGAGGATGCAAAGCTCTGGACCCTATATTCTTCTTCATGAATCCTAGACCAGTTTACGAGGTGACTTTCTTGAATCAGTTGCCAGTAGAAGCTACATGCTCATCTGGTAAAAGCCCACATGATGTTGCCAATTATGTCCAAAGAATCTTAGCAGCTACATTAGGATTCGAATGCACAAACTTCACTAGAAAGGACAAGTACAGGGTTCTCGCTGGGAACGATGGAACAGTATCGTACACTTCATTCGTTGATCAGATCAAGAAGGTGGTGAGCACGTTCAAGCCTTTTTTTCACTAGCTATCATCATATATGAAAATAAGACTTATTTATATATCTGCTTCAATTTAATTATCCCGGTTCATGTTTTCTTTTCTTTTTGTTTTTGCATATGGCCGGGATTTGTATTCTTTTTATTTTTAATTGTTCCTTCATGGAAACGTGGAATAAAATACGAGGATTACTAACGTCAATCGTGTTATCATTTTTCTTTCTAATCAATTTTTACTACTCTTAATATTTTTAAATTGCTTCCGATTATGAAAGGATACATTTCTTGTTAATTAGATACTCCAGTGAGCAAAAATAAAAAAATAAAAAATAAAAAGAAACATTATAACTCCTTCCCAGCAATCTGTAAGTGGTTGTTTTCCTGAGTACTGATCTAATTATGTAATCTCATTTAATCCGTATTGGAAGAAATAAATAACAATTTACTCGATCGATGTGATAAATTAAGGAAAACTATACCTGTCTTTGTCAAAAAAACAATAAACGGAGGTCGAAAATAAGGGAGAGGAGAATCAATACCTGCAATGCCTTTCCTTTTTATGTACTCTGCTGGGCGAAAAAGCCGAGCTCTGGTCCACGCAGTACTGACATCTTTCTGAAGGACCACGAAATAAATACACCTCAAGTGCGGAGACGATGATGCAGATTCAACGAGGTAACATATGATGGGCTACGACAAAGCAATTCATATGCCTAGTAAAGCTATCTATAGATGGACCATCATTCTGTTCGGTTCAGGACCTAACACCAACTATATCCATATCCCACCTCCCGGCCCCCACAGAGATCATTCTAGTGAAAATATGTATGTAGTTTAAAAATTAAACAAGAGATTTTCCATTAATTTCGGTTAATCGTCGATTCATGACTTGCGGTAAGGTTCTGATTCTCGAGAGATTTCTAGGTTTAGGCCATTTGGGCATGGCTGCTAGGATCTGTTCATACTTCGTAAGCCTATCCACTAGTCATCTCACAAATTAACAAATGTAACTTTTTTCTTCTCTCGTCAAGGATTCCTTGTCAACTGGGTTTTTAATACTGACCATAAGAATTATGGTCCGCAAAGCATGCCTTTTCTTTTGAAATAGGCCATCCATAATCGAATGAAACGGTGGAATAACTTTGACGCATACGAGAATACCAGCTCCTTAATTTGGTTTCGTGCTGTTCTCAAAGTAATCCTTATTTGGTGAGGTAGTTTTGACATTTTCATTTGCCTTTGGAAAAAGCTATATAGGGCGACTAGTTGAGTCTACCGACTGGTTGTTTATTTCTGAAGGCTTATGCATTCTCCTATTCATTCCATGAAACACAGCTCTCTTTTCTTTTCAGAAAACAGAAACTTATAAAATAATATAGTTTTTCTTTGAAGTCTTGTTTCCTGTAATCTATCCCTACATACGTTGGTGTATCTGTCTGTCTGTCCGCTTGGGCTCTGCATCATCATTGCCCACTTGTCAACCTTATACTATACGCTTGTCACTCGACCGCATCTACATGGCTAACTAGGCACTGAGATTATTTTAACCGTTGAGGTTAGAACACTGCTTCTTGTGGGTAGTTAAGAACTGCTTGGTTTGAAAATCAGTCCATTAAAGTAGAGGTTAAGACACTGCTTCTTGTTTTGAATTCTCGATCAAATTGAGAAAGGCCCCTGATTTTTTAAAAGCTTTAATTTAACTACCATGAACTATTATATATATATATATATATATATAATAGGCTCCTTTAATCAGTTTTTCGATACTGACCCCGTGGGATCATGTTATTGTCTTGAAAAGTAACACATGTTCCACCAGTTTAAATTTAAAACGTGACACTTGTACGAGGATATTAGTTAATGAGACAAGTGTCGTTCTTTAAAACTGTCATATGATTTTATTATACAATTTATATATAAAACAATATTTTCCCGATAATTAAATTAAGATTTATAAAGTTAGGAGCCTATCTCAATTTAACCACGGTTCAGTGTGTTTTGTTTTTAAATCATTTATCCAGCTAGCAATCATTTTAAAGTTCTATGGAGAGTGTTGTGAACAACTGAGAATTCGGTGGAAAATCTCTTTACTTATCTCTTCCTTTTTCTACGCATCCCACCAACATGGAAAAAATGCACGAACAATAAAAGTGAAATGAACCTCGCAAAAATTCTCGTGAACCTAATGCCTAATGCATGCCTGCATACATTCTGGTCAAGATCATGAAGATTAGATGCATGTACGTAGATTTTTATAAGAAATTAAATGGATAATACATAAAGCATTAGTTTTGAGGATAGGGATATTAATTTGCTCTTTTCACTGCATAAGGTTGGCATGCAGCAAAGAGACCCTAATAGCCAGAAAAGACTGCCTCTTTTTGTAAAAATATTTATTTTACTTCAACAAATTTGATAATCTCGAAAATTAAGTCCATGCACTACTATATTTTTTAATTAAAAATATATCAAAATAATTTTTTATATTAGTGTATTAAAACTATAAAAAAACACATAAAAATATATGACTAGCAGGAGAAAAACAATTTGAAATGTAATTTAAAAAATAGATTATAAAGCAAAAACAAAACTGTCTAAATACAAAAATGATCTATTAAACACTTAGCCATGGAGAGAGGGAGCTCTAATATTAACGTGGCCAGAGTTTGATAAAATGTCATAATCTTAGACATTAATGGTTCTGACTTCCATCATTGATGATGATACCCCACGTGTGATTATGCTGATAGGAATTAAGCCAGGTCAGAGAACAGCTGAAATTGATCAATCCAAAATTCTATTTAATTGCTCATAATCGAGCCCAGCTATTTATTAAATATTTAGTAAAAAAATGCAGTACCAGGTGGTTGCTGTCTTCTTCTATGTCGATGAGTTTATAGTAAACAATTTATTTTCAAGATTTAATAATGAAGCCATTTACAAGTTGCATGCACTAGAAGGCATTATTTAAAAAAAAAGAAAAAGAAAAGGGGTTTCTAATAATAAATAAAGATTCACAAAACAGAAAAAACCAACCAAACGCAGCCTTGCAGCCTTGCAGCATGGAACATGATGCGTGCTATGTAGGTGGATGGTGACGTGTCAGAGAGCAGACCGTCCACCTTCTCTCGAATCATGACTCGGCATTGCCCCGTGTGCCACGTTTCACTACCTATCAGCGCCTGCCAGCCCCATGGGTTTTAAGATCTCTCAGTATTATCAATTCAACCCCCATATTTAAATTGATTTGCAACTTATACCCCGTAACTTGTCAAGAATGGTAGATAAATACCATTATTATTATAATAATAATATATACTTCACCTGTAAAAAATAAAAATATCATATCTCAAAAAATTAAATAAAACAGTAAATCTAATTAACAATTAAAAAATTTCATTAAATCAAATAAATAAAACAGCTCTCAGACAATACCATTGTTTTATAAAATCTTGAAGTAAGTTTAATATTATAGTAATGATTTCTTTTTATTTTAAAATTAACGTTTCAAAAATAAATCTCAAACAATATATTATTTTTGCCTAACATAAATTTAAAATTAACTCATATAAACATTGACTCTGCATGATTTAGTTGACTTAGTATGTTAAAAAATAACCTGAATGACCAGTAAAAAATCTACTTTAATTTTTTTTTCCTCTTTTTTTCTTAGAAAAATCTACCTTTTGATTTTTTTTAATTTTATTTTTTAATATTTTATTAATTTAAAATTAGTTAATTTTTTTGTTTTTTTCATGAAATTATTACACTATCAAACAAATTCCCAAGCATCTAGTTGGTGCTAATATTTGTATTCTTTTGGTGGAGAGAATAATGGGTTTAAACTCATAAATAACCAACATTGAATGAATACAGGTTCTGGCTGGATGTTAGCGAACATACGTGGCAAAGAATAATAGCTAGTATGGCCCTCGTCTTACATCAAAGTTTTCTAAATAATGATTTGTTGGAAAGTTTTCGAAATCACAATG
>Ga0307511_10008314_pt1 | contig 10388 bp, 7 predicted proteins | sample 13_EM_MG_FD_200266 | JGI IMG/M metagenome (GOLD analysis project Ga0307511, IMG submission 200266) | Populus trichocarpa ectomycorrhiza microbial communities from riparian zone in the Pacific Northwest, United States - 13_EM | ecosystem: Host-associated > Plants > Roots > Unclassified | place... | reverse complement strand
AGATAACTCGGAGAGCAAACCCACTTTATAACCAAGTTGGATCCTCAAAAGTCAAAAGTAAAAGATGATTTGCTACCATTACTTTCTCTACTAAACAGTGAAGCATTTCTTCTTTTTTTTTTTTTTTCAAGTTTACAAACTTTTTTTAAAAAAACTATATCCTTTCAATTCTTTTCTTCTGATTACATACTTTAATATTTTATTAAATAAAAAATAATTTATTAAAAATAGTTAAAAAAACAAAATTTTTAAACCGTACAGTCCATAATTTAAGTCATAATTTTACAAGTTAAGCTAAAAAACCCGAGTTGATTTAATTTATTGTCATTTTAATATTAAAAAAATATATATATTATCTTAAATTTTTTTTAAAATCAAATATCATCAAGTCAACTGAATCATATTAAATCAACTCTTATATAAATTAATTTTAAAATTAAACTAATTAATGAATCGGATCATGAAATCATGCTGTGCTTTTAGGTATCCATCCATGGTGACTAGAGGAAGCTACTTCTAAGCATCGGAAAAAAGGTTAGACATCAGCATATCATGTTAAATATAAACCATGACATCCGCTATGTGTTTGCTTTACGAGGGATCTTGTTTTTTAAGCCCAATAAGTAGTCTCGGTAATTAAATTTTAATGTTAACGTTGAGATTATAGGTTTGAATTTTATAATTAATCTAATTATTAATTATTTTATGAAAAAATATTTTAGTATATCCTTCTATATTTATCCGCATGGAAGAACCCACGAATTGTATTACAGTAATTTATATTTTTTTTATAGTGAAAACCATTGACGAGAGTCCTCTATTCTGAAAACGGAGGGAGATAAATTGTTTTACAGTAATTTATTTTTATCCCATAAATTTATTTGATTAAATAAAACTAGTATCAGGAAAATATATAAATAGTATAGGAAAAATATATAAAGTTTAATTTCTAAACTCATTCCCGAAACCCTTTATAAACCATCTATCATAAACAAGGCCGGGACAAACATTTAGGATTGGAGGGTCAAAAAGAAAATAAGTGATTTTCGAAGGTGCAAACCATGTATTTCCTATAAAATAAGCTTTAAACCTGAAGGGGTTAATTAAAAAAAAATCAAAATTTTAGAACTAAAATTGTAACATTTTTCAAATTTTAGAGGGAGTCATAGCCCCAACCATTAACCACCCAACATAATTCCACCTCTACTCATAAACTCGAAGAAATCCTCAATGATGTCACATTTTACAAGCATGATTGATATCATGTTTCTAAATCCAGCCTATGAACGCCTTCTGTAGTGAATGGGCTCTAGATGATTTTTCTCTGCGTGCGAACTAGCCCCCGACTAACCAATCAATGCTTGACGCTGGTGTGGTTATGAACTGGATTGAAAAAAATAATCAGTGTTAATCATTTTACAGCCAGCTTCCCAAGATGATCAAACCCAATTTCGAGTTCAATAGGCCTTGAACTGGAGAATAGTTAGTTACATTTTGGGCAAGCAAGATTCAGATCAACTCGGCTGGTACCAGGAAATGCTAGCTAAAACTTAATTAGTGAGAGATGCATGCAGTTAATATGGCAAGTGACTCATCTACCATTGTGATTGTCCAAACTCAATTAACAGGGGATGCATGCAGGACTTGTATACATTATTTACAAAACTCAATCAATGCAGCACTGACTACAGCTAAGATATGGGACCTCTCACAACCATAAATGAAGCTCTTCTCCTCCCCGATTTCATCAAATCGGAGGACATGAGCCTGAACAAAATTTGGTAAGCCAACACCAAAACTACAGCTTTGCAAGCAACTGCTGGAAAGAGAGAGAAGGATACCAGGGCCAGGTGCAGGAGAAAGGAATGGTCAGTGGTTAGCAGATTTTGAAAGCCCAAATATGTCTCTGCTTAAGGTCACGATGAAGACCAGACACTAAATAGAGGAAGATCAGTCTGCACAAGATATAGCTGGTGGAAGAGATTGATATACAGAGCTCTCAACGTCCTTTGAGATAAGGAGATTTCATCTTCTCCAACAGCCTGACCTTGTCAAGCAACTCTTGAATGGTATTTGATGCATCCTGCAGAGATACAACTCATGAGTTGTCCATCTATGATCAATAAGAAGAAAACATTCAAAAAGCACGGACAACAAGTTCCACCCAGTGGTGAAAAGGGGGAGAGGTGATGCAGATAACCTTAAGCTTCTTTCTCAAATTCTCCTCCTCCTGGTCTCGCCTGACCCTCTCCTCTGAGAATATATCAATCAGACTTTCCTGTTCCTTGTTCAATTCTTCAAGCTTTCGCTGCGCTTCCTGCAACTGAAGCAGAGAGAGATTTGAAGTTTCAGGACAACTCAAATTCATCAAGTCATGAAGAAAACAATAGCACCAACAACATATCACTTGGAATCCTGTATTCTCAATATCCCATCCAGCACAGTAACCAATGATAGGTGGAGATTTTGCATACCTGTATCTCAAGAGATTTACACTTCTCACACTGAGAACCATTCCTGTACTCCCCTCGAGTCTCTCCTTCCAATTTCTCTAATCTGCAAACAAAGAAAGGAGTTAAATAAAATAAGATGTGGCACAGTTCTTAAAAAACAGAGGGAGAAAACCGACCTTTCTTTTAGTTCACGATTCTCTTGTTTCAAATGAACAAGGGCAAGCACATCGGATTCTGAAAAGGAACAATCCATCTTATCAACATCACCCACCTGTCAATTGAACAGCCTTAATATGATTTCTATCAGCTTCAATACAACAAGCACAGAAGCCCAAAGAAAGGATGCAAAACCTACGTTCTCATTTTTATCATTTAATAAAGATGAATGATAAGGAAATAAGTCACTTGACAACATGTAGCGCTTGAAAGATGACCAAGCCTTTCTGTAGACTATAATCACAAATACAGATGTGCCCTAAGATTTCAACAGTAGAAGAATCTTTGCCAGCTATCATTAACATTTTCTGCTTCTTTTCCAATAGTTCTGGAAGTATGACAAAGTAGATAGCTTAATGACCGAAGAGTGTCTGATTAACTTCATACAGGGAACTCATCAAAGTAGCTTTCTTTCTCTAAAACTGCCATCTGGACTCATATCGGGAATAAGATCCCACATTGTAAAGAGGGATAAAAAGGATAGCATTGGAAAATATCACCAGCTAAAAACACTATTTCATAAATGAAGCACGTAAATTGGCATAAACTTCATAACACAAATACCTTTGTTTGGGATCTTGTGACAGTATGAACAGTCCCCCCTCCAGACATGCAATCATGCTGAGATCCAGAATCTTCCATGCATGAAGACGACTGAGTTGCATGCAACCCATCTTTCTCAAAAGACTTGTTGGTAGGAGTGGTCCTTTGAGTGCTCCCATTTGCTTTTCTTACAGGAATAGCAACACAGTCATCATCTTCACTGCTAACATCCTGAGCAGGAGGTGATGGTCCAGGCGATATGGTGCTTTTTCCAAATTTGGTTGGGGTATTTGTTCTAACATTCACTTTGTTGGAGGCATGCCCATTGCCATACCCATGGTCTGAATGTGAAGGGGATATCTTACTGCCCAAGGAAGTATACTTCTTTTTAGAATGAGAAGATGTGGGTGGTTGATAGCCAGGAGAAGTTTCTACAAAGGAAAGACAACTTCGTGTGAGATTTGGGGGGGTAATAAGAAAGCATTCAAAACTAGTAAGCAATTAAAACAAGGCAATGCCTGATACAAAAGATCATATACTTAGAAACAAAAAAGGCTCCCAAAATATACCTATATCTGAGAACTCATTTATGAGTTTCTTATTTCGCCTTGGAGCATAACCAATTTTGTGACAGTAAGTGCTCCTAACAAAGTAGTTAACAGCAATTAATCACATTTAAGCCTAACATATCCAGGAGCAATTAATAACAATCAGTTAAGAGACATAAACAACACACCAGTATTGTTTTTGCATTTGTACTAATCGAGCTTCTAGTCTTGCAAGAACTGTTGTGCGTTCAAATCCTTGCTTATCATGAGCTGGCTCAACAAAATTAGCTTCCAACACACCTGTCAGAAGAGAAGGAATCATCATGTTTCCAAAACATTTGCTAGTCATTGATAGTTGGAGATGTAGAATGCAAATTTTTACCTATTACTCCACGTCCATCACTTCCTGCGGCATTCCAAAGCCTCCAAAATGGCTATAAAACAGCAGTGCTTATTAAGAACAATTGAAATCAATTAATTGTTTGGCAAACTCAAATCACAGCAACTAACGCCTAGGGATTTGAATGTTTGTTGATAATTCATATGCATGCTATTAAGTACATCTAAGAGGTATTAACATGGTAATTACTTCCCATCAGCATGCTTTAAAGGACATGATGATTGGAAAAGAGAAGGATAGTATTTAAAATGCATTATCAGCAAATTTAAGAGTGGAACATTAAAATTTTGGTTGGCATTTTTTGTAAGTTGCAAAACTCAAAAATGTCACATCCAATGATCTATGCAATTCATTTTTTCCACAATCCTTCATTACCCCAAGATATTTCTTCCCATTGTCCAACTTTTACATGATTTTTCAAATCAAAACAAAGTATAAGTTCAAACACATTGTTAATACCTCTAGCTCTTGCCATGGGACACTAATCAATCTACACATAGTTCAAATAAACTTGCCCGTCCATAGTTCATTAACAAAATGAGAAATGGAGCATGGTCGGAACTTTTTGCCGACCATATTCTAAGCCTATCCATCCATTCTGGAAAATACACTAGCACACAAAAGCTTGAACAAAGAAAATGAGTCAAGCATCAAAAATAAATGAACACAACAATAATAATAAATAAATAAATACAAATGCATCATAATGCATTGAGTGTCACATTATCACTTAAGTTTTTAAAAAGAAAAAAAAATCAATGATATATTAAAGCAAAACAAACCTTAATTAGTCGATTTTTGTGATAAACGTTGAATCCTTGAACATCAATATGATGCTTTGCATCCTTCACAAAGCCAATAGTGACAACAGCAGTCATCTGCTGACAATAGATGCAAGTAATTAGCACCAGAATAAGAAAAGAAGAGAACTATATAAACAAGTTCAGCTGCATTACATTTGTGTCTTTTGGGACACCATCTGCGCCAGGCTGTGGCCGATATGTTACCTCCTGTGATAGCATCATATCATTCACTATATTGTGGTGCTCAACATCTTTCCCACGGAGAATGATTCGAAAGCTGGAAGGCAGTCTGAGATAGAGAATTGAGGCATAATTCTGGAGGTTGACATGGAAGAGGATAAGCATCAATCAATTACATAATAAAAGAGAGATCTGGTAATCTTTAAAGCAGCCAAAAAGGTAAGCCTCTTTAATAAAGCAGAAATTGATCAAGCCATATTAATTCCACAAAGTTAAACAAGTCACAAATGGAGTTATTTAGATTACTCAATGCATCGCTAGAGGTCAAATGAAAACCCAATATGCTGCCCAGGCTGATGGGACTTGACAGAACAAACATGATGAATTGATACAAGTATATAACCAATAAATATAAAATTTAAGTTGAAACTAAAATCTTTTCACAATCCATCCTTCAATTATTGGACAACCAAACATCACAATCGTTCCTTACCCTCAAGACCCATTAAAGAATCTCCACTTTATTCAATTTGTTTCCTATCATTCTTCATATTTCCTATTCTTTTTTTTTTCTAAGGAGTAAAATAGATAAAAAACACCTATGCAACACTAAACTTATGAATTGAATAATTACCAGCATAAGAATTTTCAAATTACATTGTTTCAGGAAAAAAAAGTGTTTTTTCAAACATTTAAAAAATTTCACATCAAGTTTTTCAAAGACTCGAATAATAAATCTTGATTATATTGAAAGGTAAAAAATGGTATATTCGTAGCTAGTTTGATTTTTTTTATCACTATGCTTTATACAATTCCACAAGTTAAAAAATGAAAATCCTATGCATGGCACTCAAACAAAACTAGTTCTATTAGGATTAAGTGTTGCCATTTACAAGAACAAAAAAAAGTACAAAACACAAAAGCATAGAAATAATGGTGTGAAGGGATTAGCTAAATCAATCTATTAAAGTAGAAAAACATGGATTACAGAACCAAAAATTGACCAGTCAGATAAATCACAGATACTCTTAACAGATGTGAAGAATTAAAGAAATCAAAATTCTGATCATAGAAAAAAAGAAATTAATCATCTGAATCATACAAAACAGTATAGAGGGATTAGCTACCCTTAATGAGTGCCTATAAGTAAGGAAGTGTCTGGAATTGGGAAACTCTTTCGCCATTTTTATATGCTTCTCATCTCGATTGACACCTCTTAGTTGGATATCCTGTCAGATTATACACCACATAAAAATACTCTCCAAATGATCAATTTCAAAATCTTATTTGAAATGCGTTAGAAATTGAAGACATACATGAGGATCACTGTCAAAATCAAGTTCCAACAATCCCTGGTCATCCTCCCAAAGATTGTATATAATTATTCGCGTCCCATGATCTGACATAAGATTAAACTATAAAGTACAAAAACAAGAAGTTAATAAAAAAATTACAGCGAGAACATGATAAATACAAGTGGTCACAATTGAGCTGCCACATGAGGTAAGTTTGACAAGAAGAGAGAATCACAATTGAAAAAAGGAAGCAGAAAATGATATGCAGGAAGTAGAGAATACTGTGAAAAGTAGACCACCAAAGAGTAATCATGCAAACCGAAGAAAGTAGACAAAAGAGGAGAGGAGGTGCAAGGGCACATTAGTTTTTGTTCTTTTTTTACAGTTCATCAGTAGAAAATACCTGACGAAGAAGGTCTGCCTCGCTGGAAAATGGAGACCAACAAACTATCGTCTCTACATTTCTATTCCAATCACTAGCAGAGTACCGTATCATCCTGCTCCATTCCCGCCCCTTTCTTTGAAAGTCAAGCTTCATAATAATTCAAAAAACAATAAAGATTAGAAGCACATTATTTCATTAAAGATTAGAAGCACATTATTTCATTAGAGGCTTCTGGTTATTCATCTACAAGAAAACTGTGATCCACACTCCATAGTTCACACATAAAACTATTAGAAACATAAATGGAGAAAAGTTGAGAGTTACAACAGTGACTAAGGTGTATCGTTAACATGTAATCGAGACTGGACAGTTGCATGTTGTCACCAAGATAGAAAACAAATAAGTACGAGAACCAAACTTTGGGCATTCCTCTTAACAAGATCTGTTTGTCTAAATTTCAATTTTAGCTAGTATAACCTAATGTCAACAACTCCAATTGACAATCACGTGCAATACAGAAACGTTGGCTATGCATGCAAAACTGCAGAGTACACAACTCAACAAAAAAAAAAACAGTAGTAACTCAGCACCATAGTGAAGACACAGAGTTCATTCATTCTCTAATTGAAGTAACGCATGCAGATACCAAAATGCAATACCACAGTATGAAAATGAGTGGTTTTTCTTAAATGCAACTTTAAACACAATTACGAACAGTGTAAAGATTAAAGATCCTACAGAACCAAAATGTGACTCTATAGGAAGAAAATGAAAAGTTTTACCAAACTGCACCGCAATTTTCTCAAATAGTACCCAACTTGAAAAATCTAACTACTACTGTAAGCAACTCATCAATTTTGATAACAGTTGAGAACTATACAGAATAGCATACGATATGTGAAGGTGAAGCCATTGGAAAATGTGGCCCCAGGAGAGCCAACCACTTCTATGCATAAAGAAAGGACCAATCAAAAAGATCACACAGCAAAGATACTGGTCATCCTTAAAGATATCTCGAGTTGCAGCTACATATGTGGATAAGATGACAATGTTTAATTTATATACAAATTCTTCCAATGCATTATAATGTTCAATTTTAGTACCATGGGCACCACAATATCTTCTTTCCCCGTGCTCCTCAAAAAAGTGTATGATAGCAATCCAATGCTCTGTGTAGGACTGAAACCAAACAGAAAAAACAGTCAACATTCACCATCCATATGAAGAAAATGCAACACAAATGACATGATCATAAAGAAAAACACAGGTCAAACCTTTTTCCATCTTTTCCTGGACAACGTGAAAACACAATGACATCTGCTCCAAGCCTCATGGTACTTGTCTTAAATCCATTGCCATCTGAATAAAAACAACATAAGCGGTTTAAAAAACTACTAAACAGAAAAATAAAATGGATGCATCTTTTCCAAATAATTGACGGTTTACATTGTCCAATGGTGTTCGCCACTTTGCTTTTTGCAGAATAACCCAAGGACATGCATTGTCGCATTTTATCTGGATCCATTCCACCGCCATTATCTACAACAAAGAACAGAAGCATCCCAAAGATACCACATTATGTATATAATAGCATCATCGAGAAAAAAGTCTCAGAAGAGGAAAACATGACATGAAGCCTCAAAAAATATTCTCAGAAGAGATTATATCATGAAGCTGTTTGTGAGTATGAAAATTATATTTGAGGAAAACAAGCCCCTCCAACATTAACATAGAATTGCATATATGTCAAAGTAACACCTACAATATCACCAGTGATCCATATAATTCTAACATAACTAGACCCAACAAAGATAAACACAAGCTAAGCAAAGGTAAGCAAATACCTTCAATCAAAAGCATTCTGCTGCGATCCTTCTTACTTTCAACCATATCTATGTTAACAAACGTAGCTCCATTTCCAAACTAACACAAAAACAAATACAACCATCAAAAAAATGAAAAAAACAATTCTACTTCCCAAGCTTCACAACACAAAAGTAACCCATAAAAAAAATACCTCATCCAATGCATTGTCCATAAGTTCCGCAAATGCTGTAAAAAGGGGAAGGATAAACGAAATCATAGCAAACCAAAACAAACTAATCAATTTCATGCCATGTCTAGTATAAAAAGGAAAAGAGAAAATCATGCTGCATGAATAAGCAAATTAGGTAAGTTTACCTCCAAGTGCCCATTTATGACTAGTTGCATTAGAATGCAAAAATTTTGGATGAACCCTAACACGATCCATTCCACCTACATATAGTAAAAACATTTACCATCACAATCACTTCTTCATACATTACCATTAACAATAAAAACTCTTTCAAAAAAATAGTAAAAAAATTGCAAATATAGCATGCAGAGAAAGCAAGAGATTACCAGAAGATAAATCCCAATTAGCATGAGGAGCACCCTCATAATCACCCGCTTTCCAGAATTGCTTGCTGCTTTGACCAATCAAATTCACCATCGTACTCTCCGTCGACTCCACCACAGCCATCTCCGCTTCAGTGGGCGGCTCTGAAGACGGCGGTTGCGGAAGTGGAGCGAGAAACCCCAACGGCAACACAACACCTAAATCATCCAAATTCCTTCTCCTCTTCTTCTTCTTCTTCATCTCAGAACCTCCATCACCACCATTAGAGTCCCACTGTCTCTTAGAGACAACGCTGTTTCCATCTAACTCGGTTTCCGACTCACTGTCACTACCGCTACTGCTTTCACTGCTGCTACTGAGTTCGATGACGGCGTCTGGAACGCCCGAAACGGTGGCGTTTTGTCGATTAGGTGAAGGTTCAAGAATCTCTTGCTTTACATTACCAATACCATCCATGATGATTAAAAATTAAACAGAGAACTTCAATAAAATCTTTTCGCAGTGGCTTTTCGCTATGCTTCGCTTTGCATGAGATTTTTTTAAAAAGAGAGAGAAAGAAAAGAAAGGAGTATTTCTTTCCTACGGCAGAATGTGAAGCGTTGGAGAGAAATAAACAGCCAGCCGTATCGTTTTCCTCTTTTGGTTTGTTGTTGTCGTTTTGTATTCGATTGATTTGGCAGGGTCCATGAATCGAAATTTTTTTCATATTTATATTTTATTAATTAAATAAAAATATATATATTATTTATCAAAATTTAAAAATTCAACAGTATTAATTATAGTATTATTTATTATTTACTAATATATACACACACACACACAAATATATGTTAAATAATAAGATTATAAATATTATATCTAAGTTTTGAATTTAAAAAATAAATGAAACTTTATTCCTATTGATATATGATAAGTTTAAAACAATTTTAGAAGGGGATAAAAAATAAAGCAATTTAATTAAGATAAAATAATGTACATCAGTATGTTAAAATTACCAAAAAAAACACTTAAAAAATAAATTTAATATTTTTAAAAATAAAAAATACTTTTAAAAATATTAAAAAAAAAAGTTGTGCCAAACACTCATAGGAGTGTAATTTTATAGCAAACATTTTTTTTTTCTTTTAAGTTTCTATTTTTTAAAAATTCAGATAATTGAAGTCCAATAATTAATTTGTTAACCAA
>Ga0307511_10008313_pt1 | contig 10389 bp, 6 predicted proteins | sample 13_EM_MG_FD_200266 | JGI IMG/M metagenome (GOLD analysis project Ga0307511, IMG submission 200266) | Populus trichocarpa ectomycorrhiza microbial communities from riparian zone in the Pacific Northwest, United States - 13_EM | ecosystem: Host-associated > Plants > Roots > Unclassified | place... | reverse complement strand
CCGTTGGGGGGTGGGGGGGGGGGGTACCAATTCTTCAAATGGCAGAATTCATGGTAATTACATTTCAAGAATCAAATTAAGAAAGTATTACGAGGCTCTTTCTGATGCTCAACAAGCATGGAAGAACATTATTGTTAAAGTCAGAAAGAAATAGAGATGCAAAAATGGATAATACAAAATAAGAACAAAACGAAACCAAATGAGAAGGTTCAGTTTCAGGAACTGTTGTCTTGCTAGAGCCTGACATACCTTGAAGGTGGCCAGTTCTTCTTAGAGAAAGACATAAATTCCTTTTCTGGATTTGGGCACTCCTGGAAAACATAGTAAAAGGTGAGGTTTTCGTCACCAGAAAAACTATAGAAATGGTTTATTACAAGTAAACAGTTTTAAACCTTCACCACAGCATTCTGTAAGGAACGAATCCATTTTCCCGCATCTTCTGAACTACTTGCTCCCAACTATAAAATATGGGACCATTAGCGCTTGCATTACTCAAATTTATAAATCAAATAGAATAAAATCGCTTGGAACTTACTGCACCTTAAGTTGATCATTGTCTTTTAAAGTATTATAAAGCGTGAAAATGAAGAAGACCTGCAAGTTGCAAACAATTACTCGTGCTTGGAAAAAAAACCTTTCTCTTGCAGGGCCAAGAAGAATTTCATCCATCATAAATTAGAAAACAGAAATCATGAAAACGAAGGGCATACTTTCCTATTGATGCTCTCTCTTCCATTATCTGTAATGCGAATGTAAGAGTCTATATTTGCACTTCTAAGTGGCTCCTGAAATGTGAAGTTTCAATTAGCCCTACCATCATAGATAATCAAATCATCTGATTGAAATTGCAAAACTATCTAACAGCATCTTATAGAATTAAGATGTTAAATGTAAGTATATCATGTCATCAATTTAGTTTTCCTTGCGGAACTTTGGTTTTCCACCACAGAGGCCTCTTTTCGACCATGAATTGCTGCTCCAACATAACTGCACCGATAGCTACATATATTTAATAGGTTATTATCAGGTCATAATCATCGCAGATTGTCAGATTTGGATAACTTCTTGCCCCTTCTGCTTTCCAGAATGCCCATTCTTGTGATGTCACCTTCAGGGCTTGATGTTCTTTTAATCTTATCCTATCTTTAATCAAAGTCGAAGCTATGTTTTTACAGATGATTCTCTACCATCAGTAAAACTTTCAAGATATCCCATCCTGATTTTAATTGAAGTCAATAAATAAGCTATGATGATTCAAATCAACACCCTGCATATTTGGGGTGCTTAGCAAACATTTAATGCGAGAAGATCAAATCTAAAAAGGTGCATTCTTCCATTCCCAGCAAGGTATAATATTTTCACAGAAAGATATGCTTCACAACCCCACCATCGTTTTAATGTAATAAACCACTTGGAAAACCCTTCAGTTTCTCACCCTTTCTTTTTCTAAGGAAGATAAAATCATATATAGGAATCAAAGGTAAAGTTGATAGATTCTGAAATATTTGATACCGAAATCAAAATCATGAACTTACATCAATAGATACAAATTTCAGACGAGGAAGAATCCATTTCAGTGACAATTTTTAGACAGCAAACCCCCCCTATTTTCAGAGCACAAAACAGATTCTGCTTGAGAAAAAGAAGGGCCCAAATTCAAGCACCAGCACATTCATACCTTCTCTCAACCCTATCCAATTCCCCTTTACCCCAATAAAAAAAAAAGAAAAGAACTGGAAAACAAGAAGAAACATCTATCTTCCTGTATCCTTTCACATCATGAGATGATCAGAATTCAAATGAAGAAACAGAACAGAATGAAAAACAAAAGAGAAACAACAGGTTACCTCTTCCTGTGAGATGGGTCTTGTTTTGTAGCATTTGAGGTAGTTTTCCTGAAGAATGAAATACCTTTTGCGTGAAAACTGTAAACCAAACCTATTGGACCTGATGACATACAGCCACCCTTCCATTTTGCAATCGTTTTGAGAAACACCTATTTCAGCAAACCACTCAAAAACGTTGAAACCCTTTCAGAAACCTTCTGAAAAATGTTTCATGCAATCTTTTCTTCAGGTTTTTGTGCTTTGCTATATAAAAATCTTGTACAATGATATGTGGAACTCTTTACGTGTAGAAATCTTTATATATGTGTATAAACACATATACGATGTTGATCCTCTTGATTCCACCTAAGGGAATCAGAGAACCAGATGGTCAGTCTCTTGCAAATCTTTCAGAGAATTCCTCCTCTTGGACTCTTTTCGGGTTCCCTTTCAAGTTTCTCTTCCATTTCCCACTTCTCAAAATAACTAATTTTGAGGGTGACAGTTGACAGAGCAATTGAATTGTTTCTTTAACCAATTTATTGAAACTACCATATCGCCCTTTACCTTTTCGCTTCTAAAATCAAAATTTGGCATGCTGGTTTTTTTTAAAAAAATTATAGAATAAGATTTTTTTTTATTTCCAAAATATTCATTTGAAATGAGTTTTTTTATCCCCCCAAATAATATCAATTAGTGATAGCATGTTCATATGATATCAACCATCAAATAATACGAATTATTCATTTCAAGAAAATTTATGAATAAATGTAAAGGGGCAATTCATAAAGTAAAAACTCAAAAACTCATACAAAATTATAACTTTATTAATTAACATGAGAGAATTCGTGACTTTTTTTCTTGATTCGTCGCATTGCTTCTCAAATGATTGATACTTATTCAAGGAAATTTTCATCGAAAAACTTGTTAAGATGGATGCCATGGAATGGATATTATTGCACCATTAATCATCATTTTATTTCAAAGCACCCCATGAATTTCTTGTTATAATCATGATTTTCATTTTTTTTCTTCATCTTCAAATGTATAGGTTTGTGGATGGAGATAAAGGGCATTATGGTAAAATAAATTATGTATAAAGCGCATCATTTTTACTTCAAAGATCAAATTGCAGATGGATGTGAGACACCCTTTGAAGACACACAGGAGTGGTTAGACTTGCACTAGTTTGAAGAAATGAGTAGCTAATTAATAGTTAGTTATTGTTTTTGTAACTAATCTTGATTATTAGTGTCTTATGTATTTGTAGTTTTCTTTTTTATTTTGGAAAAAAATTAGTTCTATTGTTTGGGAAAGAAACATAACTGCATAGTCAAGTTTCGTCCATGGAAAGAAGATACTTACTATTTTTTAGTGTCTGTTTTAATGTGTGATAGATGTTGTGTTTTAAAATATTTTTTGTTTGGAAATATATCAAAATAATTTATTTTTGACATCAACATATCAAAACGATTTAAAAACATATAAAAAAATTAATTTGAAATAACAAAAATTAAAATAACAAAACAATGTTTCAATTGCATTGCCTTTTTACCTTAAAATAAGATGTTCAGGTTTTGGAGTGATCATCCAAGTGGATGGTGACCAATATTTTGATGCCTTAGTCTTTCCAAAGATTACTAACAATCCATGCACTGCCTGTCTTTTCTCTTCCTAACTTTTCCTATGTCAAACAAAATGCTCTCTCTCTCCCATTACCTAAACTTGATCATCTACATGCTTATTTATAATTACTATGAACCATGTCAACTGAACCATTGAGTCAAAGCACTTCATTGTGAAAACTCTAAGGTTGGCCCATAAGCTAAATTCATGGTCCCCCTTGAGTTGTTCAAAAGCTGTGCTGGGATCAAGTTTCCGAGATTGTTTTAACCTGCATAACCTGTTAATGACACTATATTTTCTTTAATTCTGGAGGATATTCCAATGTTACAACTGCTCAAGAAATGGGCCAATTCCTATGCTTGTTACAGCTTTAAACTATTCAAAATGTTGGGCAACGTTTGCCTTTTTACTTCATGTTCATCGTCAACTTAGCTAAGCTCTCTTTTGCATGCATACAGAGGAAGCAAACCCATTTATCATTTAGACCAAACCTTTTGTATTTTTTTTTTTTATTAACGTGAGTGTCCGGGCCAGTTTACGGACACCTCGACTAATCCTATATGCCCTGGAGTTAACGACATGTAAGCCTCCAGTGGCTCTGAGATTTGTGGGATTCGAACTGGTGATCTCTAGAAAACAAATTTAAAATCTGACCAGTTAAGCTGTACCATTCGGGTTCCAAACCTTTTGTATTAACTTGTTGATTGCATGCACGTGAAAAAAACATAGAAGCAGGCTAATATCCTCTGCCCTTGAGTCTCGAACAGAGGTATCTTATCATCTTCAAATTATGTCAAAGCCGTCCCCATCCAAAGTGCAATGGCATTTCTCAACCGTTCTTTGAATTAAGACATCAAAGGATGAAAGAGTTTTTAGATCATGAGAAGAAATGTTGTCAGAATCTTAAGCTCGATGAGTTGCTAATTAATTAATAATTATGGTTTCTTAAACTTCAAGACTATGTACTAGCTTGATTTTCTAACCTAAACCATAAATTAGGTTTACCTCTAAAACATCGTTTCTTTTTCTATTATCTTATCCACTCATTGCTAAACTCCCTTCCTCGCTAAAATTAAACAATGCCCGCTCATGATAAAGACATTTATTGTAAGTATGAAATGGCACGTTCGCATAATAAGAAGAGACCTGCTGTTACTTGTCAGATTGAAGAAAGGAGATGGAAGCTAATTACTAAAGCCTAGCAATTAATAAATGCAAGAAAGCCCAGTTGGAGGAAGCAGACTACACGTCTACACCTTACATGTCCTTTTCTGGCTTGAAGGGTCATTTAAGAGCTCGACATGGGGATGGATGGGCTAGAAAAGAAAATACAGGAGGAGATGCGTGTTTCATTTTGTTGCTCTTATTTACACCACAAAGTGCCTTACTGATCTCCTTCCATCCCAATCCTTGTTCACCAGAGCTGACAAGATCTGGTGGCATTGAAGTTCTTGTCACCCTATTAATTTTTTTCCCCCTATTACTCGGTAAGATTTTGACACCAAACCAGTTTCACTCAGTAGTTCATCAACTTGTAGGTGTTTTGACGGGATTCGAATAAGAATGCTAACGAGCAATAGCACCTTTTAAGACAAAGTGATAGATATAAACGTAAACTTTCTACAAATCCACATGTAATTGTGCACGCTTTGGGCCATTTAGGAGAATACAGCAGAGCAGATCGATTAGATTGCAGCACGCCCTGGTCATTACTTGGACACTAATCCCTAGGGGCTGCCATTTTGGGAGTTCGTCATCTATCCTTAAAACACTGGCTATGGCACTTCTCGTTGGGGTCACTAAATGATTGTCTATCACATAGGTCAAAATAATAACATCAAGTTTCCAGCCCAAATCCCAATTCCCAGCCATACTAGATGTTTAGAGAAAAAATAAAAACAAAGGGAGAGGTTACCTCCCTGTCAAACTACCTCAAAATTCTTATATTGCACGTATGAAGATAACTACTGTTCAATGGACCCCCACAAAGGGTGGGGTGAAAGTTAACAAGAAAACTTTCTAGTTCAGAGCTACTTTCACTGCAGAAAATCTAAAAGTTTTATAAGCGGCCCCAAATGGTCCCTGGTGGGCCTCGGATTCTGACCTGCTCAGTTTCTAAACGAAAGTAAAGCTGACACCCTCCTCGGCCAAGGATGACGGAATGAGCATATCAATATCAAAAACTGGCACATACATCACTAATAAGTTGCATAACCTGGCCTTTCTGGAGCATTTGTCACTTGCGGATGGAAATATCAATCTGTAGGTAAGCTACACATGCCATGAAAAACAAGAAAAATACTGATGCCAACATCAGCGGTTCTGCTAGCATGAATATAGGTTTGAAAGTGTAATAAACCTGCAAGAACAAGGCAAATGTTTGTAAACATTGTTAAATAGGGGAATCCAAGGGGAGAATTTTGTATGAGAAAATCAAAATGGAAATAGTTAGTAATGTCGTGGAACATAACCGGAGAATCATACAGGTCACAGACATATTACTATTGAAGTCAGCCAAGCATTTTAAATCTCAAAATTTCATACCACCAAAGAGAGCTTCCACAACTCTAAATGAACCACTAACCAATTTCAGCAAAGTATAAAAGTCATTGTAAGTTAAAATATACAGTACAATCCTGCAGATCACAAACTCTTAAATAGTCAAATTCAGGGTCTTATTTTAGCACAAATAGTCAAATTCAGAGTCTTATTTTAGCACGAACATGCAACTTGCCTAGAAAACTAACACGACCTACTGCGTTGCAGTGGCACATGGTATTGCAGTAGAGTAGGTGCAGTTAGTATCCAGCATCATAGTCAACAATTCTTATTTTTCAAGCTGAAAATCAACATCTGTAAATAAATGAAATGATTGGATCTAGAACTGTCTACATCTAGTCCTAGAAAGGTGACTTTGATTGGAGTTTAATTGCCAATCAGAACCTTGATATTTTGACCCTTCATTTGATACTTAAGAAAATCAAAATTGAGATTCAAGGGGATTGCAGATCACCTGGAAAGGCGTAATGTGCTCAGGAACTACATTTTTCTTTTCCAGAACCAGCACGGTCCTCCCAACAACATCAAGGTATGAATATTTGGTCTGCACAAGTTTCCAAAAATATAAACGCAATCAGTGCTGTTGTTATGTTGCAACAAAGCAAAGCACCAAGCTCACTTTTAAAGATTGAATATTTCTTATACAGGGAAAGCTACTCATTCGGATTTTTTAAACTATAAATTTCAAGCAATTTTCTTGTTATTGTTTAGCACATAAAAATAAAATATGTCAACGATACACCTCCAACACACTTGTTAAACTTAAAAGTAATATTTTGGGTTGTGCTGGGATTAGTACCTCTAGATGCTGCTCCACTGGAAAAGGAACAGCAGCTGAAGGGTCTTTTGATCCTTCTGGCAGCACAACCTGAAATAAAACATCTTCTGGCATTAGCATGAGAAGAATATGACTAAAGCAACAAACAGACAAACAGCATCATGAATGCAAATGATTAATAGAAGCAAACCCACTTTGATGGTCAGCTTGTTCACAACAGTCTGGGCAAGAGGACAACCAAAGCTGAAGTTGAGGTATCGCTTGCCATCAGGAGACTCAAAAAGGAAGTCTTCCAGTGGTAGCCCGTATCCAATAACAAAGGTAGCCTTCCAACCTCCAAATAAAGGATACCGTGGTTCAATTTCAAGTTCTGACTGTTTAGAGAGTGTCGAGTCAGCACATAAGAAGATGAAAACTGCAGTCCATAAAAATAACACCAAGTACCATTTTTTCTCAATTTGCAGTATTCCCATCTCTCCTATCAAAATATAACCATAGTTACATTACGATGCAAGCACATAACTAGAAAATAGGGGCAATACCTTACGGTAATCTGTACGTAAATGTGACGATGAGATGTTTCCGATTTCATCCCGGTAATACACAGAGTGCACCCTAGGTGGTAGACTTGCTAGAAGGTGCTTGAATGAAGACGCACCTTTAATAGATGGCCTAGATTGATAATCAACCCTGCCAGAAGGTCTCAGAAGATGAGATTAAAACAGACTAATTACAGAAGATGAAACACAAGAACGAAAAAACAGTCATATAAACTAAATTGAAACACCTTTAAGCTTAATTATGCACCCACAAACAGATGGATCCAGGGGCAGAGGGGAGGAGGAAGGAGGGGGTTATTTCAAGTAAGTCACACAAAACTTAATTAGATCAGAAACAAGCTAGAAAATCCTTAGTCATGCATTGTCTATACAGAATATGCTGACCAGCATGGCATTTTAACTTTCATTCTAGCCTAAACTCAAAAAAGAAAGAAAAGGCGTGCATGTTGGGGGGGGGGGGTATGGAAAACTGAATGAATATGAAGTGATAAAAACTAAAAGGAGGAAAAACACGGCATGGAGCAGCAATTCCAACCTTGAAAACACGCCTTTGTGTCTAGCACCAGCATGAGCCAACTTGTAATGCTCTGTTATCTGAAGGTTGCCCCAGTGAGATATCTCCACTTCTCGTAAAAGCTCCTCAACAACTGCAAATGGGCTGTTATTCTCAAGATGAACAATTACTGGAGAAAATGAATATGGAGGCCGGTCTTCATATGGTCCATACTTCAGTTCTCTGCCAGCAAACTTGGTGGGTTCCACTCTTGTATATGATTCCACTTTTGTACTTGGTGTCTTAATAAAAGTAGTTTGCTGCTTAATATGATATGGTGACAGTATTAATGCACTATCACGGAAATATACCAATTGCGATTCCGATTGGCTTATCTCTGCTGGGAAAGGTTCCAGAGAATGTGTTAATATATAAAGCACTTCCAGAGTGGCAGTTTCACCCAAACTTAATGGATCCAGTAAAGATATGCTAAAATATTTAGTTCCATTTGGCGCATCAGGTAGCTCTGTTGGATTTACATCAAGATGAACGTAACTTTTCTTCTTCTTCTTGCCTATAGCTGCTTGTGCTTTGACAAGTGCTAGGTGATCAGCTTGCGAAGGTGGGAATGCAAGAAGGATTTCTGAAGCAGGAGTTGTCCCAACATTTTCAACCTGAATTGTATCCATATACATGTCCATAAAAAGAAGAAATTCACAAACAACAAACATACACACACACAAACAATAACCCGCTATCTGGAATGCACATTCCTCTATAAGTGAATATACTAGTCAAAATCCCTACATCTTTTTGACCCAACTGTTGAATCGTTATTCTTGCATACTCAACAATTTTTATATGATATCAGAGGTAGACAGAAGACAGACCATTTGACCTGGCAGATCTTTCTGAGACATGCAAACCGTCACGGTGGCATGCATAGAGTAAAAAACGAATCAAAGTTTGGAGTCTTTGTCCAAACATGGAATTGTTTGCACCTAGCACAACCAGAAATCAAGCCTAAAACACTTGCCTAATTAACATAATTCGAAGCAAACCCTTAACCATCATGCTACAGGGGTATTGAGCCAAGTTTTTTTTTTTAAAAAAATAAAATTGAATTTTGAGCTAGACTATCGAAATTCTGCCAATGAAAGACTGCAAATTTCAACAATCAATAATAGATTTAAACCCCCCACAATTAAAACTTTTCGAAAATGCTTGATAATCCCATTTGTTTGATTATAAGAAAAACTAAGAATCAACCAAAGTAATGATTATAGGGGCATACCTTTAAAGTTAAGAAGACCTTGACGATATGTGAACTCAAGTCAATCTGCACCAATTATCACACAAACAAACAACAAATCATGAAACCTGATCATCTTCTTTTGTTTCACAGGATCAAATCAGTTTTTATTTCTGAAATTGAGCAAAAAGAGGTGCTCTTACTCTACGTTCGGCGTTGAGGATTTGGATCTGGTTATTTGAGGAGGAAACGGCAAGAGTGAGAAATGTGAAGATCAAGAGAGCTAGAATGAGTCCCGCTGCTTTCATGGCCGTTGACCTAGCCATCTCTTGGAAACTGCCAAGTCCTCTGCTCTATGTATTCTCTCTACAAGGACTCGGGGGGAGTGACAGTGCCGAGACATAAATGGAGGTGGAGGAGATGGATTTGGGCTTTTTGGACAGACATGTTTGGACCTCTGCCATTGTTATTTGAGCAGGGATGGCAATTTGGCCCAAGAGGACTACTGGTCTGAACCCATCCGAAAAAAATCCCTAATTTTGCCTCCAGAGTATTCAATAGTATCTTTTAATTCAATATTTTTCTTAAATAAAAATTTGTTGAAATTATTAAGTATAAAAATTAAAATCACTGTATGTAAATTTATTTATTTTTTTAATTTGAGGTGAAAAAATGGAAATGAAATGTTAGAAAAGTAAGATTAAAAGCGAATGTCCTGTTTATTTTTGCGTTTCAAAAGTGCTTTTGAAAAAATTTGAAAATTTTTTATTTTTTTTTACTTCAAATTAATATTTTTTGGTGTTTTTAGATTATTTTGATGCGTTAATGTCAAAAATAATTTTTTGAAAAATAAAAAATATATTTTCTTGATACATTTCCAAGTGAAAAGCATTTTGAAAATTAACTGCAACCACACTCCTAAACAGACTCGAAGCATTAAAGGTTAAATATCCAAAGTGTTAGTTAAAAATTGAAAAAAATATAAAAAATACTAATAAGAGATGGGAGGAAAATTCCTAACTTTATTTGTTTTCTTCTCATTCTTCTTTCAAAATGAGGAGGTTGGGAAAGTGGGTCCATATGAAGAATTTTTACCTCCTTTTTATTTTCTTTCCAAACAAAAGAAAATGAGTTGGAATTTGTTTCTTCTTCTTATTTTCAACACTTTACTTCAAATGTTCTTCAAGTTAGGTGATGAATAATGAGTACTTTTAAATATAATGAGGGAAATAAATAGTGTAGATTTAAAAACAGGAGTGCCATTTTTTTTTATTACAAACATGATTTAGTTATTG
>Ga0307511_10008312_pt1 | contig 10390 bp, 12 predicted proteins | sample 13_EM_MG_FD_200266 | JGI IMG/M metagenome (GOLD analysis project Ga0307511, IMG submission 200266) | Populus trichocarpa ectomycorrhiza microbial communities from riparian zone in the Pacific Northwest, United States - 13_EM | ecosystem: Host-associated > Plants > Roots > Unclassified | place... | reverse complement strand
CAATAGGGTAGCCAAAAGACACCAGCGACTGCCCAGCAGGGACACAAATGATAGTAAGTAATTCGAATTTGAGCGGTAGACCGGTCGCTGATTCGAACCAGGGCACATCCGGTGGATCCCCGTTAGGAACCTCAATCTCAAAAGGCAATGTTGAAGGAGCATTACCGAGGCCCCAGGAACCCGGAATGATAAATAAATTTCCTCGCAATGGTCTCACACAAAAAGGGGAGAAAGCCACCAGACGGAACCGATCAATTACCCAGGTCTCGGGGGTCCTGCGAGAGATGGTTGAATCGGCAGGCAATCGTATGGAGTACATTATGCTGTTCGAGGAGCCATTCCCAGATGAACAACGAACAGAAGACATCCTGGATAAGCTGGGGCGAGAGGCAGAAAGGGAGCATGTGAACGATTACACCCGTGACCACAAGATTGATGCATATCTGAGTTGCAAGAGATTACATCGTTTGCGGGAGTGGACACTGAGAGTGTGAATATAGCTTAGAAGTGTGCTATCCAGGACCCGGTCACACCTAGCATATGAGGCAAAGAAGAATATTGCCTTCCTATATAAATTTGAACAGAATGTTTCTCGGGAGTACATAAGGAAACATGTGACTAAGTTGTTAAAGCGGGGCAGGTACACCTGTGCAGGGAGGCATCGTAAGGTATAGTTAATATCCAGCAGAGTACCGGGAGAATCTGACGGGGAGTGATGGTATAGACTTGGGGATATCGGTTTAGAGCGGAAGAAGCAGTCGAGTTGATATGCCAGCACTACTTCAATGGAAAGAAAAAACTCGGGAATGTCGATAAGGGATTCCTGAAGACTATAAGTGGTCCCTTCCTGTCCTTGATCTTTGTAGCCCTCTACAGTGCTCTCAGTGCCTGGGAAAGCGGGGAATGTGAGATGGCAGTCGACTTTAGCTATGCCAATACATTCGGTAGGTAAGGGTACAATGAAGAGACTTCTCCGGGTTGCTAACATCTCGTAGATGTGTATAAGAGGCTTCATGATCAGTGGCAATTCTACCCGACCAGAGTCCAAGAGATGCTACTGAAAGTTAGGAGGTGGAAGATCATGGAAAAAGGGCAGAGTAATGGAAAGAAGGTGAAGTTTGAGCAAGACAAAGCTTATCATGTGGACGCGGAGGAGATAAAAGAGCTAGCTAAAGCCTTGGAGTGGAACTTGGAGAGTGCAGGTTTGGGAAGAAGTCGGGCAAGTAGAGATGAAGAGGATGAAGGTAGCACGACAGAGGAGGACTTGTGAGTAAGTGCTCAGGCAACTCAGGTCGGACACGAGGAAGATGAGGACAGTGACGAAGACAAGGAAAATAAGGAGGTATCAGAACCCAAGGAGGATAAGGAGGAGGATCAAGAGTACCCTCAACGGGATTTACTCTACGAGTATAGACTGGAGAAAATGGCAGAGAGACTACGAGACTAGGATGTGGAAAATGAGGGGATCTAGGACAGGGGTATGACGGTTGGAATATGCGGGTATAGGAACGGTAGGGATGTCATTGGTGGGAGTTCTTTATTTTTTTGTAGTATATTGTCGGTTGTATTGATAGACTTTGAGTGGATGGAATGTTGCGTTATATATCTTGGAAGGTAGATACGGGAATGCGGGGGGTTAATGGAGTGGGTATAGTGATGCGGAGGATAATTGGAATAGGGCAGGTGGGGCCGGGCTAGGGACGCGGGGGGACTGAGGTGGTACAAAGGCTGGAATGGAAGATGTCGGGTTGGTCAGGGGAGGATGGCGGGAATCTGGGATTAGGCTATGGGTGGAAGTACATTGGAATGGGTATCCGGGAGCACAGTGGAGAGGAGGGCAATTGTGGGAATACGGAAGTGGGATATCGTTAGCCTGTAAAGAATACAGGGAGCCAATACTGCGGAATGAATAGATAGGTATTCAGAATAAAGAGGGAATGGGTTTCTATGAGACAGAAAAGGAAAGATCATGTGCATAATCTAGAGGGGGAGGAGGAGAGTTGTAGGGCATTTGAAGTGGCAAAGGAAGCTGTGTAGAGTAGAGGGAGGACGCCGGGAGAGGGGTAGAGGGAAGAGAACATCCCGGGGACGCTTGCTGGGGCACGGAAATGAGGTATGGGCAGTAACCAAGGTCCGGTGGCGGGTGGAAGGGGATGTAGTGCGCTATAGGGTGGAATGAAAAGAGTGACTGCAATGGTCAGGGCTGGAAACATGCAGATATAGAACAAGAAACAGGGAACGCCGCAAATAGGGGACACAGGGAGGATGCCATCGGTGCGTCATGGGTTAGGAACAGGGCGCCGACAAGAGGAGACGCAAGGAGTCTGGCATCAGGGCGACATTGGTGGAGAAGAGGGCGCCGACGAGAGGAGACCAAAGGAGTCTGGCTTCGGAGTGACATGGGTCCGGAGGGTGGCCTTGGAGATTGGCAGCATGCCCCGAGTGGCGCCTATGGCGCCTGAGGCATGAGGGGCATCCGAGATTTTTTGCTGATGTAAGAGAAAGAACAGGACCATTATTCCTATGTTTGCTGCAAAGAAGTTGGAAGATAGTACATATTGGGTACAGGCAGTATGTAATGGGCGATGCCAATAGTAGCACCGCGGGCCGTTTAACAGAGTCTATACTATCGCCGGAGTGATAGTGTATGCCTGTTATTGGTTCCAGTAAGTCGAGGACTCAGAGGGTCTTTGAGAGCATACTGATTTCCCAAGCGGGAAGCGAATTAACAGGTGTAATCTCTCTGTATTGAAGCTATCTAAGGCTTGTCTGAACTCTGTCTAAAGTGATCTGATCTAAGGATCCTCCTCCAGAAGGGCGAAACGGCTCAGTACTTATACTAGCTGCTAAGCCTTCTAGAGTCTGAAAAACCTATTTTCTGGCCTTGCCAGAAAACCTCCTTTCTGGCCTTGCCAGAAAACCTCCTTTCTGGCCGTTCCAGAAAGCACTCCTCCATGACCATAAATACAAGTGTGGGCGCTCAGGCCTCCAGTACTCAGAAATACAGGTGTGGATACGTAATGCATCATGATAAAGGAAAAGTACATATGGACTGGATAAGCTCAAGGTAATAGTACGTAAGGTACTATGTCCAAGCTATCTGGTATACATGATAGGTGCTAGGAAATGAGTACTAAGACAACTATAAGAAACGGTCTTCCGTTACACTTCCCCACTTAAAAGGATTTCCTGCTTTTGTTGTCTTGCCCAAGCTGGAGGTAGTCCGAAATAACAAGTGCAAGCACGGCAGTTATGAGAATAACAATCTTCGCAATGAACAGTAGGAGACCATCGTAACTTCCAAATCATCCATAGTAAACATTCATGACATAATGAACAATGAAAACATCCGATAGAGACCTTGTTTGCCATACCTTCTTCCATTGTCAATGCAGAACGACAATTAAAACAACAAGAGGAAACGCGGGATTGCCAGCTTAATTCAACCGGCGCGAATCAGTACTTTAGGAAAACATTAATAATATCTTCTACAACGTTGATAGCAGCGGAGCTGAGTTTGTGATCTTCAGGATTGATGGTGAATACTCTGTCACGTTCAGTTTGAACAATTGACTTAGGGGTTTCTCGAGTGTGATGCTTCTTGTGTTTCTTGTACGATCTTCGTTGCTTGAAGGTGTTGCAATAGTTTCCGCTTTTACAAAAGTCTTGAATGGTTTCAAGGCTGATGTCTTCGAAGTTGATCCATTCATCGTCATCACTTCCGTAATCTCTCCATCGTACCAGTTATTGGCTTTTGCCGGTACGAGGGGCAGTACGAAATTAGAGAACTCGTTCGACTTCCCATCTTCCTTCCGTTAGTTCACCAGGTTGTTCTTCATAACGTCATGGGAAGTTGGTCGAATCGTTTTCAACATCAGGTTTGATCTTGCTGATGTGGAAGGTATTATGGATAAGAGAAAGTTGACTATCTGTTGACAGGTCTCGGAGAGTTTGTACAGCCATTCTTTTCCTTCGACCTTGCACGCTCGTGCAGCTTAAAGGATTCCCTTGTTGGCAATTTCTGACTGACCGTCCATCTGAGGGTGGTATGCGGTAGATGGTTCCAACTTGATTGCCTTTCTTGCTACCTAATCCTTGAAATGGTCTGACATAAAGAGATTGTCTCGATCAAAAACATTATAATAGGGATAACCGATAATAGAAGCAATATGCATATCAAAGGTATCAGTGCATTTCTCTGCCGTAAGGATACCAAACACTGGAATAAAAAACATAAATCCTAATAGTCCACAGACAATCGTGCAAAGTCTTGAAAAGCAAATCATATGATTGTCTTCCAAAGGAATATTCGGGTATAAGGTAGAGCAATAAGTGAAAACAGGAGACATTTTAAGAAAATCCATAGTGATATCTGTTCAGGCTCTTGCAGGAACATGTAACATGGTTACTTGTCCTAGTGATGGCTTGTTGCTATCCTTCGTCCTTTGACAGGTATCGCAACTCGCCACGTATTCCTTAACGAGCCCAGAAATTGCCTGGCACATGGACTTAATAGGCAACCATTTCAACGTTTTCTCAACCCCGCCATGTGCAGTAGCATCATGAGCTTCCTTGATTGCATCTTCGAGGTCGTTATTACCGTTCATATCGAACGTGCTTGGTAAAACCAGCCTGAATTCTCCTTTCTCATTTTTCTTGTACATGAACCCACTTATCCTCGCTTACTCCTTTGTTCCCTTCTGGAGCGTTATAGACCTGGCTCCACATGGGACATATCCTGATCCATGCAATATAGGCGCCCCTTATTCTATCATCTTTGTCCACGTGAGCAACGAGATAGAAGTCGCGGTCATCTTTGAGGCCGTCGTCAAGATCGAGGTATATCTTTGCCAAATTGGTTGGTGGCACGATTCTATACCCCAGGTCTGAGTCTGCCTGGCGTTTTGCCTCCCATGTTGATGCATAGTGTCCCTCGCCTTTGCAGAAGTTGTACCGACAAGTGGCAGTGGATGCAGGAGGAATTGACGTTTTTTCCTGTGTTTGAGGATTGTGAACGAGATTGTTCTCCTCGCTGCTTGTGTCGTGTTGTTAATGCATAAATCCCACTCCTGGCACATATCTCATAGGATTAGTGGGGGATAGGAGGGTATTATGACTTTGGTTTGATCTGCTAGCTTCTCCGGAAGCTGCATTGCATTGGAATCTGGTGGTAACTGCGGCAGAGAGGAATGAGCATTTTTCATCATCTGGTACTATCTTGATGTTGTAGTCCCATGGGTTTTTTCGTTCAGTTTGACCCCATGGATCGTAGCAGGCAATAGGAGCGTTCCTGATTGCCCATTCTTCCCCAGACCACCTATGAGTGCGGTTAGGAGTTTCTTTAATGTTAAGCTCGCGTATGTCAATATCGGGAGTCTTAGAGGATGGGGTGTTGTTAGGAGGGATAGTGGTAGCTTTAAATTTCCAAGAGTCTCACTGACTCTACTGGAATTCCTTCTCCCTTTGATAAACTGCGTCCGCATGAGTGCAGTTCAAACATCCATGTCCGTAGGTTCTGCAAACTGAGCATCTGGTGGTGGGAAAGTAACGATTCCCATTATGGTACAAGCTAACATGGGAGCGGCAGTAGTAGTCTTGACAATCTGTATTGTGTTGCTTTCGATGCTGCCCATAGTATTCCCAGGTGTCATTAACAACGTCTGTAATGATAGCGGGAATATTGTCGTCGTTGGTGACTGAGGAGGTATCATCTGCAGGAGCGCTAATATGAGGATAACCATTAAATTGATCAGGTTCAACAACGTGGGGGTGAGGATCGAACTCATATCCATCAAAGATTTCTTCGGGGATAGTGGAGAGGGTATCCTCATCTAATTGCATTTCTTCTTCCTTGATATCGTGGTAATCTTCCTAGTCCCCGTCATTCTCATCGTCGAGATAGGGACAAGAGAGGTGGTGTCTGAGGTCTTCGTCACGGCCTGCGCACTGGTTATAGTCGCAGTCGGTGTGGTTGAAGTTGATGCAGCCGCAGGAAACCATTGTGATTTCTTCTGGTATGGGGGAAAAAGAAAGGTTGTTGATAGTGATAGAAGTGTCTTGAAGTTTGCTGTTGTCTTCTGTAGAATCGATGCTCTGAGGGATGAAGTCTTGTTCCTCAGTGGGGTCGAGGGAGTCTTTCTGCTTCCTTGATAGAGCATCAACCAACAGGTTTTCTTTTCCAGCCTTGTGTTTAATAACCAAGTCGAATTCTCGTATGTAAGCTTGGTACTGGGCCGGTTTCTGAGATGTTTGTCGTAGTCGGAGGAAAGAGAGTAGTGGTTGGTGATCTGTGAGAAGCGTGAATTTGTGGTCTCAGAGTTCAGCATTAAAGAACTTCAGGGAGTCAACAATAGCGAGTAACTCCTTTAAGTAGGTGGGGTACTTCAACTGTGCGGGACTGAATTTGCGAGAATGAAAAGGACAGGGTCGAATTGATCCTAGTTCTCCTTGTCCTATCCATGATCCTAGTCTATTATCACTAGCATCGTATACCAAGTATTTTGGCGCTTCAGAGAAGTGGTACTAGGGTTTGAGAATCTGAGGAGAATTCACAAGTTCCTTCATTTTCTCGAGTGCCCTAGTATGGGTATCAGTCCATCTCCAAGGTGCGTTTTCCCCTTGCAGTTCCGACAGGATGCTTGACCAGAAGGCGAATTCCAGACAAAACTTGTGGAGAAATATAAAAATGCCGACTATACCTCTTAGTTCCCGACGGCTGTTGGGAACCTTGAATTCCAATACTTTCTTGCGCTTCTTAGGATCCATATGTAACCCATCCGGAGATAATATATGTCCTAGGATATCTAGACGTTTGGGGAAGAACTGGCATTTGCTGGCCTTCAACGATAATTTCTCGGCTAGGAGTCGTTGTAGAAGCTTCCGTAAGGTAGCTACGTTTTCTTCGTAGGTATCTGAAAAGATAATAATATCGTCCATGTAGATGACAAGGTCCTTGAAGACCATGTCCTTAAAGATTTCCAACATAGCTCGTACTATAGTGGGAGGAGCGTTGCGGTCGCCTTGTTGCATAATGCGACTGTGATAATATCCCATGTGTGTGAGGAAGGTAAAGTGTTTTTCCTAGCATTCTTCGATTCTAATATTGTGTTATTCATCCGCTAGATCAATCTTGCTCCAATACTTATGAGCAGCGACTAGCTCCGTGAGTTCCTAAATGCTTGGTAGGGGTGTGTGGTTGGGATCAACGGCTTCATTACGATCCCTGGCGCCCAGGATGCGCCGTGCTTTGGTGGGATCATATCCTTTTGCTTGTATGAACAGAACTACAGCATTGTTATCATGTTCTGCACGATAAATCCGGCCTGAGGCTTCTTCTTCGGTGAGCTGTCTCGTAAGCTCTGCATTGAATTTGGAGTGTGAGGGTCCCAATTTTGGTACTCATGTAGATCCGGGTTTCGGGGAGATTCCGTGTTTGATAGTTCTTAGGGGTGGCAGCTCATTGGGTGTGGTTGCCGGAAATAACTGTGTGAATTCGACGAAGGGGTTGAATTCCCGAGTTTCTCCGAGACTACAAGCTGAAACCATGAATTTGAAGGGTGGCAGAAGATAGTCTGATACTTCGTCTTCTATTGTAAGTGCAGCAGATGTGACTTGCCTAGTAGTAAGCCCTGCCTTTCTCCATTTCTTGCGTGCAAGGCATGCGATCCTTTCAGGTTGGATGGTGACAGGCTTTGGTCCTGGTGGGATTAAGGCATTCAGGGCTGTAAGCGCTGGAGTGCATAGGATCATAGCCCAGCCTGCAAGATGCCCTACATAGAGCGTTCTTGTTTCCGTATATCCTCCGTGGTCCATTTGGACATCACATGCCTTTTCTATTACACCCTTTGATCCTTTGATCGCGGTGTTGGGTGACTTGTTGTCGATTCCATAACTGGGTAGGCCGCATAGATGTACGAATTGTGCGTTGATAAGATCTACGGCAGTTGTCTGGAAATCCACAAGGGCCAATGCAGGGTGGCCGTTAACCTTGACCCGAACCCTGCTGTAGTCTAATTCTTCGGTAGACTGTTGTTTTGCCTTAGTTTTGCCCTTGTAGTTATTCTTGGCGATAACTGGTTTGTTGGTGTGTGGCAGGGATAGGACTTGTACGGCGGTGCGTATGGGTACTTTACGTATTTGCTTCTGGCATTCCTTAAAGGTGTAACCAGGTGCACAGCACCAAAGGCACTTCCGATCCCTGATCAACTTCATTTTGACTAGTGATGTTAACGTCTTGTTAACCAGTTCCCAGTCCAGATCCTTGTTGCTTGTTGTTTTCGTAGTAGGTGTCCTTAGAGGATTAGAACTTGTTTTCTTGTTTTCTGTCCTCGGATCCCGCCGGTGATTATGACCAGGGTTCGGGACCGAAGGAGCTGGAGGCCGTCGAGCAGGTTTGGGTGTAGCTGAAATACGTCCATGTTTTCGTGCAGCCTCGTATGATTCCGCTTTCTTGACCAGGTCGTTGAACGTCCATGAATCAAGTATTTGGGGGACCTGTGTAGTTTCCATGTAATCTGGTAGGTGGTTCAGGAATTTCCTGCGTTTGACTTCTTCCGAGATGCATTGATTTCTATCCTTATCGATAAGCTTAATCAAAAGTTCCTGCAACCAGTTGGCAAAGGTTTTGATACCCATATGTCGTCCATCCTTGTGGGGTGATGTGGCCTCCCATTCTTTCCATAGGAGGTCCTTGCTAGTGGAGGGAATAAGGAATTCCCGTAAAACTAGCATGAAGCTGAAAAAAGATGCCTTGTGCTTTTCCTTGATGAGGTGGTGGTTATAAGTAGTGAGTGCGATGCCTTGCAGTTTGAATCCAATAAAGTCCAACGCTTCCTTCGATTCCAATCTTATACCTTTCATACTTAACTATCTCTGTATCGCGTTGACCCAAGTGTCAAGATACTGTAAGTCTCGCCATTTCTTATCTCCACTGTTGAGATTTTCTAGAGCATCAATCTTGATACCCTTCATTCGTTCGGATATTTTTGATGACGTTTCAGGTGTTACAATTCCTATCGTCGTTTCCCATTGTTGTTGTTCTGGTGTCTTATCACGATCTGTCCGTTTGTTGATCTTCTTGACCTTCTTCGATTTGCGTATACTTTTATGACTGTGGACTGATGATCAGCTGCTAGAGAATCCGCTGCTTGTGCTACTATCATATCCATCGTCATATCCTCCACCTGCAGTTGTGCCTCGTCCTAAGGGAAGGGTTTGGTCTTTATCGTCATCTCCATTGTTTGGGTTGCCAGTATCTGAAGTACGTTCTACAATGTCGTCTTCTGGCACGATGCCAGTTTGAGATCCTGTGCTGACTTCGGGTGCGGAACGTTGTCTGGTTGGCGTCTCAGGAGGGTCCTTTCTGTCTTGTCCTTTTGGCCGTTTGGCTACAGGTGGGTCCTCGAATTGCCCTGGTACATCAGGTAGAAGGTGGTGCTGACCACATAGCATGAAGGACATAATATCATCCCATTCCTTCAGAACCCAGTGAGGTTCTGTGAGCTGTGGAATCTTGGGGCGTTTCAGGCGCTCTGCAAGTATCGTAGTTAGCTACAAGTCCTTACTTTCAAATACAATGGTTGTGTGCCAAAGATAGTGTTTGGTTGTTGCTTTGCGAAGCAGTTGGATGCCCTTTGGATGAAAGCAGTGAAGATACCCAACCGTTTGTATAAAGGTGAGGATATCATGTATTTGTGGTTGTACTTTCTTCCAGTTTCCTTCTGTCATCGGAGAAAACTCAAATTCCCACGTTGTGAGGGGAGAGTCCTCTTCTAGTTTCAGAACCTCGATATTGTAAACGGTGAGAGGAGGTGGTTTGACTGATTCCTCGAACGTTGGTGGTTCAGGATTGTCTCTTTTCTTTCGTGGTGGGTCGGAGATTAACTTTTTGATGTCCTCTGGATTCATTGCTAATCTTCTTGACTTGTGGTAGGTGTACGGCTTGTCCATCTTGGATGCCATAATATTGGTTACTCGTTCGTATATTACGAGTTATTTTTCCCCCCTGTCCGGATTCTGTGGGAACAAGTACCTCGCTCCGGATGTGAGTGATTTCCGATCGACTTCTGATGACTGTGGCTCTGCTGCCTGTTTGATATGTAGGCAGGATAGTGGGAACGAGGAGTGCACAGATGCTGGTTCGCCATTTTCTTTTGTTTCTAAAATGGAAGGTAGTCCTGAGACGTAGGTGATACCAACGACGCCTAAGATGGCCTTCCCGATGCAAGGTTTAGGAGATAGTTAGGGTGGCGGCAAGAAGACCGTGACGTGGTCTCCTTATATGGAAGATTTGGATAGCTCAAACTTTACGAGTTTTGAGCTAATGCCAAGTGAAAATGGTTCAGTTGTGAAGAAGGATAAATGTGCCTCGCCTGTGAGGAATCTGGTGTTA
>Ga0307511_10008311_pt1 | contig 10390 bp, 8 predicted proteins | sample 13_EM_MG_FD_200266 | JGI IMG/M metagenome (GOLD analysis project Ga0307511, IMG submission 200266) | Populus trichocarpa ectomycorrhiza microbial communities from riparian zone in the Pacific Northwest, United States - 13_EM | ecosystem: Host-associated > Plants > Roots > Unclassified | place... | reverse complement strand
TTCTTATAAATTGGATTAACTACGGGATGCACTCCACTATTCTAGTGCTGTTTTTGTTGTTTTATTGTTCTGTTTGTTTTTTTTAAAAAAAAATATTTTAAAAAAATTTAAATTTTATTTTATTTTTTTATTTTAAATTAATATTTTTTTAGTGTTTTCAGATCATTTTAATACGTTGATATCAAAAAATATTTAAAAAAAAAACTATAAATCCGCAATCATATTTTTAAATAAAAATTTCAGGAGGGGACTAAAATCAACTTGCAAAACCAGACGTTGCAATTTGCCTGGGGAAGTTGAGAGACGAGTTGCAAGGATTAATTATTAACAACCTTTAGAGACGGTTTGACATTGTATTTGTAACTGCGTTTCATTAAATTTTGAATTTTTTTTTGTGCTAAAATTAAGTGCGGTTTGTATTTTTTGGATCGTTTTAATATGCTGATGTCAAAAATGATTTTTAAAAAATAAAAAAAAATATCAGTGGCATGTATTTCGGCACGAAAAGCTATTTAAAAAGCAACCACTACCACACTGCCAAACACACTCTAAAAGTATAATTGCAATCGAAATTCAATACGTGTACTGTTAAATTGTGGTTTAAGCAACATGCAGACGTTGAAGGTAAGAAAACAAAGCTTTAATTAATCATTGATGGAATTTCAAGAAAACTTACATTCATTGATGAGAAGCAATTGGTAATTCAACTGGAAACTTCTCTTATATGTTCTTCAGCGAAGTTCAGAGTAATGGAATGGTCTGGCACTTATTATTATTGGCGTGGGTTGGAATTGCGTTTCAAATTATGTTTTATAAAAATTTTATTTTTAATTATTCTTTAAGTTGTTTTGTTAATATTGATGATGTCTTAATTGCTACTCTTTCACCCTTGAGTTATATATATAGAAAAAACATAGACAATCATCTACTAACCACCAATATTCTTTTTTATTCTATTATTCCAAGCATGCACCCCTGAAAACTACCCGTCTTCGTTACCTTACAAGCTTAAAGCGATCATTTTCTCTTACAAGTCTAGCTACGGCCAAGCCTATCTTTTCTTTCTTTTTATCCAAACTTCATGACCTCTAATTCTTACGTGTATAAAAAGAATATAGATAAAATCCACATTTAAAAAAATTAAATAAAAGAAAAGCAAACAATAATTAAAAAAAAATAAAGGTTAAAGTTGATATAAAAATAAAATAAATTAAAATTCTAAAAAATTAAAATTAAAAAAAAAATCAAAACAAAATATATAATAATTAAAATATTGAAGATTAAATTTGTCTTTTAATTTACTTGATTATAACAAAAAAAAAACTAGAGTGAGAATAAAAAAAAAACCTCTACGTTAAGGGCGAAATAATAACTTAATTGTCGCTATTACAAACACACACGTGTCTGGAGCTAAAGTAACATGGCATTGTAAATCCCCCTTCCGTTTTAGTTTTTTCTTTATATTCTTAAAAAACAAGAAAGGCTTTTCTGCTCTGTCCTCTTCGGTCCACGATAAATACGCATATAAAATGGTTCGAAGTTTTGGGGAAGCGAAAATAATTTTTTTCCCTCGAGTTTTTGTTTGTCTGTGAGATTTTCGGTGACGCGGAATAGGCAATGCTCGAAGATACATCAAACTGCCTAAAGAGATATATAATAACCAGACATGTGATAATTTTGTTTTTTCAACTTACAGCGACACCAAATTGCTGTCAGAAATTTATACTCTCGAGAGGTGGAGGTTCAGGTTACTCGTCGTAAAGAGATATATAATAACCAAACATGTGATAATTTTCTTCTTCTTCTTCTTTTTAAAAATTATTATTTTTAATCATTTTAAAATATTAATATCAAAAATAAATTTTAAAAAATAAAAAATATATTACTTTAATATATTTTTAAATAAAAAATATTTCAAAAACTGAATGCTTAATGGATGCTAGAGGCTTTAAAGCTTAAATCGTGTTTTTAAAAGATTTATTAAAAATTTAAATTGTTTTAATATATTAATATTAAAAATAATTTTTAAAAAATAAAAATTATTATTTTAATATATTTTTAATTAAAAATTATTTTAAATTACAATCAACTCAATTCCAAAACAACTATTTAGCGGTTGGATGGCTTTTGTTTGCAGGTGGAAAGGCGTAAAGCAGTCAATATCGTTGATTAGACTGGCCGCAGTGGACATCAATAGCGGGAGGCTACAGAAACTTTTAATTATAATAAGATCAGCACCGAATGAATTATCCTCGTTGTTATTTTATGGCGTCTCAGGAGACTTCATCCATGTTTTCTTCTTCTTGACTTGCACGGCTTGACTGTTGATTTGATTTGGAGTTTGCCATAATTTTAGCGGTTAGCCTTTTATTTTTCTGTCATCAAACATCAGCAAGACCTTTGCTGCCATCAACAAAATAACGAAAACGCTTATTTTTTTTAGTTTAATGTGGGTGTCCGGGTCAGCTTACATGTATCTCGACTAATCTCACGGATCCTGAAGTTAACGACTATGTAAGCCTCCAGTGGCCATCATATGAGTGACCACAGGGCTCGAACCTGAGACCACATAAAAAGCAAACCTCTTGGTTCCAAGCTCTTACCACTGGGCCACTACCTAGATGGTTACAAAAACACTTATTAACTAGATGGAAAGACACCATGGTTGTTAACTGGGGCGAATGTAGAATAATTTAATTTCTAGAGCTCAAAATCAGGATTTTTTTTTTTGTAGGGATATTTAGCCCTAGATTTTTTTTTTATTTTTTTTTGAAGTGTCCAGGCCTGAAGAAATTAAGATAAATCCTCATCTTTGTAATCAATTAAGACATCTTCGTAGAGGTAGCTAAAATCTACACGCCTATGTTTTCTCTCTACAACGCTTGAAGAAATTAAGATAAATCCTCATCTTTTATTTTGAGATTGAGTTTATATTTCGTGGCATTGCCTGTTCCCTTCTCAGACCATCACAGAATGTTTTTCATTAATTACAAATAAATAACCAACATGCGCATGAATACAATAGGATATCGGAAAACATTTTTCATCGCCTGGTCCCCTTTTAAATCTCTGATAATATAAATACAATCTTTGATAATTAAAAAAACGAATAACTTTTCATGGTAAAAGTTTGGGATTAAAGGGTTTGCTCTCCTTGTATGATAGCCACCGGAGATTTACATGGTCGTTAATTTTAGGACCCGTAGGATTAGTCGAGGTACACGCAAGCTGACTCGGATACCCATATTAATAATAAAAAAAACAAATTATTCATATTTAAATTAAAAAATTCCTGAAAGTTTTATTTTATATCACCTCGTGAGATTCGAAAAGGTGTACTAGGTAAAAGGTACTGCAAGAATCATCAAACCATCATTCGTGATAACTTTTTCTAAATTTACAATTTACATTTTCTCCCTTGTTTTGAATATGAAAAGATTACAGCAATTATAAACGATAATTGGCAGCCATGTATTGAGTTTTTATTATATTTTATTAATTATTAATCATATTAAAATTTAAATATTTATATTCTATTTATCTAATTTCAGATATTAAAAACCATTCATTAATTTCAGTTGATCTACATGGAATTCGATTTAAATTACCACACCTAATATAATTTAACCCTTTTCTATTCTTGGCATGGGAGCATATGCTTGAATAATTCTATCCTCTTTTCTTCCGGGGTATTAAAGCAATTTCGACAAGTGCACATTTGAAAAAGATTTCAGCTTTCTATTTTTAATTTATCGTCCATCGAAACTCGAGAGAGAGAGAGAGAGAGAGAACTATTCTGGTGGCGTTGCGACGGCGGGTTCTCTTATCTGAGAGAGAAGGCACGGTAAATGCTCCACTGACCAAGAGAAGAGATCTCCACGCAAAGCAAACTCCTTTCTCTCTGTTTCTTTTTTCTTTCTTAGATCTGCAATTAGTCTAACCTTTAAATATTATTATTTAGCTACCTCTACAGAATTATTTCACTGGAAAAAACCGCCCTTTCTTGCTCTAATTTCGTGATAATTATCATCACGGAAATTAGAACACCTGCTATTAATTTTTATTTATATTAATAGGAGGGATTTTTTTTAACTATTTAATTATAATTAAGAAGAAGACGAAGATAGAGGGGTTTTTTCTGTGATTTTGATCGGAGCATGTTTTGATGGTAATGGGGTCTGACAAAGAAGCAAAGGCCTCCTCTTCTCAAAACATGGACATGTCTATCGCAGGCAAGCTACTTCTTCGCTCTCTTTCCGCTCTTACTTTCATGATTTCGATTTCAAGTTATGTCTTTCCTTTTTTTATTAGAAAAATCATCCGTGAATTGAACTGCTATGAATTTTACGTCGATTTGAACCTTCTGGATTTTCCATGTAAGCAGATCCATGATCTAACTGCAAAAGAAAATTTTCAGTTTTGAATATCTTGTGCCTTCATTTTTCGAGGTTTCCATGTGGTAAAGTTTATTTTTTTATCCGTTTTATTTTGGCGGAACAAGGTGGAAATGATTAGGTGAGCGTGTAGGTAATTTAATTTAGCTCAGCATATTGACAGTAGAAAATGTGTATGATAGAGAGAGCTCGTGTTGCTACTTGTTGGCCTGCTTCCGGTTGAAAAGGAAAACCAGGAACGCCATACAATATGAAGTTTTGAAGGAATGAATTTTTGTACCTGCCAAATTCTATGGCCTGAGAGAATTGCTGTATTTTGCAGGTCTTCACGAAAGGCATCAGCAGGAACTCGAGAATTTGACGATGACTGGACAACCCTTCAAAACATTGAAGTTTTTTGTTTTGGCTATGGTTCAATACTGTAAGAGATCAGTATTCTACCTTTTGGCTAAAGGTGGTTGGCTAATGCTATTAAGCACAGTGGTAGCAGCTGTTGGAATTGTGCTTGTGACCATTGACGGCCCTCATGAAAAGGTATTGCAGCGTATAGAAAATTGTAGGTACTTTGAGTTCACTTAAAGTTATGTTCCTATGGATGAAATTATAAGTGAAAGGTTATGTTTTGTATGTTTTGGATTGCTACTGCCATGGTACTATAATGTTCCCTATGGTCAAACCTTTTCCCATGCATGTGAATAATTTAAGATCTGCATATGCTGTTTATCTCTCTCACTGTGAGCATTCATGCTGTTCCATCATTAACCACTCTACTTCAAATTTACAGAGTGGGATTTTGCTTACTTGCTGTGTCATGTTTCTGCAGCATGTTGAGGAACTTTCTAATTATCTGCGATTTGGATTGTGGTGGATTGCCCTTGGCGTTGCATCATCTATTGGTCTTGGTGAGCAAAATTTACTTTGATGAATATAAAAAAACTCTGGCATTGGGAACAGTGAAGAGTGTCGGCAACTATATGAGTGCTTCGAATTTGGGGGCAACTTTTGGTGCACATAATTATTGATAATGTTTTTGCCACATAAGTTAATTTAGTACAAGTTTTTTTCTTAGTTTTGTATTCCAAGGTTTTCAAAATCATAAAATCCAACATTGTAGCTGGAGAAGGGACCCTTTATCTTTATCATCCTCTTTATCCTTGCCTGATAAACTCTAGTTGCATGGTAGTTAGGCTGTGCCCTGTGCTTGTAAAGTGTGTCAATTTACTTCTCACATGATTTTTGGTCTATTGTTTTGGCTTCATTCACATAAATTAATTTAGATCTGCAATTCACCGAACTTGATCTCTTATCTCTTCTTTTGTTTGTTTTCTTAAATTTTATTTCAGGATCTGGTTTGCATACTTTTGTTCTTTATTTGGGTCCTCACATTGCCTTGTTCACGATCAAGGCAATGCAATGTGGCCGAGTTGATTTAAAAAGTGCTCCATATGATACAATACAGCTGAAAAGAGTTCCTTCATGGCTTGGCAAAGATTGCAAGGAGTTTGGGGACCCAGTGTTTCCATTCTCACATGGATTGCGGGTTCCTATTAGCAGCATTTTGTTCCAGGTCCAGATAGAGGCTATTTTGTGGGGCGTTGGGACTGCACTTGGGGAGCTTCCTCCTTATTTTATCTCAAGGGCAGGTATGCACTAAGTTTCTGCATTTGTAATACATTTATCTGGTAAAAACAATTGCCGAGAATGAAATGCTTATCTTCTGATCTTGTGACCATCCATATGCACTGAGGTTGATGTCATACTATCGGACTGAATGTCTGGATTAATATGATAGTTTGGGGTATCAGACATGATTTTCTTCACAGATTATACAGAGGACTATTTTGGTTTTTCCACTTTTGAGATTATATGAAACCTAGGATCTTTAAACCCCATTTATTACTAGGGATGACAATTTAATCCGAACCTAATAGATATCAACCTGAATAGATGGATATTTTTTCGATTTTTACTTTACCCAATGAGTAGTGGGTAAGGTATGAATATTGTCAAACCTGACCCAAAACTTGTCCGAACCTAACCCAAAATATATTTTTACACTATATTGATATATTTGTAGAACATTTAGATTTTTTTTAATACAATATGATATATACACATCTTAATATTAAAATAAAACACGGATGTTATATTTATAATTTTATAATTTAAATCTGATTATTATTATTGGATCATAAATAATAATTAGATAATGAATACCCATATAGATAACCGAAATCTGATGATAGTTTATGGATATCTAAATTTTTTACTCGATAGGTAACGGGGTAGGGTACGTATATCAAGAAATATGACCCGCGGGTACCCATTGCCACCCCTATTTATTACCAAACATGTTTCTATTACTATTATCAACAACAACAACAACAACAACAGCAAGGCCTCAATCCCTACTAGTAGGAGTTGGCTGTAACCAAATCCACCTCAATATCAAGATGCACCTCAATATCAAGATGTTGAAAGAAAAAAAGAAAAATATCGTGGGTTATTATTCTCAAGTGCATATCTGATTCTTTTTTTCTTTCTTTTTTTTTCTTTATGAGAAAACTGTTTATTCTATCTGTTGTCTTTGGTGAGAGTATGGTAGTTGCTGAACATTAGTTTTGATTTAATATGTTTACCTCTCAGCATAATTGTTCTTGCATGTATTTGATTTAATATTAACTCTCAGCATAATTGTTCTTGCAAATTGATTACATCGCTTTGAGCAGCACGTATATCAGGTAGCAAGTTGGATGCCATGGAAGAATTGGATGCTTCTTTAGATGAAAATAGTGGAATCATAGCTACTCGCCTCACAGCAATCAAACATTGGCTTCTGACCCACTCTCAACATTTGAACTTCTTCACGATTTTAGTGCTTGCTTCGGTTAGTGCAATGCCCATCTATATTTTATACTATTAAGTTTTTTCTGAAAATAGCTCTGATCGTTCCACGAGAGACTTTTTTTTGTTCTCTTGGTGCTCATGCCTGCATTAAGATCCTTACTGACTCTTCCTAGTTGAAATGCTCTGACATGCATTTAATTGCCATTTTTAAACCTGTTTAATGTTTGTAATCTATCCTCACAGGTGCAATATTTCCTTAATAATTTGACATTGTTTTAGTGTTCATGTGGGGCAGCTACCAGGTCTGATAACAAATGGGCCTGGCTTCTTACAATTTTTAAAATTTTGTTCAAATTACAAATTATATTTTTAGATAATATTGGCTCTACTCTTACTGTTTTCATTGTATTTATGAGGTGTGCTTTTCATGAAACATAAGAACAAAGTAATTTTATTCTTCTATGTCATCAGATACATGGCATTGGTACTAACAAGTTGACGTTGATTAGTATCTGTTCATGCCATATTCATTCCTTATTAATGTGCAACTTGCTGATGAGTTATACTATTTTTAGGTGCCAAATCCTCTATTTGACCTTGCTGGCATTATGTGTGGACAATTCGGGGTTCCATTTTGGAAGTTCTTTGCAGCAACATTGATTGGAAAAGCAATTGTTAAAACTCACATACAGGTTTGTGATATATCTAAGTTTTCTTTATATCTCTCAGACCTTTTAAAAACTTTCAGCTTATAACAAGTTTTAGGTGCTTTTGTGCTTGAAGCTTCAATTCTGTGATTGGTGTTTTGACCATCCTAGTTCTCTTAGTTTGGTATAAATGAATTTTTAGCATTGATAATATTGTTAAGTACTTTAAAATATGGTGGGAAAATGGAAATCAAGAGTTGAAATTAATGTTGATCTGCTAAAAGGTGGTGTTGGATGCTGCTTTATTCTTGAATTGCTTGTGATCGGACTCTTGGTCGATTGTTTTTTGGCAGACGATTTTCATTATTTCTGTTTGCAACAATCAACTTCTTAACTGGATAGAGAATGAGTTGATCTGGGTACTCAGCCTTATACCTGGTTTCGCTCCTGCTTTGCCTCACCTCACAGCAAAACTTCATGCAATGAAGGAAAAATATATGGCACCTGCACCTCCTGCATCCTCAGATATGAAGGTACCCTGATTGACCGCAATAGCTACATCTAGATGGTTCTTGTATAAGTTGACTGTAGGGTGCAATTTTTTTTTGCATTCAAATGCTTTTAATTCTCAGCAATATTTGCATTGATTGTCAGGTCCGTTTCTAATTTACATGCCCTCTTTGTTCATTCATCCCCAGGTCAAAAATTGGGATTTCTCATTTGCTGGAATGTGGAACACGGTTGTGTGGCTCATGCTCTTAAACTTCTTTTTTAAAATTGTGAATTCAACTGCACAGAGTTATCTGAAAAAACAGCAGGAGAAGGAGATAGCTGCATTGACAAATAGTGCATCAGCTTTGACACATTCAGATTAGGAGCCTGACCGAAAGAACTATGACACATGCATTTCTGTTTTTCTTCCTTTTTTTTTTTTTTCGTTTTTTCAATTAGCTTAGGGAAGTTAAAGTAACAGCTCTTTCGTAAGTCGCTGAAAATCTGTCTACATCAGCAAGTTCCTGGTAGAAGCTTGTATAAAATAGGAACACGATGGCCAGTGTCATACTGGGAGAGGCATTATTTTGGGTAGTTGTTCACCCATTGGTAAGAACTGTTGACATGTTAGCGGAAACTTACTATTATTATTCTTTGGAAATGCAAGACAAATTATCTGGTGATTGATCGTTGAGTGCTTAAACTTTTCGGATTCTAATATAACGCTGTATGGTTTCGTCAATGGGTTTGCATGCCTATGCTCTGAATTTTAGCCTCTCTTGTACATACGGATTCACCATCTCAGAATTTGTTTGATGCCATTGAATGTATAATGGGCGTATTCCGCTTGCTTCATGTCTCTTAATTTCAAGACCTCGTTTCCTGCACGTTAATATACACAGACAAAGCAGAGATGATTTTCTTCTCTCTTACTAAAGTTCTTACAAAAACCTCTTGAATCCAGGAATGCTGTGAGAAATAAAACCTTCTAATTTTTGAGGTTGGTGGTTAGCAGTGTGCCAGCTTGACTCGGAGGAGTACCGCACGCTGGTAAAATCTTCTTGCCAATAAAATCTCTTGAACTTGTTCTTACAGTTTTACGAATCAAGGTTTCAGGATGAGAATAATCTGTCTCCTCCTCAACTGCCAAAACTCGATAATTAATGATAATAGAAATATAGAATGACATGCAATCATCAATTACGTAATGCTTTGAATTATATATATTCTCAATCCGAAAGGGAAAAAAAATATAAAATCACCATCAACAGAGGTGAGAAATTGAAAGGTGCGCCGCTGGATTGGATCATGATTTAATTCCGAGCTTAGTTTCTATTGATAAAAATTATGGGTGAAAGAAATCCCTTAGTCCCAACTGGGTTAGTTGATCCTCAAAATATAAGTTCCTTTATTTCTATTAAAATAAAACAACATGAACTTGGTAACTGGCAATAGCGTTTGGTTGGATCGGATATATAGTAATAATAAAAAATAAATAAAAAGTTATAAGAAATTAAATAATAAGAAACGAATGCTTAGTGAATATTTAAGAACTTGAAAGAATTCATAATTATATGAGTTTAAATCCAGTTTTTTATTTGTTTCTGTATTTTAGATTATCTTTCAATCTATTCTATTAGCAAATATTTTCATACAAGTAAAAAAAAATGTCCTCACATGAGAAATTCAAAGTACATCAAATTTATTAAAAATAAATATATATTTTTTAAAAAAATTATCACGTGATATTAAAATTTGTTTTTTTATGTATATTTAATTTTTAACAAACATAATTGGATTTTAGTTTCTTGCACGGGGTATTTCTATCGTTTTGTATGGAAATATTATGCATGGACATAATAAACCCAATTAAAAATATAAAGATATTATAAAGACATTACCCACTATATGGATTAAATCATTTATTCTTTTTATAGTCAACAAATGCAATTATTTTGCGTAATGATTGCTGGATTCCCATGAAAGGTCGTGTCTATGCGTTCAAAAATG
>Ga0307511_10008310_pt1 | contig 10391 bp, 3 predicted proteins | sample 13_EM_MG_FD_200266 | JGI IMG/M metagenome (GOLD analysis project Ga0307511, IMG submission 200266) | Populus trichocarpa ectomycorrhiza microbial communities from riparian zone in the Pacific Northwest, United States - 13_EM | ecosystem: Host-associated > Plants > Roots > Unclassified | place... | reverse complement strand
CACGAAGCAGCTTACCTCAGGTAGGGTGCGTTAGGGGTGCTAATATCTTCTCTAACCACAATCAGTCCCTTACCCGCGAATCTCTGACAAGACCAGTACATCCGGTTTCCTAGTAGCCCACAATCAATTATTAGGTGGCGACTCCAACGAATCAAATCAAAGCAAGCATAACGAGAAATGAAAAATGGCCAGCCGATGCCGCGCGGATTTTGACGTGCAACAAGATTTATGGTGTTTTAAGGGTTAGTAGAGTAAAAGTTTTTAGGGTTTAAGGTTAGGTTTTTTGTGGCTTAGGGTATCATAGGGGTTTTAGGGTTTTTTAGTGGTAGGGTAGAGTTCGGGGTATTTCAAGGGTTAAAATTTTAGGAATTAGGATTTAGAGGGTTAAGAATTTTTTTAGGGTTAAAGGTTTTTTAGTGGTTAGAGTTTAGGTTTTTTTAAGAGGTAAATGTAGGGTTTAGGATTTCAATTTTGAATTTTTTACGGTTTGGAGTTCTAGGGTTTTAGGGTATTCTAGGGTTTAGGGTATTTTAAGGGGTACAAGTTTAGGGTTTACGGGTTAAGACTATTTTAGGGTTAGAGTTGTTTTAGGATTTAGGGTATTTTAAAGGTTAAAGTTAGGGTTTTTTTTATAATGGTTAGGGTTTAGGGTATTGTAGTTTTAGGTGTTTTAGTGGTTTATAGTTTAAGGTTTATGATGTTTTAAGTGTTAGTAGTTCAAGGGCGTAGCCAGAAATCTTTTTTATCCTGGGCTGCGAACAAATAAACATAAATTGTTTTTCAATATCCATCATTGAATAGACGCTATGGTTTCAGGCCTTTTGTTTTTCATCACTTCAATAATGATGTATGGAAATTTTTGCATTATAAATCGAAGGATGAGCTAAGAAACCATACTCCATACCGATGAGAGTTAAGCAGGTGACAAAAGATGTGGTAAGTGCGTGAAATATCATGAAGTTCGATTGAGTATTTATTTATTTATTTTTATTAACGTGGATATTCGGGTCAGCTCACGTGTACCCGGACTAATCCCACGGGTCCAGAAGTTAACGACCATGTAAACCTTCAGTGGTGTTGAGGTTTGTGAGATTCGAACTAGTGATCTTTAGGGAGCAAACCTAGAGTCTGACCAATTAGGCTACACTCCTCATAGTTGATTGAGTATTTATTTGCTGCTATGAGATGGGGCTAAAGAGTAAAGAGCGTTTGCACCGCATTCCTCCAAAATTCATTTTTTTTTTTGCTAAAAATTAATTTTTTTGGTATATTTTGGATCGTTTTGATGCGTTGATTTCAAAAATAATTTTTTAAAAATAAAAAAACATCATTTTGATATATTTCAGCATGAAAAAACACTTTAAAAAGCAACTGCAACCACACTTCCAAACATAATTTTTTTAATTTTATTTTTTAAAAAATTAAATTTTTTAGTGTTTTTCTATCAATCAAATACATATAAATTGGGATATATATAAAATGGGTTCTTTTCTCCGGAATAGAAAATCCTAGAGATTTATTCAACGAGTAAGAAGAGAAATTAATGGGATGCCAAAGGCTAAGAAGCCCAATGAAAAGGTACGAGGCTAATAAGGAATAATGCAGAGGGAATATTTACATATATGGATTTGGAAAAAGATAAATTAAAAGGCTATAAGATGGGATATTATGTTTTTTTAAGATCTATTTTTCTACCTGAGCTACAGCCCACCTCAGTCTTCTATGCTCCTCCGCCCCTGTAGTAGTTGTTATAGGGTTTTTCTAGGGTTTAGAGTATTTTAAGAGGTAAGGTTTAAGGGTATTTTAAGGTTTATGAGTTAATTAGGGTTTAGGTGTTAAAGTTTTTTGAGAGAGTTTTTTTAGTGGTTAGTTTTTTTTAGGAGTAAGGGGTATTTTAAGGTTTGAGTTTAAAATTTATGAATTAGGGTTATAGAGTTTTTTAAGGTTTTGAAAATTTTTGATTTAGCTCCTAATTCCACCTATTGAAAAATGTGTTTCAACTTTTACGCTACGTTAAAAATGGATTTTGGAAATAGAAAGATGTGAATGAATTTCTTCAATATATCTCGAACTCTTGCATCTAGATGTATTTGAGATTCATTTAATCAATCTTCATGTCAAATTTCTTCAATAGTATGCAATATGAAGTCATGAAATCACGACCGCCAAATAATGTCACAATTGTTGATGGCTTCTGCAGATAACATGCAAGTATCTATTTTCCATGAATACCAGTCATTTGTCAAGCATTCTTCACATACATGAACTTCAATACTCGAGATGTTTTTTAACTTCTCTACCAACTATATAGTTGCAATGAATAACCCAGACTTAAATGCTCTGAAAATGAATACAAGGAAATCAAGCTTAAGAGAATCGTGTCTTTAGGCATATCAGTAATGTCCTGTTTGAGAAATTTGCTAGAAAGAATATCAGCAATGTCTTTAGGTATTACTGATATTCAATCTGGTTTCAAACGTTAATCGAATTCTCTTCGTACTACATCAAAGGATTTGGCCTCGAGAAATTCCCACTGGTAGGATTAGTTTACAAAATATCAAGAATGTGATATTACAAATTTACAGCAGTACTCCCCAAATCAGTTGCTTGTTGCAAGAAGGACAAAAATCAGTAACCCCTTATATACAATAATAACTTTCAAGGCATAAAATAGAGAAGAAAAAAAAGATGCCTTCTGTGGTGCACAAAGAAAATATTATGCAACAAGATTACATACATGGAATCACTTGAAAACACTGCTAGTTTTTCACTCTTTCAAGCATACATGCAAGCATCTACATACATGAGGTATTGAAACAATGTCTAATAAGAAAAATAGCAATACACTTGTTGAACATAGAATTCAGCCAAGCAAGAATGCAAGATATAAATAACAAACATACCATGCATGCAATGCAAAGCTCTCTTGTGTCCAGTGGGGACGATTCATCACTGCACAAGGATCTGATTTCTCAAAGTCTGAAACCTACAACAAACCAGAGTACATAACAGTTAGAATGCTAGCATTCTAATTTTAATACAATACTAGAGAAGTCTGAGAGAATTAGGAAAGAAAAATGTGACATGTATAGGCAGTAGTGAAATTTGTTCAAGATGCAATCCATAAAAGGCATCATGCATCCAGCTACAGCTACCAAACTAGGCTTTGATCTGTATTTGCATATGGAAATGTCACCATTCAAGAGAGGGCAGGATCAGTACATGAAAGAAAAGAAGGGACACGAAATGGAGAGAACACAGAGTCTGTGAACTTCGGAATCTTATTAATACTTTAGCCCTTTTCTATTTCAACAGTCCTACTCTTCAAAATGGGAGACGACAAAACTGTTAACAAGCAAATCTTATTAACTGAAGTGCTTAAGTAAGGAATGGTGTTACGGAACACGGAAGTGATTTATGAAATCATTTTAGTAAAAAACACTATTTATGTTTGCATAGACAAAATAACACATTGAAGAGTTGCTCCATCAGCTCTCATTCCCTTGATTCCAGAGCAAGAATTCAGAAATCAAAGGAAGAGACAAATGCCAACAAACATAATTCTCATCAGCCACACCAACAATGTATCTATAAATAACATTATCAGAAGCATATAAAGAGAGAGAAATGCTATAAAATTGGATGAATTTATCTGTCAAAATTTAATCATAAAGCTTTTCTATAAATCACATATGGCATCAACCTTTTCAATACATATTTTCATATGCAAAAGAAAGACTATTAAAGAGGATGAAAAGATGATGCACACCTTACACGAGTGATCAATCAGATGAGCAATACTTCCAGCCCTTGTGATTAATCAAATCCTATAAAGTTTGATCTAAACATACAATTCCTGGCACCCTACATTAACAAGGAAAATAAAAGGTAAACGTCGATCTCAACACCTTTGTAGAGGACTTCAACATATTAAGCAATCGATCTATAAAAAAATCATGTATTTGTAAAAAATCAATTCCAGAAATAATCACATTAGTCTTAAGATGATAGTTTGTAGTCATGCTAAATGACAAATACATGCATACAAAGAGTAAGGACGATGGTAACATTCTCAACAGAAATATACCACCAATGAATTGTATATAAAGCGCTCTTTCCAGTCATCTATTGGAGGTCTGACAAGTTCACCAGTATATTTAATCACCTAAAAATCATGTATTTGTAAAAAAAATCAATTCCAAATATAAGTCGAAAGGAGAACTATCATATCACATTAGCAAAATTAATTTACCATATCCCTGGCCCTATAAGAATGGCAAAGTGATTATTGTTAGATTCTTTAAGAAAATAAGGAAAAGGAAATCACTCACAACCCAACTACCTATTTCAATCAAATAAGATTCCCAAAATTCAAAGAAGCAGCATGATATTTTTAGCTTAGCTGGGTTTTCTTCCAATAATATCAGAAGTAAGACTTTAAAGTGAAATAAAAAAAGGAAAAGGAAAGAAACTGACCCCCAAAACCCCGGCCTACGCCAAAACAACAATCAACTTTAAAGTAAGAAGTGATTTATGAAATCATTTTACTAAAAAATGTTATTTATTTTAGTACCATTTTTTATGTTTGCATAAGACAAAATAACACATTGAAGAGTTGCTCCATCAGCTCTCATTCCCTTTATTCCAAGAGCAAAAATTCAGAATTCAAAGTAAGAGACAAATGCCAACAAACGTAATTCCCTACAGCCATACCAACAATAATACAACAATGTTGGTTCAATAACATGGGCTATGAGTGATAGTTTTACTATTATGGGCTAGTTACAACAACATTAGTGAATCAAAAAAAAAACAAAAATGTTTTTTTTTTTTAAATTAGGCCGGAGAGCAATTGATTATTTTTTAAAAATTGTATCCTCTAAGACGGGAAAGCCAACATGCAGGAATAAAACTTTGAAGATTTTTCAATTAATTGTAAAATATTATGAGCAATCATGATATTACAATTAATAAAAACAGCAGCTCAATTTTGCATTTACGCTTAAAATTGAAACAAAAGCATTACAACAAAGAAAACCTATCAAGAAAAAAAGTTATCTTACCACTTCAATCAAGTTTGAAATTTGATCTCTCTCTTTTGGTTCAATAATTGACCATATTTATTGACCTGCTTAGGTCTTTTAACCTGCATATGTTAATAGGGAATTCATTTGCATGCATGGATAGAGCTTTAAAACACAAACATAAATAGAGTTTCAATTTTTTTGAAAGAAAAGGAGAAACCAGTTTCAAAAATTTAAACCCGGTTAAATAGAAAGTGAAATTAAAATCTTGCCAAGAAATAAAATCCAATCAATCAAGGGGTTTCTTGTTCTCTAAACCCTAATTCTTTAAGAAGTAAATAAAAGAAAACACTTACCATGAAATCTAAAAGATCCAAACTTTAACTCTAAAAATTCTCTAATCCCTTGATAAATTCAAGAAATCATAAGTTGCAATGAACAGAAAACTAAAGAACATATCAAACAGAGAAATGAAGCAAAGCTTACATGAAAATAACTATAATATAATAAAAAAAAAGATTTACAAAGTTAAAGACCCCTCAAAGACTAACCAAAATAAAGCAAGTTCACATACAAGAAGAATAAATTATATATTTATATCGAGAGAGTGAGTGATGGATACCTACGGAGAAATTGGATGACATAGAGACTCTCTCTTTGATCGAAATTGAAATTCCCTATTATTACAAGAAGAATCAAACCTTCTTACATAATGATGCATCATGGTTTCTCAAATCAACCTCATTTAAGAGACAATGCACAAAAGTCATAACCCAAGATGAGATTATGTCTTTCTCGGTGCCAAACTCTAAGTTAAGGAAGGGGATGATTGTGCCCAACTCTATGTTGAACCTGGACTCAACCGCGCCCAACACATGTTGGGCCGGGACGCGTCCGCGCCTAACCCCACGTTGAGGGATGGATGCAACAGCGTCCAACTCCATGGTGGGCCTGGACGCGTCCGCGCCCAACCCCACGTTGGATCTGGACGTGACCGCACCCAACCCCATATTGGGCCTGGACGCGTCCGCGCCCAACCACATGTTGGACCGGAACGCGTCCGCGCCCAACCCCATGTTAGGCCTGGACGCGTCCGAGCCCAACCCCATGTTGGACCTGAACGCGTCCACGCCCAACCCCACGTTGGGTGGACACAACCATCCCTGATAATTCTTGAGTGCAGTCACGAGCTAGACCCGTTTTCTCCTGGGCTCCGGGCGTGAATTGAGCCCAACGTCCCTCGGATTGGGTGTGTAACTGAAGGGTCACTCTACACTGAGTCTCCTATACCTTAAACCTAGATTAATAATTATGATGTTTATCATAATCCCATTAAATACGAACAAGCCGACCATGCTTACATTAATTAGATGTGATGGTACAAGTAGTAAGATAATATTATTTTAATCATACAAGATTACTTTTCGACCCCTCCTATGTTGCATGAGACAGTAAAAATCAGGTGATATAAAAAGAAGGGAGAAGGAGGAGGAAAGGACTCAGTTCTCTTCTCCTCACCTTTAGACCTTATTCTCCAACCTTTTCTATATATTCATAAAAGCTTTTTAATATCTTCATTAATAGCGTTCTTTACACAAATATTCTAGGTACGGACTTGATCTTTAGAGGGTCCCCCATCAACATCCCAAGAAACTTTGTGCAGATATTTATTTTAGAAGAGTTTGATATCCCATTAGAGAGAGATTTGCCCAAGGAAAAGCCTACGTGATCTTGAAGAGGAGATCATTAAATTTATCATAAATAATATAGGAGAATTTCTAGAAATAATTTATCCTAAAATATGCCCTATAATTTTTATAACCTATAGAATTTGAACGGATAAAAGTTTACAACGGCTAGAGAGACTTTCTTCTGAGATTGAAAAATGTTGAGAACGAGAGAACGAGGCTGTATTTATTACGGAGAATTAAAAAAAAAGAAAAAAAAAAGACCGTTGCATTAACTGAATGACAAGGCATTTGGTTTTCTGTTGCTTTGACTGGTTTAGGTTTTCTAATTAACTGAATGTTGATTTTTCAATTTTGAATGCACAATAAAATTACTGAAATTTTGAGTTAAAAAAATTAACGGACGCTGCTGGGCCTCAATTGTTCATAGTAATCAAGCTCAACCCTAGCTAGTTTGATCCAGCAATTCCTTTTTAGTAGGACAAAAAAAGTTGGTTATAAGAATAATTCAATTTTTGTTTACTATTATGAAAGACGCAGGTTTATGATATAACTTACAAAATTCTATAGGTAATAAACCTCATACAAAATTAATTTTTTTTACCAGTCGAATTGTAGCAAAATAATATTCTTGCAAAATAGGTTTTGAATTCAAATCCCATGTTAGCAACTCATCGGTAATATTAAGAGATAGAAAATTAATATGTGTGAAAAGAGCTTGAAAATATATGAAATATTAACCAAAATGGTTTCCATCCCAGGAGAAAAAACTCAAAACAAGGGTCAACAATCAGCAATTACCTACTGTCTAGCTAGGCATGAAATCTCTCACTCTGTACAGATATGTGTCTGCGTGTGTACCAGGATATTAGCCCAAGCTCATGTGATGGCAAATACTGGAGTAGCCAAAAGTTGTAAATCCATGGCTACTTTCTGCATCTTGATTGTAGATGGAAAACTTTCACAAAGCAAATAAAAATGTTAAAAGGCTTCCTATTACGCCCGTTTATTTCTGCGTTTTAAAAATATTTTTGAAAAAAATTGAAATTTTTTTATTTTTTATTAACTTTAAATTAATATATTTTTAGTGTTTTTAAATCATTTTGATGTGCTGATGTCAAAAATAATTTTGAAAAAATAAAAAAACATTATTAATATGCATTTTAACATGAAAAATTATTTAAAAAACAACCACAACTACACTGTCAAATAAGAAAAGCAGAAGAATTTAAATAGTTACCTTTAAGGTGACTACATCTATTTTAATATATAATAGAAATTTTGTAAATCTGATTTTTTAACATAAATTTAATGTATGAATATTTTTTCTGTGAACGTAAGTTGGGCTAGACCAATGCAATCTCATCAAAACCTATTGAGTGTGAGTGGTAGACCATGACCAAGAGAAAATTTTATATATGACCATCAACAATTTTATTTTTTTTTATAACCCGAGGTGTCCGGGCCAGCTTACGCGCATCACGACTAGTCCCCGGACCTACTGAACATCCTGCAAGCCCAGTAGGCAGGTAAAGCACCACGGAGGTGACAGGCGTGCACATAGAGGATTGAACCCGGATGCTAAGGCAAGGAATTCCTCACCAAGACCACTAGGCCAAACCCTCAAGTGCGAACATCAACAATTTTATATATGTGTGTGTGGTAGACCATGACCAAGAAAAAATTATTAAAAAAATATGTTTATATTTTATGTATGATTGAAAGCTTAAAAAATTATAAATGAGTTAAAATCAAGTTTAAAATCTATTTAAAAATTAAAAAAAATGAAATGAACTTTCATCAACAATTTATTATTAGTATTTTTATTTTCATATTAGATATATAATAATTGAAAAATAAAATATTAAAATTCAAATAAAAATCTATATTTTATTCAGAAACCATGTCAAAATTAAAAAATAAGTGAATCTTTGGAGAGATGTTCTCCCGGTTGGTTGGCATTTCTTAAGAATCAAAAGCTTCCCAGCTATATGGCATGGTCCTACGCCATTGCAATTTTATATTTTTTCTTCCGGTTGGACAGCATTGCAATTTTTCTTCACTCCTCAATTTAAAAACAAGGAGCATGACATCTTCAAGAGCTTGCTCCCAAGTCTTAGAAGCCCATTCTTTCACAAGATTCAAAGAACACAATAATTTTATATTTTTAAGTGCAGAATAAAAGTAGGAGGCCAAATGTGCAGGCTTAGAGGTCAGACCCGTTTAGCCTTGCTTTTTAGTTTTTTATTTAAATAAAAGAATAAAAGACAAGTCATTCGCTTCTTATTTGTTTTTTTAAAAAATTTAAAACTAATAATATGTCGTCTGTTAAGTCATGCGACGCGTTGTTCTTTTGGCCATTTTCTGACAAGCCAACTACGCAGAAACTTGCTTTTGGTTTTTTAGGCCAGACAAATAATTTTTAAATTAATCTTCGACCACCAAGCTTTTAGAATATCATCAAGAGACAGCTAATATTCTAATTTTTCATAACCAGCTTTTTAAATTTAATATCTATATTTTCAAAGTGAGGACCAGGTCTCGCATGTCAGCCCAATACTAAATTATTAGTTTATTATTGAATATTGATGACCATTTATCATGAATATAATAATTTAGGAAAAAACAATTAAGTTTAGGAGGATTTTGAATTCAAACATTATCAATTTACTAATGCACATACTGAGAGTGAGAGTCGCGTAATGGCGCCCTCAACGGTAGAAGCAACGTGATGGCTATGAATGGTGCCACACTTGGGGTCCGTCCCTGTGATGCTTTTATCAAAATCCTTCCGACCACCTCTATTGTTCTCTCTATGCTTATGCTTTTCTTTTCTTTTTTTATTTCAAAAAAAAAAAAAACTCGCACATTTATTTATTTTTCTTTTGAGAAAATAGCACGGTTATGCTACCACTACAGCGTAATCAATAAGAATTTACCACGTTATACTACTTTTATAAATCAGACATAATAATTCAATATTAATACAAACTAAAAGATGATAAATAAATAACTACCAATCAATTTGAGACAGATGCAAAATGATGCAAGTGGACGCTTGAAAAATAGACCAATGAAGTGGTCTTTACGCTCAATGTGTCTCCCACGGCAAAATAAAAAAAATAATAATAATGCAATCAGTCAGAGCCTGATTAATATTGAATTATTATGTCTGATTTATAAAAGTAGTATAACGTGGTAAATCACTCCAAGAAATTTCATTCAACCACCAAACTAAGTTTTTTTAAAACGTGCTAACAATCCAACACAAAGCCACCTAAAATATTTACAAATATTTATAACGTTTAAGTTCAAGAGAGTGGTTTTTTTAGAATATTTTTTATTTAGAAATGTTTTAAAATATTTTTTTATTTTTTAACATTTATTTTTTACGTTCACATATTAATACTATATAAAAAAACTAAAAAAATCTAATTTAAGACAAAAAAAAATAGATTTTAATAAAAAAATATGTTAAAATTCAATGCCAAACACCCCTTACTCTCCGATTGACTGTAGAAGTGGTCTTTACGCTCAATGTGTCTCCCACGGCAAAAAAAAAACAATTGAATTTGAATGGTAATTTGTTGATTGAGTTCCTTGGCTACAAGAAAGATGGATTTCCATTAGTTTAATTCTTGAATTATATGTTAAGTGAATTTAATTAGCAATTTAATTA
>Ga0307511_10008309_pt1 | contig 10392 bp, 9 predicted proteins | sample 13_EM_MG_FD_200266 | JGI IMG/M metagenome (GOLD analysis project Ga0307511, IMG submission 200266) | Populus trichocarpa ectomycorrhiza microbial communities from riparian zone in the Pacific Northwest, United States - 13_EM | ecosystem: Host-associated > Plants > Roots > Unclassified | place... | reverse complement strand
TCTTCTATTGTCTGTCCATATCCAGGAGATTATCCCTCAGACTAGTATCAGGCATGAGTATATTATAATTGACGGGCCCTGACAAGTATCTAAAGTTAAAGGCCGATGTACTGAGATCCTTGTGTCTTTGGTAGCTCTGCACCGCTTTTGAGAATTATATTCATACAAATAAGCACCTCCGGCTACTTGATCAGATGATTCTAGAGCCAGGGCTATTAGCACAAACGCAAGAACAAACCATCTTGACTATTGGTACAAATTCCTGCTGTAGCAGATAATTAAAGCTTAATAATTGAGAGCAAGCCGCCTCGCGAATAAGTGCCAATTCCTGCTCTATGTACACAAACACTTAACCTTTCATAATTGGATCCGCTATACCCAAATAGCCTCCTCTCTCACTAAATCAAATACGGATCCGGGGTGTTACCCTCAGAAGCCACCGGGAAACCGACTGTTCACTAGCTAACCCACCAGAACAGCTTTTCTGGCATAGCGCAACTACCCCCTAGATTAGAGTAGGCTCAGGCTTGGCGGAGATATGAAATTACTGTCAAGACAAGTAGGCAAGGGCCCCCTGTGAATTGCTACTGGGGCTATAGCAGGAAAATATATGGTTGGATAAAGGAGAAAGCATAGTTACAGAGGAGGGTTCAGAGGACTGTGAGTGACCGGGATTATGGCTATCACTTGGGATTTGAAGTGGTAGCCAAAAGTATCTATGATATGTTGGGTGTGAGAGTACTACTGCCCCTGAGTCGGTTTTGGGGGTGGCATTTCTTAGAATAACTCTATCAAAGAATATCCAAATGAAGCCCCAGGGAGCTTACAACCTTTCGTGCACTAAGGTCACTCCCGTACAGTCTTTCAGGCTAACTCTAAATATCCCCTGGTGGAGATATCCATATATTAGGGTCTATTGTTTAATTTTCTCCTTATAAGTCATTTCAGGGTAACTATCTCAATATTCACCGGATTATCATACTAATGGGCTCAACAGATGCCTCTTTATGTATCAGTCTCCTCCTCTCCAGCGAGGAGTGGAGGGTCACCTTGACACGGGGAAGAGGATGTAGTGACATGTAGGCGGAGATCGATAAGAGCCCAGTTTCCAGTGTAATCAGGTGGATCGGACACGGGCGAACTAGGTATGTACCGGTATCTATAGTCTGAGCACCGTGGGGGTTCCGGTGACGCGCGCACAATGATCCAGTTAATGTACTGGTGCAGGTATAACCACGGGTAATGTAAGAATTAACGCTAAGTACGCTTGTAGAACAATCCAATTTGTAGGAACACCTTTATAACTTTTAGCTACCGGGGTTCGGAAAGTCTTAACGTAAATAATACCTTTTCCTTTTTAGGAAGTTGGCTCAATATGCTGGTGTTTTTTGGGACAAGGCCAGTGCTACCTACATAGCACTCTATGGCATATGGGGATCGTTCGAGTAAAATTCGCCGTAATTACGGAGATGAACTAAAGATATGTAGGTAATAACAAAAGTAAATGTTCGAATTTACATTCATGCTAGTGGTACTTGAGGAGATGAATAAAATAGCATTACAAAGGGAGGATAAACACGTGGTAAATAACATAGATGAGATACAAAGCAAAGTAAACAGATGATAACAAAGTCATGGAAATAACACCGTATCAACAGAATTACTAACGACAATGACAATGACAACAAAAGCACTCTAGCCACAGCTGCGGATAGGAGAAATTGCTTTCAGATCGGCTCAGATCCACCATCCCACGAATTAAGCAACTGGATAATACCTAGATGTCCTGCGCCTTCAGCAATAGCGCGGGCATTCATGCCAAGGTCAATTGTCAGGTCGGGATTAGCGCCGTGGTTCATGAGGAGTCTGACCAGGTCGATGCGGCCCAAGGATGTAGAAACGCCCAGAGCAGTCCCATAGTCGCCACCGACGGCATTAATGTCTGCCCCTCGCTCTAGCAATAAGGATACAATTTCCACATTTCCGCTCAATGCTGCGCAACCCAAGGCAGTCCCATAGCTACCACCGACGAGATTGGTATCCGCCCCTCGCTCTAGCAGCAAGGATACAACTTCCACCTTTCCCCGCCATGCTGCGCAACCCAAGGCAGTCCCATAGATACCACCGACGAGATTGGTATCCGCCCCTCGCTCTAGCAATAAGGATACAATTTCCACATTTCCGTTCAATGCTGCGCAACCCAAGGCAGTCCCATCCTCACCACTGAGAGTATTGATGTCCGCCCCTTGGTCTAGTAGAAGTGAAACTATTTCTGGTCTGTCAAAAATTGTAGCAGTAGCGACAGCAGTACCTCTCGGGCTACCTTTGTAAAGCATGGCGTCCAATTTGCTTAGGCCTTTCGGAGCAAAATTAATGTCAGCGCCCATGGTTATCATCCGCCGAACTAGCTCTGCGCTACCAGATACAATAGCATACTGCAGAAGTGGTGCTCCGTGAAGGTCTGTGACATTTATGTCAACACCCTTTGCGAGCCAAAGCCAGCTTACCAGTTCTCCTAGGCCACCAATAGCAGCACCAAACGTGGGGCAAACCGGAAGACACCGTAGGTACGTATTCTCCGTAATATTAAGCCCCAGATTGGGTAAGAAGCTCCAGTATCCCGACTGGCAGTGATGGGGGACCAAACGCCTCCACCTCTCATAACTTACTGTTGGCTGATCAAAGGAGCCCAAGAAGCTTCTTAGCGACGGTACGTCGAGTGTATGCTTGGATGGTTTGTTGCTTGCCACTGCTTGTACTGCAAGGTCTTGATAGAACCTACAATGGCGAAACCAGTGACAAGCGGCGTAGGGGTAAAGGGGAACTGATTCAGTAGGGTATGGGCACTGCAGCATCCATAGACAAGCTTCCATAACGAGACGCTGTGCATCAATGATATCCCAATGTTTATTCATTGACTCCGTTTCCAGATACTCTTGTACCGAGAGATGTGAGAATCGTATCACATCAAGCTTCTTATCCCAGGGAACCTAGCATCTGTGGCAGATGGGGAAAGGAAAGGACTGGAACTCGCTTTCCACCAGGCCCCCCCTGACCGCAAAATCTGCGTCCTGTCCGACTCCTCCACGGCCATCCAAACAGCTCTGGCACTCTCCAGGGGAGCCCCTCCCAGGTCGGGCGTGGAAATCGCTCTCCGCGACCGCATTCTAGCCCGCAACCACAACACCGCAGTCGCTTGGATCCGGGGGCACATAGGCATCCAAGGGAACACCATCGCCGACAACCTGGCAGAGTTTCACTCACATCTAGGGACCACCGCCCTACACCCCAGGACGGCCACCCCCGAAGGCATCAGAGCCGCATCCAGGGCAGTCAGAAAGGAAGCCCGCACCCGACCAGGGTTTGGAAAGAGGAGAACAGACTTTCACAAACACGCCCTCAGCGCCTACACCTGGTACCGCACAGAAAGAGGGCCCCAGAAGGCCTGGCTTCACCACATCTCGAGGATCGACGACCCGTCCTGTCCATGCGGACATTCAAAACAAACAGGGGAACACATCGTGTTCCATTGCCCTATCCACCACGAGATCAGAGAACGCCTCTTAGGGCCTAGGAAGTCCTGGGAAAGCCTAGATGACCCAGTCTGGATCAAGGAGGGGGACGACTCTTACGACGCAATAGAGAGCTTCTTCGACTACCTTTACTTCCAATCATAACACCATACCCACCCACACGGAGGGAGTAGGGCCGCCACCTCACTATTGACACCGGAAAAAGTCTGCAACGACTTTCCCCCAGCCCCTCGCTGGTTAGGTGACGTGGAGCTAGCCCTTACCTCAAGCTTGTAAGCCAGTTGAAGCCAGATGGAGAGTTGGTGCGGAGGCGGAAGGGTCTTTCCCGGGGAGGGCCGGGAAGGGCATGGCGGAAGGAGCAAACAGGACATTCACGGAGAAGGGCCGGGAGAGGGCGTGGCGGAGGAGGCTTTAGTTTCGTATGTCACGGGGGAGGGCCGGTCAAGAGGGCGCGGCGGAGGAGGATACGGGGGCCGGACGGAGGGCGGCGGCGGAGGGGCGCTAGCGTTGCTGTTTTGCTGTCTTGTACTTAGATCGTGCATGGCCCCCCAGATTAACTTGGGCTGCCTTGAAACCTAGCGGGTTTCCGCTAGGCTCGTCATAACCCTCCTACAGGGTCGCATAGGAGTAATGAGTTTGTAAAAAAAAAAATAAAAAAAAAAAAAAAAGCTTCTTATCCCATAGTACTAACCCTCCACAGAACTGGATCAACAGATCAATATCTAATGTTAGTTCTGGAGCTAGAGCGCCAGCAACACTGTCTACCATGGTAGCCGGGTCGAGTTCTGCCGCTTCAATAAGCTCTTCAGGCTTCAACGGTCTCTGTGAAACAGCCATCCACTTCAGCGCACGCGTGGCTATTTGCGAGTTACTTCCTGGCTGACGCATTATTGAGTCCATAATCTCATCGTATACACCAGTTAGATCCTTCGGAAGCTTCCCCAGGCGAGCGTCGATGTCTTGCTCAAGAGACAGACTGCATAATTGGCGTATTTGATGATCAACCCAGAGAAACCTAGATGAACCAGTAAGTTATTAGTAAAGCTCCACTACGAAAATGAAGGAATCGGTTTAGATTCATGAAGTAACTTACATTCCGTTGGCGCCTCTCTGAAGTACCTCCTCAATCTGCCGCCTCAGCTCCGCAGAGACACGCCCTCGAAGCAGTTCCCGATCCTCAATTCGCCTACTAAGCGCTGATTCCACATAGTTCCTAATATCTTCAGCATTGTCCGTTGCCTCAATGCTGACATTTGGGAAATTGCGTAGGCGGTCTTCGATTTCTAGGCTGTGGCGGCTGGATATGAATGCTTTAACAAGGCAGTTGGATTTCTTTAGGATAGATAGCAAGTCGCTGATAATCAAGCCTCGAGATTCCTTGGAACATTCATCAAGTGCATCAAGAATAATGACCGCATGCTCATGATACTCGAGTAAGCTGGATAGGAGTTTCAGACATGCATTCACAGCGAGACATTTGCGGGCGGATGGATCCTTCTGCTCATTGTTGTAGGCCTCCAATGCTTCCGTATAAATAGCAGTTTCATTAGGAGGACATGCAAGCTGCTTGATGAGCGAAAGGAGAATAATATGCCTATCTCTCCGGGCTTCTTCATCTTGCTTGCAATAGAAATAAGCGATTTTTCGCTCTCGGAGATAGTCGATTGTTGCCGATCTGAAACAGAATCAGCTGATGGGCTTTATGGTTAAGGGGCTATGTACCCCGCAGTACTCACACAAGTTTCGTCTTCCCAGCACCGGGAATTCCGTGCAGCTACAAGACCTCGGATTTCTCGGACTGCTGCCAATGCTTAAACTCCTTCCGCTGGAAAAGCCACTGCCCAGTGCCTGCAACCAGGCCCTCATTGGCAAGGTCATGGTGACCTTGGTATGGAATAACCGAGAACCACTTAAGGATTTTAATCCTTTCGGTTTCTGAATGTAGGCAATTAATATGTGGTAATAACAGAACACTCCAGCTACTGCACTCACCTTGGATCCTCTCGTACACCGCGGTTACAGTATTGTCGATTCTTGACACAATAGATGAAAAATCCCGCAACAGCATTTCAAGCTTATCAAACGTGCCTTATGGCAAGTATTTTTAGTATGGATACATGAAGCAGTAGAAACGGTATGCACCTTGGTTTTGCTTGCGTGTGTGTACATTGTCTGAATAAGTTTAGCCTATAGTATCAACCCTAGGGGCTTGTATCTCATACAGCAATTTTCCAGAGCCTGAACAGCAGAATTTACCACCGACTCTGGCGCATCAAGTGCTGTGATCTCTGCATCTGGGGATTTTAGATTATCCAAAACATTCCCTGGCTGGGCGTTAGCTAGCGCTCATTCAAACCCAGGGCATGTAGCCGTGTACCGCGAAAAACTCTCATACACCGACTCAAAGCTCGCAATATAGCTGTATATAGCGTAACCAATGCTCGGCGGAGCTCAGCTGTAGCTGGTTTAGTACTATCCAGAATCTCACATTCTGTGAGATACAACTTCTCATAAATTGTACAGCGGCCAATTAAGAAGGCAATCCGCTCCATTGCAATTATAGCGTGTTGCAAGTTTTGTTGCTCGCCAATAGCCAACTATAATATTCGTTAGCAATTGAACAGAGAAAATGAATCAGTAAAGTGACAACTGAAATGAATAGAATGCAGAGGTTTTTGGTATTGCCAGGGGGGACATGCAATCAATATAAATCTAACTCCCGCCCAAGGCAGTGCTGCATGAACTGGATCATATTGCACTGCAATATCACCAACTTCCTTGAACTTCGTGATCCAACCCACAAGCTTTTCAGCTTTCTCCCGCACATTGATCTTCTTTCCTCTCCATTTTACCTCCCATTGGTTTGCAATCTTGTCCTTTTTCTCCTCCATTGCTTTCTCCAACAATTTTGTCAAGGCTTCTAGCTTTTCCGGTTTGTCACTATCTGTGTTCTCCGTGTTACCCATGCTCTCCAAATCCTGTATATATTCAACGGGTAGCTCATTGTATGCTTTCGTCCATAGGTCATTGGTCTCCTGTCGTAGCAGCTCGCCTAATTTGAGTGGCCCGCTGCTGGGATTCTCTATGTCCCCCGAGTCCATTTCTTCATGGGGTATGTGTGCGGGTGGTACTGGAAGTGTACTAGCAGTTTGCATGGACATAGCGTTGTCATTCTGAGGGAGGTTTGCCGGACTTGGTGATGGTGCAGGGGCAGGTGGACGTGTAGATCTCCTGGAACTAGATCCAAAGGAAGTAAGGCTATTCCAAACCCTTCGGCTAGACCTTTGCACATTCTCGGTGGGTGTTGACACTGCGGAAGAACTACCGCTTGTTGGAGGGGGAGCTGCCACTGCCTGTGCCTGCCCCCATGGTTTAACACCCAGCAGCCGCTTTCTGAGTTCTAGAGGCATGGGGATCAATGTGGAAGCAATTCTAGATATCGATATCTTTCAAGATAAGTGCGCAATAGTCCTCGTGCCAGCAGCAGTAGCTATCTAGTATATTGGAATAAATAAAGTAGGTAGGGATGGCCAAAGTACGAATCCCATCGGTGGTGTTTGTCTCTCTTAAGTACATAAATAAATAACCCGGCGAAGGTTATGACGCACCGTATTCTTTTGCTTTTCTTTTGTCTCAAGTCAGACCTACCTACCATACAAGGCGTAAACCCCCGTGCTTATTGCGCTTCTGAGCCCTGGGCCAGTATAATCAAGAGCCCAAGCTAGAGAGTCTAATCAGGACTGGAATGCTACTCCTTCATCAACATGCTTCGTTGTCAACTAGATTCTGGTTGGCTCCATGCCCCTACTAGCGCAGGTTGTAAAATCCTCGAGAATGAAGACCCCCTGTCTCTCTATCTGGTTGGTTGCACAAATCCTCGTCTCTCCATCCAGAATTCACAGGGCTCGCTCAGCCAAGGTGAGAAGGAATTTCCCCTCTCGAAAACATATAACATGTTAAGCACCACAGATACAGAACCTGGGACAACTCCCGACAGAGAAAAAAAAGGATAACGAGAAGAGATGCACTTAGATACTATATAGAAACCAATTGCTAGGAAGTCAGATACCGAATCCAAATGCTTGAAATTTACCCAGATGCGCGACGAAGGAAGAGGGCAAGATGTAGGTAGGGAGTTCCGACGAAGAACCAAACGATGCTTCCAACACTAACGGCAATAACACACCACTCTTCGATGACGGAACCACATCACTATGTCAATGTATGGTTCTCCACCACGATGATCGCAAAATCCGGCCCTTGGAATGGCTGCATGACCCCACCAAGCCGACAGTAACCCCATCACGGGGTAACGAATGGGGAAGCAGGTTCTAATGGTCAGAGGCGACACAGCAAAGCTGAGAAAGGAACAGAAATGCATTTACAAGACGGAGAGCGATTGAAGGGGAAAATTATAGATTCCGTCCGGCGAGTATACCAAAGGGCAAAAGCATGGCGGTACTCACACAAGTGTCTGGTCGGGTACCGAAAATCCAGTGCAGCACGAGCCTAAGCTGAAAAGGTTAATCTCTTTACGAACCCGTTGCCGTTGCCTCCTACGGAACAGCTGGCTACTTAGGTCCCGCCTCCCGAGCCTAAAAGAGGACAAAGGAAATTAACCGCACCCTTCATCCCACGATCGCCGCCGACCACATACACTACTCTCATAGGTTCAGGTTTGTGAAGAAATTCTCCACCAAATCGACCGTCACCTCTTTATCGCTTCTGCATCCACGTCTGCCAAGCCATTCACCAGCATTGCATGCTAGTGCCGGTTTCCAGCCCCAACCAGGGTTTTTTTTTGGAACTTTGTACTCGCAGTCAACCTTAGGTTATGGGGAGTGATGGATCCCCTTTAAAGGTTCACCTTTGCCTTCGGAACAACAGGTGAAATATTGTGCGCCTACAGTACTGCGCCGGTCTAACTACATGAGGTTGGGCCAGCTGCCCCCTGCGCCAACTGCGCCAATGGTGCAGTTGTAGTTACAGCAAGAGCACCGTATAATTCCGGATTTAAGAAGGTACCACATGTAACGAGTATAAGAAACGTCAGGGACCAGTGGCTTACACCTTACCCAGATCCCGTAAGTAGGATACAGGTCGTCTGGTCGGGAAACAGAGAAGGACTGTCTAGTGTAAATGATAGAAACACGCAATAGGCGTGAGGCTTGGTTGATTGGTTTTGTCCCGCATATAGCCCAGGCCATAAGGCCCCGTGTCTAAGAACTGCCGAATATAAGGGACTTAATTTCGGAGGGCCTCACTATTGCTGATGTTACCAGCCAATCAATATTGGGGTGGTATGGCACATCCAGAGAGCGTTCAGCACCTTCAGAGGTCAGTAATTATTTTATTTTTTTTTTTTTGTAAATCATTACTCGTATTTATACTAAGGTACATGACGAGGGGGTGCATCCCCGGGTGAATACCCGGCTAGATTATCCAACCTCTGGGCCACCCCAGCCCCTGTTCCTCCCCTGACTCTGTTACATACATTTTCCCTTCCTCCTCCTCTTCCTCAATCTGTATCTGTCTCTTCCGTCTCCCTCTCCTCTCTATCCTGGTTCCTCAGAAATCTCGTGACCTCCCCACAGAATTCTCTGTCTTCCCATATCTCTTCCCACTTCCTCCTGTGCCCCCCCACGCACCCTGAGGTTAGTAGGTGTGCCGCGTTCTGTACTTCCCCGCACCTGCATCTCGGGTGTTCCGCTTTCCCTATCTTGTGGAGCCACTGCCTCATCGGCCCCTTGTCCGTGTGTAGGTACGTGAGGCGTCTCACCTCATCCCTATCCCATTTCATGTGTTTTTTCCTCCGGAACAGTGGGTATGCCTGTCTGATGCCCGCTGGTGTTGCTAGGCTCGGATCCGACCTCCATACCCCCTTGTCCACCCCCTCTTTCGCCCTCTTGTGTGCTTCCTCGTTTCCTTCTACCCCGCTATGTCCCTTCACCCACTCCACTTGCTGTCCTCTCTCTAACTTCTCCACCTTCACCACCCTCTCGTCTATCCATGACCTCACCTCCTGTGCTTCGGACACCAGGTTCCGGCATCTCTTGCCCGCCGCTTGGCTGTCCGATTTCACCTCCGCGTATCCCTCTTCCCATGCTCCGGCTATCCCTAGTAACTCCGCATCCATCACCGTCGCCAGGGAGCCCAGGTAGATGCTCCCCTCCGCTGTCGCTGCCGCCGCTCTCCCTCCTATTCTCGAGCCATCCGTATATCCTACCCCCTTCTGTCGTGTTCTTTCGACTCCCCCAACTCTCCCATCTCGCTTCGGATCCGGCTCCGTCGTTCTCGGTGTCCGACTCTCCTCGGGTCCCTCCCCTAGCCACGTGAGGATCACGTCCTCCTCCCCCCCTAGTTCTTCCCTTAGAATTCTCTCCGCCCTCGGTCTCAGCTCCGCCTCTTCCCTCGCGTATACGCTTGCCGCCCATCTCACCCTTTTGACGTGGGTTAAGTACTCGAGCTTGCCTATCCCCGTGATGTCCTCGATCTTGTTTTCGTTTGACCCTTGATATCCCATCGCTACCCATCTCGCCAGTTTCCTTAACAATCTCTTCGCCTCCTCCGGTGGTTCCTGATGAAGTTCCGACCCGTAGATCAAAATCGGGATCAGCTGTCCCACCACTATCTTTCTCTTCTCCTCCGGGGGGAGCCTCGTCAACCTTCTGATCACGTTGAATGCTGCTTCCGCCCTTCCCGTCCTGAACTTCCAGTGTTTTTTCCCGTTTATGTTTACCCCTAAATGGACTCCGTTCTTCCAGTCCTTCGCTCTGTCCCACTGGAGGTGGAAGTCCCTCGCTGCCGATTCCAGCGCTTCATCCATTCGTTCTGGTTTCCCTAAGCTTACGGAGTTGAC
>Ga0307511_10008308_pt1 | contig 10392 bp, 4 predicted proteins | sample 13_EM_MG_FD_200266 | JGI IMG/M metagenome (GOLD analysis project Ga0307511, IMG submission 200266) | Populus trichocarpa ectomycorrhiza microbial communities from riparian zone in the Pacific Northwest, United States - 13_EM | ecosystem: Host-associated > Plants > Roots > Unclassified | place... | reverse complement strand
TCAACAATTTACGTTAAGTAACGGCCAGAATCTTCTTTTTTTTCTCGCTGAAACCCCCCGTGTCCTTCCCTTGTGTCTCGCTTCTTTCTCATCCTTTCTGTCTATTTTCTTTATATTTATTATATTACTATCTGTTGCTTTTATTTTTATTTTCTAACATTGAGAGAGAGAGAGAGAGAGAGAGATAGCCCATTTTGACCGCCTTTGTCTGCTTCGGATCTGGGGTTTTCTCTCTTTCTCTACAAGGTACTTATCCACTCCTTTTCTTTTTCGTTTTTCTTCCCCTGCTCTTTCTAGGGTTTAATTAAAAAAAATAGTGGGATATTTTGGATTTGTGTATTTGATCCTGTAATTTGCAATGCATTGTTTTCTTGTGGTTTTGCTTTGTGGGTTTGATTTGTGCCTGCCTTGCTTTATTTTCAAGGCTTAATTGGTTCTTTGATTATTATCAAGTTTTAAGCTTTTCTTATGGGTGTTTTTGTATTTGCCTGTTTTGTGAAGGAATGTTAAAGTCATGTTATTTGTTTTGCCTTTTGTTTTTCCAATTATGTACACTCTGCAGATTGAAGCACAAACTCTAACTTTGGGCCCATTACAGCATATGGAGTGTGGCTAACTTTTTATTCCATTATTCAAAATGCAGGGTTTTGTTAGTTTTTGTGATTAATTTTGAGATTGACAGCCTGGGTTTCGGAAGGAGTCAAAGGTTGAGGCTTTTTTAGTGAAAAGGGCAAGTTAGTTTGCTATTACTGTGGACTCTGTATGTCTTCATTTGCGAGTTATAACTGGAAAGTGTTGTTTACTTGCTGAAGTTGGATATCTTTATCGTCGATGCTCGCAGTGCTCTGTACTTTATCATGTAAAAAAAGGTTAATTTTGTATGATGGGTTGGATTTGAGGTTTAATTTCTTTTAGCGGTCTTGTTCTTGTGAATCTATTTTGGGCTTTAATTGTTTAGAGTGAGAAATTGAAGACATCAGACTGGCTTTGGTTGCTGGAAATAGATCAAATGGCTCCAAGAGATAGAGATTTTGAGGTTGATCTTGAAAGTGGGGTGAGAAATAGTGTTGAAGATTCATGTAAAGATGCAGGTTCAGGAGTAAAAACACCAACAAAGCCGTTGCTTGCTAATGTATGTGGGGCATTCGCCGATGGGACAGCCAATGGTGAAGAGAGGGTAAATTTGTGTGGCTACGTGTCAGACTCTGGTGGTGGTTCTGCAGACCATGCGAAGTTGGAGGGTGAAATATCTGTTGATCAAGTAGAGAAGAAAATGGTAAAGGAGAAGCATAAAAAAACGAGCAATAAAAAGCCTCCTAGGCCTCCACGAGGTCCATCATTGGATGCTGCTGACCAGAAGCTGATCAAGGAGATTTCTGAACTAGCCATGTTGAAGCGTGCAAGGATTGAGCGGATGAAAGCCTTGAAGAAATTAAAAGCTACGAAGCCATCATCCAATAACAATCTATTTGCCATAGTGCTCACCATTCTATTCTGCCTTGTGATTCTCTTTCAAGGTAATGCTTGTGCAAGATCTTCTCACAGTATTACTGCCTTAGTCTTTAACCCATACTTGGTTCAAGCCAATGGTTTGGATACAAATGTTATGTGGATAACTTATGCTTTAATACATGCCTTTGATTTGGACTGTAGAGTTTTTCTTTATGTTTGAATTTCCCAATCATTCAAAAGTTACATTTGACGTCTTTGAGCTGGAATGTGTGAATTTTTCCCCTATTGTCCATTTTCAGATCTGCTATTTGTGTTACAGCTCCCATCCAAGTGGTTTTCTTGTATATAGATGTTTATTTGCGAAAGGTGGGTGGGCTTCTGAATTTTGATTCTAATATACTGTATCTTATGCTGAAATGGTTTTCTGAATCTTGCCCAGTGTGTATAATGTTGGCTACATGTAACAGGGTTAGAGTTTTCAAAACGACATTGAATCATGTTCTAGTGTTGTCCATCTATTTTCTTTTTCCTGCTTTCTCTAATTTTTTAGACATCCTTAATTGTTTGGGGGCATCTGGGAAAAGATGATTTAGTTTCAGGCTTTCTATCACTCTCTCTCTACCCTTTTTCTCCTGTTTCATTATTTGTTTTATGATCTTTTTATTTGTGCTTCCCGTGCTTGTAAAATGATAATTTTGCCTGGGTGCCATTGCAAATTGCAATTCATTTTTGGAAACTCATTGATCATATTACTTAATAATTTTTTACAAGAGGTCATTCCATTACAGAAATCACTGCTGGCATTTTTCTATAAGCATTTTCTTTCTTTTTGCTAACTTATGTTCGTAGTTTCATGCAATTCATTTTGCAGGAATGTCATCCAGAGCTACATCTGCAAGCTCAATGGGATCTCCTGTTTCATCAGAGACAGCTGGTGATGGTTTAATTTCAGTTCAATACTTTGGGAATCCATCTGCAAGCGAGTCTAATGGACCTGGGTCTGGATATCCGAAGTATGTCATGGATCACATTTCTCCTGTTATATCTTGCACTTTAAGTACATGTACTTTCTGCTTTGGTCATATCAGGTGTTAATATTATGTTATGGTCTACTACAACTAATCTGTTTATTTGTTGATGCATTGCAGCTTCATAGAAACAATTGCTGGTTCAGATCCTCCCAAAAATCCAAGAACTGTGCGATGAGTGGGGAAAAGAAGACAGTTACTGTAATCAAGCTTGTATTGTTGAAAGAAATTTAACTGCTTTCTTGCACTTCTCATGCAAGCCATATGCTTGCACTTTTTGTACCAGTATCCCTCCAAGATCGAAGTTTGTCGGGTAATTTATCCCTTACATGCATAGTGTTTGGAATGAGTTAGATTACCGAAAAAGTTTACTGGTGGATTTTTGGGGAAAAACAGTTTAGTGCTGTGGCCTTTTAGGTTGAGCCAGTTATGATAAGTTCCCTCCTTACAGCCGACTTACTGTATAATTCTCCATAATGAAACAAAGGCAGGTTTGTTTGTGAATTGATTTGCTAGATTTAAATGAATCTCGTATCTTGTTCTACAAACCATTTTTTTTATTTGATGAACAAAATGGGATGGAATGGGTAAGGAGTGCCTAAATATGAAGCAGCATTATATATGGATCCCTATGTTTTAGGTATTAGAGAGGCGAAATGACTGTTGATGGTAGCCTGTTATCTGTAAAGTATAACATGGAATATGTTTATGTTTAAATAAATTGCAATGGAAAGACCTGGTATTCTAGAACTTAGCCTTGCTAGTTTTTTTTGCTTTGTTTTGTTTTGTTTTTGTTTTTCTGTTGGTGTTGTCGGTATCTCCTAGCACCAGGTAGTGTTTGAAGATTTCATTTTAGGAATTTATTACGCTCCATACCTAGTTCATGCAAAAGACAACATGGATATGATGTTGTATGATTTATGGAAGAAGAAATTTGGTTAATCAAAAGCAGCAGCAGCTCTAAGGGATATAGATGAAAAGGAGATTTTAGATCAGATATTCATTTCTTCAGCAATATGTTGATGATGGCCACAGTTACACCACATAGTTTCAGCACGAGTTGTTTCCTACCAGCTAGTGGTGATTTCTTCGACCCTGTGCACGAATCAACTTCATCGGCAGCATCCAACATCCCATACTTGGCAAATCCATAGCCAACCCTTATTCAAGGCATTGATAGCCTGGGGAAGAATGTACTGCACAACTGGTATGTACACTTCAGCACAGTAAGCTAAGGATTGTTCCAGCTTGGGATCTTCGGTTTGGTTGACTAGTTTACGAATGTAACTTAGCGTGTCAGTTGCATTTTACTAAGTGATTTTTGCCATTATGTCGGCTAGACCTTGAACATCTGCATCCAAATTTTAGGATTTGATTGTAGAGATGAGACACACAGATTGTAATCAGGTGTCTTCGCAAGTTTTGTTTATCAAATCACCACATTGGATTAGTGGTGCAAGAAACAAAAGGAGGAGGCAACGGAGAAGTAAAACGGACGATAAAGAGATTGGATGTTTCATCTCTGCCGGAATGCAAATAACTAGACTCGGTGCCGTGGTGTGGTGATTAGGTGATTTTTAATAGGGAGTTAGGCTTCTCTTTCTGTTACGAAATCGAGTTTCATGACATGTGCTTGTTACTGTGAATATAATTGCACAAGTGTTTCTCAATGAAGCAAGGGCAGAAAATGTCTGTACTAGTTCAGGATGAGGTTGAGTTTACACTTCACTTTATATAATTGGCGAAGGAGAAAACGCTGGCATCACATGCCCTAGCCTAATTTTATCATGAAAGAAGTTGCCTTTAGAGTCTGAGAAGTAACGCACTGAAAGAAAAGAAACAAAGAGTAAAACATTTTACAAAGGAAGCCAAATTTGTGAAACCACAGTTGGTTTCTGACTACTGTCCTCTTCCTTCAAAATCATTTGGAGATGTGAAGATTTCTGAGGTTTTTGACTTGGTCTTCGATTAAAAACAAAACTGAAGTTTGTTTGACTTGGTCTTCTACAAGCAGACTCGTGTGCTAGCTTGCTTTCGATCTGCAGTCAATATCTGCAAAGCGTATGGGTTTAAAACGACCAACATCACGTTTTGTCTTAACTTGTGGATTACTACAAATCACACCATGCATCTTCAGTGATGCCTTTTGAGTTCTTTTTATTCTTGTTGCGAGGTAATGTAGAAGAAGTTGCTGGGAAAACAGCAAAAGGAACAAGAACACAGGAAGATAGACAGCCACATGAGCACATTTTGGTATTTAAAACCCCAAAAGCCGTTTGGTTCTTCTTCTTCTTTTTCTTTCATAATAATTTCATTACATCATGGGTGTGAATAGATTCCTTATCAAATGAATTTCATATATGATAAAATTGTAGATAAATTAATGGAATAATAAAAAGTATTTGATATAAAATATTATTTATTTAATGATATAATAATGGTAATTAAATCTACAATATTTAAATTAAAAACCATCAATATTAATATATATATATTTTTTAGTTATTTTGTAATCTTAATTTGAAAAGCATATTTAACCAAACATATTAAATTACTTTTTATTCAACCTCAATTTCAACCATAATTTTAACAAAATATATATAAATATCAAATCAATCTTTATCAAAAATATTTTTTATAAAATATTTTTTTTCAAATCACAACCATAACAACTAAAACAATACTAAATACATTATAAGATGACAGGTCCTCATCAGCCTGCCACCGAGGTGAGGACTTCCTCTCTCTCTTCTTCCTCGCTCTCTTTTCGATGCTCTCCTCGCACCCTCGCTGTTTAGTGTTTACTTTTGGACAATGTTATGCATGGTCCCACAAGCCTCAACATTTATTCAAATGAATCCTTCTAATTCTATTCTGTCCAATCCATTTATTAGATAGCTGCCACGTGCATGCAGTTAAGAGGACGGAGGTTCTTGTCTTCTGCAAATCGAAGACAGAGGATTTAATTTGATAAAGAAAAAAAATAAATTGAGAGACCGTGAATGAACTTTTTCATTTCTTGAAATTTGCTTAGGGATGGAAATTTAATCCAATGAATATTGATTGAATAGGTGGTTTTTTTAATTACAGCAAACTTATCTGATAGGTAATAAGTAATAAATAATATATAAATATATAAATTTACTATTCAATGAATAATAATAAGTAGAAGATGAATATAAAAAATTTCAATCCGTGGATTTTCTTTTGTTCCTTCCCCTTCTCTGGTTTGGGCCTGTAGATTCGTTTTATTATGCCCATAATTGTCTCATTTATTGTCATATTGAATTTGTGGCCTGTACAATTCCTTTTGGGCCAAACTAATTATCCCGCCCATAAGAGTGGCAGGAAACATCAATCACAAACTGCTATAGTTTTTTCAATTGTATAGCAGCAAGTTCAGCTCTTAAGTTGGCTGTGGCTTTAACAGAAACCTGGGCTTATGTTATGCCTCCACAGACAAACAAAATTATCACTTGAACTCGGTCCATCAGAATCACAATGAGCTCCCCTGCAACTCGATGCTGCACTTCGAGATCCTATAACATCACCGCTGATAGTCTCTGAATCTGTCCTGTGAACTAACTTTTGTAGCTAACTTGCTTAACTACTTGGAAGTTCAAATATTCGTAACCTTTCCAGAAGCTTTGGTCAATTGGGGTTGGGTTTATTTCTTGGAGCGGTGAAAAAAAACAACCCGGAGTTAACTCGGCAAAACCCTCAATAACACGGGGCATCCAAGTCCAAAATAGAACAGACAAAAAAAAAAAAGCTTATATGGCAGAAGAAAATAATAATAAAAGATTAAAGATGCCAATAATTCACTGGTTCAAACTGAACTGCTGCTTCAAGTACAAAAACTTAGATACAGACCTGAAGGACTCTCACTAATTTAGTCCAGCAATGAAGTGAACTGCTACATACGAAAACAGACACTAACTAGTAACCAAAATAAGAAGACAGAGAACATAATCAGAAACCCTTCTGCAATATATTGATAATGGCTACCGCGACATCACAAAGATTGCTGATAAGTTTATTCCTATCAGTCAATGGTGATTCATCCTCGCCCGAGAAGTTTTTTTCACAAGCATCAGCTTGTTTGGAAACATCAGAAAAAACATAATCAGCAAATCCATACCTTCCTCTAATCAAAGCATCAATGGCTTGAGGAAGATTGTACTTGACAACTGGTATGTACAACTCTGCACAATCAGCCAGTGGCCTCTCTAATGATGTCCCAGTTTCCTGTTTAACTAAGCCTTGGATGAAATTCAGGGTATCGGTCACATTGGACAGGACGAGATTAGCCATTTTAGAGGCTAGAGTTTTAACATCAGTCCCTGAGTTTGGTTGTAAGGACAAGACACAAAGGTCGTAGAAGGGTGTCTTCTTGCATATCTGGCCTACTAGATCACCACATTGGGTTAGTGGTAAAGGAGCTGAGAGGAGGAGGATGTAAAGAAGGAGAATGGACAGTGAAGAGACTGAAGTTCTCATTTTTTGCAGAACTAAAAAGGAAGAGGGGCAGCGAAGGGTAGGGAATTAGATTGGTTTGGTGATGCTGTTATATGATAGATTCTGTTTGCTTGCTTATTGTGTTCTGAAATGAACTCAAGTGTGGGTCTCCTTGATCTTGAACCATTGCCTGCCAAATATTTAATAATGTCTCAATCTGTGGATTGTCTCTGTCGTCACTCTTTACCAGTGTCAGATGGAGTTGCGTTCACATTATTCTCTGATGTTAGTTGTTAACTGAACTCGTGATCTCGTTAATCATTACATAAAATACTCATATTTAATTCGGAACCTCAAGTCATGGATTCTGAAATGATTATTTATATTTAAAATCGTTAAGAGTTGGTTATGAGTTTCTGCTCAAACTTTTCAGATGTAAATTCGTCACAGTGATTTTATTTTTCTCCATTATCATCGCATGTTTAAAGTCGGTAAAGATTGGTTATGATTATAGTCGGTAAAGCACTTTAAAGTCGGTAAAGATTGGTTATGATTAAAGTCGGTAAAGATGGGTTACGAGTATTTTAAATTCGGTAAATATTATTTTTTAAAGTATTTTTTATTTAAAAATCTATTAAATTTTTATTTTTAAAAAATTATTTTTAATATCATAACAACAAATCAATACAAAAATTATAAAAAATAATATTAAACAAAAATAAATATTTTTTAAAAAAATACAATTTCAACGTAAGCATAAAAGAAATAAAAAAAAAATCAACTAAGATGTGATTGGTAATTGAAACCTTATCGTAAAAGAATCTGTCCTCCAGTTGAAACAAAAAAACCAAGAAAATGATGATAAAAAAGTAAAGGAAGTACTCTCGAAATGGTTGGAGATTAAAAAAATGGGTATTATTCAAACGTCAGTCTGGTTGACATTATGAGGCATGACCATGTTTTGAGTGACACGTGGTGTGCAGTTTGTGGCCTCCAGTGCTTTCTATTTCTTTTATCGGACATTAATTGTCTCTTTTCTTGCTAGGAAAAGCATCTCACAGACTGGCTCGTGAACTTCTGGAATGATCTAAAGCCTGGCGTTGATAGCACTGGTTTGAAATGAAGCTCTCGAGATATACATTAAAAACGGCAAACCCTTTCATGATGCTGACAAGTTTGGACCCATGTCAAAAGCGAAGACTACTGTCTTGGGTTTGATCTCAACTCAAGCTCCAATGTCGACAAAATCACCTCAGCTCGTGATTTACTCTCCATGGATCCGGTTACTGTGGATCAAGCCCATCTTATTATCTGTCGGTCTGTCCCCTAACGAGCACTGCTGCTGCTGCTGCTGCTCGTGGTCTATCTTTTCTGAGTCTCAGCAACATCTACGTTTACATTTACATCTATATCCACATAAAAAAGAATAAAGTGAAAAGTGATCCCTCAATCTTAATTCTATGATACCGATATGAGCTGTGAAGATGGATTTACTATTAAATCTTAATGTTAACTTCTTGATTATCAAACCCCAACTGCTTTAAAGGGACCTGCCGAATCGTGCTTAGCAAATCTTTTTAAGAAGATATGAGATGAGAATGTAAAACTCTTTTTTGGTGGGGATCAAATTAAGATTTTGCTTACAGTTGATGATAATTTTGATCCCTTGGGCCTGGACCTCCACGGCCCCACCTGTTTTCCTCCTCCTCTTCGGCCACAAGGGATTTTCCACGGTGGGGGGCTGACAAGAAAGCAGCCCGCAGCCCACAGCAGACCACATTGATTTTACCAAGTGCCCTCCTTTTCGATGCCATTTTTCTGCCTTGTTCGTGGCTCAGTTTACCTTGTAAATATGTGTCCGAGGTTGGCAGAGATAAAAACCATATTTTCTTTGCTTTCAGGTTCAAGATTTTAAGCGTAACTTTCCATGGACTTCTTAATTCCGCTAAAAACTTCAACTTAAGCTTAGCGACATGGAAAACAAGATAGACATGTCAGGTGTCTATCGTCTTCATGCTCAAGTTAAATCTCTTTAAGCATCATATAAAGAGATTGTATATTGGTTTCCTATTCATATTGGTCTCCTCGTCTTCTTCATTTAACTTAAGCGTAGAAGGATCGTTAATTTTTTAAAAGAACTTATTTTGCGGGGTAAACACTGTTCATCATCATAAAAGAAGATCAACCCATGCTGGTTGTGATAAAAATCACACCTTTCAGTAGAGGTTGCTTGACCTCGTCACTACGAACATGTCGCGCTACAAAAACGAGGGCTTATTTTGATTTTCTCATGTAATGGGATATTTTTTTAAGCTTAAATATACTTTAAATTGAGGATTTGAAGTTGTGATTTCTTTACATTTGCAACGAGCTCACCGCTATTAGACTAGCAACACGCTGCAGATCATCAAATTCAAAGATTGTTAGACAGTTCACATAATATTTTTTTTTTTGGATAACAGCAGCAGTATTCATCAATCAATCAAGTGCACCTGCTTCTTGGATGGTTTGATTTTAATTGTTTAGTTATTTGTAAATAAGCAAGCCAACTCTCAATCCGATCACCTCAAATCTTGTTGTGTTTGCATGTGAGTAGTGTCAGTTCTTCATCCAAGATCCAAATTCTTGACTTATTTTAAAATTATTTATAATTTCCATCATTTTCTTATTCAACCAAGTTCATCTTATATTGTATGTATCTAGATCGATCAAACATATCAAATCCAATTCTAAATTTAAGGCGAGAAGATGATGTTATAAACATCTTAAGTTTCATGACTATATAAATTTGAAGAGAGAATTCCTCCCATAAGTCAATGTGCCTATAATATATAAGAGAATATCTTAGTAATTTAATGGAAGTCAAATAGAAATTTCATCCTTTCAAAATTCTCGACAATCCTGCCCCATCTATATTCATAACTTCGACCTTTTTATTCCGAAGTTTAAGGTGAGAAACTGGTTTTATTCACCCCTACAACTACATGGCTCCATAAATTTTCAATAAAAATCATGATGTGTCAAGAATTGAGGTAAATCTTTTATTAATCAACTCGAAACAAATTTGAAATTAACGGTGATGTTTTTACTCACGAAATTACTCAATAATGGTTCATTAAAATCCAGGTCTACCAATATGGTTCGCTAAAATCATACCAAAAGAATTAATTGTTTTATTATGAATTTAATTTTCTTAAGATGCTACGAGTTGAATTTGATTTTAAGAGAATGGGCTTTTTCCAAAGTAAAACAAATTTTGAAATTCTCACTTCCTGACTTACAGGAATTGTTAGGGGTTTTAAATATAAAAATTGGAAGGTCATACTTAACCTTAGATTAATATAAAAACAATATTAATTTTAATAGATATTTTTTATCCATTAATAAAAAAACTATACACTTTCTAACAGTGGTTGAACCACAATAGCCCGTCCAAAGCAAACCTACTGGCCAT
>Ga0307511_10008304_pt1 | contig 10394 bp, 9 predicted proteins | sample 13_EM_MG_FD_200266 | JGI IMG/M metagenome (GOLD analysis project Ga0307511, IMG submission 200266) | Populus trichocarpa ectomycorrhiza microbial communities from riparian zone in the Pacific Northwest, United States - 13_EM | ecosystem: Host-associated > Plants > Roots > Unclassified | place... | reverse complement strand
ATGTAATTTAATAAGTTATAATATAAGTTGGAAAGAAGCTTGGGCCCTTTCGTGACTTGAGGAAAAGCGGGAATAAGTTGAGAAAAGCGGATAAGTCAAGATAAGTTTTTGGCCATTTTGCTGATGTAGTGGGTTCACGATCTAGGTCCCCCTGGGTCACATGAGACAAGAGGAATGTATGATGTTGATGCAAGCCTGCAGAGTTATGTGCCCTGGCTGGCACCAAAACGTGAAATGTGTGGTGTAGTCAGTGAGCCCAGTAAATGGGCCTATCTAGCTGTATCCTAGTAATCTTCATGGACCTAATGGGGAAACATGCTGAACAGTTATTCTATTTGTAATACAGGGTTGCAGTGGTGGACAAAGAGTTGTAAGTCTAATTGAAATGCAGGTTTGTTGATCACATCTTTGGGTAACTCTCATAGGATATAGATACAACATCCTCAAAGTGAAATCCATCATGGGAGGGTGAAACTGGTACAGGGTCCAGTAGGGCAAAATACTGGGAAATTGCCATTCAACATTAAAATAAAGAGACAAACAGTCATTAGTGAGACTGTTGGGTGCAGTCACTATTTCAGGCTCACCTAGACATCTGACCCACCAAAGCCCCTTTCTTGTGACTACCTTGTGAATGTGCCTCCAGCCTGCTGAAGTGGTTGGTTGGATGTTGAACTCCAGAGTCTTTGTCCAGGGTGTCCATCTTTCACTTCATATCTTCCTCTCTGTTTCTACTTCCCCTCCTTGGGTTGTGTAAATCAGTCTGTGGAGTTGCTAAGTGGAACCTTTTCACCTGGCAGCACTCTTTGATGCATGAATATTTTCCTTACCACCTCCTGAATACCTGTGTTCACAGGTGCTTCTGTAATAATCACCCTCAATTCATCAGAAGAGATGGTAAATGTATATTTTACTACTTATGTTACTTTATTCACCCTTTTTTGATTATCTGACATTATATAATTTGAGTCAAAAACCTATAGGATCTTGTGTGTCCAAATAGCAGGGAAATCAGACAAATAAGATCAAATAAGTGCAATAAACCAATGGGTCAACACCATTTTTACTGATACTTCCTACAAAAATGGAGTCACTTTCTCCACTTATGATATGCCAACTCCTGATTTCCCTCACACTGATCCCTTTGAATAAGTTTAGTACTTTAAACTGTGGCTGTGAGTTGACTTGTCTGTGTCTCTGCTGACAAAGATTATGGCAATTCTGCAATACCCCTTGTTTGGTGCATACTTGACTGTGGCATGCTTGGGGGATTGGTGTAAGCTGACTCTCACATAGCAAGGAAGCGGAACTGTTAGGAAAGGGGGAAATAGTGATTCACTAAGATTGACTGCTCATGTTACAAAGATTATACAAAGCAAAGTTGTTGGAAATAAAGAAAGAGAATATCAAAGACAAGTATAATGATGTCCTACTCAGAGTATAGCACCCATAACCACATGGAACAGCAACACTATCCTACACACTCATGATGTGTACCTCAGCAATCTGGTTCTTTGAAAGTTAACTTCTTCACAACACCATCATCCCCAACCATGACAAGTGACAGACCAGCCCAAAAATGCCCACCATCACCCCTCCGTATATCCCCTGGTGAAATCCAGCAGATCTTCCTGGATTTTGCATCAAGGACCCATTCACAGTTTGCATCCAGAGAGTATGGCAGTGTTGGCTGAGGTTCTGACAAAGGAGCTGGTTTCCCTTGGGTTAATGTGTAGTGCTCTGATGGTGACACTGTTATGTTATAAGGAATTTGGACATGCCATCCTGGTCCATCAATCTTGAGGTAGAAACTGGTCTCTGAGTTGAAGGTGATATCATAAGCCTCCCCCATCCCAAGATTGGTGTCTTCTAGAGGTAGATTCACAAGTGTGATCCTGGTTTTTGTGTCTATTACACAAAGTTCTGGTTGTGGCAAGTTGTAGAATGCAACCATCCATGTGGACTCTGGTGACCATCCCCTCAATGGTGTATCCTCATTAAGAACACTTGCCCTTTCTGGAAGTGGAATGCCTGACTGCCATGCCTGCATGATTGCTGAGACTCCAAACTCAGCAACTAACCCATCATGAGCAGATGCTGATTGACCTGTGAGTGATGACCTAAGCAGTGAGGTGTTATCATCATGGTGGAGTTCTTGCATGGTCCCCAATTCAAGTAGAGTGAGATGTCTGGTTGATTGGATGCAGATGATGTGATCTCCACCCAGGGGATAAATGTGGGACAGATGTACATCACTGTAAATCTTGCCACTCTTCAGAACATCAACAGAGAAAATTTGAACAGAATCTTTAGTCTGGACTACAAGATTTCTATTCAATGACACAGCCACGGATGCAGCTGCACCTAGGAGTGGAGGGCTTTTAGCCCAATCATTGGATCTGGTATCAAATAACTGCACTCCATTTGTTGGGGAAATACACACAACCTTATCAGCCACAGGTATGGGATTTGACAGTTGTCCAGTATGCACTGATGATCGGACAAGTTCCATAAACCTCTTACGAAACAAGTTCAGCTCAGAAAGTTGCAACTCAGGCTGTTGGCATCTGATGAAGAAGGACTCCTCCTGGCCTGCTCCTGAACTTGGCTGTGAAGTCCCTACCAGAAATGTCCTGTACTCCAAATAAACCATTCCCCATACATGTCCAGGAACTGCAAACCTGCCTAAGGTTTCACCAATAGTGACGTTGCAAATATATAGAACACTCTGTGTTGCAACTGCAAGTTCCTGAAATGATAACCAATGGATGGTTATAACTGGATTGCCAGCCCGAAAACCTCTGCCCAACCCTCCAGCATCAATGTTCCAGAATTCAACAGAGCCATTGGATGTGCCACATGCAATGTGAGTTGTGGAAATTGCAATATCATTGATCTTGGACTGTGTGGGAAAGGTATGGATGAGCCCACCCGTTTGCACATCCCACATAGTTGCAGAGAAAGTGTGTGCAAAAAACAGGATAGACCCATCTGGGGAGTCTTGTATCTTGGTAACTGTTTCTGGAGTGCTTATGGACTGCCTGAGGACAAATGTGACTGCATCATAGATGTTCACATTGTCCTTGCATGCAGAAATGATCCTCTGGGCAGAAGTGGCAATACATGTAAGCTGGCTTGGTCTAACATCAATTGTCCTTAGGAGTGACCCCCAAGTGTTGGGAGCTCCTGAGAAGACAGCCACACAAGATAGCTGGTTGTCTATAATACTTGGCAGCCAGGATTTATGCAGCCATGATGAAGTTGGTGAGAGAGGAATGGCAGTGTGGTATACTTGTTGTGCACATTGTTGGATGGGGTGGAAGAAGTGCATTGACAACCGCAGGCAGTCTGTGGCCAGAGCTTTAGCACTGGCCTTGTAGTCAGTGTGAGTTTCCATAGCCTTAGTTTCAGCATAAGCCATGGCCTTAGCCTCAGCAAAAGTATAGTTATTGGCCCTAGCCTCAGCATAAACCTTAGCCATAGTACTGGCATGGGCTTCAGCCCCAGTGGCAAACACTGCCTGTTTGGTATGGTATCAGCAAACAAGCCCCTCTAAATGTGCAGTAACAAAAATCAACTTACTTTGTCCAGCCAATCTAGTAGGCAATTCATAGAAGGAATTACCTCTTCTAAGTGATTCTCAAGGCTCATCACCTCAATCCATGGAGGGGTACCCTCAAGCATCCTAGTTACTGAAAGGATAACCCAGTTGATACAGGTGCCAGAGGTTGGAGAGAGCCTGAGGTGCTGAGCCCAATAACTACATGCATATCGTACAGCACCACCCAATTTGTCCTCCAGCAGCTGTGGGAGGTTTGGTGTATCTTGATTTGCCTGATAGGGTGGTAAAGAGCAGGGATTCCTCTTCAATCTCTTTACCAACCTCAAGCAGTTGATGGCCATGTTCCCATGATTGATTGTTGGGTTAATGTGGAATCTGGGATCAGTACATCGTTGGGGATCTTGTAGGTAATCTGGAAATGATTTGTGGAAAATACGAATTTTGTTGGATTTGTTGGCAGGTACAAGGATCACAGAATGGAGATGGCGTAGGGTGGTTGATATGAGGGAGGTGGGAGCACCAATGAGTACTGAAAGCTCCCTTTGAGACAGTGGGTTAAATGCAAGTATTATTGCTCCCAGGACACGTTTCAAACTGTCAAACACCTCTGGCTCATCCACACTAGAGTAGGCCTGGAGCAAGACCTGGGAGTACAGGGAGTCAATGCCAGCACGTCCTTCATGTGTTGTGCCACTTGCTTCAGGAAGGACAAGTTGGAGCCGTTCATTTGGATCATGGTGTTCTGATTCAATAAACCTGGCCAAGGTTGAGGCAAAAATGAACAATCCAGATGACTTTTTAGTAAGGGCCATGATTTCATCATCATGAGGCCATGGATTTGGAAGATCAAGGTCACTTCTTTGTTTGGCAATCATGGTTAACCTCTGTGTCAAGTACAACTGGATGTCACTGTTGACACTGGACAAATTAACCTCATGGAGTAGGAAAACCTGGGTGAGGGGTTCCAGAAGGGGGAGACGAAACCCAGTGCGAATACGTGGCTCAGGTCTACCAGTGGTAGGTCCCTGACAAATCGACCCAATACAGAAAGAATTGCTGAGGCTGGCTGATCATCAATGCACTCATCCAATGCATCAATAACAACAACACATGGGGTATTTTCCCTAGAGAGTGGCCTCACAAGGAGGTTCTCAAACTGAGAAATGAGGGAGGTATAAGCAATGGTAGGGTCCTTCTTGATACTGGTGATGATGTGTCTCTGAAAGCAGGGGTAATGGTATGCAAGTTGGTGGGCAAGGGTTGGAAAGATATTTTTGAGTTCTTTCCTGTCAAGGTAATCCCGGGAACAGAAGAAGCTGGCACCAAGGAGTCCATCTTTGGTAATCATTTCTGAGAATGACTGTGCTATTGTTGACTTCCCAGTGCCTGCTAACCCATTTAACCAATACACATTTTGGCTTTGTGGGTCCCTAGCCCAATGCATAATTTCCTGGAGGACAGATTCTCGGGTCCCAGGAAGGCATTTGTCATGATGACCAGTCTGGTACCCAGCACTACACACAGGCTTCAGCTTCTCCAGAAGTTCAAGGTCTGAAGCTCCCTATCAGAAACTTGAGTCATCAACACAGGTGACATCTTGGCAGTAAACTGCCTCACCAGGATATTCTTGGTATTGTTCTGGATGTTCACGGTATCACCATGAATCTCCTTGATATCACCATAGATCTTCTTGGTATCATGGTGGATATCCCTTGTCCACTCATGAACTCCCTGTTGTACAGAAACCTAGGCGGATATTAATTATAGCTTAGAGCAGGAGTGGTAGCTCATACCTGGTAATCCATGATGGCATTGGCCAGTTCTTGGACCAACCCAGCCAATACTTTGGCATCATCAGCATTGTGTAAGAACCCAATGAGGACATGCTGTTTGGAGAGTGGTTCGAGCTTTGCAATAACCCGCTCAAGCTTCCTGGGGGAGGGATGAGCAAACTGATGCATATTTGTGCAAGTACAAACCTTTGAAGCATCTCTCTCCTCCATTTCTCAGCGTGATCGTCCTCGCCAACAGGAGAGGCAAGCACGCTGGACAGTGACTGAACCCTCCGCTCTATCTCCATCATACCCTCTGCATTATCCGATGCTTGCTAGAGAGGGAAATAGCCGGAGGATGAGGAGATGTTCATTTAGTAAACATGGCCACCCACATCATAGTTTCTTATCAGGACAGATAAGGCCCCAGCGACTGCCTTCAGTGGAAGGAACATATCGGAGGATTCCTTAGCAACTTCTATGGCCATCCTTGCTGTTCTGTATGCTGTTTGCCAACCCGTGGCCCTCCCTTGAACAGTAACACCATCTCTGGACATATCGCGAGTATTGGAGGGTGCGGAGCTGACAGGGGGAATGGTGGCGGCCGAAGGGGTGGCAAGCACCCCGAAACTCTTTCGCGATGTGGGATCTCGTACCGTGTCTGAAGGAGATGTATGAGTCGGGGTATCTGCCGGTCGCTTCGATTTGAGGAGTCGGCGCATGACGAAGATGGACGACAAGATCAACCCGATTATCAACCCGGACTGAAAGCCGTCAATTGACAACGTGATCACGGCGCCTGACATTATGTTGGGTTGACTTTACTCCCCTGCTCCGGACTGAACGTTGGCTGTTTCGAGTTTGGAAACCCTTCCACAGCGCCAGCGTTGGGCTTGGCGTAAAGGTACTGCGTGAGTCTTGTTCTACACATCATCACCATGCCATACACCCCTCGTGTTGTCACGGTCAAGAGGCGACAGCGAATGCCGAACTTGGCGCGTTAGAAGGCGCGATTAATCGCGATTCTCCGTAGGCGGAGTCAAGGATCACTCCCCCCGGTGCCGGTTTCCAGAAGGTCATGGGGGAAATCAGGAGCGGGTGGGTGGGCATCGCAAGTTCACGTTCACTAGAGCCGCTGTGATTTGTGCTGACCCCGCGCCCCCGTGGCTCATGGTACTCTCCAGTTATGGTGATTCACCATGTGCTGAAGGTTGCGCACCTTTACTTACATTAGCGGATGGTTCCATAGCACTCTTTCGCACTGACCGTCATTTTCCCAAAAATTTCTGCGGACTCTGTCAAGAGAGTCGCAGCCACTAGTGGCATGACCACCGGAATCAAGCCCGCACTCACCTTCCGGTATCAGTTCCTTTGTTACGGGGTAACTGCCGCACAATTCCAGGTTTCCTCCCACTCTCCACCATCTTCTCAAACACTAACCGCTCCGCACAATGGCCCATGCCCGCAATGCCCTCGACAGCTCCCTATGATAAAGGGTCATAGGAAGGGCGCCCCGAATGCTGATCGTTCCACGCTCGCATCCGCCCCCGGAGTGCCCGGAGACGGGGGAGCAGTAGTACCTGCCGTGCGCCAGATGGACCACCCACGGTCGTGGGAGATGGCACGACGTGTTAATCTTCACGCTCACAACAACTCATGAAGACTCGCCAGCATTCTACCTCTAAGTCCGCGCCATATTGGGTCCCGTCACTAGTCACTCGGTGTCCGTCCTAAAAAAAGCTCACTGGAATTATCTCGGTTCCCGTCCCCGACGCCAGGGAGTTGGGGGACTATGTGGCCCGCTTCGAAAACTTCCCAATAGAACTCCTCCTCTGAACGTGCTGGCTGGGCACGCCGTCAGACCTGTCCTGTTCTTCAGGGCGAAGCGGAGGACTACCCAGTGTCCGAGGAGGGTGACGATGCTGGGCGGTGTTTGCGAAGATCTAAAGCTGGGAAAGGCCCAACCAAGGTCAATTACTGGCAGTGTACGTATATCACATATTCGAAGAACACAAATAAAGGTCGTGGTAGAAGTGCGGGGAATGTGGGCGGATCTATCAGCCATTGTGTTCGTGACACGGGTGAGAAGGCGCTGATTACGTCTCACTTCGCCGTGAATATCTCCAGGCTGAGACAGTTCTTCGACAAGTAGATTCGCCCCAGGTCATATTATCAAGTCGGATATTCGGAGCCGAACCAATCATCCGTATTGTGAACGAGGGCGAGGCGGTAGCGGAGACGGGTGAAATCACCAATTCGACAAGTACAGAAGCCATCACGTAGTTCCTGTAGTATTTTCTTTACAGCTGCTTGCACGTCGATAACTCGATTTTGAAAAAATACACACTGGATCTTCTACTGGAGAAGCGCCGACTACGTCGGCAAAAACCTCGCTTGCCTGACTGCCTACAGGTTACTCCTGAGTGGCATTTCCTACCTGTTCCACCCATTTTATCAACGTATAACCATCACCCAGTATTGACATCCAGTGTGATTATGGGTGCTCCCTGAGGTCCCGATGAAACCACCATGACATCATAGTCGCGGTCGCACCTGTACTGTATAATGACAAGGTTCACCCATGCAAGGATGAGCTCTAGGATGAGCTCTAAGAAGTCCGAATTTAAACATTCAGCTCAGCGTGTAGCCTTGGTTGGGGAGAAATAATACATTGTGACGGCGGCAGCGCTTCCAGTATAGTGGTGCATATGTGGTGTGCTTCGCAAAGTGATAAGTAGCTTGGACGGCCCAAGCGGAACGGGACGTAAGCTGTGCACCGAAAGCTTCCCATCAATGTACAGGTTTGAACCGGCCACCGCCAAGTTGTTCTGCGCGGACCGGTATCACCCCAACCTTGTCCAAAGTACAAGCACAAGATCGTGAGGTCGGATGACCCTGGGTTTCATTTCGAGCTCGCGCACTCCCCTGGCGGGAAACTTGCTGAGCATCACCACCGTCGGTATGTGCCGCCGTCTAACGTTCAGAAGCTGATCTATGTAGTTCGACGAGCTTTGGAGACAACGAGCGGATACACCAGACAGAGATCGATCTCCACGACCGAGCGCTCTATCCTATGTCGGATAGTGTCGCGATGGCCGTGACCACCAGCCCTGCACACTTAAGCTATGCTAAACATGGTGGATAGCGCAAGAAAACACCATCAGGTCTGCACACTTGTCAAAAAGTCCAGACAATTCGGCGCCATAATATTTGGGTTCCAGAGACCTTGCAAGCAAGGTAATAATGCAAGCAAGTAACTTACATCTGGGGTCCAGCATCTCGGGAGGACTCCTGGGCACCCACAATCAATAGGCAAAAGGACTCGAAGGCGTCGAAATATGAGAGAGTAAACGCGACACTCTGGAGTGTACTGCGCGCGACGCAGGCAACGTTGTTTTTGGAAGCGAACCCACACCTCGACCGTGTCTCCGAGGCCCAAGGTGTCGCCACCGCGCCGGTTTCCCAAAACGATTTCTGTGAACGGTGTCGGTGATGCCAAACCCTACACGTAAGTAGAAGATCCAGCGTGTATTTTTTCGAAAACGAGCCATCGACATGCAAATAGCTGTAGTCGCCAGTCAGAACAATGATTGGGGAAATCGTTCACAGACCTAGGGTTACCCAGTTGACCCTGCCCTCACCTGCAGCCATACCAGCTGGCAACACGATCGATCTCTCCTACCGTGCACCCTGGTTCATTCCCTTGGCACTCCTAGAACCCTGCTATCAGGTTTAACCTGGAATGTTGTGGAAGGAGTCTAATCTACCCGTCCGCCCCCGGAGCGAGTTTGGCAGGCTTCCTGCTTGAATGTGACAGGGGTTGCGCCGGCCTGATAAGTTTCCCACCCAACTAAAACGAGGTGTTGTTGGGAACTATCGAGGAGGCACTGAGGACGTGGTTCTTGAGTGCCATCTCGCTCTTTCCCACCGTGCATAGGCCTTTCGTTACATCAGCGCTGAGACCAGGTTCCGTGAATAACATGGTAACACTGCATCCTGACCCTGGAGCTGGCGCGGGAGGCATGTAGAGTTGGGGGCGGCGAGGCGCCACCAGTAACGAGTGCGGTCGCCTTGTAATCGCCAAGGGGAGCGCCATTAGGGGTGGCGAGTGATTAGACTGACCGCCCGTGGATCCTGACTCAACCCGGTGGTGTAGTACTCCACGTTGTACTTCCTTGACTCTCTCAATACATCGATGAATGCGCGAACGCCACTCGCCGTGTTCGGATCCTAGAAGAGGCTTTTACGAGTGAGCAGGGATGTGTAACACCTCTGGACGCACTTTGCTTTTCATTCTGCGATCAGTCGGTTGTCACAGAATCCCGTCCCTTCACCGATGCCCTTCACAGACGATCCCGGTGTGGCTTACCGAAGGAGGCGTAAGCTGAAGACTTAGCTACAAAAGCGTTGTACCCACAGTGGCCTAGCAGACACAATGTGCCCCAGCTGCAATAGCGGAATAGTGGAGGAATCATTCCCTATCCAGGCGTTTCTCCCCTTAACGAACTTCACCGCCCCGCAGCCGGGCTGCACAATATTGAGGAGCTGGAGAAATCATACTGGGGCAATTGCATCCGACTCCCGGCAGTGCGGATCACCTGCTACAGCGCCGAACAACGGTTCGAGGAGAGAGTCCTATCTCCACACATCAATTGCCATCGGTCAACGAGCCGGGTTACTGCTCTACCTGTTCTTTCAACGCGCCGCGACAAGGCAGCCGAAGAGTTTGATGAAAGCTCGAGGTATCCTTCGGTGGTGGCCCCGTTGTATGCTGTGGCCACTTCGGGATCCTCGGTAGGGATGGGCGGTGGCGGTGGTGTAGGAGTAACTTGGGATGACCCTGCGTTTGGGCGATCTCCCCGAGGGAGCCGTAACGGCGCGAGGCGCCAGCCCTCGGCTCCGAAGTGGGAAACGCTTTTCGTCCACAGTCACGTGGGGATGGGCAGCCCAAGCCAACTTTTTTTAGCGTCTATATTTTTCCCACCCGCCAAAATTAAATGGTGGTTGCGGCCACGGAGAGTGCAAAAGTTTGAGTCGAATTGTAACACAGGTACATCACA
>Ga0307511_10008303_pt1 | contig 10395 bp, 13 predicted proteins | sample 13_EM_MG_FD_200266 | JGI IMG/M metagenome (GOLD analysis project Ga0307511, IMG submission 200266) | Populus trichocarpa ectomycorrhiza microbial communities from riparian zone in the Pacific Northwest, United States - 13_EM | ecosystem: Host-associated > Plants > Roots > Unclassified | place... | reverse complement strand
CGCGATGGTCATCGCGATCAGGGCGCGCGGCTCACGCATCATGGCGTTGCTCCGCCGCGGTCGGGCCGCTCTCCGCCGCGTCATGCCGGGCCGGCGCGGCCAGGGCGGCGATCAGCCAGGCGGTATCGACGATGTCGGCGAACTCATCCTGCAGGTCGCTGAGCGCTGCCTGGTGCACGTCCTCGGCGAGCCGGGTCCGGCCGTTGAGCGCGGCGCGATCGAACGTCGCCGTGGCGTCGGCGACCACGAAGGTGTCGAAGCCCAGGTTGCTGGCCATGCGGGCCGTCGTCGAGACGCAATGGTTGGTGGTCAGCCCGATGATCGCGAGCGCGCCGACGCCCTTGGCCCGCAGGTCCGCCTCGAGCCGCGTGCCGATGAAGGCGCTGTTGACGGCCTTGCGGTAGACGGCCTCCTGCGCCCACGGCTCGGCCTCCGGCTTCACGGCATGGCCCGGGCCGCCCTGCCGCAGGCGCCCGGACGCCGCCTGCGAGTCGTGATGCACGTGGATGACCGGGCGGCCGGCCGCCCGCCATGCCGAGATCAGCGAGGCGACGTTGGCCTCGGCCTGCGGATTGTTCCGCGGCCCCCAGGCCGGATCGTCGAAGCCCACCTGCATGTCGATGACGAGCAGAGCGGCGTTCTCTCGGAGAGGTCTCAAGCCGGCTATCCCTTTCGCACCGCATCAACTTGATCGCGCGGTGCGGGAGGGCCAAAACGACGATGGAGGCATCGGAAATGCCGATGGGGCACAGATGAACGACCTGGAAGTCCGCCATTGCCGGGCGCTGCTCGCGGTGCATGCGAACGGCGGCGTCGGCGCCGCCGCGCGGGCGCTGGGCGTCGCGCAATCCACGGTGTCCGAGACCCTGCTGTCGCTGGAGCGCCTGCTGGGCGTGCCGGTCACCATCCGCCGCACCGGCCGCGAGGTCATGCTGACGCCGGCCGCGGAGGCCCTGCTGCCGCACGCGCAGTCGCTGATCGCCGCCTCGGAGGCCGCGGTGGCGGCGGCCCGAAGCGGCGACGCGCCGATCCGGCTGGGGACCGTCGAATCGATCAGCTCCTTCCTGCTGCCGGGGCCGCTCAGCGACTTCCGGCTGCTCTGGCCGCGCGTGGATGTGCGGATCACGATCGGCCTGTGCGAGAACCTGAGAAGAAGCGTCGCGGCCTCCGAGCTCGACGCGGCCCTCACCATCGAAGGGTCCGAGCCGAGGCCCGGCCAGGACCGTGCGGGAGAGCTGGCCCCTGCGCCGATCCGCCTGGTCGTCGCCCCGCGTCATCCGCTGGCGGACCGGGTCGTCAGTCGCGGCGACCTTGCCCGGCGCAGCTTCCTGCTGAGCGATCCCCAGGGCGCGTTCAACGACCTGCTCAAGGCCTGGTTGGCGTTCGCTGACCCCAGGCCCAAGCTGGATTCGGCCGGGAGCGTCGACGGCGTGAAGCGCGGCGTCATGAGCGGCGAGGCCATCGGCGTGCTGCCGGGCTATGCGGTGTCCCAGGAGCTTCAGGCGGGGTCGCTCGTGGAGCTGCGCGTCAGGGAGCCCCTGCCGACGGTCGCGTTGCGGCTGACCACCCAGACCTCGCCCGCCGCCGGATCGCCCCTGGGAAGCCTGATCGGCGGGATCCGGGAGGCGTTGCAGCGGGAGCGCGACGCGAATATCTGAAACGCCAATCCGCGGCCCAGTCCCCGCTCAGGATCCACCTCGTCCGAAAGCTATGAATAAAATCAACAAACTCTCCGTCGCACCGATGATGGATTGGACCGACCGGCACTGTCGGGTCCTGCATCGGATGCTGACGCGCCGGACGCTGCTCTACACCGAGATGCTGACGACGGGCGCGATCCTGCACGGCGACCGGGCGCGGCTCCTGGCCTACTCGCCGGTGGAGCATCCGGTGGCGCTGCAGCTGGGCGGGTCGGAGCCGGCGGACCTGGCCGCGGCCGCGCGGATCGGCGAGGCCGAGGGGTACGACGAGATCAACCTCAACGTCGGCTGCCCGTCGGACCGGGTGCAGTCGGGCCGGTTCGGCGCCTGCCTGATGGCCGAGCCGGAGCTGGTCGCGGACTGCATGTCCGCCATGGGGGCTGCAGTACGGGTCCCGGTGACCGTGAAGTGCCGCATCGGGGTGGACGAGCAGGACCCGGAGGAGAGCCTGTTCCGGCTGGTGGAGCTGTGCGCCCAGGCCGGGGTGACGCAGTTCGTGGTCCACGCCCGCAAGGCCATCCTCAAGGGCCTGTCGCCCAAGGAGAACCGCGACATCCCCCCGCTGAACTATGCGCTGGTCTGGCGGCTGAAGCGGGAGCGGCCGGACCTGACGATCGTGATCAACGGCGGCGTCGGCTCGCTGGACGAGGCGGTCGAGCACCTGGCGCATGTCGACGGGGTGATGCTGGGCCGGGCGGCCTATCACACGCCCGACATCCTCGGGCAGGCGGACGCGCGGATCTTCGGCGAAAGCGGCGTGGTCAGCGGGTTCGAGGCGGTCGAGGCCTATCGGGCCTACATGGCCGCCGAACTGGCGCGCGGGACCCACCTGGCGGCGATGACGCGGCATATGCTGGGCCTGTTCCACGGCGTGCCGGGCGCGCGGGCGTGGCGGCGGATCCTGACCGTGGAGGGCGTCAAGGCCGGCGCGGGCCTGGACGTGATCGACCAGGCGCTGAGTGCGGTGTCAGGGCTCGAAGCGCAGGGTGTTGCGCGTCGCCTCGAAGCGGGTGAGGCGGCCTAGGTAGCTCATCCCCAGCAGGGAGACGTCGAGGCCCTCGTTGACCACCAGCGCCTGGACGTTCTCGACCTTGGCCCCGTTCACCGAGATCACGGCCAGGGTGACCGCCGCCGCATGGCTGGAGCCGCCGGCGGTGGTGACGTTGTAGCCGTACTTGAGGTCGGCAGCCTTGAAGCCGAGGCGGGCGGCGTCCTGCGGCGTCAGCGCCACCGCGGTGGCGCCGGTGTCGACCAGGAAGTGGACCGGCTGGCCGTTGACCTGGGCGTCGGCCCAGAAGTGGCCGTCAGCGGCCTTGGCGACCGCGCCGGACCCGGGGGCCGGCGGGCCGGAGGCGAACCCCTCCGCCTCGAGCCGCGCCATCCGCAGCGGCTGGGGGGACCAGGCGGTCATGGCGCCCGCGCTGGCGAGCGCCGACACGCCCGCCACGAGGGCGAGTTTGCCGAAAGAAAACACCTCATCACCTAGAAAAGCGGCCGTTCTGGCCTGTCTCGTTGGCGCTAAGGTAGAGTCGGTGGGGTTGGGATCAGGTGAATCAGCAGGGTTTCCATGGGGTGAATCCCCGAGGCTTCACCGTTAGAACATCGCCAGCTTCTCGGGCCGGATCAGGCTGCGGCGGTCGGGCAGGGCGGCCAGGATCTCGTCGCGTTCGGCCTCGGTGAAGCGCGTCCACTGCGCCACCTCGCTGAGCTTGCGGTAGCAGCCCAGGCACAGGCCGCTCTCTCCGTCGACGACGCAGACCTTGATGCAGGGGGTCTTGATGGCCGCCGGCGGGCCGCTGAGGCGTGCTTCACTCATCCCGGGATAGCGTAGGTGACGTTGGCCTGCGCCGCCAGCCGGTCGGGGCTCTCGGTCCAGAGCCGCACGTCCATGATCGCGAGCCGGCGGCCCAGCCGCAGCATCTGCGCCTCCGCATGGATGTCGCCCGGCTGGCAGCCGCGCAGGAAGCTCATGTTCAGCTGCGAGGTCACCGCCATCAGCTGCTCGCCGATGTGCGACAGCACCAGGGCGTAGGCCGCCGCGTCGGCCACCGACATCAGCGTGGGCCCGGAGATCACCCCGCCCGGCCGCAGCAGGCCCTCGCGATACGGCGCCAGCATGTGCAGCCGGCCGGGGCCGACCTCAACCACCTGGGTCGTCTGGGCCTGGTTGGCGCCCGGGAAGGCGCGGCGCAGGAGGGCGTTGACGCCTTCAGCGTCCATGACGGGTGCAAGCTCAGCCATGCCCCATGCTCGCCCGACAGCGTTCATCGTTACAAGTACTTTATCTCATATGTAACATTCGCGTATCATGACTGAAGTTTAATGTTCGAATACTGATCATTGCAGCTTGTTCATTTGAGTTGATCCAAGGCGACGTGCAGGTTTCGCGAAGTTTCCAGGGAGATCTGCTTATGAAGTACGCCATCATCGCCATGGCCGCCGTCTTCGCGGCCGGCACGGCTGCGGCCAGCGACAAGGTCACCGACGTGGACTTCCTCAAGGCCAACCGCTGCAAGGGCCTGGCGACCACCCTGACCGGCGTGGTCGACACCAGCTCGCTGGACAGCTTCATCAAGTCCGAACGCGGCGCCCGCGCGCCCTATGTGATGGAGCGCGCCGACGAGGAATTCGCCAAGGCCAAGAAGGAGGCCAAGGGCGAGGACCGCAAGGATCGGCTGACCGCCGAACTGACCGGGGCCTGCCAAGCCTACATCGGCCCGTCGTCCAACGTCGCGAAGCAATAGGCTCGGCCGGCGTCCCCAAGCCCGCCGAAAAACCCCGAGCCCAACTTTGGCCTCCCAGCCAGCGCGTCAGCTTCAGCTGACGCGCTTCTTTTTGCTTGGAGCAAGGCTGAGCGCTCGGCTCAGCCTTTGGGGCGTCAGCTTCAGCTGACGCGCTTCTTTTTGTTTGGAGCAAGGCTGAGCGCTCGGCTCAGCCTTTGGGGCGTCAGCTTCAGCTGACGCGCTTCTTTTTGTCTTCGCTGCAAGGTGTCGGTTTGCCCTGGAACCAGGCTGTGCCTTGCGGCTTCTTGGCTGCGCATGACCCTCCTCATTCCCGGCGAAACCTGCTGGCGCACCGAGCGCGCTGATCGCGTCGCGGTGCTCGTGGACACCGAGGCCTATTTCAAGGCGCTGACCGAAGCCTTGCCGAAGGCGCGCCGCTCCATCCTCATCCTGGGCTGGGGGTTCGATCCGCGCACGCGCCTGGAGCCCGATGGCTACGACGGCCCGGCCGATCGCGACGAGGTCGGCCGTGTGCTGTTGCGGCTGGCCGAGGAGCGGCCGGAGCTGGACATCCGCCTCTTGATCTGGCGCGCGGCCATCCCGATCGCGTCCAACCAGCAGTGGTACCCGCAGCGGGCGGCCAAGTGGTTCAAGGGCACGCGGGTGAAGTTCCGCCTGGACCACATGGTGCCGCTGGGCGCCTGCCATCACCAGAAGGTGGTGGTGATCGACGACAAGCTCGCCTTCTGCGGCGGTGGTGACATCGCTGTGGACCGCTGGGACACGCCAGGCCACCGCGAGCTCGAGCCGCGGCGCATCATGCCGGACCAGGAGCACCACGCCCCGCGCCACGAAGTGATGATGATGGTCGACGGCGACGCGGCCCGGGCCCTCGGCGAGCACTTCCGGGAACGCTGGCTGGCCGGGACCAAGGACGGGCCGATGGCGCCGGCTGAGGATGTCGGCGGCGACCCCTGGCCCGACGACCTGCCGGCCCAATTCCTGGACGCGCAGGTCTCCATCGCGCGCACCACCCCGGCATGGCGCAAGCAGGCGGGTGTCGAGGAGATCCGCCGCCTGGCCCTGACCTGCATCGCGCAGGCCCGGGAGACGATCTACCTGGAGAACCAGTACTTCACCTCGCCGGTGATCACCGAGGCCCTGGCGAGTCGGCTGCAGGAGCCCGACGGCCCGGACATCCTCCTGATCACCACCGGACACTCGCCCAGTTGGTTCGACCAGATGACCATGGACCATGCCCGTGGCGCGATGGTCTGGCGGCTGCGCTCGGCGGACACCTTTGGCCGGTTCCGCGCCGTCTTCCCGACCACGGCGGCGGGCTCGGACATCATCGTCCATTCCAAGTCGAGCATCTTCGACGATCGCATCGTCCGCGTGGGCTCGGCCAACCTAAACAACCGCTCCTTCGGCTTCGACAGCGAGATCGAGTTGGCGGTGGAGGGAACCACCGAGGACGAGCGGCTGCAGATCACCGCGCTGCGCGACCGGCTCGTGGGCCATTTCATGGGCTACACCGGCCATGACGTGGCCAAGGCCCGCGCGGACCACGGCGGCCTGATCGCCGCGGTCGACGCCCTCAACCGCGAGGGGCGGCTGCGCCCGATCGATCCGTCGCGCGGCACGGCGTTGCAGGAGTTCATCGCCCGGCTTCACCTGGCCGATCCAGCGGAGGCCAGCGACTCGTGGCGTGTGCACATCCGCCGCGACCGCCTGTTCCGGCAGGCGCGCGACCTGACTCGTCCCTAGGTCAGCTCGAAGTCCATCACCAGCGGCAGGTGATCCGACGCGGTGCGGGTCAGCGGGTCGAACGGGGCGAACACGTCCAGCACCTCGATCCCCGGGCTGACGAATAGGTGGTCGATCCGCAGCACCGGCAGCGGCGAGGGGAAGGTCGACGACGGCTGCTTGCGCCGCGCCAGCCGGCGCGCGGGCCGCAGCTTCGCCGTCAGCGTGCGGTAGACCAGCGAACTGGACGTGGCGTTGAAGTCGCCCAGCAGGATCGCCGGCCACACACAGTCGGCGTGGTCCAGCCAGGCCTTGCCCGCCAGGTGGGTCGCCTGAATCTGCTGTTCCTTCGGCACCAGGCCCAGGTGGGTGTTGATCACCTGCAGCGGCCGCCCGTCGGCGTCCACCTCCACCCACAGCGCCCCGCGCGGCTCCAGCGCGCGGATCGGGTCGTAGCCGGGCAGGGGCCCCGCCTTCACCAGCCGCTCGGGCAGGGTCGTCAGGATGGCGTCGCCGTAGCGCTCCTCTTCCACCTGCAGGGCGGCGTGGAAGTGGTGGGTCATCTCCAGCCGTTCGGCGATCTGGTGGGCCTGATCGACGTTGCCGGTCCGCCGGCGCCCGACGTCCAGCTCCTGCAGCGCCACGATGTCGGGGGCGAGCTGCGCCAGCACGGCGGCCACCCGGCCCACGTCCAGCCGGCGGTCCGTGCCCACGCAGCGGTGGACGTTGTAGGTGACGATGCGGGGCATGAAGCTCGCGACATTTGGCTGCCAAGGCCAGTGATGGCAAGGTCGCCAACGGCGCGCGGACCCGATCGGTTTCACTGAGGCCTGCCGCCGGACGGGGGAGACGTCATGAGCGCCGCACTCGCAGCGATACTGCTTCTTCAGGCCACCGCGGCTTCGCGGCCGCCCGCGACCACCACCGACCTGCCCAAATGGGAGAAGGGGCCGACGCCGGCCGAGATGAACGCGGTCTATCCGCCGGACGCCCTCAAGGCGAACCTGGCGGGCTCAGCGACCGTGGAGTGCGCCGTGGACGCCACCGGCCTGCTGGCCGACTGCGCCGTCGTGGGCGAGTCGCCGATGGGCTCGGGCTTTGGTGCGGCGGCAATGGCGCTGTCGCCCAAGTTCCAGATGCCGCTGAAGAGCCCGTCGGGGGCCTCGATGGTCGGCCGCACCGTGCGCTTCCCGATCCGCTGGCTGCATTCGGCCAAGACCCAGCTGCCGCCGGTCATCGTCAACAGCGAAACCGGGTCGGGCAGCGTCGTGTTCGACTGCCGGGTCAAGGACGACCGCGGCCTCGACAACTGCGTGGTGGTCGACGCCCGCCCGCCGGGCGGCAGCCTGTTCGCCCAGGCCGGCGAGGCGGTGCTGCGCCAGAAGGCGGGCGCGAACATGGCCCCGGGCTCGCGGCTGATGGTGGTTATCCAGATGAAGGGCAACTGAGCCGGCGATCCGCAATTCCACCGACAGGCGAGCGTGCGACAACCCAGCGCTGCGGCAGCGCGCCACGGTTAACCGTGGCGGCCGGACCGCTACGCCGCAGAACGTCTTCGCCTTGACGAGTCTGCGCCATGTTCAAAGCCGTTGCCGGCGCCGCGCTCGCGGTGGCGGCGTCTGTCGCCATTGCCGACGCCTTGGCGCCCCGGCCCGCTCCCGACGCGCCTTCGGTCCGCCCGCGGGTCATGGTCGCGCTCGCGCCCAGCGTCGTCAGCGTCGACTGGGAGCGGTTCCCCTCGCACAGCGACATCGACCGCCTGTCGCCGTCCTTCGCCCGCAAGCACCGCATCGACGGCCACGCAGTGCTGCATTGCCGCGTCGACGCGGCCGGCTACCTCAACGCCTGCGCCGTCGCCCAGGTCGAGCCCGCCGGCATCGGCTTTGACGACGCGGCGCTGCGGCTGGCGCCCTACTTCAAGCTGGACACCCGATTGTCCGACGGCCGCGCGATGCGCCCCGGGCAGGTCAGCGTCCCGATCCTCTTCGGCGCCCCGCCGAGCTGACGCGTCGCGCAGGGGCCGGGTCCAACGACGTACCTCCCGGGGTGGCGAACGGCCGGGTCGGATCGTAAGGTTCAGCAGGATGGGGGGTGCGATGCTGGCGATCACGGCCGCGATGTTGCTGCAGGCTGCGCCCGTGGCCGGAGGCGCTGCGGCGTCCGTGGCTTCGCCACAGACGATCAATGCGACCTCGCCGCAATGGGAACGCTCGCCCGGGCCGGATGACTACCTGCGTTACCATCCGGAGGCGGCGCGAAAAGCCTTCCTGAACGGACGCGCCGTGCTGCTCTGCCACGTCGCCTCTGACGGCGCGCTGGACGGGTGCCGCGCCGAGGACGTGTCGCCGACAGATGCCGGGTTCGCCGAAGCGGCGTTGCGCATGGAGACGCTGTTCAAGCTGCCGCCGCCGATGCGTGACGGACAGCCCGTCGATGGCGGATGGCTGCGCGTCCCGCTGACGTTCCGGATGTCGCCGGACATCCAGACCGCGGCCGTGGCGGTGAAGAGCCCCGAGGTCACCGGCGTATCGGTCTACGTCGAGTGCCGGTACCAGCAGGCCGGCCTGGATGACTGCTCGGTAGACGGCGCGACGGGCCGTGCGAAAGACCTGGCGCTGGAAGCTGCCACGCTGCTGAAGCTTCCGCCCCTGCCGCGGCCACGGGGACGCATGGCCGTCACGCTCACCTTCGCGGGCGATCCCCCGCCGCCGGCGGACAAGTCGGTGATCATTGCTCCGTACTGGCTGCGGCTGCCGAGCGGGCAGGACATCGCCCGCGTCTTCCCCGACCGCGCCCAGCGGCAAGAGGTGCAGGGGCTGGCGACCGTGCTCTGCCATGTGTCCAGCGAGGGGACGCTGGTCAACTGCGAGGTGACGGCGGAGGCGCCCGGCGGCGCCGGCTTCGGCGCGGCGGCGATGAAGCTGACGCCGCTTTTCAAGATGAAACCGCAGACCCGCGACGGGACGCCGGTCATCGGCGGCACGGTCCGCATCCCGATGCGCTTCAACCTTCCGAAGGGCTAGATCCGATGTTGACAGCCGTCATCGCGATGCTCCTTCAGGGCGCCCAGACCGTCCCACCGCCGCCGCCCATGATGCGGCCCTCGGTCATCACCAACCCCGACTGGGCCCTGCGTCCGACCGGCGAGGATGTCGCCGCGGTCTACCCGCCGTCGGCGCTGGATCGGGGCGTGGGCGGCCGCGCCGTGCTGGAGTGCGAGGTCGCCGCCACCGGCCTGCTGGTCGGCTGCCGGGCGTCGGCGGACGAACCGGCCCGGGAGGGGTTCGGCGCGGCGGCGCTGGCGCTCGCGCCCAAGTTCCGCATGCGTCCGATGACCATGGACGGCATGCCCATCGACGGCGGCAAGGTGCGTATCCCGATCCGCTTCGTGATCCCGCCGCCTCAGCCGATCGAGAACCCCGACTGGCTGCCGCCGCCGGCTCAGGCCGACCCACTGCGCTACTACCCCGAGGCCGCGCAGAAGCGCCGCGTCGAGGGCGCCGCCACGCTCGCCTGCATCGTGACCGCACAGGGCGTCCTGTCCGCCTGCAGGGTCGAGGCGGAAGCCCCGGCCGGCTGGGGCTTCGGGGAAGCCGCGTTGAAAATGACGCCCCTGTTCCGGATGAAGCCGAAGGCCAAGGACGGCCAGCCGGTGGCGGGCCGGCCGGTCAGCATCCCGATCCGTTTCAAGCTGCCACGGTAGGGTCTATGTCGGCGTTCGCCATCGCCCTGCTGCTGCAGTCCACGCCCGCCGCCGCCGCGCCGGCGCCGGTCATCACCAATCCCGATTGGGCCGAGCGGCCTACGGGCGACGACGTCTCGAAGTTCTATCCGGGCCGGGCGGCCCAGATCGGCTATGCGGGCCAGGCCACCGTATCCTGCATCGTGCTCGCCGATGGCCGCCTCTCCGACTGCAAGCTGACGCGTGAGGAACCGGAGGGCCGGGGGTTCGGCGACGCGGCGCTGAAGCTCAGCGCCAAGTTTCGGATGAAGCCGCAGACCCGCGACGGCCAACCGGTGTCGGGAGGCACGGTCCGGATCCCGATCCGCTTCATCTATCCCGGCATTCGCCTGGCGCCGCTCGTCGCGACCCACCCCAAGCTCAATAGCGGCCACGCCGATCTCAACTGCCGGGTCTCCGAGAGCCTGCTGCTGGAGAATTGCTTCCTGGAGACGCTGACGCCTCGCGACGACAGCCTGCGCGAAACGGCCATGAACCTGGCCAT
>Ga0307511_10008302_pt1 | contig 10395 bp, 8 predicted proteins | sample 13_EM_MG_FD_200266 | JGI IMG/M metagenome (GOLD analysis project Ga0307511, IMG submission 200266) | Populus trichocarpa ectomycorrhiza microbial communities from riparian zone in the Pacific Northwest, United States - 13_EM | ecosystem: Host-associated > Plants > Roots > Unclassified | place... | reverse complement strand
GCAATCCTACACCCCCCTTCAAACAAGATTACTCGCATCCTGTAGCCCGCCTCCTCTTCCCCCTCCACAACCCCCGTTCCACCGCTCCCCACTCCTGCTCCTACTTCTCGTCACATCTAGCCTCCTTGGGCTCGCCAACGGCGTCCCTACTCGACTCCCGCTTCTACTCGGCCCTCTACTCCCCATTCGACTTCCACTCCTACTTCCTGCCCTACTCGGTCCCCTATCCCTACCCATCCTTCCACCATCCAATCCAGATGCCCTCAAATCCAAATATAACTGACTCCTCGACGCATACCTACTTAAGCTCGCAGTCGCAGAAACATTAGCAGAAAGCTGTGGAAATGCTTCCTTTGCTCGAGGCGAGACGTGGCTTTCCGTGATCAAGTTGTCAACCTCTTCCCTCAGGAGATTCATTTCATTCACGAGGGTTGCTAAACGACCAACGTCAGCGTAGCTGGATATAGAGGTTGAGGATGTTGCTGGGCGGGGGTGGGGGTCGAGGGAAAAGCTGATTTGGGGGTTACCCCTGCTGGCAGGTGTAGCAGGACTGGCAGGGGGTAAGGGCGAAGCTGCGCCAGACTGGGATCGAGGGAGTGGTAATGTTGGAAGGGGGAAGGGGGCAAAAATTTGCATGTAATCAGACAGAACGATCGATGAGTGGGAGTTGTGCCGAGGCATGTACAGTCTGGCGGAGAGAGTGTGGGACAGAACCAGTAAATCGTTACACAAAGACCCGAGCTGCAATGGTATGTTAGCACCAAGGTTTATCATATTAATGCGGCTGCGAGTCAGGGCTAGGGTAGCCAGGACATACCAGTTGCTCCCTCCCATAAGCTTCAATCATGCCACTGAAACGAGGATCCAGTAGTACCGGACCATCCTCTTTGACGTTTCTCGTGCCAACAATCAACAGCACGATCCCGCCGAGTCTATCAAGTATCCCCTGGAATTTCTCCACTGGAAAGTGTCCCGCAAGGCTAATCTCATATCTTGTCGCTGGCACCAATCCCCTGGCAAACCTCACTCTGCGCTTAGTTTTACTCACAACGTCCGAGAATTGCTCTTCACTGACAATTTTCCCTCCAGCCATACCCACCCCTGCACCAGGGTATCGCCGGTTGTCTTCGCCTGCCAGCTCAATGGCATATAAAAGGTGGTGGAGCCAATCCATAGAGGTGGAGATTGCACGACCGAGTTGTGCCCTCGCGTGGAATGGAAACACTCCGACATGGATTAACATCGCCACAACTAGACCGATGGGCAAAGTTATCAGCCTTCGAGCAAGCGCAGCGATGGTGTTGTGGTTTGGTGAAGTTTGTGCGACCCCAATGATTATATTGAATGCTAGGGCAAAGACAGTCCCCGCTTTGGCAGAAGTAGGGTTAATGACGAGATACCCAATGAGAAGGCCGACAAACAAAGCAACAGTGATATCCCCCCACACATAACCCTGAGTGATGTACATAGTAATAAATGCACTCACCCCACCGGCAACCGCCCCGCAAACCTTCATTCCAGCTGTTCGAAATGTCATACCCCTTGTTGCCTCCATTGCTATCATTGCACTAATCAAAGCCCACTGCGCGCGCATCTCTTCATACCAGATATAATTTTTTCCAATATACGCCGGTGAAGAGAGAATCCCCATGACGATGGAGAACTTAATTGCGTATTTAATATGGCGGGAGTGTTTGATCTGCGAATGTATCCTAGAAAGTGTGAGTGAGAGAGACGTATACCATCTCTCTTCAGATCGACATAGAACAAGTGCTGTTGTAGTGTCGCCGTCGTCACCACCGTCGCCAGCGATTGAATCCTCGAGGTCCTGAAACTCCGCATACTCCTCCTCATCACTGTCCTCCATTACCGGCTGCGTAGAACCAGGATCCTTCTTTTCCAATGCCCCACCCTTTTCCTTGCGGAATTTGATCGGCAAGAATAATGACAACCTCCCTGTACTCTCAACCGCATTACCCTTCCGCGCAGCCTCCTCCACGACCCCCAGCATCTCAATGACCACAGTGCCTATCAAGTCCATGAATGCAACCCCTTCAACCCCATTGGCTATAATATCCAATTCAGTCCTTCTCTCACTCCCTTGTAAGAGCGCCGTCGAAACTGATTCAATGTGAGAATGTAAGGTGGTGGGATCCACGATCGGGAGGGTGCGAGGACCTGTTTTAGGCGGGGCGTTATAGGCGGCGATAATCCGCTCGGAAATTTGGTCAATGATGCGCACCGCCTCGAGAAATGCAAGGCTGATAGCTCCGCATTTTACGGGCTCAGGGTTGGATGTTGGGCCCTGTGGGTCAACGGGTGACGCCTCCTCGGTAGGGGGGGATCCTTGACCGTACATCAATGTTGGTATGGCCTCAAGATTCAGTGCTGGCAGTGGTAGTGAGGATGGTTTCGCCCTAACAGCACAGTTATACACCTTGACCAAATCGACTAACGTCTCCAATTTCCCACTTAGTGCCACCAGGTCTCGCGCATCCACCCGGGAAAGTGAAATCTCATAGTTAGACTCCTTGAACGATGCAGCAAGATTTCTCACTGCGCCGCCCAGTGGGGCACAATCTACCTCTCCAAAATCCTTCGTCGAAATACTCTTCTCCACATCCGAGACCACTTGTCTAGCCTCGCTCAAAGCCTTGCCAATATCCGCTCTCAGAATGCTCCCATGATCCTCAGGCCACAAACACAAACTCACGAGCATAGACCACCCCGCACCAGTGGCCATCACCATGAAAAATCCCTGGAAGACATAATCGAAGTCGTTTATTCCCCGGATTAGAGCAAACATATTTACCATCATGGCGAAAATTGTGAGTAGGTAGAACCGAGGGTACTTCGAGCGAATGTACCCACAGATGGAAGCGCAGAGAACAAAAGAGGTCCACAAGAGGACCCGGCGGCCTTCCCCGATATATCCCATGGGTGCGGAGGATTGGATCTGTCCTGCAAGGAAGATCACCAAGTTGGCGTAGGCTATTCCGAACAGAGCGCCCAAAAGGGCAATGACTGTAGAGACAACCTGGGCACCCACCGATTGTTTGGGGAAGAGGTAAATAGCCTAGGAACACTCCCACAGTATATCAGATCCCCACTTCTCAAATACCAAGAGTAATGTACTCACCGTCGTACCTAACAAAAACGGATTCCCCCCCCAAATATCAACCAAGGGATGATTTATAGTTAATGCAATCCCCCCTGACAACGTGATCGCAACCTTCACCATTCTTTTCACACCCTGCGGATTTCCTTGTATAAACTTCCACACATTTAGTGGTGATGCTGTTACTTTTTTCATTATGACGGACCATCGGCTTGGAGCCAGCCTTGAATCTACGGAGGTGAGATCCATTGCCATCGCTGCAGGAGCCAAGGGAGCTATATGTTTGCGCAAGTTGTGTGTTGTTATCGAGTAAATATACCGCCTACGGGTAACCCACCACAGTGGGTGTAAGAACCAGCTCTCTCGCTTGGGTATCGAGTCTACGTTCTGCTTCCGCTACCGGTTTTCAACCCCCACCCTTGCTGCTACCGGTGTTCAAGATCGCGGTGGCCAACTGACTTTTGAATGTGGACTGCATCCTTGGAAGGAACTTCTTTCCAACGGAAAGGAGCGTGGGTCGGGCGCTATATATACCAGCTAGCTAGGGGTATGTATCAACCTCATCGCTGTTCGGGGGCAACAGTAAATTAGGTATATTCCCGCCAGGACTGACGACTTGGCTCCGCGCGTTACCTCATTTCTCTGGGGTCGTGCGTGCGGTGGAGCGTGAATGGCTGTGCGCTCTTGTTTTCCTTCCGGACAACGAGCTTTGCGCTCCGGTGCATGAATCCGGGTCCCGCTATTCTGCGTCTACCCTTGTACCGTCCAGGGAGGGGGAGGGTCTGATCCTTCATTCGAGATACATACTAAGGTATCTACCTAGATACTGGTGGATTTTCTCTTTTTCCCTCTTTTTTTGGGTGACGGTTCACGCAACCCTTTCGGTTGGATTTCCGAAAACAATTTGGAATAAAACAAGTACCGCCGTTGGGTGCTTATGATGGTGATCTGGTTTGTGAAGCCGTGACGCAAGGCTAAACCCTAGCTGACCCCAGATGAATCTGGGTCTGACTAAAGGGGGGGAACCCCAGAACACCGGTAATACCCTTCCCTCAATTTTCCTTTCTCAGCCCTAAAAGACACCGACATGAAACGCTCGTACCAATGACCAGCCGTGTGTAAGATCCAGAGATCTAAGCCACTCCGTCCCTCAATCTCAGACAGTCTTATGCTATTGACGGAGGGCGTAATTCGCGCAATTTGTGTTTACTCTTGTGTGTGAAACGATTGGGTTCAGTTCTCGCAGTTTATAAAGTACCTACCTACACTATCCGTGAGCAAGAGCGAAAGGCCAGGGTCTGGTTGCCAGCGAAGTGCGATTGGGGGGATCTAGAGCTACACACACACTTACCTTGCTATCGTGATTGAGGAGCGACAAGTCGGTATGTTTCAAAATCCGCCAACTGCCAACTGCCAACTGCCATAATCTCAACAAAGCAGACACCCGCACTCGCAGAAAGACTATCCGATCGCGGGCCAGGTTGGAAGCGATTGCAGAAGGTAGCTCCGGATGTAGGTCGTAGCGATATACCATAAGTACCTAGGTATGCATCTCGAGCGAAGCTTGTACAATGGGGTTAAAATAAGGTAGGGTTGGGTTGTTCCCGGAGGTTGGGGCTAGCCACGCGCTGGACCCCTGGTGCCCACCCCCCCCCCGGCTTGACCTACCAACATTGGAGACGGCAGATTTTTTATAATGGCTATTACCCTTACCTAGTATCGTTGTCCAATAATGCACTCCCTTGATTGTTTGAGTTAAAGTTAAATACCCGTGTTCAACGCGCCTCAATCGTTTTCTCCAACTCTCAGTTTCAAAACAGCAACTGCTCTTGCTAGAACATCATAGCTTGATCAAATATTCATCTCATCACATCCAGAGGGATAAATGGATGCGGAGTTCGGCGGCGGGGGATGCGTGTCGTCAGTTCTAAGATTATCTCTCACATGTTGATCGGAAAAACCTTGCGCCTCAGCCGGGGTCAGCCTTGAAACAATAAAACCCAGGTCTCCCTGTGGCGGGTGATCAACCCTGACAAATCCTGCGATATCAAAGGTTTGCCGTGGCAATATACATACCCAAGTCAGCAAACAAAAAAAAAGTCTTTTGCTTTTTATCGGGTCTTAAATACTTCAAGTAGTCCCTGCTTCTGCATATCGGCCTTCAGTTAGTATCTTTCGTGCACTGTAACCATAATCCTTATTGCTCCCAAGAAAAAGTGATTAATACAATATTAATCCTTTCTATTAACCCCTTCTATTAATCCCTACTATTAATCCCTTCTGATTAACTCTGCATGCGCTCGAAGGATCTGAAGCTCCGTGTACTCCCGAAACTGGTCCTACCGGCCAGTATGCCGACCTGAAGGTACCATGCGGTATGCCCCGAATCGTTGTCGATCATTCGCACGCCAAGACGCCTCCCGCCAAGGCACATACGACCCCAACCTCGCAAAACCAACGGCTTTCTAATACAAACGTTTTTCACCAATTTGGAAATTTGAAAGACCGATAATACAAAGCCACGGGGTACTTTCCGGTAGCCATGTACATGCCTTGCTGACGTGGTACATACATATGTACCGTTAGTTTCCTAAGCCTCCATATGTATGTGCCGGTGATATTATTAGCCTTCAATTGCCAATTGCTCAGCAGCTGTCTCACCACTTTGTCTCGAATGAAGAATACGCAAGTCATAATGGTAATTTCTTCTTACTCGCACGGACTAAAGCCTGTACGGAGTAGGGACATACGAAAACAAGTAGGATATGATTCTATTTGCCGGGAAAGGGAATCGGCATACCCGAATGGATGATGGGGAATTGCTTAGACAAACCGGACTAGTTTAGGCGTTCCGGTCTAAAACAATTGGGAAATGGTGAACCAGAGTTTTTTGTACGCGACTTGTCGCATCCTGCTAGATAATGTACAAGATATGCATCATATCATAACCAGACAAAGGGTGGATAAATTGTTCGATTTTCAACAAGCTTTGATACGGAGGCTCTCGTATTGTTAACCAAAGTTGTCTCAGGCCCCGCCTCGCATGAGATCATTCATGCACTTCAACCGTTTTTTTTTTTTCTTCCAGATATTAGGAACCTAGTAACCCTGAAATTAAATGTCACAACCTACGTACAGTACCTCCGACGCAGGTATGTATCGTATGTACTGTACCTACTGTATTTACCAGGCTTTGGGGGAGCTGTCAAGTAGTACATAAGTTTTGTACATGTAATGCACAAAGCACTCGGCACTCCGATTGGGCCGTTTCTCAACCTAATCGTATCAACGTGCAGGTAGCATTTGAGACACCTCCCAACATCTTGATTACAGTTCTGAAATGATCGACCGACCGGTCGTTGATCAAGATCCCCACGAGATTGTTATTTGAGCTAATCGGTGGATTAGGAGAAAGAAATTTTGTTCCAAGTTCTAGGTTACATGTAAGACTAGTCTGCCAGACTAAGGTAGGACATATCGATGCCAAAGACCCCCATATTCCCCCCCCCCGGCCTACGTTAAGGAATTTGGAATAAGATTACACGTTGTTCAGGATTAGGTACCTAAGGGGGGGGAATTTTGACAGATAGCAATTTTCCCGGTGAAATGCTGTCACATGCGAACAAAGGAACTGTTGGAATCAGCCCGGGTTATCCCTCGGGATGTGACGCCTTGTACGGTACCTAGTGAGTATGGTTATCTGGTATGGGGTCTCTGAGATCTACATAAGGTATGCCTTTTCATGGAAACGCATTGACCGCATCAAGTACACGTGTTTTGTGACTTTCCCTGAGGTTCTCAAATTTTGAAGACACAGTCACTCAGGATAACACTTGAGCTCACATCGAATATTTCAATGGATTTCTTGCTCCGCAGCGCTGCGACAACAACGGTATGCGCTACGACAACCCTTGCTAGCGCAGACTTTCCGGAACGCCCATGAAATGTCGTCATACGTCGTACCTTGTTGAGATCCGCCAGGAGGAAACGTTTTTAGTTGGGTGGTGTGAGCGAGAGTATTCTGGCTTTACACTGTTTGTTAGAACTAGGACATCAACCTCTCGCTCTGGGTGATAGTTGGAACCTACCTGACCTTGGCGGGTAATGTGAACTTACTCGATATCTTGAGTTATTATTGCAAGTATATATGTAGAGTACATATCTATCATTATAATACATAATATCGAATAGAATTTGTCCTAGGAACTAGGTACAATAGCTTACAGTACTTTATTATATGTATGTACAGGACCTTGTGACAAGCGCTGCAGACACCACGCAAGATATCGAAGCCTCTTGCCAAACCTGAAGCCATATTTAATTTCGCCGCACTGAGCCTATATATAGAAAGTAAGCACCTATTCAAAAAATTAGCATCCGCCGTTACGAGGGGCCTTTGCTCGATAGTTTAATCGGTTTTGATTTCAAATAATACTGACGGTAGATATACCAAAGCACCAACTAACATGTGTTCTATATCGTTAGATTCATGTGGTTTTCTGTTTTGCTCTCATCTAGTCATCATCTTCATTTCCTATTCTTCATGTCATTTCTTGGTTGTCTATTTCCTCTCTTTCTCTGTGTTGTGTCTCGTTATACATAATTGAAGAAAGGCAAGGATAAAGGGATTTACAGAACTTGGCAAGGCATCTGGGACTTTGATGCTTTGATGCCTTGATGCCTTGATTCGAAATTCGTGGAGCCCTGTCTAAGAACGGAGTACTTTCTAGCAAGGTCGGATGCGATAGGTATCTGATGTAGGAGATACTCTCGCGCGCACGCGTTGAGGATATAGATTGCACAAGGGATGTTGGATTTTACATCGCTTACTTGCTGCCAAGTTTAGATGCAATCTCCTTTTTTTTCACAGGGCATATCATATTCCGAGCGACGGTACTGGCAGTACCTTTCACTTTTCAGTTTTAGGCGCTTTTTTTTTTGACTGCTATCCTTGGAATTTTCCATGGTATCCAAACCAATAATCTCATACCGCCCTTAACTTTTGTTATCCTGTTGGTAGGCAACAGTGTCTTCTTCGTTGCCATGTTGATCGATCTTGGTCCAATTTGAGAGTTCTCTGAGTCGAAGTACAACTGTGAGGAGAAGGACGAAGCCATACGTAGTGATAGACAGCGCCGAAGGACAGAGCTGATAATATATGATGTGTATTTGATGATCTAACTATGAATTCCCGGAAGCTTAAGGCTTCCTCGGAAACGCTAATTCCTAATTTACTAACTGGTGATGCGTTATGCAAAGCTAACAACAAATCCTAATCCCCACTAACTAACCTGGACACTCTTGTATGAAGGCACTCTTGGCAACCATATTACTCAGGCAGATTTAGATTGGGCTCTGAGGATTCGGAGTTTACTCTTCCTAATCATCATCATTTTACATAACCATCTACTCTCCCCCTCCCTTCACAGCCTCTCTCACCATTCCATCCCCACCACCCCGCCACTTCCCCCACTAACCCTGTTACCTCCTCACCTTCCATTATCATCCCCATTAAAGCCTTCATCGCAGCCACCCCCGCTCCGCATCCCCCATATGAGTAATGAATTTTTTTTTTTAAAAATAAGAAGAAAAAACTCCGCCTTCCGCCACACTCAACCGCAACTACATCAACCCTGCCTTCTAACATCCCCACCCTCCACAACCAAATTCCCCTCTGTAATTCATCTCCCGCCAGCTTCTCCCTTAGTAATCCATCCAAACTCTCCACCTAGACCTTCATCGCTTCTAGGAATAACTTCACCTCCACATCCTCACCGACCCCCTCATTCACCCTAAACTCCCACTGCCGGTACTACTTTAAACATCCCCAAGCATCGCCCCATGCACAAAAATTCTTCCGCTAGCTGTTGAGATTTGCGAAGCGTTCTTCCCACGGATGCGCACTGTACCGCGCGCTTCTCTGACACATACTCTGGAGTAGCTCATCTTGATCCGATATATATACCTCATCCAAGAGTTCCCAACAATTATTTGCAAGCACTTGGTACCCACTCAGCACCTGGAATACTGTTCGTCCACTCGCATAAAACGCGTACACTTCCGGTTGGCAGGCAATCTTCACACTATTGTCCTTTAGCCCTGCGTCAAAGAGAGCGACAATAATTGGGTTTTTGTGTCTTTGAGAACAGGTGCTTGGGGTCGTGGGCTGAGAGCACAAATGTCGTCGCTCTCTGCTTGTTTTTTATTTGAACGAGCATAGCCGTCAACTGTGTCTGGTGGAATGAGGCTTTGGGGTCCCCCAGATATATTGGGATCAATAAGTTATACCCAATCTGTGGGAATTTCGATTGTAATGCTGATTGGGCATGCATGGGATTGTGTAAGAGGGCCTGCATATTTTCGGGTTCTAAAACTGTCTCCGTGGAGTAAAATGAGAAAAGTTCATCACGGCGTCCTGAAATGCCACTCCGAGCGTTGATGGCTCACCCTGGCTGGTATGCGAGTGGTGGCTAGTATTATACACACTCGGTATCGTTTCTAAATTTTTCCATCCAAAAAGGTGCTGCAAGAAGCCAACAACTTTGAAGGGTCGGGCATAGTCGAATTCATCAGTGATGGCCATCGATGGCTCATCAGCATCAGGAATAGAGTCATCTTCTGGGGTTGGTTCCACTAATTTTGCATCGGATCCCCTCATCTCCTGATTATCGTCCTCTCCTAAGTGGTGGTCATCTGCCCGTGTCATGCTCTTATAGATATAGTAATCTCTTGCAAGTACTAGCACGATTCTTGCAAAGCGCTCTCCCCTGAGCCCTTTCTCAATCAGCCCAGGGTTGAGGAGTTTCTGGGTCAATGGCTTGATGCTCTGAACCCAAAAATGTTTCCCGCCAGTGTCTTTTTCCATGAGTAGGTAAGCCACAGCTTCGGCAACGATTGGTTCAACCAGTGTTATTGTCGTCATACGGCCAGAGAATGGATGCAAGTCTAAGATTATCCGGAGGTGGGAGTTGACGGCCTCTCTTGCCAGGTCGGCTGCTTCTTCTGTATTCAAGCAAGGATCCAGGGAAACCCTTGCAACGAGTGTTGCAAATACATGATGTATATTGCTCGGGTTATATGTGCGTAGAGTATTCCCTGAAGTTGTAAGATTTTTATTTTTATTTTTTTTAAGTCATTACTCGTATTCAGCCTTAGGCTATGACGAGCTCCCCGGGAACCCGGGAGGATTCAGAGCGCACCCCTACTCCACCACTACCAAGACCATTTGGGACTTAGCCAAGACTTAACTCCGTAGAGTGTCTGACTAAGACAACAGG
>Ga0307511_10008300_pt1 | contig 10395 bp, 11 predicted proteins | sample 13_EM_MG_FD_200266 | JGI IMG/M metagenome (GOLD analysis project Ga0307511, IMG submission 200266) | Populus trichocarpa ectomycorrhiza microbial communities from riparian zone in the Pacific Northwest, United States - 13_EM | ecosystem: Host-associated > Plants > Roots > Unclassified | place... | reverse complement strand
CGCCCGTGCCGACCGTTCCCACACCCTCGAAGTCGACGGCGCCGCGCGCGGCGAAGACGTGCAGGAAGGGCGCGTCCATGAGCTCCACGTGCTGCCCCGGTTCGAGCCGGGCCACGTGCAGCGCCGCGTACTTGTTGGCGATACGGATCGCGGCGGTGTCCCGGTGCCGGGGGATTCCCGAGGCCACGGTGGCGAACCGTCCCGCCAGCTCACCCTCGGGCAGGTCCAGCTGCTCGTAGCCGGGCGTCAGGCCGGACTCGTCCGGCACCACCCACATCTGGACGAAGTGGACGTCGTCGCGGCCGGCGTCGTTCTTCTCCGAGTGCAGGATGCCCGTGCCGGCGGACATCCGCTGGGCCAGGTTGGGATAGACGATTCCCGAGTGCCCCTCGGAATCCTGGTGCACCAACGCCCCGTCCAGCACCCAGGTGACGATCTCCATGTCCTGATGGGGATGCGTGTCGAAGCCGGTGCCCGGCCGCACCGAGTCCTCGTTGTTGACGATCAGCACCCCGTGGTGCGTGTCCACGCCGAAGGGATCGACGCCGGTGTCGAACGACTGCCGGCCGTGCAGCCAGTCGATGCGAACCTCGTGACGCTGCCCCGCCCGCCGCAGCTCCACCTCATGTCCAGCCATGGCCAACTCCTAGTGCTCATCGGGAAATCTGCACGTACGTCTTGGCCTCGCTGAACGCCGCGGTGGCGAGCGGGCCGCGCAGCCGGCCGACGCCGCTGCTCTTGAAACCGCCCTCGGCGAACCCGTCGTCGAGCACGAACCACGTGTTGGTCCAGACCGTGCCGGCCCGCAGCGCGCGGCCGACCCGGCGGGCCCGGTCCACGTCCCGGGTGAACACGGCCGCGGCCAGGCCGAACTCCGTGGCGTTGGCCCGGCGCACCGCCTCGTCCTCGTCGTCGAAGACCTCGAAGGTGGCCACCGGGGCGAACAGTTCCTCCTGCACCAGCGGGGAGTTCACGTCGTCGACGGCCAGCAGCGCCGGCCGGTAGAACGCGCCAGCGGCCAGCGGCCCCTCGGTGATCGGACCGCCGCGCACGATCGGCTTGGCGTAGGCCAGCGAGCGCTCGACGGCCTCGTCCACGCGGCGCACGGCCGCCTGGTCGATCAGCGGGCCCATCTGGGTCGTGGCCAGCCGCCCCGGCCCGACGACGATCGACTCCAGCGCCTCGCGCAGGCCGTCGCGGACCGCGTCGGCGACCGAGCGGTGCACGAGGAACCTGGTGCCGGCCATGCAGAACTGCCCCGCGAAGGCGGTCATGCTGGCCGCCAGCACCGGAATGGCCGCCTGGATGTCGGCGTCGTCGAAGACGATGAGCGGCGTCTTGCCGCCGAGCTCGAGGTTGATCCGCTTGAGGGTGGCCGCCCCGGCGGCCGCGACCGCCTTGCCCACCGCGACGCTGCCGGTGAAGCTGACCACGTCCACGTCCGGCGACTCGACGAGGAACGGCGAGCCGGTGTTGCCCGACTCGGTGAAGATGTTGACCACGCCCCGGGGCAGGTCGGGGACCTCGGAGATGATCTCCGCCATGAGGGCGTTGGTCAGCGCCGTCTGGCCGGGCAGCTTCACCGCCACCGTGTTGCCGGCCGCCAGCGCCGGGGCCAGGGCGCGGACGAACAGCGCGACCGGCGCGTTCCACGGGATGATCAGCGCGGCCACGCCGGCCGGCTCGTTCAGGGTGCTGAAGTAGACGCCGTTCGCGACCTCCGCCGCGATCCCCGTCTCCGTGAGCGCTTGCGCCGCAGTGTGCCTGAGGGCCGGGCCCGTGCTGGCCACCTCCATTCCCGACTCCACCAGCGTCTTGCCGTTCTCGCTGGTCAGCGTGAGCGCTAATTCGCCGGCGCGGGCCTCGAAGGCGTCGGCCATCGCCGACAGCACCCGATGGCGCAGCGCCCGGTCCCGCGACCACTCCGTCTGCTCGAACGCCCGGCGCGCCGCCTCGACCGCCCGCTCCGCCTCCGCCCGACCACCGTCCGCGTAGCGCCCCACCGCCTCGCCCGTCGCCGGGTCCGTCGACTCCTCGACCCGCTCCGACTCCCGCCACACCCCGTCGATCCAGTGCCGCGCGATCAGCGTCATCTCGGCCTCCCAAATTGGTTGATGGTTAAAGTAAAGCCGGAACAGGGTTGAACCGTCAAGTTCTCTTGTACGATCGGCCGATGAGCACCGCCGCCGAGCCCGACGAGGCCCCCTGGCTCACCCCCGGTGAGCTGCGGGCCTGGCTGTCCGTCGTGGACCTGCTGGTCCGCCTGCCCGGCGCCATCGACTCCCAGCTACAGCGGGACTCTCAGCTGAGCATGGCCGAGTACATGTCCCTGGCCATGCTGTCGCACAGCCCGCAGCGGACCTTGCGGATGAGCGAGCTCGCCAAGCACACCAACGCCTCCCTGTCCCGGCTTTCCCACCTCGTCAAGCGCCTGGAGCAGCGGGGCTGGATCCGCCGCGAGACCGATTCCGTCGACGCCCGGGTCACCAACGCCGTGCTCACCGACGCCGGCATGGCCGCCCTGTCCGCCGCCGCGCCCGGGCACGTCCGCACCGTCCGCCGCCTCGTCCTGGACGCCCTGCCCGCCGGCCACCTCCGCCGCATGGGCCAGGACGCCTCGGCGATCGTCGCCGCCATCGACGCCGGGCCGCCCTGACCGTGCCCTAGAGTCGCGGGCTATGCCTTCGCCCGTGCCGCAGCCCGCCGATCTTGACGTCGTTCGCGACTCCTACGACCGCGTGGCCGACAACTACGTGGACATGGTTCTGACCACCGGCATCGGCGACATCCGCGTCCATCCGTGGCTGCGCGCCGCGATGGACGTGTTCGCCGACGCCGTCCGCGGGCTGGGTCCCGTGCTCGACGTCGGCTGCGGACCGGGCACGATCACCGCCTACCTGGCCGAACGCGGCGTCGACGCCGCCGGGGTGGACCTGTCGCCCCGCATGATCGAGCACGCGCGCCGCCTCCACCCCGAGTGCGCGTTCAGCGTCGGGTCGTCGACCGACCTCGATCTGGCCGAGGCGTCGTACGGCGGGCTGCTGGGCTGGTGGTCGCTGTTCAACCTGCCCCGGGACATCCTGCCGCGGGTGCTGTCGTCCTTCGCCCGGGCCCTGGTGCCGCAGGGGCAGCTGATCATCGGCACCCACGTCGGCGACGGCGACCTGCGTCGCACCTTGGCCTACGGCGGGGTTCCGGTCAGCTGGACCACGTACCGCTGGCAGCCCGAGCAGCTCGCCGCCCTGGTCGAGCGGGCCGGGCTGCGCATCACGGCCGAACTCCGCCTGCCCGCCGAGGGGGAGGTCGGCCCCGGCGTGGTTCTCGTCGCCCAGCGCGACCGCTGACCGACATCCCTTGACTTGAACGCTCAACCAATCCACCATGGTTTACGGTTCAAGTTTTTCGAGTCGAGGGAGCGTCATGGCCATCAGGCAACTGCCCATCGTTGGACGTCCGACCGACGGGCCGGCGAGGCTCCGCAAGATCGCCATCGAGGAGCACTTCGTGGACCCGCAGCAGGTCCACCCGAACTTCGGGGACAGCTTCGCCGGGGAGTTCGCGCAGGACGGGTCGAGTTACGGCGGCTTCAACCCGGAGTTCGCGGAGGTGCTCGAGGCCCGCCTGCGGGACCTGCGCGACGGCCGCATCGAGGAGATGGACGCGGCCGGGATCGAGGTGGCGATCCTGTCGCACACGATCGGCGGCGTGGAGGGCATCGCGGATCCAGCGGTCGCGGTGAGCACGGCCCGGCGGGTCAACGACTTCCTGGCCGCCGAGGTGGCGGACAGCCGGGGCCGGTTCGAGGGCCTCGCCACCGTGGCGCTCCAGGATCCGGACGAGGCGGCCCGGGAACTGAAGCGCGCGGTCGCCGAACTGGGGCTGCGCGGCGTGATGGTGAACGGGTACAGCGACCTCGGCGCCGACAAGGTGTACCTCGACGAGGACCGGTTCGAGCCGTTCTGGACGACCCTGGAGGAACTCCAGGTGCCGCTGTACCTGCACCCGAGGCTGCCGGCGCGGGCGGTGCAGGACGCGGTCTACCGCGGCCACCCGGAACTGGTCGGGGCGGCGTGGGGATTCGCGCCGGAGACGGCGACCCACGTGCTGCGCCTGGTGTACGGCGGGGTGTTCGACCGTCACCCCGGCGCGAACCTGATCATCGGCCACCTCGGCGAGACGCTGCCGTTCTTCGCCGGGCGGATCCAGCGGGCCTTCGAGTACAACCCGTACGCGCGGCGCACGCGCAAGCGCCTGCAGGACTACCTCTCGGACAACATCTGGCTCACCACCAGCGGCAACTTCAACGACCAGGCGCTGATCACCGCCCTGCTCACGGTCGGCGCGGACCACATCATGTTCGCCAGCGACTATCCGTACGACATGGCCACGGACGCCGCGCGCTGGATCGAGGCCGCGCCGATCAGCGAGAACGACCGCCGCAAGATCTGCTACGGCAACGCGGCGGCGCTGTTCGGGTTGGCCCGAAAATGACGAACCCTGGCGGCTGAGCTAGTGGGCGCGGGATCCGCGCCGCCGCAGGATGACTGTGCAGCCAGGGCAGAGGTGCCCAGAACTGAGGAGCACAGTCATGACCGAGTCGCCCGTGGTCGGCCGCTTCGTCCCGGTGGCGGGCGGCGAGCTGTACGCCCACGTGCGCGCGGGCGACGGGCCGGCGCTGGTTTTCCTGCACTACTGGGGAGGTTCGCGCCGAACGTGGATTCCCGTGCTGCGCCGGCTGAATCCGCGACAGTCCTTTGTGGCCTATGACCAGCGCGGCTGGGGCGACTCGGCCGACCTGCCCGGTCCGTACGGTCTCGAGCAGCTGGCCGACGACGCGCAGCGGATCGTCCAAGAGCTCGGCTACGCCAGTCACATCCTGGTCGGGCACTCCATGGGCGGCAAGGTGTGCCAGCTGCTGGCCGCGCGACGGCCCGCCGGCTTGGCCGGTGTGGTCCTGGTGGCGCCCGCGCCGCCCTCCCCCACCGAGGAGACCTTGCAGACAAAAGAAATCATCGCGCGGGCCTACGACAGCCAGGAGTCCGTCGAACAGGGCATCGACCACGTCCTGGTCCACGGTGGACTGAGCGACGAACTCCGCGACCAGGTCATCGAGGACAGCCTGCGCGCCCACCCGCCGGCCCGCGACACGTGGCCGGCGCAAGGTCTGGTCGCGGACATCGACGTCGACAAGATCGACGTGCCCGTGCTGGTGCTGGCCGGTGAGCACGACAAAGTCGATCCTCCGGCCGCCCTGGCCGAACACCTGTTGCCGCGCATCCCGACCGCGTCGATGGCCGTGCTTCCCGGCGCCGGCCACCTGTCGCCGCTCGAAGTGCCCGAGAAGATCGCCGACCACATCACGGCGTTCGCCGCGGCGTGAAGTGCGGGCCCACCCCCGCCCAAGATCAAGGGACCAATCCTCTCACTCAACGCCAGGAAGGGCCCCTTCACCGCGCTGGACGCCAGTATCGGGCCCTTCCTGGCATCCCCCGCCGCCCTCTCCCCGACATCGGCACTGGCGCACGCCCGCCTCCGAGGTATATGCTTGCCGGCAAGCAAGCAATTCGGGAGGTGGGTCATGTCGGCCAGGTTCGACCGGGAAGAAATCGCGCGACTGCGGGCGGCGCTGGCGCGGATCGCCCGGTCGATCGACCGGCAGACGCCGACGGAGGGGCTGACCCTGACCCAGATGTGGGTGCTGGGCAGCGTGTCCCGGCTGGGCCCGATCGGCATGACCGAGCTGGCCGACTTCGAGGGCATCAACCCCACGATGCTGTCCCGCCTGGTCGGCAAGATGGCCGACGCGGGCCTGCTGGAGCGGGTGCCGGACGAGCGGGACGGCCGGGCGGTGCGGGTGCGGGTCACCGAGCAGGGCAAGGCGTTGCAGGACCGGCTGCGGGTGGAGCGGTCCCGGCTGTTCTCGGAGCGACTGGGCGAACTGCCCGAGGAGCACGCCGCGCAGCTGCTCGCCGTCCTGCCGGTCCTGGAGGAACTCGGCCAGCTGATGCGAAAGCGGTCCGAGTCATGAGCCCCGACCGCTTGCCGCGCCGCCCGGGGAAATCCCCCGGGCGGCCCGACGCGAGACTGGGGTGAATCATGGCCACTCTGACCGACTTACGACGACAGACGTTCTCCTCACTGGGAAATCCGAACTACCGGCGGTACTTCGCGGGCCAGGCCGTGTCCATGGCCGGCACCTGGATGCAGATCGTGGCGCAGTCGTGGCTGGTGTTGCAGCTGAGCGGCTCGGCCACGGCGCTGGGCGTGGTGACGTCGATCCAGACGTTGCCGGTCCTGTTGCTGGGCCCCTACAGCGGCCTGATCGCGGACCGGTTCGACAAGCGCAAGCTGCTGATCTTGACGCAGGCGGTGTCGGGATCGCTGGCGCTGGTGCTGGGAATCCTGACCCTGACGCACCAGGTCACGCTGTGGCAGGTGATGGTGTTCGCGGCGCTGCTGGGGCTGTGCAACTGCTTCACCAATCCGTCGAGGTCGGCGTTCACGTCGGAGATGGTCGGCCCGGACGAGCTGCGCAACGCGGTCAGCCTGAACTCGGTGCTGGTCAACTGCGCCCGGGCGGTGGGGCCGGCGGTGGCCGGCGTGGTGATCGCGGCCGGCGGCACCGGGCTGTGCTTCCTGTTGAACGCGGCCAGCTTCCTGGCGGTGATCTTCTCCCTGGCCACGCTGGACGTGTCCCGGCTGTTCCAGCCGCCGCGAACGCAGCGGGCGCCCAGACAGGTCCGAGAGGGACTGTCGTACGTCCGGCGCACGCCGAACCTGTTGGTGCCGCTGGTGATGCTGGCGATCGTCGGCTGCCTGGCCTACGAGTTCCAGGTGGTGCTGCCGGTGATGGCCCGGGACTCGTTCGGCAACGGCGCGGAAACGTATGGCTTCATGACGGCGGCGATGGGTGCGGGCGCGGTCGTCGGCGGCCTTTACGTTGCGGCGAGGGGGCAAACGGGCCTGAAGGTCATGGTGCGCTCGGCGGCGTTGTTCACGGTCGTGCTGGCGACAGCGGCCGTGGCCCCGACGCTGTGGCTGGAGCTCATCGCCCTGTTCTTCGTCGGCGCGGTCAGCGTCGGCTTCCTCTCGCAAGGCGGCAGCACGCTGCAACTCGGGGCCGAGCCGACCATGCGCGGCCGGGTGGTCGCGCTGTGGATCGTGGCCCTGCAAGGCACGACACCGATCGGCGGACCGATCGCCGGCGTCGTGACCGAATACCTCGGCGGCCGTTCCGGCCTGGTCCTCGCGGCGGCGGCCTGCGCCGCGGCCGCGGGCATCGGCTGGCTGGTCAACCGCCGACTCATCAGCAAGCAACAAGGAGACCTGGCATGAGTGACCACGGACTGAGCATCGGCACCCCGCAGATCCGGTCGGTCGGCCCGATCACGTTCGGACCGGGGGAAATCCTGTTCGTCGCCGACAACGTCGCGGCGAAGGTGGTGGCCATCGACGTGGCCGACCCGGGCGCCCCGGCCGACGGCGCGTCGTTCGAGCTGGAGAACGTGGACGCACACCTGGCCTCGTTCCTCGGCTGCGCCCCGGACGACGTCCTGATCCAGGACATCGCGGTGCATCCCAAGTCGCACAACGTGTACCTGTCGGTGCAGCGCGGCCGCGGCGAGGACAGCCAGCCGGTCATCCTTCGCATCGACCACCGCGACGGGACGATCGCCGACGTCGCCCTGGACGACGTGCCCTTCGCCGAGGCGGCCATCGAGCGTGCCCCGGCCGAGGACGATGAGCGCGTCAACATGACGCTGTCGATCGACGACAGCGAGCAGACGGTTGTCCACCAAGGACTCACCATTCACCTGACCCGCCGGCCGATGCGCACTGCCACGGTCACCGATCTGGCCTATGTGGATGGTGCGCTGCTGGTGGCCGGACTGTCCAATGAGGAGTTCTCGTCCCGGCTGCGCCGGCTGCCGTTCCCGTTCGACGGCGACGCGGCCGACACCGCGCTGGAGATCTACCACGTCAACCACGGCAAGTGGGAGACCGAGGCCCCGATCCGCTCGTTCGTCCCCTACCACGGCGGCCTGCTCGCCGGCTACACCTGCACGCCGGTGGTGCACATCCCGCTCCAGGACCTGGCCGGCGGCGGCAAGATCGTCGGCCGCACGGTGGCCGAGCTGGGCTTCGGCAACCAGCCGCTGGACATGGTGTCCGTCCGCCACGACGGCCGGGAACACCTGCTGGTGGCCAACAGCGCCTACGGCCTGATCAAGATCGACTGCGCCGACATCGACACCCAGTCGGGGCTGACCGAGCACGGGAAGCCGGTCGGCGTGCCGCGCACGACCGAGCAGCTGACCGGCGTGATGCGGCTGGACAACCTGGGCGCCGACTACGTGCTCGCGCTGCGCACCGACGGCACGAGCCGGCACCTGGTCTCGCTGAAGGTCGACTCACTGTGATCAAGGCGTCGTTCGACGGCGACCGCATCCGCCTGCGCGGCCTGCCGCCGGGCGCCGACGTCCAGATCCGGCCGACGATCAACGGACAGCTGCCGGCTATGGCGGGAAAACTGGTCGGGGACGGCGACGATCTCCTCTTCCGGCCGCGGTTCGGGTTCGTCGGTGGCACGACGTACGCGGTGTGGGTCGGGGGCGCCCTCGTGGCGGCCCTGACCCGCCCCCGCCCGGACCGCGAGGCCACCACCGAGGTGGCGGAGATCTTCCCGACAGCCCAAGAGGTTCCGCGCAACCTGCTGCGGTGCTACGTCTGGTTCACGCGGCCGATGAGCGTGGGCTACGCCGCCGACAACGTGCGGCTGGTCGACGACGCGGGCAACACGATCAAGGGTGCCCTGCTGCCGTTCGACCACGAGCTGTGGGACGCCGACCACACCCGGCTGACGGTGCTGCTCGACCCGGCCCGGATCAAGCGGGGCCTGGTCAGCAACGTCGAGGTCGGCTACGCGCTGCGGGAAGACGAGATGTTCCGGCTCGTCGTCGGGACCGGATTCCTTGACGCGCAAGGACTTCCGCTCAAGGACCGAGCCGAGCGGCGGTACCGGGTGACCGACGACGAGCGGCGGCGGGTCGACCCGGCCCGCTGGATCCTCACCGTGCCAACGGAAGGCACCCGGGAGCCGTTGCGCGTCGACTTCGACCGGCCGATGGATCAGGGGCTGCTGGCCCGCTGCCTGCGCGTGCGCAACGTCCAAGGCGACGTGGAATTCGGCGCTCGGAACTGGTCGCTGACGCCGCATCAACCTTGGGCGGCCGCGAAACACGAACTCGTGGTGGATCCCGTTCTCGAAGACGTGGCCGGCAACTCCGTGGCGCGGGTGTTCGACCGCGACCTCGACGAATCCGACGACGTCCCCGACACAACGGTGTCGTTCACACCAGGCGAAGCAGCAGCTGGACCGCCGAGCCCAACTCCCGCTGCTCCTTGGCGCTCAGCCGCTCCCCGAGCACGCCGACCAACCAGCTCTGCTTGACCGCACGGGCCGCCGCCAACGCCGAGACACCTTGGCCCGTCAGCGAAACGATGGACTGCCGGCCGTCGGTCGGATCGGGTTCACGGTGCACGAAGCCGAGCTCCTCCAGGCTGGCCACCGTCGCCCCCATGGACTGCGACCGCACGCCCTCGACCCGGGCCAGCTCGGTGACGGTGGTCGGCCCCTGCCGGTCCAGCAGCGACACCACGCTCTCCTGGGACCACGACAGCTCACCGGGCCGCGCCTCCGCGCGCAGCCGCTGGGCCAGCAACTTCACCGCCAGCCGCAGGTCGGCCGCGGTGCCGGACAGATCGGCCTCCACGCGGCGACCCTATCAGCTGCTAAGGTCGCCTACGAAGGTTACCTTCGTACTTCGGGAGCGACGATGTCCCCAGAGACAGTGTCCCTAGAAGAGGCAGCCGACCGCCTGGCCATCCGGGAACTGGTCGACGCCTACGCGCACTGCGCGGACCGCCGCGACGCCAAGGGCCAGATGGCGCTGTTCACCGCCGACACCCGGTTCCTGGTCCACATGGACCGCACCTCCGACCAGCCGACCCAGGAGCTGCACGGCCGCGAGTCGCTGGCCCCGGTGTTCGACAACCTCAACACCTACGACGTCACCACGCACTTCAACGGCCAGAGCACGGTCGCGCTCGACGGCGACCGCGCCACCGGCGAGTCGTACTGCATCGCCCACCACCTCTATGACGTGGACGGCCAGCGCACCCTGATGAAGGCGGCCATCCGCTACCTCGACGAGTTCGCCAAGCAGCCCGACGGCTCCTGGCTGTTCGCCGAGCGCCGCCTGATGGTCGACTGGACCGAGACCCGCCCCTCCACCCCGTAGCCGAGCCCCGCACAGACCCGTCCTGATTGCGGGTTGGGGGGCTTTACCTGCGTTCAACGCAGGTAAAGCCCCCCAACCCGTATTGGCGGGGGCC
>Ga0307511_10008299_pt1 | contig 10395 bp, 6 predicted proteins | sample 13_EM_MG_FD_200266 | JGI IMG/M metagenome (GOLD analysis project Ga0307511, IMG submission 200266) | Populus trichocarpa ectomycorrhiza microbial communities from riparian zone in the Pacific Northwest, United States - 13_EM | ecosystem: Host-associated > Plants > Roots > Unclassified | place... | reverse complement strand
GTTTGTATGTTTGCACGCTTTGACTATTCCCTTTTCTGTGGATGTACATATATTACCTGGTTTCTGTATTTTTCTCTGACCATATGCCATTTTTGGGTTGTAATTCATGGGATGATGACCTTTTAAATGGAGTTGGTTCGTAGAAACCATGACCCATCACCATGTCAATAATAATCATAATTGATTTGATTATAATCAAAATGAAGAAGAAGAAGATACAAATCGAAAGAGGAAATGAATAAAGGTTTGTAAGCCATGTAATACACAAATAGTCTATTTTATGAATTCATGCAAAGCTATTATGATAATATTTACATACCAAGCACCGGAAACTATAGGAGAAAAAAGAAAATCTGACAATAAGAAAAATATATTGGTCTCATAATATATATTTAGCCTTGCACTTCTGAAAAAAGACTAATTTTCCATTAGCACCATGGAAATTTGAGAATTTTTAATTTTTTGATTTACTTTAATTTTTTTTTTGTATGTTTTTGTGTTATTTTAAAAAACAATTTTGAGATTGTCTAACTGCGAAGCAAGAGCCAAGAAATTTGAAAATTTTTTTTGAGTGAAATTGATTTTTTTATATTAATTTTTTAAACATTATGCTTTTAAAAAAATTATATTGAGATACGTGTCCTGAAAACTTTTCATTTTTCTCCTTTGCTTTAAATTACTTTTTTTTCTATGTTTTTCTATTATTCTTTAAATATTTTCTTTTAAAAAATATATTCAAATTGTGTCTTCAAAATTTAAAGTCAAGAAAAAAATAATTAAAAATTTCAAGACACAATCTCAATATATATTTTTTAAAAAATATTTTAAAAGTAATACAAAAAAAATATCAAAAAAAATTAATTTAAAGTTAATTAAATTTTTTTAAATTTCTCAGGTCTTGCTTGTCAAAAGTTATTTTAAAAATTACAAATTCAAAAAATTAATTTTGTTGGGTCTTTTTGCAGAGAAGGCAACGGCCCCAGCACTTGGGTTCTGCTTGAGGCAGGACCCAACTCTAAAGGGTTGAGCATCACCCAACAAAATAAAGTCTTAGTGTCAGCAGGACCCAATAACCCACAGTCAAACACTTTGGTGGGTCTCCCAGCAGCTCTAGAAAGAGAAGGCAACGCCCTAGCTGCAAACTTTGACCAACAACATAGTAGGGAAAGGCCCCTGGGATGTATGGCGCGCTGCTGGGTCTGGCAACACAGCCATACTCAATAGCCTTGGGTATTGCTACGTGGCCATACCCAGCACCTTTGTACGCAAGACCCAAAATGACTTTAAGTGCAGCACCGTGCAGGACCAAAATAGCTACAGTATAAGCAATCTATGTCACACTACTTAGGGCCTGGGCATCATTTAATATTGGATTGGTTGGGGGAGAAAACTGCATGATTTTTTTATAGGGTTATCATTGTCTTAAATAAATTTTTATTTTTAGGTTGGTGCTCATTTTGTTACCATATATTTTTATCATATAATTAAAAATATATATATTTTATAAAAAAAATTAGTAAACTCAATGGAGTCGATGACACGATTTGCTGGGGGACTGAGATTGATTTAATATGTCATTGTCTCAATAGTTTTTGTTAAAAAAATTATCGTCTTGAAATTTTTTTAAAAGTTAGGCCATGTTTTTACCAATTATTAAGATTGCATTTGGATCCATTAAATCAATCAATTTAATTCGGACTAACTTCTGCGCAATTTAGTTTGAAACTCGAGTTTGGCAAATAGCCATATTGAAGGATCTCAAAATTGACCTATTACATAAGGTTGAATAAAATAATTAAAAAACACTTCACGCTCTTTATATTCTTTTTATATCTTAAATAATTTATCCGGCCCGCGATGTAGTGCGAACCAATAAACTAGTGTTTTATAAGTAAGACATAAAGTTCAATGCTCACAACCAATATCATATTGGAATTTTCATAATTTGTTACTCTTTATTTCCATTTCCTCTTGTTGTTTAAAAAGTAAATGTATTTTTTTTTAATATTAACTCATAATATGTTTTTCTCATGCTATATTCTTTTAGAGGATGATACTAATTATTAAATTTTACTGCTAACTTTATATAATGTTGACATGCATATAAAAGAAGAAAATAATCCTTTTCAAAGTAGCTCTGTAATTTTTTTTAGTTTAAAAAATAAATACTAGAAATTACCTTTACTTAACAATTTTTATTTGACTAAATGATCAATCATAAATGTAATAATTTTTATAATTATGATTTTTGTTGAGTTTAGAAGGTTAATTGGTCAACTTGTTTACAATTGAAGAGTTAGATTAATAAATTTGAATTGAATTGTTATTGTAGGAATTTTTTTATATTAATTTTGATTTTTTTCTTGTAATATCACACATCTCTTCTTTTTTTTCAATATAAATTTTGTTTCCTTTCATATATATATATATCTAAATAAACGTGTAAAATAAAATAAATAAATGTTGCCACTAATTCGAACATTGTTTCCTTTGAGCGGATGCTGCCATCCATACCTAGCAGCGGCAGCTGATCGCATACACATTTGGCAATTGTTTTTCAACTTGGAAGGGCATTAACGTCATTGTGTGTACCGAAAGTAAAAATAACACGATACGGGAAGAAAGACAAAAGCTTACACTGTAGAGAGGCAAGAGAAGAGAACCACTGAACCACTGCACTGATCCTTTCTATCACAAATTCTCAATCAAGAAACCAAACACAAAGCCATGACCACGAGCTTCTCAATGGGAATCTCTTATGTTTTACACTCTCACTTTCCTTCCTCCACTTCTTCTTCTTCCCAACCTCTTTCTTTTCATGTGAAGAAGAACAGCAATAATAATGAAATGACCGGGAGGAGGAGAGTGGTTTCTGCTTGTATGGGTCAAGAGGATCCAAAGGACATTGTTTTCAGCAAGAAGAGAGCTGTTCTTTTTTTGGGTATTTCAGTTCTTCCTTTCTTGCAACTCAGGGCCAGAGCTCTTGAAGGTCTTGTTACAAGTGAGTTTAATTTCTTGGTTTTTGGTATTAGAGATATGGAGTTTTGTTCTTCATTTTTTTTAAAATTGTTGTACATGGTCAAATGGGTTTTCTCTTTTTATCCCATGTCTTCAATTAGTGGATAACAAGTGGTTTGATGCGAGTGTGCTCTATGCAGCTTGGTCTTCGTACATCTTGAATGGGTCTGCTTCCAGCAGCACCCAACTCGAATGGGTCCTGCTCTCAGCCGGATCAAAGCTATTTTGAATTCTGCTGGGAGAAGAATCAAACTCTATTGGATCATGCTGGAATAGGACCCGATAATAATGGGTCCGGATGCAACCGTACCCAAAGCTATGTTGGGTCCTGCTGGGGGCAGGACCCAACTCTAAGCGGTCCGGACCCAAAACAATTGTACCCTGGAATTCATTGAATTGGACAATTCCTAATAAGCGCTATAGCTGGAGCTATAACTTCTTCTCCTGTATGTGGTAGTATCTGCTGCTTGAGCTTAGGTGGTCTTTCGCGCAATTGCGTGAAGCATCTCGCTATGCTACCTACACCTTCCCTTGGGCGAGGTCAGATCTAGAGAGGAAAGGACTCAAAGCAAAGCTGCGCAAGGCAGGCAAGTAGGCAACAACTGTCACCATTCCCGGGCGAAGGAAGGCTGGAATTCTATGAGGAGATCTGATTCTGGAATTTCATTAAACAATGATTGTTATGTTATATAACGGCTGTTATTAATAGATGCAAAGTTTGTGAGTAAATGTCATAATGAAAATTGCCTGGGTACTCATTAATAGTATTGAGTTTATAATTATTGTCATGTTTAAAAAAAATTATTTTTCACATAGAAATATATTATAGCTGTCATATGTACTTGCATGAAAATTTTTATGAATATATATCAAGAAATTTTATGTATTATAGCCTTTAGAAAAAAGGCTGATGACAAAGCATGTGTTTGTTTTTTTTATAAAAAAAATGCAATGAATTTCATTGTTTAGATAGTGCTGGTCCGTTACGATGCGGGTCAAACTTTGTTTTGATATAAAATATCAAAAAAGATAATTTTTTTAAAATAAAAAAAATATAATATTAAGGTAATTGGCTCGAGTGAGTTTAATAAACTATATTAATTTAATAATATCATTAGAAAATAAGATGTTGATAAAAAACAAAGCGAAAAAAAACAACAATTCAATACATAAGATGAATGTTTGCTAATATTATGGAAATATATCTTCATAATTGTAACATTCTAATTATCGAGACAACATAACAATTGTAACATGGGAAAAACACGATAATTTTTTTTGAAAAAATTCACCTAAATTTCTACTAAAATTTTGACAAAGTCTCCCCGGGGAAATCTTAAGTTATCGAAAAAACAACTTGTGTGTTTTAATTTTCAACCAATATCATATATTAATATCGAAGGACAATTTCTTCAAGCAAGTGCCAATACCAATTCATTGGCATCATTAAGTATCCTTCACTGAATAGTCAATCAATCTTTTTTTCTTCCCAAAAACATTGGGATTGTAATGCCAATACTAATGAATCCTGTTAGTATCATTAGTCTCCCTTACCAGGACCAACTAATCAAGTTTATCGTGAATGTTGATATCAATGTAACTCATTGATATTATTAACTATTCTTAACATAAAATAGTCGGTCGAGTCCTAATAGTACTTTGAAATATCCTCAGGAATGTCGATGTCAAGGATCCTTGACATCATTAGCCTTCATACTTGGAATAGCTAATCAAGTTTCAAGGAAATGCCGATATCGATGTAGCCCATCGATATCATTAACTATTCTTAACCCGAAATAGTTAATCAAGTTCAATATCTCCCTATGTCTTAGGGTGATCATGCCGATGTTAGTAAACCCTACTAACACCATTAGCCTCCCGTACTCGGGACCGACTAATCAAATCCAGAAAATGCCGATATCAATGGAATCCATTGATATCATTAACTATTCCTAACCAGAATAGTTAATCAAGTCTGTTTCCATTTCTTACCTATTTCATTAAATGTTTTTCTTTTTTGCAGCATTTATATATATAATCCAAAAATTAAACAAACTTTCACTATTATGTACATTTAAAAAGGATGTAGGTGTAGAACACCTACTCATAATTTAATTCCTTCATCATTGATGATTCATGTTCATAGCTTATTTTCTTTATTACCAATAATTCTTGTTCGATATTTACTTCCTTACTTATTGATATTTTGATAATGAAGCATCGATTTCGCTGAATCCATAGTCACCAATCTTACAATGACTTGGTATTAACACCATAACCTTAGTTGTCCCTCTTTTGGGAACTAAGTATCCAACTATATCATTTCCTTAGTTACTCATCATAGTAATTAAGTATCAAAACCATAATCTGACTTTAACCTCGTTACCATGGTTGCCAAGCCCTATTCCTATTGCGATTTTAGTTACAGAACTAAGTATCTTCACAGAAGAGCTTTAATCATTAACACTATGATGATAATTTCCTCTCACTTCTCCTCCTAGTTTCAATTTAACAATTCTTTATCATCAACCAACATCTTTGTAACAAATCATGCATATCACATATCCATCTAGTTTCATTGTGCACAATATGTCCATATTCAAGTACAAAACTTGTCATAACTAGCAATTCGTAAAATCTATATCCTAGCATTAATTTGATGTGAATTGAAAAGAAGAGGTGTGATACACCTACCTGCTCCTTCAATCACCCGAGTTCATGAACCTTCAGTCGTCCCTGTTCCAGGTGCCTCTCCTGTTTGGAATTAAGAGATACCATTAGTAACCTCTCGTAAGTTGACCATGACGAGCATTCTCATACCATTCCAATTTCATCCACATAAATTCATCACCATGTATTAATTTCGTTTCCCGATTGTATTCCTTCAATTGGTTCATAACATTTTCTAGATCAGTTTTTGTTTTTATTATTATTATTATTATTATTATTATTATTATTCAAGAGCCCTGCTTACTATTTTAATCATAAGTAAAGTTATAGACTTCAGTTTTCAACATGACTTAACTCTTTGAAAAGATAAGATACAAATCTACAACTTTGCTTTAGGGTGGAAGACCTAGTTTTGTTATGAACACATTCAAAATTACCCATCACTGCACGTCATCAATTCTGTCTAGTAAGATTTGATTTCACCCATTGATAGTTTGTAATCCATATCTAGAGTTATAGAACTTCAAATTAAGCAAGGTCAATTTTTTTGAAAAGCTAACATCTTAAACTACAACTTTCATGAAGATCCTTATCTCTAATTTAGTCATTTTCAAGTCCTAATCACCTCTGGAAGTTAAGTAACAATTTCTGTCAAGTTCTCAATCTATGAACTTGATAACCACTATCATAAGTTCCCTACTTCTATTTGAATTCAAGTAAGGTCTTGTCATTATTTTCGTTATGTCCTCCTTTAATTATGTGTCGTGACTTATCAATGTGTGTATATATAAATTCTTTTTCAACTCATAATCTCTTGTTACCCTTAAACCATAGCTATTTTGTGGATTTTCTTTCTTGTGAACCCATTTATAACATTTCTCAATCAAGTCCTCTTTAAAGCTTACTAAAGGCTGAAACATACTATCTTTATTCCTTTAAGTTCTTCCACTTAAATTACTTTATTTTCCCCCTTAATCCCATCTCTATCACTTGCAAGTTAGTATTAGTCATTACGCCACTTATACAACATGAACAATGTTTCATCTTATTTTTATGCAAGAGTATAATCCACTAACTTAACAATTTTAGTTTTGAAAAATCAATTATCTTTCCGATTAATATATGTGATTTATCTTATTTGTACAATTTATCTAATACAACATATTTGTTCAAGCAATAAAATTCATTTACGTCATAGTCACCTCACCTCCTTTAACAAGACACTTCATCAACTCAACCAAACCTCATTTCAGTTCGTAATATGACCATTTTTTTCCCATACAAACCCTAAGATGGCCATGTTAGGGGTTTTTTTTTATATCTTTTCCTCTAATTTCTATCGAGAATACAAATTGACCAATTAATGTTAACTTTTTAAACTATGACTCAGGTTATAATACTGAAAGCACTATATATAAAAAAATCGTGAGGGTTAAAATCACAAAAAAAACAACACAAAAAAATCCAAAATAAAAAAATATAAGAAAAATAATGAATGTTAAAATTGCAATAAAAACTAAATAAAAAGGCAACAACAAATTTTACAATTAAGAGTTAAATTGAAAAGAATAAAAACATTAACAAAATGACAAAAATCAAAAGGACAAAGAAAAAAAATACATTATAAATTTGGATGGAAAGGTGAAACTGAAAATAATGAAACTTTCATAAAATATTCAAGGAAAAAAATAAAAACAATCACAGGAACAAACATCAAATCCTAAACATCAAAACATAATAAAAAAAATGAATATACAGAATTCCTCAATGTGTTTTTTACAATAAAAAAACTTCTAGATATAAATTGAAAAATTTATACACACATCTAATTAAACAACCCAATAATCATTTATGTAAAACAATGAAAAAAAATCATCAACATTAAACAAAAATGAAATTGAGAAAACCAAGCGAAAAATAAAGATCAAGATATCTAATATCGCAATACGGGTAATTTACTTGGTTGTATTTAATGAATTTATCTATCAAAATAAATTTGTAATATGAAAATACATAAAATTTGTAATAGAAACCGACACACATAAATTTATTGAATAATAATTAAAAAAAACAATGCAATGCTGCACACATGAAAAATCTTATAAAAAAAATCAATATTAAAAAGAAACAATTTTAATGTATATAAAATTAAGAAACAATCACAGATGAATCGTACCTACCTTTTCTAAAAATTAAACATACCTAATATCATTTAAAAATAATCACAGTCTAATAAAACATAAACCCAAAATTTATTTGAAAAAATATACACAAATAATGTATTATTTTTATAAAAAAAACTAAAAAAAAAAGAGGAAGAATAAAAACAGAAAAATGTCTGCCGTTGTTGGGCTTGGTAAGCCAAACCCAAGGCCAACCCAATAAAGCAACAGCTTGTGGGCGGGCATGCAAAGTTAGGCCTAAGCATGAGCCTTTATTTTTTAAAAGAAGGTTTAATAGGGCGGGCATTGCATTGTGATCCACCCCAAATATTTCAAAAAAAGAGGACGCGTCGACTGGGAAACCCAGTATTCAGACACTATGGTGCCCGAAAAATCAAGGTCCTTTGTTTTTTCTACTCAAAATTATGGGTGAGCAAAAAAATCGAATAACCGATTAAACCGAAAAAACAAAAAAAAACCGAATTAACCGATTAAAAAATCACAACAAAATCCGGTTCGGTTTGGTTTCGGTTTTCAAAGTCTGAAATCGATTGAACCGAACCGGTTCAACCAGGCCAGCACTTAAAAAAAAAACAAGGATAAATAAGATATTTTTTTGTAACCCTAAACCTAAAGTAACATTCTTTAAAGATAGTCGCCCCTCCCTTTGCTCTCTGCGTCTCTCACTCTCTCTTCTCTCTGATTTTCCTCTGGACTCCACATCCCATAATTGTTAGGAATTGTTAGGCTCCTATTGCTCCATGCTCATCTGTCCTCTTATAACACCTTTCTTTACTTCTGATTTTAATTCTTTTGGTTCAGGCACGTCTTTCTTTACTTTTACATTTGTTTTTAACCTTGTAATTGTTATGTCATTTTTCATACCCATAAAGAAGATTGTTATGTCAAACTAGTAAAAGGTTTTTCTTTGATTTTCTTGATGTTGGTATTGTGAGAAGATTGTTATGTCAAACCAGTTGAAGATTGGACATCAAGTTTGGTTATTTATTGAAGAAATCGAGCATAAAAACACCACACACTCAATAGATGGTGTGGATCTATGTAAAAATTTGCAATTGGTTTCCTCTCGTTCTGGTTTAACATTTGAATAATTCATATCTTTTGATTTTCACTTTTTTTTTCCAGTCAAATGGCTTCTTTTCTTTCCTTTTGTTTTGTGTATCTTTTGCGCAGAGATTAATTTTTGAGCAAGGACCTAACAAAAAGAAAATTGGGGTTGGATTTCTGGATATTATCTTGTTTAGCTTGTTGAGAAAGCTAAGATTTATCAGAAAATAGGCACAAAACTATGAAAATATAAATAAGACGAATCGGTTTGGAAGGAAAAAAAACCGAACCAAACTGAACCGAACATGATTGGTTCGAACCGGTTTTCGGTTCGGTTCAAAAACTTGAAAAAAAATAATTTTGGTTTGGTTATTTATTTTGGCTCAAAACCGGACCGAACCGAAAATGCACACCCCTACTCAAAATCTTATTTTTAACCCATTTTTTACTCAGAACACCTAGAAAACACCCTAGAGACCTTGTTAAACCAATTTATGCCAATCAAAAAGCCAATTAAATGCCCCAAAACCTGAAATCCACCCGAAACAAATAGTATTCTCGAGCTCAGATATGTTGTTTTTGTTTTCAAGGTAAACAAACACCTAAACGTAACCCCCCTTATCATATAAAACATTTTGACACAAAAATCAACCGTAATGGTGGCCAAAATCTTCCTCGATGACCACTTTCTCTGTTTAAGCCTGAATCCGACGACTCTCTCTCACTATTCTCCCAACAAAAAAGGACTGGAAAAAGAGAAAAATGAAGATAGGTACAGAAATGTATTGTCTTCAAATTCAAGGGGTTGGTCATCTAATATTTAAAAAATATAAAGAATTAAAATGAATGTTTCAACAAGATTTTCATCTTGCCCTCCATGTTATCTAAGAGTTTCATTTCAATCCCTTAGCTTTCAATTCAGCCCTCTCTCCTAGACAAAAAAATGCAATGGAAGGTTAATTTGGACTAACAAAACCAAACAATGCAAAATAAAAGTTTGAGATGGGGAAATGAGAAGGACTAAAAACCCGTGGCTCTTCATGAAAAAGACTAAAAGTTCGAGTTTCATTTCGATCCCTTAGCTTTTTATTTGATGCTTATGAGTTCCTTTTACTGCCGATTACAGGAAAAAGGCTGCTGCATCTATTGACTTTTCGTTACTGGCACCTGTTGACTTCTCTTTGATTCTTGCATTTCCATTCACTATTTCAAAGTCCGTCCATACAATTTGAGGATCGACATCCTTTCCCTTCAAAGCAGAGTCCAATACATTTCTCAATTTCATTGCCACGGAACTTAACTTGAGTGGCTGGCCTGCTACAATAAATGCATTCATTTTTGCATAATAGCATTCAATAAGGGCGATTAATGGGGGCATCTAGGAATATTAAGGAACGCCGAGAAGTTCGAATTTTCAATTATGCTTCTCTTCTTCCCTTTCAAGTTTTTTTTTTTATTAAAAAAAAACAATTAGCAA
>Ga0307511_10008297_pt1 | contig 10396 bp, 10 predicted proteins | sample 13_EM_MG_FD_200266 | JGI IMG/M metagenome (GOLD analysis project Ga0307511, IMG submission 200266) | Populus trichocarpa ectomycorrhiza microbial communities from riparian zone in the Pacific Northwest, United States - 13_EM | ecosystem: Host-associated > Plants > Roots > Unclassified | place... | reverse complement strand
CCGATGAACTCCGGCGGCTGGCCCGAGCCGTTCCTCGGTGACCTGTCCCTGCGGCCCGGCCTCGCCTACCAACTCGTCGAGGGCATCGCCAAGTTGGGCAACGTGGATTGGCGGGCCCGGGGACTGGAGGGCTTCGGCCGCCCGGACGGATTCCACGACCGGCAGGTCGACCGCTGGCTGGCACACCTCGCCAAGTTCCAGTTCCGTGAGATACCCGGTCTGGAGAAGGCCGCCGCCTGGCTGCGGGAACACCGCCCCGCCCACTGGACACCGGGCATCATCCACGGCGACTACCAGTTCGCCAACGTCATGTTCCGCCACGGCGCACCCGCCGAACTCGCGGCCCTGGTCGACTTCGAAATGGCCACCGTGGGCGACCCGTTGCTCGACCTCGGCTGGGTGATCATGGGCTGGCCGGACGCCGACGAGGACCGCACCCAGAAGGGCTACGTCGACTACACCGGCATGCCCGACCGCAGCGACCTGCTGGAGCACTACGCCAAGGTGAGCGGGCGGGACGTCGGCGAGATCGACTACTACGTGATCCTCGCCCGCTTCAAGATGGCCGTCGTCCTGGAGGGCGGCTACGCCCGGCATGTGAAGGGCGAGGGCGGCAACCCCAAGATGGCCCACTACGGCGACGTCGTCCTGCAGATGGCCGCCCAGGCGGCCGAGCTCGCCGCCACGACCCGGCTATGAGAGCCGCCCGTTGCAACGCCGTCGGCGGCCCGGTGGTCGTCGAGGACATTCCCGAACCGCCTTTCCCCGACCCGGAGTTCACGGAAGAGGACGGCGGCATCCCGATCGACGTGCACTACGCCGCCGTCAACTTCGCCGACGTCCTCGTGATCGACGGCGCCTACCAGGTGAAGGCCGAGCCGCCCTTCACCCCGGGCAGCGAGTTCGCCGGCGTGGTCGCCGCCTCCGCGCACGGATTCGAGATGGGCGAGCGGGTCTTCGGTTCGATGTTCGTCGGCGCCTTTGCCGAACGCGTCACCGCCCGCCCCGCCGGCCTGAGCCGCATCCCGGAGGGCATCCCCACCGAGTGTGCGGCGGCCTTCGGGGTCAGCCACGCCACTGCCTTCGACGCCCTCCGCCTGGTCGCCGACGTACAGCACGGCGAGCGGGTGGCCGTCCTCGGCGCGGCCGGCGGCGTCGGCCTCGCAACCGTCGAACTCGCCGCACTGCTCGGCGCGGAGGTCGTCGCCGTCGCCTCGACGGAGGAGAAGCGGGCGGTGTGCGCCGAGCAGGGCGCGCACGTCACCTTGCCGTACGACGATCTGAAGCGGGGTCTGCGGGACGCGGGCGGCGCCGATGTCGTGATCGACCCGGTCGGCGGGCCGTACGCGGAGGAGGCGTTGCGGGCGATGCGCTGGGGCGGACGGTTCGTGAGCGTGGGGTTCGCGAGCGGGGAGATCCCGCGTCTCCCGCTCAATCTCCCGATGCTCAAGGGCGTCAGCGTCCATGGCTTCGACCTCGGCGGCTGGGCGCGGCACCGGCGGGACGACCTGGTCGCCGCCCGCACGGAACTCCACGGACTGTTCGCCGCCGGGAAGATCAAGCCCCGCGTCCACGCCGTGTATCCGCTCGCCGAAGTCGCCGATGCCCTCAGCCTGGGGCGCCGCGCCATCGGCAAGGTCCTTCTGGAGGTCGCGCATGGAGTTTGAGTTCGACGACGAGCAGCGGCTGCTCCAGCGAGTGGTCCGCGAAACGGTCACCAGGTCACGATCGCTGCCCGAGGACCAACTCTGGGACACCTACCTGAAGTTGGGCTGGCTCGAAGCCCCGCCGGTGGAACTCGCCATCGTGCTGGAGGAGTTGGGCTACGCCGCCGACCCGACCCCCTTCCTCGCCACCGCCACCTGGTTCGCGCCGCTGGCCGGACGGCTGCCCCGCGGCTCGGGTACCGGGGTCTTCGACGGGGAGGGCCGGTTCGTCCTCGACGCCGACCGCGCCGACGAGATCGCCCTTCTCACCTCCGAGGGCGTGATCGTGCGCGACGGAGAAGACCTGGCGGCCGAGCGGCTCTCCGTGTTCGACCCGACCCTGCACGTCGCCCGGGTGAACGTGCCGGACCTGGTCGCCGGCATACCGGACCTGGCCCTGATGGGCCTGGCGGTCAGCACCGTCGGCAGTTGCCGGCGCATCCTCGACCTGGTCGTCGCCCATGTGAAGGAACGGCACCAGTTCGGCGTGCCCATCGGCTCGTTCCAGGCCGTCAAGCACAAGGCCGCCGACATGTACGTCGCCATCGAACGCGCCAAAGTGCTCGCCTACTTCTCCGCGCTCACCATCGCCGAGGACGACCCGCGCCGCGGCCGGGCCGCCGCGATGGCCAAGGCCGCCGCCGGAGACTGCCAACGGGTCTGTTTCCGCAACGGGTTCCAGCTCTTCGGGGCCATGGGCTACACGTGGGAGAACGAACTGCAGATCCATCTCAAGCGGGCCAAGGCCGGGGACCTGCTCCTGGGCACGGCGTCCGAGCACAGGAAGGCGCTGCTGGTATGAGGCTGGCCCCCGACCCCGAGGTCGAGAAGTTCCGCGCCGATTTCAGCGCCTTCCTCGACACCCACCTGCCCACCCCCGAAGAGGCCACGGTCCGCTCCAAGTCCAGCGCGGACATACCGGATTGGGCCCGGCGCTGGCAGCGCACCCTCTTCGACGAGGGCTGGCTGCTGCCCGCCCAGCCGCCCGAGTACGGCGGACGCAACGCCACCCTGCCCCAAGTCGTCGCCCACCTGGAGGAGTTGTCCCGGCGGCGGATCTACCACAGCTTCAACCCACAGGGCCTCAACATCATCGCGGCCTCCCTGCTCACCTTCGGCACCGAGGAACAGAAACGCGACTGGGCCGTCCCCCTGCTCCGCGCCGAGATCACCGCGTCACTCGGCATGAGTGAACCCGGGGCGGGGTCGGACCTGGCGGGGCTACGGACCCGCGCGGTCCTCGACGGTGACCACTTCGTCGTCAACGGGCAGAAGGTGTGGACCTCCGGCGCGCACGACGCCGACGTCCTGCTCACCTTCGTCCGCACCGACCCCGACGCCTCCAAGCACAAGGGCATCAGCGTCCTGCTCATCCCCACCGACTCCGAGGGCCTGGTCCGGCGGCCGTTCGGTTCCTTCGCCGCACCCGACGACCTCGACTTCAACGAGGTGTTCTTCACCGACGTCCGCGTCCCCAAGGAGAACCTCGTCGGCCCCCTCAACGAGGGCTGGCGCGTGGCCAACGGCTCCCTGGGCCACGAACGGACCCTGCTGTGGGTGCACTACGCCGAGCGGATGGACGGCCTGATCCAGGACTCGCCCTGCGACGAGGAGTGGTACGCGACGCTCCAAATGGACGTCCAGGCGCTGCGGTTGCTCGGCTACCGGCTCCTCGGGGCCGACCGGAACCCGGTGGAGATCTCGGTGCTCAAGCTGCTCGGTTCCGAGGCCGCGCAGAGTGCCGAACTGCACGCCCTCGAACACCACGGGGCCGAGTCACTGCTGCACCCGGTGCAGACCGGGCCGGACAACCACATGAACCTGCCGGCGTTCACGGCCAGTTGGTTCGAGCGGTACGCGCGCAGCTTCGGCGGGACGATCGCCGGCGGCACCTCCGAGATCCAGCGCAACATCATCGCCGAGCGCATCCTCGGCCTGCCCCGATAGAGCCGACGTAAGGCGGGACCCATGACAGACACAGCGGACACGGACGAGATCCTCTACGAGGTCGACAGCAAGGTCGCGGTCATCACCCTGAACCGGCCCGAGGTCGCCAACGCCCAGAACGCGGTTCTCCTCGACGCGCTCGACGCCGCCTGGCGCCGGGCCGCCGCCGACGAGGAGGTCAAGGTGATCCTCCTGCGGGGCAACGGCAAGCACTTCTCCTCCGGCCACGACCTCAAGGACCGCTGGCCGGCCCCGAACGAGATCACCCTGGAGTGGATCTACGGCGCCGAGTCCCGCCGGTACCTGGAATACACGCTGCGCTGGCGCAACGTCCCCAAGCCGTCGATCGCCGCGGTCCAGGGCAAGTGCATCGCCGGCGGACTGATGCTGTGCTGGCCCTGCGATCTGATCGTGGCCGCCGAGAACGCCGAATTCTCCGACCCCGTCGTCCACATGGGCATCGGGGGAGTCGAATACCACGGCCACACCTGGGAGCTGGGCCCGCGCAAGGCGAAGGAGATCCTCTTCACCGGACGGGCCGTCACCGCCGAGGAGGCGGAGAAGGTCGGCATGGTGAACAAGGTCGTCCCCCTCGACCAACTGGACACCGAGGCAATGGAGTTGGCCCGGCAGATCGCCCGCATGCCGTCCTTCGGCCTCCGTCAGGCCAAGCGGGCCGTCAACCAGAGCCTCGACGTCCAGGGCTTCTACGCGGCCATCCAGTCCGTGTTCGACATCCACGAGACAGGACACGGAAACGCGCTGAGCGTCTCCGGATATCCCATTCTCACAAAGCTCGACGGAATGAAGGAACGACTCAAGGAGCAGTAGGCGCGGTGGGCAGGGGCCCGACCGTGCATCACTCGCGATGCGCGGTCGCACCCCGGCTCATCGCGAGAACCGCGTCACGGCGGCTCAGCGCCCCGAACGGTGAACCGCCGGTCGGGGTGGGGCTGCCGCAGATCCAGGTCGGGCCGTCGCAGAGATGGTCGAGCGCCTCGGCGGCCACGTCGTCCGGGTCGGCCAAGTCGCCGCCGTACGAGCCCCCTTGTACCTCTTGGGTCCGCCGCAGGGACGGGGTGTCGGTCCTGCCGAGCACCAGCCCCAGGACGTCCACCCCGCTGCCCTGCCACTCCGCCCACAGACTCTCCGCGAGGATCAGGTCGAACGCCTTCGTGGCACCGTAGGCAGCGAGCGTGGCGCCCCCTGCCCAGGCCGCGCCCGAGGTCACCAGGACCACGGCGCCCCTCTTGCGGGCCACCATCGGGGCGCCGAAACGGTACGCCGCTTCGAGTACGGCCGTGCAGTTGCGCCGCACCAGCCCCAGGTGGACGTCGAGGTCCTTGTCGAGGAACGGGACGCTGCGGTCGTCGCTGCCCGCGTTGTACACGAACAGACCGACCTCCAGACCTGCGGTCGCCTGCTCCAACTCCTCCAGGGCGGTGGGGGAGCTGAGGTCGAGCGCGACGGCGCGGACCTCGACGTCGTACCGGGCGCGGATCTCGTTGGCGGACTCCTCCAGCACGGGCAGCCGCCGGGCCACCAGCACGACGTTCATCCCCTCGGCGGCCATCCGGTGGGCGAACGCGGCACCCACCCCGTCCGACCCACCGGCGACGACACCCCACGGCCCGTACTTGGCGGCGAGCGATTCGGTCACTTCGTTACTCCTCGATAAGTTCGGCTAGGACGACCGGAGAACCTTCTTCTCGACCGCGTCCGACGACAGCACCGTCCCGATGATCCCCAGGTCCGCTCCCGCGCTGTGCGCCACCTCGCGCACCACGCGGACGTCCTTGCTCATCAGGTCCGCCAGCCGTTCCGCGACCGCCTCGACCGAACCCCCGCGGGCGACGACACCGAGCGCGCGACTGGCACCGCTGCCGTGCTGGAGCGCGGCGAGAATCGACTTCTCGTCGATGCCCAGTGCACCCGCGACCCGCACCGCGTCGACCGCGAGACCGACCTGCGCCACGAACAGGGCGTTGTTCACGAGCTTGACCCGCTGCCCGTTCCCGGCCGGCCCCACGAACATGACCGGCGAGGCGTATGCCTCCAACAGCGGTCGCACCGCGTCCAGTTGGGCTTCGTCCCCGCCGACCCACAGGGTGAGACGGCCCGCCGTGATGTCGTGCGGACCGCCCGAGAGCGCGGCGTCCAGCACCCCGACACCGCGCTCCGCGCCCGCCTCGGCGAGCAGCTGTGCGGTGGCCGGATCGGACGTGGTGTGCTGCACGAGCGTCGCCCCCGGCTTCATGGCCGCGAGGGCGCCGTCCGCGCCGAGGCACACCGCTCGTACCTGCTCGTCCTTCAGTACGACGACGAACAGGGCGTCGGCGTCGCGGACCGTCGCCCGGACCGTGTCGGCCGACGCGAGCCCACTCGCCTGGGCAGCCGCACGGGTCTCCGGACGGCGTACAAGCACCGTGACGTCATGTCCGGCGGCCGTCAGCCGGTCGGCGATCGGCCGCCCCATCCGACCCCACCCGATGAACCCGATCCTCAACTCTGCTCCAAGGCAATGGAATTGGCGGGCGGCGCCAACATGGCACGCGGCCCGTCGGTGCCGTCGAGGTTGGCGTTGATCCGCTCGGCGATCCGCCACCCCTCCGAAGTGCGCACCCAGCGCCAGGTGTTGGCGGAGACCTGGAACACCCAGAACCGGCCTGCGTCGGCGTCCCACCGCAGATGCAGCGCATGGCTGCGGCCGGTCGCGTGGTCGCCGTCGACGACGATGTGCGGCGCGGTCAGTACATGGCCGCAGCCGTTGTGGATCACGCTCTGGTGGCCCGGGCCGTGCACCATGCCGACGATGCCGTCCCGGCCCTCCATCCGCAGATGGGGGATCGCGTCGAAGACACCGTCCGCGGTCCAGAGCGCCGCGGCGGCCTCTCCTGAACCGCTGTCGACCGCCGGCCCGTACTGGGCGACGAGTTGAGTGATCTCGACCTGGTCTTCCAGGGCACGCACTTTCGCCGCCAACGACTCGACGGTGGCGCGCAGTTGGGCAAGTTCGTCGCTCTCGCTCATGAGTGGGTTCAACTCCCCGGTACGACGATGATGCGGGCCGGACCGTCGGCGTCCCGCGCCGCGTCGAGCGCCGCCGGGACCCCGCCCAGCCCGACGGTGTGGCCGAGCATCGGTCCGACGTCGAGGCTGCCGGAGCAGACGGCCCGGAACGCCTCGTCCCAGTGGTCCATCGACGGACCGCCCCCGAACTGGATGTTGAGCCCCTTCCGCTTGGCGGTCAGGGTGTGCAGATGGTCGCCCTCGGGCGGGCCGCCGACGGAGAAGATCCGGGTGCCGCGCTCACACCCCCTGATGATCGAGTCGAGAACGCCCGGGACGCCGACGCACTCGAACACGACACAACTCGCCTGCGGGCCGGCCGCGTTGCGCCATGCCTCGTACGGAGATTCCTCGCCCGGGTCGACGACCACATCCGCGCCCATCGCCAGCGCGGTCGCACGACGCGACGCGACCAGGTCGGCCGCCACGATCGGGCCGACACCGAGACTCTTGAGCCGACCGATCGCCGACAGGGCGATCGCACCGCAGCCGATGACCAACGGCGCTTCCCGCACGGCCAGTTGAGCGCGGGAAGCGGTCGACCAGCCGACCGAGATCGCGTCGGCGACACACACGATCTCGCTCGGCAGATCCGACACCACGACCCGGGTAATGGCCTCGGTCAACAGGAACAACTCGCCGAACCCACCGGGTGATTCGGGGTTCTGGCCGATGATCCTGCGCCCTGCGGGCGTGTTCAGCACCGGCAGTGAACTCACCCGCGTCCCGACCGGGATCCGCCGCTCGGTGCCGGGGCCGTAGCCCACGACCTCGGCGCAGTACTCGTGCCCCATCACGATGTCGACGTCCTGGTCGTACGTCGACATCCCGCTGTCGTCGTCGGCGCCCGCCTCCGGGTGGTCCATGAAGTGCAGATCCGACGCACAGATCCCGCACGCCAGCGAGCGGACGAGGAGTTGACCCGGTCCGGGCACGGGATCGTCGACGATCCGCGCCTCGACCGTCCCGCCACGCAGCACAGCAGCACGCATCAGACTCTCCTCCGATCTTCGAAGTCCGTCTCCTTCGGACTGTAGCCACGTGACGGCAATTACAGAAGACTGTCTCCTGTAATTGGAGAGAACATCGCCCAGTCGCCGGAGTCCTGAGAGGCTGGCTGGCCTTCAGCCGGAGGAGGACTCGGACGCCTACGGAGCAAGGCGAGGGCAGGTGGGCCAAGCGACTGCTGCCGACGGATCGGCAAGGCTGACGTCAGGAGGTGGACGATCTCGTCGTTGGCAGGATTGGAGTCCGGTATCGCTCGTGCTGCGGGGCGTCCGTGCAGCTCGTGAAGACGCCACGGCAAGTGAGGGCAGGGTGGATCCCCGCCTTCTCACCGAGGAAGAAGCGGTACCCCTAGAAATGGGCGTGCCCGCTCCTATATTTGACGTCATGGCGACAGCAGAAGGGGAGGCGGCGGATGTCGGGTATGCCCGGTACAACTACCGTCTGCGCGTGTCGTCGAGCGCCCGCGCCGGTCTACTCGCTGAGTGGGCACGATGCCGGTGGATCTGGAACGAGTGCTGCGCTCGCTCAAAGAAGGCGCAGATAGACGAGGAGAATTGCGGCCCGGTCAGACTCGACAGGATGCTGACCGAGGCCCGCACGGCGAATGCCTGGCTGCGTGAGGGTAGTTCGGTCCCTCAGCAGCAGACAGTCCGGGACTTCGCCAAGTCCCGTGCGAAGCCCCTGAAGGACATCAAGGCTCGGCTGCCACAGTGTCAGAGGGCAGGGATGCCGAAGTACAAGAGAAAGCGCACGGCTGATCCCACGCTGAACTACACGCAGCGCGGTTTTCGGATCAAGGGTGGCTGTCTGCGGCTTGCGGGTGGGATCGTGCTGAGTGTGGTGTGGTCGCGGGAACTGCCCGAGGCGCCGTCCTCTGTCCGCGTCTGCCGAGACAGTCTTGGCCACTGGTATGCCTCCTTCGTCTTGGCGACCACCACCGAGGCCCTGCCCGCCACCGGGCTGGACATTGGTATCGACTGGGGTGTGACGGAGACCGCGACCACCACCTCGGACCTTCACGACTTGCCGCATGTCCAGCACGGCAGGAACGCCGCTCAGCGCCTGGCCTGTTACCAGCGGAGGGTGGCTCGCCGGAAACCCAAGCGTGGACAGGCCGGTTCGAAGGGTTACCGCGAGGCAAAAAGGCAGACCGCGAAGCTCTACAAGAAGATCGCCAGGCAGCGCCGAGACACCGGCCGCAAGTGGGCCAAGCGCGTGGTCCGGGACCGCGACCGCCTTGCGGTCGAGGACTTCCGTCCGAGGTTTCCTGCCAAGTCCACCATGGCCCGCAAGGCCGCCGACGCGGCGATCGGTGCGACCAAGCAGGCGCTGATCCACATGTCCCGCAAACACGGGCGTGAGCTCCACCTCGTACATCCCGCGCACACCACCATGGACTGTGCGCATCGCGGAGCGAGAACCAAGCACGCACTTCCTTTTTCGGAACGTACCTACACCTGCACCGCGTGCGGAGCCGTGTCCCCCAGGGACAAGAACTCCGCCCGCGTGATGCTCGCCCGGGCTGGTCTCAACCCGGCTGGTGCTGATCGTGTAAGAGCTGACGGACCGCCGGTCCACAGCCAACGTGAGCCAGGAATCCCCGTTCTTTGAGGAAGGGGAGGATTCAATACAATCACCGGCATGGCAGAACCGCGCCGCGCCCCGGGCCGTCCACGTGACACGAGCATCAACGAGCGGGCGCTCGCGGCAACGCGTGAACTGCTCGTCCAGCGCGGCTTCGACGCGACGACGATCCAGGCGGTGGCCGAGCACTCCGGCGTGCACGCCTCCGCCATCTACCGACGCTGGCCCTCGCGGATCGAGTTGATCGAGGAGGCCACGTTCCCCGGACTCAGCCCGCTGAGCGTCCGGCCGACGGGGGACCTCCGCCGTGACCTGCGCCGGTTCATCCGCGCCTACCTGGCGGCCTTCGGCGCCCCCGCGGCGCGTGCCGCGGCGGCCGGACTCTTCGCGCACTCCCAGACGTCGAACCGCCCCCGGCCGCCGGAGATGCTGCTGCGCGTGTCGGCGCGACCGCAGTTCCAGGACATCCTGCGCGCCGCGCCGACCGGGACCGTCGACCCCACCGTGGACCCGGACGACGTCTTCGACATGCTCCTCGGCGCCGTACTGACCCGCACCCTCCTGTCCACGGTCACGGCCCGCAACCGGCCCGTCGAGCGCACGGTGGAAATGATCCTCCGGATCCTACGGCCGCTCGACGGGCCGCCGATCTGATCAACTCGTCCGGCCCGCCCGGGCGTTGGTGTCAGCGGCGCTCGTCGCGGAACACCTTCCCGCCCTTCATCACGAACCGGACGTCCGCCATCACGGAGACGTCCTCCAGCGGATTTCCCGGCACCGCGATCAGATCGGCGAGCAGCCCCTCCGCGATACGGCCCCGGTCGTCGGCGTCGATCAGCTCCGCGGCGTTGACGGTCGCCGCCTGGAGCGCCTCCAGGGGAGTCATCCCGCGGTCGACCAGGGCGATCAGCTCCTGAGCGCCGCGTCCGTGCGGAATCGCCGGCGCGTCCGTGCCGAGCGCCATCCGGACACCTGCCTTCCCGGCCCTGGACACCACGGTCTTCGCCCGGGGGAAGATCTCGGCGGCCTTCTCCACCAGTTCGGGCGCGGAATGGGACATGTCCATCCCATCGATGAGAGCG
>Ga0307511_10008296_pt1 | contig 10397 bp, 7 predicted proteins | sample 13_EM_MG_FD_200266 | JGI IMG/M metagenome (GOLD analysis project Ga0307511, IMG submission 200266) | Populus trichocarpa ectomycorrhiza microbial communities from riparian zone in the Pacific Northwest, United States - 13_EM | ecosystem: Host-associated > Plants > Roots > Unclassified | place... | reverse complement strand
TTAGAACTTCCTTCGACATGTTGCCCCCCCTCTCGACCCCGCCCCTTATCCCTTGCCGAATCATGAACTCCACATATCCTCTCTGAAAAGAAAGGAAGCAAGTGAAAATTGAGTTTCCACCGAAAAATAGTGATTCCTCTAGATCCTTACAGAATGAATTGTAAGTAAAGTGCTGAAAGGTAATAAATAAGAATCTGAACCTGGACTGGTTGGAAATATTGAAGAAGTAGATAGTGTACACGCAGTTCCATAGCCGTACCCATACCTCCTTTAGGGCGCTATATGTGAGCATCGATGACTGTACAACCGTAAGTAGTTCATGTTGGAATACTCTCACGTGTGGCCAAGGAATGGGATCATGGGATATAAATGCGGGCGGCCAAATGGAGGTATTCGGGATAAAAGGTGGAAACCAGGGTCCCTAATAGAGGCAATTGGGATAAGGTCGAGAAGGATCAAAGAACCGAGAAGTCGCTGGCGAAGGGAAAGTAGAGCACTAGAACCATAGCGCAAGCATATACAGTAGATAGCTCCGCTGAATACACTCGAGCTTTACTTTTCTACCACGATTCCTCCGTTCATAACCTCGTAACTCTTACAGTTCATTCGCTCGCCATTACGTAGGTTGCAATACTACTCTAGATCTGGTAAGGTTCACTAATTGGTCAAACGGAGTACCTACTCCGTACTTTATATACGATTTACAGCGTGGGCGCTCAGCACTATAAAGGCTTCAGACTCTAACAACAATAACTCCCGCGCGCCAGGCAGCTTCTCGCCTTCCGCTTCTCAACTATCATTAATTGTTCGAGAAATCAACAATAGTCAAACTAGCTCTACCTTGAACAATATTTAATACCTGCATCTTATTTAGGAACCGTCTGAAGGAAGATATAGTTGAGGTGGCAGAAGGCATGAAAGCTTGGGTACTGATGGTGTGGGCGGTCTTTGGTATCCTTATAATAAAGAAGATCGCGCAGACCATCGGTTCTCCATGATTTCGTACACTCTGCTGCTTCAATGATGTCTTCTTGAGATGGCTCGTAAATCATATGAAGGTATGGAGTATGTCAAGGTAGATTTAGTGTGATTATTATCGATTATTCGAACCGAATGGCAGTTGGGTAGCGGAGGGAGAGAAGATGTCCATCACCAGTTAGGTATTGTTGTCAGATTCCATAGATATGGAAGCACTGCTGCAAGTGCTAGTCTTTTAACCTTATAAGCTTATTGATCACTTACCTATTGATATTGGGTGATTGGTGTAGAGAGCAGAACGTTAAGAACCGCGGTTTTCCATGTCTTTTATACCCTACATTTTGGCCCGTTTGGGCCGTTTGGCCCGGCCTTTAACATTTACAGCAATGCTACGATGACTTCGGACACTGACAACAATAGTTAACCTAGTGGTGGACAGCTTCTCTCTCTCCACTACCCGACTGTCATTCGAATCGACAGATCAATGGTAATCAAGCTAAATCTACCTTGACATACTCCGTACTCTGTACCTTTATAGGATTTAAGAATCGTCTGAAGGAACACCATTGAGGCAGCAGGGCGTATGAATCACGGAGAACTGATGGCCCATGGGGTCTTCATTATTATAAGGATACTTACCATATTCATGTGGGCCAAACCAGCCGAGCCAGTCAATTTCTGGTTCAGGTGTGATTGTTAATATCCTTATACACAAAAGACCACCCACACCATCAGGGCTCCATGATTGAATCCCTCCCTGCCTCAATTATATCTTCCCTCAAGAGGATTCTTAAATAAAACGTAGGTATTGATATTGTCAACGAGCTAGTTTGACTATTGTCGATTCTCGAACAATGACAGTTAGGAAGCGGAGGGCGAGAATCTGCCTAGCAAGGGGTTATGTTAGATCCTGAAGCCACTCTGCAAATGTTAGTTGTAATCATTTAAGCTTATAATTCAACCGCTAATATGCACACTCCATATCATGGCTCGAATAGTTCTCGCCATGGGCCGACTATCCGGCCTCACATGCGAGTAATGAATGTTTAAAAAAGAAAAGGCTGACCCGATACATCCACGCTTTGTAGAGTACATACATACTTTAAGCTTTTTTGTTTGTTAAAAAACAATGACATCCTACAAACAATATTTTCGATATAGACGTCACCGTATACAACTATGTGCTGACATGAAAGTAGTAAGGTTTTTAAGCATGGTCTAGATAGTCTCATTCCTAGCCCTGTCATAGGTAGTTGATGGCAGTGGCCGTTAGTTTTACACCACCTTTGAAAAAATTGTGAAAGATCAAAGAAGCAAGGGGGACGCTCTACCTCTGGAATTCTTCCTATTCCTCTGAAATTCTAAGAATCTGACAGACTGAACTAGATTTGAATTGTTAACAATATGGGTGAAGTAGTTGTCATGTAAGTACTTCGTACATTCTCATACAAATTTGTATGCCAACGGCATGTACTAACTTGCAGACTTTTTTTGAGTGTATGCACAATGGAAATATTAAGATAATGTCAACATGATTCTAGAAGCATTAAACAATCGAGGGCGTTGACGAACTTTAACGAATTTTTAAGTGTAGTGGTATTGTTGTGACACTGGTGGCGGTCAGGCACTAATAGTAAGGAACATCTCTCCTCCATCTACGACTCGAACTCTGGGCTTTTACCCCTTGACAATGCAGAAGAATGTGCTCTGTAAAGGTTGGGGTTAGCCCATTGTGATTCTATCTGCATTGGCCATCGCCTGAATATTGACGAATGAGATATAGTCTCGGAGGGCGAGCCGTTCATGCCACCTCCGCCCACCATGGCTTCGGATCGGAAAAGTATTTTCAGGGCAGCTCCCACCGCGGAGAAGAATGTCTGGCATATAGTGTGGGCGTGTGATAGTATCTCTTGGCCCATATACAAAAAAGTATTACCCGTATCTCGCAACCACCATGCGAACAGCCTGTTCCTGAACTACCGACTGTTGGAAGAATGTCGGAGCAAATTCAGGGTAATTCTTTGCCATTTCATCAACTTATTCCTAACTTTATTTGTAAAATCTGGAGACATGCTCGTGCAAGATCATGCAAGATACTTACGTTGCTCACTCTTTTCTCTCTGGTGATTAAACCCAGTGAGCACAAAACCAGTGTAATTATACTTATACACCCTCAGTGAGCGAGTAGCTATGAATTCAGCGAGATGTTGCTGGTATTTTTATTTTATTTTTATATACTCAGATACTCATATGTAGCCGAAATGTCGCTAGTATGGTAAGCCGTTTAATTTAGAGTCATAGAAAAGTCACCATCTTTTTAAATAAAAAAGCTAAAAAAACCTAGTACTCGTGTGTAGTCACACTAAGGGGGACCATGAGTGGATTCAATCGCCAGTCAAGTTGATCTGATGGCGCAGCTAGATGAGTTTTTTGGGGTGGTTAATCATTACTCGTATTCATATCACATATCTTATCTTGAACGTAAATAATCTAGATCTACATAACTAGCTATAGGCAGCTCATCCCCCTCTTGCTTCCCCGTGAAATTTAAATTTAATACACTAGTCTGCTTAAAATATAGATAAATGAAAGCTCGAAAGAAATCTAATTTCAATCGCATCTACTGCTCGCTCCGAGTCCTCATAGTGGTTTGGCGGGCTGCATAGCAGCCTCTTCCGTATCAGATTCAGTCAAATCAATAACATTCCACCGTTTCTTCACCGCATGCGCACCAGTACCGGAACCTCCTACCAACTCACCATTCTCCGGCTCATCTGACCCAATTTTGCGCTTCAGTCCCACCACGACGTTTCCTGTCTTGGGCGGCGTTGGTTGCTGAGCAGGTATCGGCGCCTGACCACGATTCAAAGCATTTTGTGGTCCCCCCAACAACCCCGGTTCCGGCCAAGGCAGAGCGAGAATCTGCTGTGCTGCTATACTTAACGTCATATCCCAACCCATTCCCTGTGGGCCCAAGGCATTCTTGATCAGGGTCCTCCATTCTTGCATTCCAGCATCGACCTCTGCACTGAAAAACTCTAGCAGTTTCCCAACTTTTACCCCCAGTTCCTCTCGGCGGTTATTCCACTGCTGCCTGCGCTCTGTCCATGTTAACCCCACTTTCAGCACCTCCAGATGTGTCGCCTTTACGCCAGGCCGAAGAGCTACCTCCTTAGCAACGACATTCTTGGTGTCCACGTACGTGAAATCAAGCTGCGCAGCAAGGTGTCTCTTGCGGAGGACACCTGCGGAGAAATCCCATTTCTGTTGGTCACAACTGGTAAGAAAGGCAGAAAGTAGGAGGCAGTCTGTGCACTTGGTCTTACACGCCACAGGCTGGAGCGCTAGATTTGGGGGTCTCTTGTCCCCGGGGTGGGGGACGAATGGCGGGGCGCCCAGAGGTGGGAGAAGGTGTTTCAGGACCATGAAGAGGAAGAAGTGCTGAATCGTGGGAGGGAGTCGAGGGGTGAAGGAACCACCACTGGCGTTGGATGCCATCAGATTGTAAATTAACAGAATAAAATCAGCATAGGCATTGTTGGAACCCGTGGCTGTGGTTGCGGTGGGAGCTAACGGAAGTGTGTGTGCGATCTGTTTGAGAAGTAAAGCGATTACCTGATCATTTCCGCATTCCAGCGCGAACTTGAGAGCGATAAAGGTTGGGCTATCTGTCGCGGTCGGGATGTTGGCAGGTAACATGCCAGGTGTTGCGGGAGTGGGGACGGGAAACCCACATGGATACCCGAATATGTCTGTCTCTAAACTTGCTGCACTTTGGGCTGTTGACTGTGGGTGAAAGTTGCATGTATGCGCCTCCGCGACCCTAGCAAGATATAAGGAGATATCGGCTCCTTTCTCCTTCAAGACCCTCAAAAACGAAATCCATTTGACGGTCTTTGCGTAGTCCCCAACCGCAGTGGCAACTATCTCGTCATTTTTCGAATTTCTTCCGGAACAGTCAAGAAATAGGTCGGAGGCTTGTTTCAGAAGCAGAACAAGCCCCTGTTCCCAAGGATTCGCAGGAGGCAACTTCGTTAGTGTTGCTAGAAAAATATCCTTTCGTTTAGTTTCAAGCGCGAACTTGAGCAGACACAGTCGGGCTTCGTCCGTGGATGCTTTGTAGGAAGCGTGCTTAGCATTTACATCCTTTAGCACGAGCTCCTCCGCAATTGCCATTTTCATAGCAGGGTCAAAGTCAGGTTCAACTGGCACACCAGCACCACCCCCGTTTAGGTCGATCGGAGGAGTGAGGAGAAGTGCTGCGTCCCATCCGCAGAGCTTCACGAGTAGCTTTCCATGGACACCAGGATACCACAGCAGCAACGCAGTCCTACTCCAGCTTTGGAATAGTTGCCCATCATCGTAGGAATCATATTCCTCACTGAACTCCAGATCCGCGGTTGTGAAATCCAAATTTCCGGCGATTATTAGGACCTCCCCCTCATCAAGCTTATAATCAGGAGTGATGTTTTGTGTAGATTTATAAGGGTAAGATGTCCTGGGCTTGTCCTCGCCGAATTGCAGTGCTTTATTTCTGACAATATCATAAAGGTTATTCAGGCTCCACGATGTCTCCTGAGGATAGTCATCGTCAATTATATATCCCCCGTTACTGTCATGGTCTGCGTCGTGCCTTTCCGGATAATCATATTGCGACCAACCACGGTGTTCACACCACCCCTGAGCTCGCCCACTGACCTTCCGCTTGAAGCCTGCGCAGTAAAACTGCAACCCAAGCTCTTTTGCAAGCAGCAACAACTTATCCCGAAGAATTGCATCACGGCCAGTGATAGCATCATAGCTGTCATAGTGATTATCGAGTAGGCATGGAAGAAAGAGCTGACTGATGCTCCTATTGGCGGTTTCTGTGACCCACTCCTGCAATAACTGCCGTAACCGATTTAGTGACGCGGTCTCGTCTGGTAATGTTAGAACCCAGGGTAGGTAGTGACCCTTGTTCTTCAAGGGGATAGAGATCGAGTATAAGAAGCATAATGCAGGTCCTTCCACTTTGACCGTAGGCAAGGCACCATGAAACCAAACAGCGAGTGCTGGGTCTCCTGGCGATTGGTGAATGCTGACCTTTAAGCTGGACTTTGGGCTCTCGGCACTAAGCTGGAAACCTTCGAAAGTCGGGAGCATAACAAGCAATTTTGCAAACTTATACGCCTGACCATTTTTATGAGTTGCTGCCGCACCGGTACTCGGCTGATTGTCACAATTAGTGACTTCATCCAGACCGTCCCTATAATTGTTTATATATAATACCTAGTTAGCCCCACGGAACACATTAATCCACACTTGCCACAAGCTACGATTCTGATAATCAAAACTACATAAGAATATATAGCGTCGATATCCCATGCACATGTTAAGGAGATTTGTTACGAGTATATACGCACTTTAATCCGCCAAACTGACTACCATTATTCTCCTTGTTGACCACACACGCAAACTCAAGGATAATGTCCGTTTGTGTGATCTGAAGCTGGTTTGCGACAAGTTCCTCAGCAGCGTTCTCTAACCAATCCAACCAGGCTTTCTCATTTATCATCGCAATTGAGTCCCTAGGAATTATTTCCAGTGCCGGGACTCTCTCATCCTGTATCAACAATCCTTGGTCCCGGAGGTCCTTGAGCTGACTGGGGAGCAAAGGTAGGCTGAGGTTGAGGGCAGATGCAGGGGTCGCAATTAAGCCATCTGTTATTTGCCTGCGGACCTGGATCAATGGATTTGGGCCTGAGCCCGGACGCTCAGTGGCAAAGAACGGTGGAGGGAGGGCATGTTCCTCTGCATTCTTGAAACGGTCACCGAAATCAAGTAGCCAGTCTGTCAGATCTGAGCCACTTACTGGCGATGATACGATAACTGTTTGCGCTGCCATGGGGGTTGCTTGTATTGTGCTATACTCGCGGTGGTTAATGTTGGGGGCATTGTTTGGAGATGGCGACGTCAACCCTGAGGTAATAAATATTAGTCGCGTATAAATTCACGTGTATCACAAAGCTATGCTAAATATCACAAAGCTATTCTAAATACGTACTGGTAACGTACCGTAGGTACTGGGAGATATTCACCCAGTACCGTTAATAACCTGGTTCTGTCTGCAGATCTGCAGGTTCGGTTGAGGTTCACACCCACAACAACCCCGTTAACCAACCAGACTATGTACGGTATCATGACCACATCCCTCCCACCATCCCATGCACAAGGGATTCAAGGGCGCGGTAATAAGGTCGATGCAATATTCCAAATTAGCATTGAAAATTCAAACTAGGAAGGCCTTTACCCAGCATCGGCCGTTAACTACAGTTAAACCTTGCTATTACGGAACGCCTTTGCAGAGAAATACTTGCTGTTACTGACGGCTTTTATGATTTTGTCCTTGCTTAAAGTCTTGGGGCACTACCTGTGCGACTGCAGGGGAGTATAAGAGACAGTAATAGCGCTAGCGAGGTGGAAGGATGAATGGGGAGGGCGGGGGAGTATAGCGAGTTATGAGAATTGAGGAGGAAGGGTAAATATACATATTCTTGGAGATTTCCACGATGCCATCCACTCCGACAACCGGCGCCGTCATGTGCGCATGCGCCTACCAACGCCTCAACTCCTTGCGGATACAACACCCTCCCCCGCACTCACCTTAAATCCCGTCCTCGGGTGTATTAGTATGCGGCCACTACCGCCATCCCTGCTGGGTTGAGGGTAAAGAACATCGCATGCCTCCTATCTTATTGCTATTCACCCCATGCTCTCCTCTCTATATTTATCAAACCAAACCCCTATCTAGGACTGCTAAGTAGTCTTCTTAAACTATTAGACCTCCGCCGTGTCGGTGATTTTGGAGTAGCGGGAGAGAGAAAGCCGGAGTTGATGCCCAGGAAGGATCAGGAGCCAGGAGAATGAGGAGAGATTCTGTCCGACCCCTCCCCCTTCAGCACCCTCCATGGCATCCCGTTTGTGCCCCGCAAGAGGTGTTGGGTTATATCGGGGGGTTGCTCAAGCAGTAAGATAAGGAGTCTTCAAAGGTGGCACCTAGGGGAGGTGGTGGGCCCAATTTGGGTCGGCGCGAGCCTGTATTCTGAGGACCACAGGTGGTGGAGCGTATGGTGAGGAGTATTGCGGGGTGAGTTTCTTGACATGGGGGCGGTCGGGATGCATATGGAGAGGTTAGGAAGGAGGAGTTGGGTGATAAAGAGAGCGAGGTGTAGGGGAGGAAGAAAGGGTTAGCGGATGGATTTTAATGATATCATTGGTACCTTGCAGGGAGGGGTTCATTTCAGGATGCCCGATGCATCCAATGGGATTGACCGAATGAGGCTCATCGAGCATGCACCTGTCAGGATCCCTGTTTCCCGCGATTCCCTGCTTGCTATTCATGTCCTTTGTCCCACCAAGTACTCCATAACACTAAAGGAACACATAAACAGACTCAGCCCCACCATATGGCTGAAATTCTCCCTCTCCCACGACGGCGGAACGGGCTACAGCAAAGCGAGGGGTCGGAGCAGCTTCACCGAAATCATGACGAGATTGATAACCCGGAGGTGGAAAGTGGTGAGAACGGCGATTGTGAACGCGGAGAGGGGATTGGTGAGCGCGCAGGGGAGATTGGTGAGCAAGGGGATCAAACTGATCTAGAGTAAAATCTACTTACCTATGCCCTATTGTTGGTTAATTAAATAATATTGATATACATACATACTAACTCGAGCTCTCTCCATCAAAAAGTGAACACTGGCTCTCCTCTACTGGATGCCCACTGATTGCTGCTACGCTCGGTCCGGTGGCGAATCTCCTGTCAGTCTGCGCCCTGATAGAAAGTTTTCGGGTATCTACTACGAATAAAGCTGATCAGGAGCCTGATCCACACTGGTAAGCCTAGAACCTCTCCTTACCTGCCTTATGTATGGCTACCTAGATATATATGCAGCTTCACTGGGCTAATGTTGAATGGTTTTATGTGTTGCATCTCCAGGGCTTATGCCATCAACGGGCTCTCTCTCTTCCTTGGCCTCGCCGCCAACATCGCCCTCCTCATCACCTTGTTTCACCTCGCACCTTACAAATTATTGCAACCCTTTACGGCCATCTCCTGGCTCCTCAGTGCGCTTCTCCTTCTCGCTATCATAATAGTTTATATCCATACTCCAACCTTAAACCCACACACCCTCAACCGCAGCCTCGGCCTAGAAGCCCATCGAAGACTCACCTGGTCTCAATCATACTATTATGCAATCCTCTCCAGTGCAGTCTACCTCGTCACCACCCTCCTCCTCGGCATTAACCTGTACTCCGCCTATATCCAAAAGCGTTTCGGGGCAGGTCTTCGTGGTCTTACAAACCCCCAGCGAACACTTATTTTGCTATCAATAGGATATATGGTATATATTTCCATTGGTGCGCTGGCCTTCACACATATCGAGAAGTGGCGATTCCTCGATGCAATCTACTGGGCGGATGTTACGCTCCTCAGTATAGGGATAGGGAGTGATTTTGCGCCGAAGACGACAGCAGGGAGGGTGTTTGTGGTGCTCTATGCATGGGGTGGACTGGTGATGCTGGGTTTGGTGATTTTGGGGGTGCGGAAGTTACTGGTGGAGAAGGCGAAGGGGAAGATGAGGCTTGCCACGGTGAGGAGAGGGAAGAAGGTTATAAAGTGGGTTGCTAGGAGGAAGTGGAAGGGGAGGGTGAGAGGTGGGGAAGATGGGGTGCAGCGTGTGCTTGATAGATGTGAGCATGGCGATGGTGATGATGGTGGAGTGCAGCACACTATGGCGAGTGAGTTTAGAGAGAACTCAAAGAAAGTAATTAGGAAAGCTACGGGCTGGACAAAATGGCTTGGGTTAGCTTATGCTTTCACTGCATTCCTCCTGTTGTGGTCTGGTGGTGCAGTGGTGTTTTGGTATTTCGAAGTATGCATATTATTTACTCCTAATTTAACTGGTAACCCCGGGAATTCCTCGCTGATGAATATTTCTCATGGATGCTTCTAGTCAGAGCAATACTGGACCTATGGCGACGCCCTCTATTTCACAAATATCGCCCTGCTGACCATCGGCTATGGAGATCTTTACCCGACTAGCGAAGGGGGGAAACCGTTCTTTGTATTGTGGAGTTTGTTGGCTGTGCCGACGGTTACGACTCTGATAAGTAGTCTACAGGATGTAAGTTTCGACCGGTTGCATAAAGCTGCAGAGAGAAGGGGTGGGGGGAAAGATGGGGTGAGGGAGATCCCAACCGAGAATGATGTGGAGAAGACAGGGATGGGGGCAAAAGATGCGGGGGAGGGTGGGTAACTGGGTATGGTTTCAGTGGGCTCGAGCAAGGCCTAGAAGCGGGGTTGGAAGGTGTGATCATGGTGAGAGAGGAGAGATTTGGTATCAGGGAAGATTGAGAGCGATGTAAAATTACTAATC
>Ga0307511_10008295_pt1 | contig 10397 bp, 9 predicted proteins | sample 13_EM_MG_FD_200266 | JGI IMG/M metagenome (GOLD analysis project Ga0307511, IMG submission 200266) | Populus trichocarpa ectomycorrhiza microbial communities from riparian zone in the Pacific Northwest, United States - 13_EM | ecosystem: Host-associated > Plants > Roots > Unclassified | place... | reverse complement strand
CCGCTGATGTGCAGGCGGCCGGTGATGTCGCCGGTGACGGGGAGTTTGCCGAGATCGAGGAAGGTGATGATCTCGCCGATCGGAAAGTTGGTGGTGGCGATGTCGAGATCGAAGATGGTGTTGCCCTTGCCAGGCAGCCAGGCCACGCTGCCGTTGAGTTTCAGATCTCCCTTCGGCTGATGCACCACGAGATTGGCGAAGGTGACTTTGCCTTCGTCGGGCGTGCCGGTGATGACGAGTTTGCCGGTGCCGGTTCCTTTGATGGCCAGCTTGAGGTCGACGGTCTGAATGGCGCGCTCGAGCGAGTAGTTGGTTGCGTCGATAGCCAGATCGAAACGCGGCGACGGTCCTTTGTCGGGGAAGGTGAGCGTGCCGGTCATCGCCATTCGCGCGGCGCCGTCACGGAATGTGGCGTGCTCGAAGGTGAGCACGCTCTTGTCGCCGTCGTAGCGAAGGTCGATCTCGGAATCGCCGAGGAGCTTGTTGTTGAATTTCGTTCCGCTGGCGACGATGCGCGCCACGACCTGCGGCGATTTGAGCTTCCCTTTGATGTTGCCGGTGATGTCGCCGCTGCCGCCGAATCCGAGAAGCGTGTAGGTCGTCTTGCCGGCGGAGTGCGCGAAGTTGTAGCCGGCGCGATCGAGCTCGGAGAAATCGCTGCTGTGAATCTTCATCAGCAGATCGGTCGATACGTCTTCAATGCGAAGCTTGCCGCTGAAGTCGATCGTCGAGGCATCGGTGGCGAGCTGCCCGCGCTTGAAGGTGACGACGCCGTTGTCGAGCGAGAAGTCGGTCGAGCCGCCGAGTGCGAGTGGATACTGCGCGTTCGAGAAGGCGGTGGCGTGCTTCGCCAGCGTGGCGTTCCCCTCGCCTGCACCCTCGAGGATTTTGTCTTTGTTCCAGTGATAGGCGACGTGGCCGGTGGCGCCGCCGCGCAATCCGTTGTCTTTGATGCCCCAGTCGCTGAAGAGTTTTTCCAGCGAGACGCCGTTGTAGCGAAGTTCGACGCTCATCGGATACGGCTCGGCGTACGTCGGCAGGTCGTAGTGGCCGGCGATCGTGCCGCCTCCGTACGAAGCGCGCTGGATGTCGACGGTGGCGCGGTCGCCGGTGATGTTCATCGTGCCGCGGACGCTGGCGAGCTCGTACACATCGGCGCGGATTTTTGGCGAGAGCCAGCCGCCGCTGATCGAAGTCGATTTGCTATTGCCACGCAGCATGCCGTCGAAATCGATGATTCCGTCCAGCGCCACTTTGACTTTGAAGATCTCGCGAATGCGATTGAGGCCGGCCTGCGAGGTGACGTGAAGGTTGAAGACGGCGTCGCTGAGCGGCGCGACTTTCCCGGTCAGGAAGATGCGAAGGTCCGGTCCGCTTTCGAGCGCGACGGATTGCAGCTCGAGGTTGTCCGGCGTGAATCGGAACTGCGTGCGCAACGCCGTGCGGATGGGAAGAGCGTCCTGCAGGTTGAGCGCGAATTGCGGACTGGTGAGGATGCCGGCATACACGTCTTCCTTGCCGGCGATGTTGATCGTGGACGTGATCTCGTTGGCCGAACCGCTGATGGTGTGATTGCGATCGAGGTAGTCGAATGCGCCGTGCGTGATGTAGAGGTTGCCGAGGCTGAGGTGGTAAATCTCGAATCGCGAACGCGGTCCGGAGCTCCAATGCGGAAAGTTGTGGGTGAGTTTCGAACCGGCCGGAAAGATCTCGAAGTTGAGATGCGGCTCGACGACGTCGATGCGGCCGACGCGGATCTTGCGGCTCCAGAATGAGTCGATGCCGCCGGTGACGATGACTTGCTTGACGGTCGCAAAGTAAGGATGGACCCCGCCCGGCGCGTTGGCGATGCGCAGGTCATTGATGGTGATGCGGCTCTTTCGTCCGCCTTTGATCTGAACCGATCCGACGCTGACTTTCCGTCCGAGGCGCGCTTCGAGGGTTTTCTCGATCCGCAACCTCACCAGGCCCGCGAAACTCGACGACCCGAGGTACCACCAGCCGCCGCCGATGATCAGCGCCAGAAGAAGAAAGAGACCGGCGGTGGAACAGCCCATCCACTTGAGGCAGCCCCACATGGGGCCTTTCCTCTGCCTCTCTCGCGCGGAGCGGTGGTGGTGCTCCTCGGCGGTTACTGGTTCGGTGGTCATTTCGTTGAGGCCGCTGAGTCCTGCTAACTGCGGGCCAAAAGATAGAGGTCACGGAGGTTATTGCCGGCCGGGGGAATGATAATCGTCCGCCCGATCGCTTCGATAACGGCGAGGCTATTGGATCGGGCCAGCTCTCGCCCGGCGAGTTCACGATCGATCGATGCGGGAAGGGCGATCTCGACGGCTGCGACGCTGCTGTTGCCATCGACACCGTCGGAGGTTCCGAGCAGAGCGCTCAACGAATTACGTTCATCGAACATCAACGCCATGCGGACTGCGATCTCGATGGAGCGCCCTCCCTTTCCGTTACCGCGTTGCACGACGGTCGGTTCTCCGCCTGCGATCAGCACTTCGTTGTCGCGTAACTGTTGCGCTCCTCGCAGCAGATCGCGCGCCGCTTCTTCGACATCGCATTCGATTTGACGTTCGATGACGACGGGTGTGAGGCCGATCGATCGCGCGACATCGGCGGCTGCCGCGACGAGCGTGGAGTTGTCGGCGATCAGCTCCGCACGCCAGTCGTCGAGTTGCTTGATGGTGTCGGGACAGTCTTCATCGCGTAGTCGCTCGACGATGTGCCCGCATCCGCCGAGGCGATCGAGGATGTCGATGGCATCGCCCTTTGTCGTCGGATCGGGAAGCGTCGGCCCCGATGCAACGTCCGCAAGTGCGCCCGTTGCAACATCGGAGTAGATGAACGTGACGCTGCGCTTCACGCGCGCCGCGAGCCGTCCACCCTTGATCGCGGAGAGATGTTTGCGAACGGTGTTGATGTCCGCGATCGGCAAGCCTGCCGCGACGAGTCGTCGATTGACGTCGATCAGGTCGTGCTCGTCAAACCATGGAGCGAGCGGCTGTTCGATGCACGCCGATCCGCCGCCGGAGATGAGGAAGAGGATGTCGTCATGCTGTTCGACGAATGCGAGGAGTTGTTTGCCCGCCTCGAAACTGGCGGCGGACATTTCGGGATGGCCGCCTTCGACGACCTGCGCCGGTTTCGACGGTCCGCGATAGCTAGCGGGAATAGCCACGAAGGCGTCGTCCACATCGTCGAGTCCATCGCGCAACGCGCCGGCGCACTTGCCGATGGCGACGACATTACGCGGCAGGCCGGGCATGATGTGTTTGCGAACGAGACGCTCCGGCGCGCAGGCCTCGAGCGCGCGAAGGTAGATGGACGTCAACGTCGTTGTCACAAGGCGATCTTACGTTTGCAGGGCGAGGTCCGCTTCGGCCAGCTCCCGCTTCTCATCGCCGCTGAGGATGTTCTCGATGTCGATGAGGAGATAGACCTCATCTTCGTGCGGGATGACGGCGATCAACAGCTCGCCGCGGATTCCGCGCACGATCGGCGGCGGCGGGAGAAGGGCGTCGTTGGCGACGTTGACGATGCGGCGCACGGCGTCAACTTTAAGGCCGATGACGCCGGCGCTGCTGTGCGCGATGAGCACGAGCGGCTCGTCGATGCGCCCTTCCAGTTGCGGGTAGAGCCGCGCGCGAAGGTCGATGATGGGGATGACTTCGTTGCGCAGAACGATGATGCCTTCGATGAACGCGGGCGCGGTCGGCAACGTGGTGGAGCCGGTGTACGGAATGATCTGGCGCACGGCCATGATGTCGAGCACGAAGGTCTCGGCGCCGTTGGTGAAGGTGATCAGCCGCAGTTCCGCGGCGACTTCAGGCATGGCGCTCATTGTATGACCGACATCAGCGCATCGAGATTGCCGCCGGTGATCTCCTTCCCCATCCGCTCCAGTTCCGCGCGCGTGGGCAGGCCGATGCCGCGCAACGTTCCGATGGTGTAGAGGGTTACGTGATACGGCGGGCGCTCGATTGGCGCCTGCAGATCGCGTTCGAGTCGTGCGAAGAAGTCCTCCGCTCCGAAGACGTCGCACGTGCGGATGATGGTGCTCGTTTCGTTCTCGCGTACCTGCCACAGCTCGTCACGCAACGAGATCGCAAAGATAAGTCGATGGCCGGCGCGTTGGATGATGTCGTCCGCATGCGCGGTGAGCGCACTCATGGTCGTGGTGCCGGCGAGCGTGACGTGAAACTCGCGCTTGGCCCGCCAGTCCGCGCCGGCGAAACGGATGACGTCGGGAATGGGTGGATGGGCGAAGTGGACGATGGCGCCGCCGCCGCGCCGCGAGATGCGGCCTCGCAATGCCGTCATCCGCGCACGCGGAAACGTCGGATTTCTTCGTCAAGACCGCGGATGGCCTCAGAGAGCAGCGTCAGCGATTCGCCCATCTCCACGGCATAGTTGCGGTTGCCTTCGGCGATGGCGCGGACCTGCTCCATCGTCCCGACGATCTTTTCGCTCTCGGCAGCCTGGTTCGTGGCCACCTGAAAGATCTCGTGGATCATGTCGATCATCCGGTCGGCGGCACCCGAGATCATCGACGAGCCGGAGCGCTGCTCGACCATGGCCTGGCGCACGTACTTCGTCACCTCGCGCATCGACTCCACCGCTTTCATGATGTGGTCGGAGCCCTGCGCCTGTTGCGTCGTTGCGCTATTGATCTGCCGCACGAGCTCCTGCAAACGGTCGACGGATCGCGTGACGGTCTCGCTGCCGGTTGCCTGTTCGCGCGTGGCGGCGGCGATCTCCTTCCCCATCTCCGATGACTTCGTCGAGGACTCGAGGATGTTGTTGAGCGCTTTGCCGGCTTCGTGCGACAGCAGCACGCCGTCTTCGACGAGCTTCGTGCCGGCGGACATGGAGCGCAAGGCGTTGGCGACTTCGTCCTGCACGGAGCGGATCAGGTTGGCGATCTCCCGCGTGGACGACGCTGTGCGCTCGGAGAGATCGCGGATCTCGGCGGCGACGACGGAAAAGCCTTTGCCGTGCTCGCCCGCCGCGGCCGCCAGGATCGCCGCGTTCAGCGCGAGCAGGTTGGTCTGCTCGGCGATGTCTTCGATGACGTTGAGGATCTTTCCGATGGCGGTGGAGCGATCGCCGAGCCGCGCGATGACGGCATTGGATTCGGCGACGGAGTGGCGAATCTGCTCCATGCCGTCGATCGTTTCGCGCACCGCTTTCATCCCCGATTCGGCGGCATCGGCGACAGCAAGCGCAAGGTCGTACGACCGCGCGGCATTCGATTCGACCTGCGCGATCGAGGCACTCATCTCGACCATCGAGGAGGAAGTGTCAGTCACGAAGTTGGAGAGGAAGTCGACGTTCTGATCGACTTCATTGATCGATGTGACCATCTGCACAGTGGCCGAGCCGGTGTCTTCGACGGAGTTGTAGAGCGTGTCGGTGTGACGGCTGACTTCCTCGATCGAAGCCACCATCTGCAGCATCGACGACGACGTTTCTTCGGACGATGCGGAGAGCGCTTCGACGTTGTCAGTGATTTTGCGGAATCCGTTGTTGAGCTGGTCGATGGAGTGATAGGTGCCGTCGATCATCGATCTCTGCTCGTCGACGGCCTCCGCGACGGTTCGCGAGCGCGAGCCGACGGTGTCGACGACGGATTTGAGCTGGGCCTGCGAACGAACAAGCTTTGAGACGGTTTTCTCGAGGTTGGCGGCCATTGCATTGAAGGCCGCAGCGAGGTCGCCGATCTCATCGCTCGATGCAATCTCGGAGCGCTGCGTCAGATCGCCTTCGGCCAGCCCGCGCGCGTTGTCCGCAAGCTCGAGCACTGGCCGGATGATGAGGCGGGAACCGATCCAGGCCAGAGCGACGGCAACTGCAAGCGCAAGAAGTGCAACGCCGAGGTTCGACCAGCGAAGCTGCTGCAGGAGAGAGGTCGCTTCGCGCTCGTTGGCGACGAGCCGGAAGGATCCGCCGCCGGCGAACGGAGCGACGACGAGGTGGAGCGTGTTGCCATTGGCAGGATGTAGGTCGCTTCGTCCAGCGGTGAACGTGATTCCTGCCGGCGGTGTGCTTTGCGTGGCAGCGAGGATTCGTCCGTCAGCGGCGACGAAGTCGGCATACTCGATCCACGGCCTGGTCTTCAGATCGTCCGCGGTCGCACGAAGCTCTTCGACGCGGCCATTCTTCATGCTGCCGTCAGACGCGACGACGATGGTGCGCGACAGAGCGTCAGCGCGCGCGAGCAACTCGTCCTGCATCGCGTTGCGTACGCGCCACTGCGCCAGCCCGATGATCAGCAACGCAACGATGATGGTCTGCAGCACGAATGCGAGCACGAATTTCGGCCGGAGACCGACGCGACGACGGGAGGGTTCGGCTGGTGTGCCAGAGAGCATGCGAATGGGCGGAAGTGTAGCGTATGGCGCTGCGCTATCATCCCCGCATGCCTCTCATTCGCTGTGCAAAGTGTGGGCAGGCCTACGACGTGCCGGGCGTGATCGCCGTACGCCTCCCGAATTCCATCGCCACATGCGAGTGCGGCGAGTGGATCTCCGGCAGCAAGGCCGCATTGCTGGCCAGATTGGGCAACCCCGAGGGCATCAAAGAAGTCGATCTCAGACCGTACAAAGTCGAGGGCGATGACGACAAGTATCAGCCGCCGTCGATGGTCGATCCGCATGAGGTTCAGACACTGGGCCGTCCGCGATCGATTCGCGTGATCGCTCGAGGAGCGAGGGAGTCGGTCAACACAGTCTTCACGGTTGGGCTGCATCCGCTCTGGATCGGACGGACCGGTTGCCATGTCGAGCTGGCGGAAGCTGAGTTGTCGATTCGACATTGCTCGATCTTCCTGCGAGGAAGCGATCTGATCGTGCGCGATGCGGAATCGCACATGGGAACGTTTCTCGACGGCCATCAGGTCACCGAGGCGGTGGTCAGCGATGGGATGCACCTGCTACGGGTTGGATCGGCATTGGTCAGCATCGAGCCGACGGAGGAAGAGGGAGTTTCGGTGGAGCCGATCCGCCTTGATGTGCAGGCGCCGATGGAAGAAGCGGAGCTCGCGCACAAGATCACGCAGCGCACGGCCGCGCAGAACGCTGTCACGCGTCCGGTGCTGGTCTGCATTAACGGACCGCTGAACGGGCAGGAGTTCGAGATTCCGTCGAGCGGCCTGGTGGTCGGCCGCGAAGGGCACGTGCGCGTTCCGGACGAGTTTCTTTCGCGCCGTCACTTCGAGGTTGGTCCCGATCCTGACGGGACGATCCGCGTGCGCGACCTCGGCAGCCGGAATGGCACGTTCCTCAATACGCTGCCGGCGCAGAACACGAAGGTCCACGGCGGCGATGAGATCCGGGCCGGCATTAACCGCTTCCGGATCGAGCACCGCTAGTTCCACCACTCCGCGCTGACCAAAATCGCCGCTTGACGGCGCGCAGCCGTCTCCACATACTCCCGCAAATCCAGTTCAGGGGAGTGTGCGGAATGGGCAGGTTCGCCGAAGAAGCGGCGGCCCGCATCGTGCGGTCGCTGTCCGCGTTGCTCGAAAAGAAGCTGACGATCACCGACTCCGCGTCGGCTGACGCAGATCGCTCGTTCGTCCTGACGAAAACCACGTCGGTTCAGTTCGACGACGTTCTCAAAGCGAGGCAACGCAATCTCATCAGCGAGATCGCCGGACTGGTTCGTTTCGCCGACGAGCGCGACGCGCGCGTTCGCGAACTGGAAGAGCGCCTCTCCAATCTCGAACGCACGAACGTCGATCTGCTGCTCCGCAACAGCGCGCTTTCAGAGATCTCTGCGCGCGACGCGCTCACCGGTCTTTACAACCGCTGGTACGTGATGGAGAAGATCGACAGCGAAATGAATCGCTCGCTGCGTCACGGCTGTCCGGTGTCGTTGATCATGCTGGACATCGATCACTTCAAACGGGTCAACGATTCGTTTGGACACAGCGCCGGCGATCGCGTTCTTCGTTCCGTCGGCCAGGTGCTGCGCGAAAGCTGCCGCGTGTATGACGTGCCCGGACGTTACGGCGGCGAGGAGTTCTGCGTGGTGCTCCCAGAAACGAAGGTTGGCAACACGTCGGTGGTCGCCGAGCGGATCCGCGAACGCCTGGCCGCGAGCCGGTTCGAAGTCGGCGCCGATTCCGTGGCGGTCACCGCTTCGCTCGGAATCGCGGGGATCGATTCGGTTGAAGCAGAAGGAGCGCTGAGTCCATCTGCACTCATCGATCGCGCCGACCAGGCGCTCTACGCCGCAAAGCACCACGGCCGCAATCGCGTCGAAATGTGGGATATCGCGATGCACGGCTCCGAACTAACCCACTAGCCGGCACGGCCGGCGGCGTTGGTTGCCCAAGGCTCGGCCGGCATTGGCGCGACAGCCTTCTGTCGCGTGAGTGTCAATCCTGCCCTCTGAAATTTCGCGGACCCGATATCGTTCTGCCGCGGTTGCGAAGTCTCGCGGTTACGCAGTCGCGCGGCTTTAATACTGCGAGACCACGAGACCTGCCCTACTCAGTTTCGCGAGGCCAGCATCTGCCAGTCGGGATCGTCGCGGAGATAGCGCGGACGCTTTGGTTTCGGCTCGTTGAGCTCCGACAGCGTCTCGATCATGAGCTGGAACTTCGCCAGCAGGTTTCGCTGCGACGGCCTCGGAAGGGCGTGCAGACCATCCAGCAGGCGTGCGGTGGCGAACTGTTCCTGATCGAGCTCCCACGGAGCGATCTGTTTCTCGACTCCGCCGCCGAAGAATTCGGCCTCGGTCATGTCATACACCGCCAGCAGCCGTCTCAGTTGCGCGAGCTTCATGGAGCCGACGCGCTCGCCCGTTTCGAACGAACTGATCGTCTTCTCGCCGACACCGGACAGACGAGCCGCATCTTTCTGGCTCAGACCCTTGAGCCGGCGGATTTCACGAAGTTTGAGTACGAGATCCATGATGAATCCTCACTTTCGCGATCAAAAACGGCGCATCAGACCGACGACCACTCCCTGCACCGCAACATCGCGGGCAGCGGCGTAGATCGGATGCATCATTGCGTTTGCGGGCTGGAGGCGAATCCGTTCGCCTTCTTTGTAGAGACGCTTGAGGGTGACTTCGCCGCTGACGTTGGCAACGACCATCTCGCCGTTGTCGGCCTGCTGCCTGCGGGCGATGATGACGTAATCGCCATCCATGATCCCGTCGTCGATCATCGAGTCGCCACGAACCTTCAGCACGTAGTTCTCGCCACGGCTGGTGAGCCGCTCCGGCACCGTGATCGTCTCATCCGAGATCTCCACAGCGAGCGGCTGGCCTGCAGCGATGTAACCGAAGAGCGGCAACTCTAGAACGCCCGCGTGCTGAACCGCGGCGCTCGCCTTCTCACTCGGCTCGACCAGCTCGACGCCGCGCTTCTGATTCCAGTCGCGCCGGATCAGCCCCTTCTTCTGCAGCAGCGAGAGGTGCTTGTAGACCGTTCCGTACGACGAAAACCCGAAGTGATCGCAGATCTCGCGGTGCGTTGGAGTAACTCCGCGCTCCTTCTGAAAGTCCCGGATAAACTGCAGAATGTCGCGCTGACGCTCAGTCAAATACGTCATATCGGCCTCGTGAGAGGCAATATAGGCGGTAACGAAGCGGAAGTCAAGCGTAAGTTGAGGCGTAAGAGGAGTGGTCTAGGCAGTGGGGCAGTTTGGGCTGAAAATTGTAATATCGCCGGAATTGGCCGGAAATACCCGCGCCGGTTGAGTGGCTATTTCTCTTCTTCGACCACACCGCTACTCTCGCCTCGGGCTGTCTCGGTATCGTCACTTTTTTCGCCGTTCGCTTCGGCGATGGCAATCTCGGTATTGGCGCGCTTACCCACGATGAAAGCCGTCGCCAGCGTTGCGAGCACAGCGACAAGGGACACTAACCCAACGATCTCTTTTCCTTGGAGGATGGCGTAGAAGCCTCCAACGAAAAAAAGTAGGACTAGCGTTGCGGCCACGAAAAGCGACACGCGCTCCGTTTGCAGCGCATATTGGGCTCGGGATCGGCGATGCTCGCCTTCCGCTTCCGCCATCTTCACGATGCGATCGGCGAGGCCGGGTACAACGCGTTCATATCCGTGAAGCTCCGCTGGCGGCGGCAATGGACTGCGCCGAAGTTCGAAGTATTCTTCGAAGGATGCCGTCCTGAACTCAGCAACAGGCGGCGTGGAGGTAGAAACCCTAGTCGTATCCCGACCATCGCCTACGTTGGCGACTAGCGACTGGCGTCCGTCCCCCGGGTTGTCGCTCACCGAGTAAGCTCAGGCGTGCGCCTTTTGGTTTTTTCGTCTCGCTGATGTGACAGGGCTCTTCGTAGATCTCCGCCGACCGCGTACCAATCACTCTTCAGCGACTCGGCATCGCCGCAGACACCGCAAAACGAGTTATGGCGGTACTTGG
>Ga0307511_10008294_pt1 | contig 10397 bp, 8 predicted proteins | sample 13_EM_MG_FD_200266 | JGI IMG/M metagenome (GOLD analysis project Ga0307511, IMG submission 200266) | Populus trichocarpa ectomycorrhiza microbial communities from riparian zone in the Pacific Northwest, United States - 13_EM | ecosystem: Host-associated > Plants > Roots > Unclassified | place... | reverse complement strand
TGAAACCAGTTGTAGGTAGCAGTGTTACGCCTTCGAACAAAGCCTCACACTTGCACATGCCTTCAAAGTTGTCTTGCCCAAACTTTTCAGTTCCTGTAATTGTTTTGATGTCAAATTGGATCCGTCAAACCTCAATTGTTTTAGATCAATACAATTTTATTATGCAAAACCAGGAATCAAATACATGTCAGAATTATTCCATAACATCATGGAATCCTCATATAAATAGGTAACGGAAAACAACTATCAAGTCTAATCTAAAAAAAATGTATTGAAAAGCAGCGAAGAAGCTCAAGTTCGCAACTGTGGAAAAGAATATGTGAAGTGTCTGCATCTTTATTTGATGATGAAGAAGAGAAAAAAGGCAATGAAGGGTAGAACCAATTAAAAAGAAACAGAGAGAGAGATCAAATATTATATATAATAAGATTAGCTAGAAAAGTTGATGATTTTGGTGGCATGACGCATGGCATACATTTCATCACCGCAGCTCGTCCTTAAAGGTGGATATGTGAAGAAGAAGGTTGTCTCCCACTAACACACTCACTTCAGCTTTTACAGTGACAGATCCACCACTCTGATATAATGCTCTCATGGCCACAGGGGGTAAGAACTCACAAATAATTAATTAGTTATTAAATTTTGAAAAAGGTTTTTTCAAAATTTATCGATCAAGGATATGATTTGTGCAAGTAATTAACCCATGAAAACACTTCCTTTTACCTCAACCAAAAGGTTTGCATTAATGTTCCACTTTATAAGAAAGGCAAAGTATATGGATGTTGGTTCATATGAAATGCGGCTCACGTGCTTTGGCTAATAGAAAATTCAACATCTAATCAATGCTCCTAATCTTGCTTCTTGCAGATTAGTTTATCATTGTAATCTCATTTGGAACATTTTAGTTTTATCTCCTCCGCACCCTTTCCTTCAAAACAAATAATTCTAGTTGAAACCCTAACTGGGTTTTAAGATATTTTTAAGTACGATGGTTGATTATTAAAAAAAATAAAAATTATTCTAAAATATCTAAGATAAATTCCATTGTTATTTGATTTTATGATAAAAATATATATTATACATGTATGCTAATATTTTTTCTAAACTAAATGCTTGTATTTATTAGAAGTAATAATTCCTGTAATAGTGATTTGGGATTTACTAGTAACAACAAACCCTAATCCTCGCAGTTTAGATTACACAGGAAGAGATTAATTTAAGATAATAGTAAATAAAGAATCGGGTTTTGATTTGGTTCCTTTGATTACCCAATTTAAATTAATCTACTGTAAATTAATTATTTCACCAAGCATGTCTACAATAAATAACTATAAATATTCTAACTATTTCAATTAATACGAGTATAAACAGAAAAAAAAAATCATGTTCTCATCACAAATTTATTTAAAATAACATACAAATTAATACACGTTCACTAGTTAAAAATTAACGAAACAAATCACAAGTTGTTTTAAAAAGAATATATCACACATGGAGAATCAAGATTAACCTTTAGGAGTTGTTGGAGTGGGTTGGAGCTGTACTAGAGTGGCTGGAATAGTAGAAACAATACTAACACATATTATTCACGTCACCAGCAACGAGCAGTCAACTTTTGAGTGTTGATTCCATGCGCTTGCAGGTCAGGTTGCGCATGGACCACTCCGCCAACTACTCCTATTCTCCTTCTTGCTTCCTACACCTACGGTGTATATCATCCTCGTTCATGGTGGGAGATCGGAGGATGCAAAGTTCCGGTTTGTTATTTACGCATTACATGGCAAGCTATAAAAATAAAATGAAAAAACCACAAATTGATTAGCCACTAAGACGAGAATCTCTTGTCCAATATATATCATGATTGTGTTTCGAAATGGAGGACTCGTGGGGGTCTTACAATACTATGTCCGAGAGGATAAATTCGAATTCTATCCAACTCAAAAAGAAGAAAGAAATCTTCATTTATTTTTTTGCAATTTCTAATTGGGTAAGAAAAAATAAAGAGCTATTTAATCTGACGTTCTGCTTCAAATATTCAACAACAGATTGTTGGAAAATGCCATGCATATATATGTACGTCTAAAGCCAGCATAATTTCATTTTCTGAACTCCAAATTATGTTTTAGCTTCGTATAGCCTAGGACAACGTTAATTAAGAATCTGTCTTTACTGGCTGTTAATATAATAGCCTCCATAGGTTTATATATGATCGTTAATTTCAGGATCCGTGGAATTAGTAGAGGTGCGTGTAAGTTAGCCGGACACCCATGTTAATCAAAATAAATAAATAAAAAGAAGAAAAGAATCGTCTTTGACTACAGATGCAAGGAGTAGACAATTTTTTATATATATTTAATGATGCAAAAGTTAAAGATGATAAATTGGGCACAACATGAAATAATGTAAGAATCAAGAAATGTCATCAAAAAACAAATTAACAATGGCAATCGTGGTAGAGCTGGTTAGTGTCTAATGTTGTCTATTATTAAGTAGCACGTTGCCTTGCTTGCCTTGGACGTTCCTTTCCTCTTGTTTTTTTCTCTCTTTCTTTTGGGTTAAAGCACGATCGATCAATCAACTGAAGATTTTGGGATCCGAGGTGCATTAACACTAAAATTAATCTATCAATGATCTATTAATTATGATTATATATTATCATTAATCTTCTCTGCAGCTGGACTAATCAATCAAAGTGGTTGAAAATAAAAAGGTGTAAATCAAGTTGTTATAACATGTGCTAAGAGCTACTAACTTGTTTTTTGTTTTTGTTTTTTTCTTTCTTTCTTTCTTCCAAATGATAGCACAGGCAGCGAGCCAAAGCTAAAAAGGAGAAGAACGCATAACAAAGGGAAGCTGCTATGCATAGATGTTTGATTTAATTTTTTTATATATATATATAATAAGTGCATAGCTTTTACTCGTGGACATAATTATGCAAGCATATTTTGTTTTTCTTGTAAAAAAAAAAAACTAATATTTTTATTCATGAATAGATTGATTAGTAGATTTTAGGTTGTACAATCACAATGATAGTTATATTTCAATTGAAACAACAAGTTTCAAATCTCAATCTTATGCTTAGATCTAACGTTGGAATTCTCATTAAATAGCTACCATAAGTTGAAAAATAAAATAACATGAACATCATTCATAAAAATATATCCCTGTGGATCCTAAAATTTAAAGCGATAAGTGAGGATTAAAAATATTTCGTGCTATCTTATTCTTATATGATATTACTAATTTTTCTTTTTATTAATGTGGGTGTCCAGGCCAGCTTGTGCTCATCTCAACTAATCTCACGGGTCCTAAATTTAACAACCATGTAAATCTCCAGTAACCCTGAGGTTTGTGAGACTCGAACTGGTGATCTCTAGAGAGCAAACTTATTATTAATTAATTATAAATGTTCTATATCATATTAAATATTACATATGAAAATGGTTATTCACTAATAACATGATCATTAATTTAACTTATATTTAATTTATTCATCTTGCCTATTACTTTTAACTTCTAAGAATTTAGATTTAACAAGAATAGCAGTAATTAACATGTTCCACACATTAGAACTCATATTTATAAGGTTTTAGATTCAATTTTTTATTTTTTAAAACTATTATTATGACCATCACAAGGTCATAAACTTGCATTCTCTGGCTGTTTTTATTTATGTAGATTTGTTTTCTGGACAAATAGCAGATTCCTTGTGTATAAAACATTGAAAAAAATAAAACAATAATAACAACATATGAATGGACACTTAAATGAAGAGACAATCACAATTCACAACCACAGGTTTTGCTATACGATAAAAGTGAGTAAAAGAAAGAAAGAAAAGATGAAGAGGCACGTTAGCTAATGATGAATAGAGCGGATTTCCACACCCACCCATGGCTGAAAGATAGTCACTCACCATCTCTCCCTCTTGCCATCTCTACTCTTTCCCCTTTTCTCTCTCTCTCACAGCTTTATACTACTACAGTACACTACATGCAATGGAATCAAAGATGAACGAACTAAACTAAACTCCAACAACGAATGAGTCTAGAAGTAAGTGTCTGTCTCTCAAACGTATATATACATTAAATTATTAGTTTTTGTTTGTTTGTTTTGATTAATAATAGGAGGAGGGTTTTGTTTGTGTCCTAAAATTTGTTACCCTTTTCTTGGGGATTGGATGACCAGTTTCAAGATTCTCGTCGTCGTTTTCTACCTTCTTCTCTGCTCTGTGTACTCTTTTGTTTGCTTGCTTTCTTTCTTTCACACTGTTTGAGATAATAATAAAAAAAACTACTACTAATACTAAACAAATGCTTCTCTCCTTACTATGACGCCTAGCTGCAGCCATTTCTGTTTCTGGGCCTCTTTGCTTTCATGTTTTCCCGCTCTCTGTAAAAAGAAAAAAAACAGAGCTTGGCTAGGTACTTTTTTTGTATTATTTTCCCTCTCTCAGTGTTTTCCTTTTCTTTCTTAACATGTGATAGCTAGTGAGTTGGTGTATATATGATTTGCTTTTGTTTTTGCAGGTTAATATAATTGATATAGAGAACGTTGGTTCCATTGTTATCTTGTTTTCAAGTGGGGATCAATCCAAAAGATGAACACTAGAGTCCGCACTGCTCTTCAGGCTATGAAAGCTCCTTTAAACCATGATACTAATAAAGTAACCTCCTCCTCCTCCTCCTTCTTCGCTATATGTATTTCAAGACTTGGAAGATTTTAACTGAATTGGTTTTTTTTTTCTTTCTATTTTTCAAATGGTTTAATATGGGCTTAATTTTACAAATCCTTGAAATTTAGTTTTTTCTGTCCACTTAATTTTCAGCCACTTTTTATAAGAAACTGGATTAAAGATAGATAGATAGATAAGCTTCTAGCTCTTACAGACCAGAAAAAGTAAGTGCTTTAGATCCAGCAATCTGCATTGGATTCTTTCACTCATCTCAAGAAAAGAATATATATGGCTTCTTCTTTTGCTTCCTTTCTTTATAATACTCTTTTTCTCTCTTTTACTTCGAGTTTGATTCTTTATTTGTTGTAATTGATACTGAATTTATCAAGAAGGAGAAGATGGAGGCTCAAGGGAGGAGCAGAGCAGTTGGTGGCCATAAATCTGCTATGAATTGGCGTAAAGCAAACAAAGAAAGGAAATTGGCCTTGCTACAAGATGTACTTGAAATTTTTCTCAACAAAACCATTCAATTCTGTTTATTACAATAAGAGCTGAGTTGTTGTAAACTCGAATGTTGCTTTGGTTTCAAAATTTGCAGGTTGATAAGTTGAAAAAGAAACTTAGACATGAAGAGAATGTTCATAGAGCTTTGGAGAGAGCTTTTACTAGGCCTTTGGGAGCTCTGCCTCGCTTACCTCCTTATCTGCCTCCTTATGTTAGTGTAAATTCGCTATATTCTATCAATTAGATCTCTATCTATCTACACTCCCTCTAATTTAGTCAAGAGAATTAGCCAATCCAATGTTTAATTTTTGCATGTTTTTCTATAAACAGTAATTAATGTGGGTTCTTATTTGGTTTGGTTTAGATCTTAGAGCTACTTGCTGAAGTGGCTGTTCTCGAAGAGGAAGTTGTTCGGCTTGAAGAGCAAGTTGTGAATTTTAGACAAGGACTCTATCAAGAAGCTGTCTACGTCTCCTCCAAGAAGAATGTGGAGAATTCAAAGGATGCAATTGATCAACAACCATCAACTACAAGATCGAAACACGCGAGATCAAAATCACTCTCGCTTAATGAGACCAATTCAGCAACTTTTGCAGCAAGGCCTCAACCTTCTCTTGCTAGGTGCACTTCGAGTAGAAGGCTGTTTTCCACTGACCCCATTATTGAGCGATCAGGGCAGTGTTCTAATAGGCCATCAAATAGAGGAAAATATGCTTCTGGTAAACCCAATTCTTCTTCATCTCTTGTGGATGATGGACGGGGAAAGGAGAATCGATCGTGTATTAATTATGTAAAGGATAAGCAATCTCCAGATAAGATGGCAAAAATCACAACTCCCGTGAAGAGAACTCCAAACAAGCGTGAATCAGAGGAGAAGAGTTTGGAGCCTTCTAAGTTGCAGGTACGTAATTACTCACTAATTTTTACAGGGAGCCAGCCTTTCATTATTTTATGGTCTTCGAATCGGTGATCATTTTTGTATTGCCAGCTAGAATGCAGGTTAATAGAGCAGGAAAGAGCACAGGAAAGCACTTCTGCTTACATGAATGATAGAATATGCGAAAATAACATCACACCAAACAAGTTAACTGAGGATATTGTGAAGTGCTTGTCCAGCATTTTCTTGAGGATGAGCACGTTGAAGGACAAAGTAGTTGAATTAGGAACTTTCTCATCACGAGCGACTTTGACATCTCCTGAAGGTGATAGAGGAAATGAAATTCGAGATCCTTATGGCATGTCTGCAGAGTTCAAGATTAGAGATATTGGTTCTTATAAGCATCTTTATGCAATTGAAGCTAGCTCAATTGATCTCAACCGTACGACAAGTGCCTTGTTTTTGCTCCAGAGACTAAGGTAAGTTTTGTACGGCACTTCATTCGAACTTCAAGCAGCTATGGTTTGTATTTACTGTATTTTCAATAATGTTCAGGTTTCTACTAGGGAAGCTTGCCGCTGCAAATTTAGAGGGTCTTACCCATCAGCAGAAGCTTGCTTTCTGGATAAACACTTATAATTCATGCATGATGAATGTAAGATCTGAATGCTAGTCTCTTGTTGTTACCGATGTCGGCTCCATGGGCTTTGTCTTTCTCAAAACTAAAATGATATGCCCAGTATTAAAATACAAACTTGTAAAACATTTATAGAGCCAGAATGTTAATCTTTCAGGCAATTTTGGAGCATGGGATACCCGAGACTCCTGAAATGGTTGTTGCTCTAATGCAAAAGGTAGGATATATTTATAATTCGCTCTATCCATGCACAGTTTCTTCTATTCTTTATGTTGTCTCCATATTATTGATAGTGCGTTTTCATTTTGTGTATGCTTAAGAGGTCAGAACTTGTACTATATTTCAATACCTAGCAGACTAGCACCGTCGCAGGGATCGGGTGCATCTGTATGCCTAGGCTTTAACTCTCTTAAAGCTGTGTCATGAGTTTCTTGGAATCATTTAAAGTACATGTATGATCTGCTAAATGGTCATTGCTTTCAAACACAGTCACTGACCAAGTGTTTCTAAGATTCTGTTAACACTAGCTTTCGATGAAAACAAATTTGAGATTGACTTAATTCAAACTATGATTCCCTTAGGCAACAATAACTGTTGGCGGACACTTGCTAAATGCAATTACAATTGAGCATTTCATCTTGAGGCTTCCTTATCACTTAAAATTTGTAAGCCGCTTTCCTTGGAGCTTCATTGTTCTCTTTATTTGGTAATTTTTAGCATTGAATTGCTAACTGGGTGGTTTTCTTCAATATGATAGACCTGTCCAAAAGCAGTAAAAAATGATGAGATGAAGGCACGCAGCATTTTCGGATTCGAGTGGTCTGAGCCTTTGGTTACTTTTGCACTCTGTTGTGGAAGCTGGTCGTCCCCTGCTGTAAGTTTCTACATAGATGAGGCTCCTTGAATTTGTTGCACAGGCTAGGTCACCTCACCATTTTCGTTTACACTTCTTTCCCAAACTACCAGGAAGTGCATCATTATAAAAATAAATAAATCTTTGATGATGCAATCCAAATATTACTTGTAAACGTTCTAATGTTGATCTCTACAAAAATGCAGGTAAGAGTTTACACAGCCTCTCGAGTTGAAGAAGAGCTAGAAGTAGCAAAGCGAGACTATTTACAAGCGACAGTTGGGATTTCAAGAACGAACAAGTTAATAATTCCAAAGCTGTTGGACTGGTATCTACTAGATTTTGCGAAAGACATGGAATCTTTACTTGATTGGATATGCCTGCAGCTACCGAATGAACTCAGGAATGAAGCAGTTAAATGCCTTGAGAGAAGGGGAAGAGATCCCCTTTCGCAGATAGTACAAGTAATGCCGTATGATTTTAGTTTCAGGTTGCTCTTACATCGGTGAAATATTCTCCCCATTTTTATACTTGATCCTTCCTAGATCCTGGCCTGCTATCAACTTTGGGACGGTACAGGGATATTACAGACATGGTAAAAGTACATGTATATGCGAACATCATGGGCTTTGGTTGTGCTGATTGTTTCGTAAACCTTGATTGATACCAGAGAATGGATAAAATAATCTCCAGTTGATTCAGTGTATGTTTATAACTCCTGTCAGTCTACTCTATATTCTATAAGCTTGAGATGAAATCACTGAACAGTTCTTGTTGATGACGCAGTTACAGTTAGTGAGGGTCCCTGGTTTTAGTCTTTTTGGTCCCAATGGTAAGGCTGCTTTTGGATTGTATCGTGTGATAAAAGAGACCAATATAAAAGATATAAAAACGTTGAAAAAATAAGGATATAAAAATAATTTTTTAATTTTTTATTGGATTTTTGTCATTTTAGAACAGGAAAAACAGGAAGGACAGAAGACCAATCCTTTCTTTCTTAACAATCATCGTCTTTTTTTGTCTCGATTCAATACTAGAACAAGCACGGATGGATCACGAAGGCCCTGTTTCATGAAGGTTTTATTTGTTTTTTAATTTTAAAAATGTTTTTAATTTTTTTTTTAAATTAATAGTTTTTGGTGTTTTTAGATGATTTTAATGTGTTGATGTAAAAAATAATTTTTTAAAAAATAAAAAATATATTATTTTAATACATTTTTGAGTAATATATATTTTAAAAACAATCATAACTACATTTTTAAACACGCTTGAAGTTTATTTAAGCATGTAGTTTGCAAGAAATCCCAAACTAATAGCAATACGCATTCTTAGAAAATTCAATGTGATCACAATAAAATTAGCTTTGTTGTTAAGGGGAACAGTTGATTCTTGATTAGTAAGCTTCTCAATGTAACAGTGGCCGTGTTTAAATTTGGAATAGGTTTCTCTTCACTAGGAATAAAGTAATTTATGTGCTGGTAATTGAGGAAAGTAAGGAATTAGTAAAAATATATAAGAATTACAATTACATTACGTTACAATTACCATTATAATTACAATTACAAAAAACACTAAAAATCTTTTGGTTTCACTGTATTTCTATAAAGAAAAATTATTGTGTATTTCTTGATAAATAGGTTTGATAATTTGTATTAATTTTTTTTTCATTAGGTTATCATGGTGTTAAAAGAAGTTTCAACATTGGTTCATGCTCGATTTTACAAAAAAAAAAAAAATCAATTTTATTATTTACAAAAAATTAAAAATTTTATGATCAAATTGAATTTGAAAGAGGATAGAGAAGATAATTGGCAAGCTAGATTCCACAAATAAAAAAATACATGTTTAGTGATGTTTCTTTTGACAAGATGAATGTTATTAAGGTGTTTTTTACCTTACACATTGATTTTTGTGTTTTTTAACTAATTGAGGTTGTTTTTATTTAAGGAATTAGTTTATTGAGCTTCTAAGGGTGCTTATTAAAAAATTTTATTTGAAAATATGTTTAAAATAATTTTTAGATTAAAAAAAACTTTAGCTTAATTTTCTAGTCACCTTTCTGGTGGTTGAAATATGAGTAAGCAAACGACATATCGTCTGCTTTATAGTCTACTCTTGAAAGAAAAAAAAATATTAAAAAAAGAGAAGCCAAGTGTTCGGGTCTAGCCTTCTAAGCCCACACACTTTTTTATGTTTGGCTAGGCATGCAAAGCCTATCTTTTTGGCACAAATGTCTAACCTCTTTCTATTTCTTAAAATGTTTTTGGATTTTGATTGAAATGCGCTTTAAATCATTATTTAATTTTTTTATGATTCTTAAATAATATTATATATTTTATGGGAATGATAACAATTTTTGTTCAATCATTATGTACCTAATATAAAAAAATAAAAAATTAATCATGAATATTCAATGAAAATTAAATTTCATTTCTTTAATTTTTTAATGGATTTTTTACATGATTTTATTTTAGTTATTTTTTTTCTTAAATCACATAAAATATTGAGGAATTGTTTTAATATTTTATTTTTAAACTTGCTTTTAAAATTATAATAGGTTTTTATTAAATACAGTGCTTATAGTTAAAGAAAATTCTTTTGTTAAAATAATAAAAAAATGGATTTTATATTGAAAAAATAAATTTCTTCTTCATAGTTTTTTTTTTTTGTAGTCTTTCATATAGATTGTAATAACTCCAAAATTTTTTTTATCATGTTTATAGGAACATATAGTATTATCATTTAAAGTACAAGATATATATATATATATATATATATATATATATATATATATATTTCTATCAAAATTTTAGCAAAGTTTTCTTTATATTTTTCAATATCAAATTATCAA
>Ga0307511_10008293_pt1 | contig 10398 bp, 5 predicted proteins | sample 13_EM_MG_FD_200266 | JGI IMG/M metagenome (GOLD analysis project Ga0307511, IMG submission 200266) | Populus trichocarpa ectomycorrhiza microbial communities from riparian zone in the Pacific Northwest, United States - 13_EM | ecosystem: Host-associated > Plants > Roots > Unclassified | place... | reverse complement strand
AAAACCCAAAAAATATGGGGGAAAAAACGAAAAAAATGGGGGGAAAAACAAAAAAAATAAAAATAAACAAAAAAAAAGACAAAACACAAAAAAACAAAAATAAATGACAAAACGGCAAAAAAAAAAGCCAAAACAGAAAAAACAAAAACACGTGGGGAAAGCTACAATACTTTCCCCACGCGTTTTAGAGTATTTGTTAATAGTCCAATCACTTGTGGCGGGCAACAACCTTAATCCCATATTTACAACCCCCCCTCATAATGATGTCATTGATCACTTATCATCCATAAGATGTTTATACCCAAACCTAACTGCTTCGTCTATTCTTCGATAAACTCGTATTAATTTCATGACAATCTAGTGATTTATATCTTAGTATTTTTATTGTTTTAAATTTATATTTTATAAAATTTGTGCAATCTGATAATTAAGGTCTTGATTTTGACTATAATTATTATAATTTTTTTAACGATATAAATTATTTGTGGATTTTATTTCCGTAAAATAAAAATACATATTCATTCTTAACAGTTCCTTATGTAAATTATTAACATATCAATTGGAAATTTCCTCTGTTTTAGCTGGCAATAGATAGAATAAAAGTTATGAATTGACATGCTTGACTCTTGGAGTAATTAATGCTAAATGACCTACCAAAATTTAAAGAGACTCGTTTCTTGTAAATGACAAAGTAAGTAAGTAGATTTGTCCAAAAAGTAGAGGAATCAATGTGAAAAAAATAAAGGTGTTTTGACTTTTCTATTGTTTATTTCATTTTTATTTTAATTGTGTTATATTGTTAATTATTACTTGATTGTAATTGTTAATATATAATTAGTTAAAATATTTTCCTTATGATTTTACGATTTTACTATTCAAGTTTACGATCCGAGTTTATATTGTATATTCCGTGTCGTGTCAAAAAAGTGTTTTTGACAACCTTGTTCTTGCCCATCAACTATATGTGTTGGTTATTGCTTAGAGCTTAATGCTAACATAACCCTCTTATCATCACAAAAGTCCACAAAATAATGTTAAAGCATGCTTATGCAAAGAACTTGGATCACTTTACCATATCTTTTTAGAATTAACATTGTAACCACTCATCATTAATAATTATTATCCTTAAAAAGACTACACAATATATTCTTACTTTTATAGTTTATTTTATGCAAGTCAATATGATTTAAAAGTATATTAATGCCCATGAATTATCAAGTAAAGAATTGAGCTCATTAACTTACTCGTAAACAAATAAAAAAAAATTAACCTCTTTTATATCTTTTGCATTTATCATTTTTAATCATTATCTATTTAATATATAATAGACAATCTTTAAGACTACATTCGTCGTACATCTTTGCTAACTTCACCATCAAAGAGTCTCTTCAATATTCTCACATTTGTCATATACTACATACAATCTAATGTGATTCCAAGGTATATAAATGTTCATGAATCTTAAGTAAAGGATTAAGCTCATTAACTCATCCATAAACATATAATTGTCATGCCCCCAATCAAAAGGTGACTAGCATATGGTTTAAAGTGTGTGTGTGTAAACTCCTTTGACCATCTTAAGCCTCAAACCTATCAAACTAGGAAATTTCTCAAACAAGAACAGCTTATATAACTAACACAACTTTAATCACACCAATCATATGTTATGCTCTTATAAAATATCCATTTTTTATGTAAACATCTCAAAACACACCCAAATCCACAACGTATACAAAATTTATATCGTTATTTATACAACTCAAAACATGAAATGACAAAACAGAGTTTTTGAGAAATACAAGGGCAAACTAACAACATATCAACATATAACTTTAGCATACAATTAACTTTCCCATGCTTTTAAATCTATATGCATTAAAGAAAAATAATTATGGAAAAGAATACGCTTTTACAAACCACTGAATAATCAATATAAATAAACCACTGAATAATCAATATAAATACACCTAAGAATGATATTATCAAATACATACATGATGTTTTAGTTATATATTCTCAAACTAATGCAAAATCCATCAAATCATTCTTAAAAGTAAAGTGAAAAAAGAGAGAAGAAAGAGTAGACCTTATATAGGTGTGCCCATCATTAATGAATGTTTAAACTCTTTACCAATATATATTATGATATGGACATGTGGCATAACCTATTTTTTTAGTTTCAAATTTCAAAAGGTGTAAACATTTTTCTTTCATACAACATGCCTCCATGTTGTCCATTTTAATCCTCTAAGCATGCAATCATATTAACACACAAGAATATAAACGATTTGATCTTTGATCAGACAACTCGAATGAGAAAACCTTATATACATCCCAACCTCAAATACTTGGGGGCTACTAATGGGCATGAGATTAATAGCTCAGTCCTAACACGCCAAACATATATGATGGGTTTGGGGTTAGCAGTCATAAGCATATCTCCTCAAAGTCATGTTTAGGTTTAGGTTTAGAATCAGGCTTATAGGTCTCCCCACCCCCGTGCATGTTCCTCAAGCAAGGGCCTAACTAACTCGATTCTTTAAAATGACCCAATTAGCAAATCATCCTAAAAGTTGGGTTTAAGATGACCATGCTCAAAACCACTTTCCTATAAGCCACGTAGTTAAGCTTGAGATGCCCATGTTTAAACCTAATTGTTGGGTCTAATTTGTCCCATCAACCATTTATCTTGTTGGTGCCTAGCATTTAATGCTAACGTGACTCATTTACCATCATGAAGCCCATAAAAAAACATTAAGTCATTCTTATGCCTAGAACATAGCCCTCTAATTATATCATTTCACAATCAATAATGTAACAATTTATCATTAAAGGCTATTATTTCAAATAATTAACCCTAAAATAGACTACACAACCTATTCTCGCATTCATCTTCTACTCTATGCAAGTTGATGTGATTCAATAGGTATATAAATGCCCATTATTCACCAGGTAAATGATTAAGCTTATTTGCTCACTCACAAATAAGAATATTCTCTTCTTTCATACCTCTTGCATCGATCATCTTCATTTTTTATCTCTATAATATATATCACATAATTTTTAAGGCTATATTCCTCCTATATCCTTCCTAATTTAAGCATCAAAGGGTTCCCTATACAATACAGATGACTTGTTTTCATAAGAGTTCATAAACTACCGACCAATATCTTTATTTTCAACCTTAAAAGCCTAAATCAACTGTGAAAGGGTCCAAAATTAATTGAATTTTACTTTAGACCTTGTCAAGTTCTTTGTTATGCTTTTATATAATCCATAATTCATTCAAGTTGGCAAAATTATTATTTTCACAATTTTAAAGGTTTAAGGCCAAAAATTTCACACACACCTTTGATTTAATGTAGTACATCTAATAAGTTTTTTTTAGTGAAACAGATAAAGTTTCAAAATTTTTTTATTGTTATCATTTTATGTAATTCTCTATTGTTACCAAGTAATATAATGAGAAAGATTGGTATGTTATGTATAATCTAAGATCTTTTAAGCAACGTAATAAACAAATTAGAAGAAAACTAGTTAGATGTGTGTAGTTTATTGCCGGCCAAATCAAAATTTTTGTTTCAACAAAAACAATTATACGCATTGTTAATGCGTTTTTCACCATTAAAAAAAATCTTAATTGTGAACCAAAAACTTGATGTGTGCATCTAATAAAATAAATCAAGATTTATATGTTGTAATAAATGTAAATAAATCTATTAATGCCAACTAAAGATGAAGTTCATAAGTTGAGACAAAGATGCATATAAGTACATTTGATCACGTCATATAGGGAGCTCTTTAATTTTTTTTAATTATACAGCGAATGTACCCACACAATATTGCAGGTAATATTTCAAGTTAATTTTTAATGTAAAAGAAGAGGACGTTAAACATTATGAATGTATTTTCTAGTACTATAAAAAGTTTTAAATTAAGGAATTGAAAGATGATGTTTGTGTTTAATTGAATAAATTGATAAAGTAAAAAATCAATTGACATTAATTAAATATTGAAGCAAGAAAACCATATTTGTTTTTATAAAAAGCAAATTATTGATGCTCATGCAAATGTTTTACCCTGAGTATCTTTTTCATATAATATATTTTCTTTTATTTATGTTTGAGGTTAATTCTGCTTGCTAAAGTTATATAAGTCAAAAGAACGAGGACCTAATTTGATTCAATAAACAAATAACTAGACTACATTTTCTTTTTGTTTTTTGCAATGCTTAGCGAGTTTGTTTTTGTATAAATTCATACACTACCAACCAATATCTTTATTTTCAACCTTAAAAGCCTAAATCAATTCTGAAAGGGCCCAAAAATAATTGAATTTTACTTCAATCCTTGTCAAGTTCCTTGTTATGCTTTTATATAATCCATAATTCATTCAAGTTGGCAAAATTATTATTTTAACAATTTTAAATGTTTAAAGGTAAAACATTCACATTCACCTTTGATTTAATAATTATACGTAGTACACCTAATAAGGTTTTCTTAGTGAAACAAATAAAGTTCCAAAATTTTTGTATTGTTATCATGTTATATAATTCTTTATTGTTACCAAGTTATATAATGAGAAAGATTGGTATGTTTTGTATAATTTTAGATCTTTTAAGCAACGTAATAAAAAAAATTAGAAAAAGTCTAGTTAGGTGCGTGCGATTTATTTTTGGCTAAATCAAATTTTTCGTTTAAACAAAAACAATTGCAGGCATTGTTAACGCGGTTTTTCCATCATGAAATTTTTTAATTGCGAACCAAAAACTTGATGTGTGCATCTAATAAAATAAATCAAGATTTATATGGTGTGGTAAATGTAAATAAATCTATTAATGCCAATTAAATATTGAGTTCATAAGTTGAGACAAAGATGCATATAAATACATTTGATCACGTATAGGAAGCTCTTTAATTTTTTTTAATTGAACAACAAGTTTACCAGCGTAATATTGCAGGTAATACTTCAAGTTAATTTTTAATGTAAAAGAAAAGGACGTTAAACATTATAAATGCATTTTCTAGTGCCATAAAAACTTTTAAATTAAGGAATTGAAAGATGATGTTTGTGTTTAATAAAATATATTGATAAATATATAAATAAAAAAATTAAATAAAAAAACAATTAACATTAATTAAATACTGAAGTAAGAAAACCATATTTTGTTTTTATAAGAAGCAAATTATTGATGCTCGTGCAAATGTTTTTACCTTGATTATCTTTTTCATATCATATATTTTCTTTTATTTATCTTTGAGGTTCATTCTGCTTGCTAAAGTTTTATAAGTCAAAAGAACGATGACCTAATTAGATTCAATAAACAAATAATCAGACTTAAATACTTGAGGGCTACTGATGGGCATAAGATTAATAGTTAAGTCCTTACATACCAAACATATATGGCGGGTTTGGGGTTAGCAGTCATAAGCATTTCTCCTCCAAGTCATGTTTAGGTTTGGGTTAGGAATTGGGCTCATTGATCCTACCGCCCCCATGCGTGTGCCCCAAGCAAGGGCCCAACTAGCTCGATTCTCTAGAATGGCCTAATTAGCCAATCATCCTAAGAGTTAGGTTTAGGATGACTATGCTCAAAACCACTTTCCTATAGACCATGTAGTTAGGCTCAAGATGCCCATCCTTAAACCTAATTATTGGGTCTACTTTGTCCCACCAACCATTTATCTGGTTAGTGTTTAACACTTAATGCTAACATGACTCCTTTTCCATAATGAAACCTATAAAAAAGCATTAAATCATTCTTATGCCTAGAACTTAGCCCCCTAACTATATCATTTCATAATCAACAATGTACCCATTTATCGTTAAAGGCTATTATCTCAAATAAAGTTAAAAAAAATAACAAATACTAATTTCAAAGAAATTCAATGTTGAGGGATGAAACAAAAAAACTAATTATAAAAAAAGGACCTAAAAAAGAATGAATCCAACCCAATTTAATCTTTAAAACTCATGATATGAACCATGAAGTCGGATTATAGCATAAATGACAAAACCAAAAAATAATAATGTCAAATTCCCAACTAACCAAAATAATTAGGGGTAAAATTGAAAAAACAATCAATAAAAAAGATAAAAAAAAAAGAAAAATATTTATATTTGAAAAGAATAAGAACCAAATCTGACACAAAAATAAAATAAAATCAAATCATGAGAGATGAAATTGAAAAATAATTCCAATCAAGAAAAGGATATGAAAAAATACAAATAACAATCAAAAGAATGAGGAAACTTGATGTAAAAGCCAAAAGTCAAGAGATGAAATTGAAAATCACAATCAACAAAGAATTCAGGTTAAATGCATTGAAATCAAAATAATGATGACCTAATTTGATTAAATAAACAAATAACTAGACTTTTTTTTTTGTAGTGCCCAACGAGTTTGTCGAGGAGGGGAAAAAGAAAAGAGAGGGGAAGAAAAAGCATGTTGTTGACGCTTAAACGCTGCTCGTCTGTTGGCACACGCCTAACCATTGTGACGGGGGAAGCGAGGTGCATTAAACACTGCCCCGAAACCTGTGTTTGGAGTTTTCACAACACCACACACGCTACTTGAAGTTTTATTTTAATTATATTTTATATATATACAAAGACCCAATTACTCTTGATCCCACATGATAATTACTTAAAAAATAAACTCAAATGATGAAAGTGCCCTTGAATCTAAAGCCAAAAGAGTTTTATTCCAAAGGGCATTTAAGTAATTACATTGTGTAAAAAAAATTGAAAAGTCCAAAAAGCCCTTGACCTATATTAAATATATATATTTTTTGCTTTTAAAGGTAATTTAGTAACTACACTATGCAACAAAAATGTAAAAATATCGACTGACCCCATTCAATTCTGTAATGACAAATGGGTCTATGGAAAAGAACTTCCTATCCCTAAGACCAAGCTAAATGAGTTTGCTCTCTAAGAGAAAAAATAGTAATTTCACTGTGAAGATCCATAATAAAATGTGAGTATGTGCACAATGAATCCCTGAGCTCTTTCAGCTTTTGGTATAATAAATAATTTAGGCTTAATATATCAACTGAATCAATTGACTAAATTGAAAGACTTAATTGCAAAAAAAAAAAAAAAAAACTAAAATATAAAACAAGTTAAGTTTGTTGTTATAGAGTATAAGGGTTAAGTCGGGTTGAGTGGGTTTAAAAAATCACAACCTGCCACCTGATCTGTGATATACATTTCTTAGAATTTTTGACCTATTATTATTTGTAATATCCACATTATCTGAGATAATAGAAATATTACAAATGGGCTATTTTTTTTAACGCTCCTAGTTGGCATGTTTTGGTAAAACCCAAAACCCTCTAAAACTATATTCGATGTTGGAAAGAAAAAAGTTTTTTTATTTCTTGTTGCTTATTTAGTGGGAAGGTGAAGATTTAATATTGGGCCCAAAGGACAATCAAGTTTTTAAAGGAGAGGATCTAAGAAAAATGAGCTTTGAGATTAAACTCACACACATAAGTAGCTTGTAGTTGTCTATGCTCAGGTGTCTAGTTGAGCCTAAGTTTATTATAAAATAATGTTTTGAGCTATAGAAGATTGTTTTTTCTCAAATAAAATTTGGGCTTGGGTTTGATCCATGAAGAATTATTTCTTCCAACCTATTGGTTTGTCCAGCCTATAAATGTTAGAATCTGATTAGTTTTTGCAAAACTCTTTAAACAATACCTTAATAGATTTTTCAACTCAAAAGTTACCTGACTTAAATAAAAAAAATATTAATTCAGGTTTAATTATATTTTTATGGTGGATAATCAAAGCTATTAGTGAGGGAGTTCCATTAACTTTTGATTCTTAAAATACTTTATAAACAGAGGTTGAAGAAGAGTTTTTAAAATTAGTTTTTCAGCACTATTTTAGACATAATTTTTGTAGAAATTTATCACTCTTCTTTACCTATTTTTCCAGCTTAACTCTTCTGGTGTTTTAAGCTTCATTTCATCTTTAAATTTCCTTCTTATATAGAGCTTAAGTTTAGTCCTTGTAGAGGGATAATTGAGTACTATTTTCTTGATTTGTTGGACCTTGTTTAAAAATACGCACATAAATAAAATAGTGTTATTAGAATCTTAAAAGACTTATTAAAATATTTTTGCACCAAACAAGTAGAAATGAAGTCTTAAGAATAAATAATTGATGATTGAGAATAGTAAAGCTCGGTCAATTTTAATTAATATAGGATTGTGAACAGGAGTAAATAATTAGTTGAAAAGTCTCTGGTTGTTTGTCAGGATGAAGGGAAGAGGATGTTTCCTTTGTTTGATAAGATGGAGGACAGGGAGCGGAGCCAAGGAAGCATTGTAAGGAAACATCGTATTTACTCCTCATTTGTCTCAATTTTGGATCGACTTTAACCCCTTATTAGCCAACCCAACAACTAGATTGATGGGTTTACATCCGTTGTCTCATTTATCCTATCCAACCTTTTTGACAAACAAACCCATTTTGATACTTGAAATTACAAGGAGTGAAAAAGAAGAAGAAGAAGCTATTAATTGCTTCATTTTCAATGCAGCAGACATCCAGAATGGAGCTCACATGAACCCATTACATCTCAAAATGGAAAGGAAATATAGAACTAGAATATTCAAACTATTATTTACAGGATATATACTAAGCTTTTCTAGGATTAGGTTCACAGGATATTGAAACAGGAAGCAGTGCAATAAAAATTCTAAGACACGAGAAAATTAGATGATAATAAATGGGTAAATGTAATATTGCTTTGGATAATTTAATTAATCACTTGTATCTTCTTCTTCTTCTTCTTCTTTAACATTTTTAATACATGCTGATTATCCATAATCAGAAATAATTATATTACCAAGCTAATAAATACCCAAAAACTTTAAACATATTAAATCAATTTGTTTTCAAGGCAACATATACCAGTATCAGCAATGATCGGTATGAGGGGAGCCACCGCAAACACCGTCTTAGCAGTGGTAGCCATTTTTGATGGCCTGCAAAACCAATTATCCGATAAATATATATAAAAAAATCCTAAACAATTGCAACTAATTAAAAGAGTAGGGAGAGTGGTAGCTCACGTATGTTTGGGAGGCGAAAGTCGGGTTTGCCGAGGAGATCAGCGGAGAGAGCATAACCCAAAATAAAACCAGCACTGAATATCAAGTTTTCTCGACAATAGCAACTGAGAGAGCATCATGGCATCTTGGCATTAACACTATCTCGTCATCTTCAATCAAACAGTGTATCCGCGTTGACGTCATCATCTTCGTCGGCATTCTCACCCTGAGTGCTTTACGTTTGCCTTTTGACCTGAGTTTGACCCTGGTGTCGAATGGTTCGGGTTCAGACAGTGTAACGAAGTAGCATTTATAGAATCCAATAGAGATATTCCGTAGAAAATAAATAAAAAAATTATCAAGTTTAATTTTTAATTAATTTAATGTTAAATAATAATATTATAAAAAATAATAAAAATAACAAAAAAAAACTCAAATAAACTATGAGTAATCTATTAAATAATATTCCTAAATCATAAGATGGAAATAATATAATAAAAAATAAATAAAACAAATTATAAAATATAATTCTAATTAACTGAATATTAAATAATAAAATAATAATTATAAAAAATAAAAAAGTTAATTAATATAGTTGTCATTTAATATTATAGCTATAAAATAGTTGGTGCAAATTAAAAATGAATTTTTTTTCAACAATATTAAAGATTGAGGAAGTGTGCATACACTGTGTTTGAAAATCCACTAATATATGCTGAGAAGCTGTTTAGCATTACGGTTAAAATACTGTTTGTTTAGAATTTATTTTAAAAATATTATTTTTTTAATGTATTTACTATTTAGATTGTTTTAATGTGCTAAAATTAAAAATAAATTTTAAAAAATAAAAAAAATATTATTTTAATTTATTTATAAATAAAAAACATTATAAAAAGCAATTACAAGGTTAAAAATATGTCTCAGCTTAATTCGTGTTGGCATCTACCTATAATTCAGAACACACGATGAAAAGGAAATTACCTTACAAACCTAGCAATGTCAATATCTTTGCTAGAATCCTCAAATTATGACCATCATGGGACATGGCATGCATGTCCTTGTTGAGGTTGACAAGAATCTAAAAAAGTGAAGTCATTGCAAGTCTTTAGTTGGATATCATCATCGATCTATCAGAATTCCTGTTATAACTTAGTTTATGTAAGAAATCACAAATATCATTGACGGATTTTTTCGTTAATCTTCGAAACATGGAATTAGTGATAAATTGCAGATCATTATGTCACAAGTTTGGAAACTTGATGCAAGATCTATTTTTCTATTCTATGGTGTCTCAACAGACCATGCAGTACTTTCGTCTAATATATTGGCACGA
>Ga0307511_10008292_pt1 | contig 10398 bp, 7 predicted proteins | sample 13_EM_MG_FD_200266 | JGI IMG/M metagenome (GOLD analysis project Ga0307511, IMG submission 200266) | Populus trichocarpa ectomycorrhiza microbial communities from riparian zone in the Pacific Northwest, United States - 13_EM | ecosystem: Host-associated > Plants > Roots > Unclassified | place... | reverse complement strand
GTCCATCGGCCAGGTGCCCAGGCCGATGGCGGGGAGCTTCGTTCCGTCGTTGAGCGTGTGCGTCGGGATGCTGATCACGGCCGACCTTCCCTTGACTGTGCGGTACAGCCAGTATGGGCGTCCGGGATCCCTGTCGCCCGGTGCGGTGATCGCTGTCACGATCTTCTTGAACCCGGTACGACCTGGGTACGACCCGGTGGGCACGACCGACCGAGCAGGTACGACGACGGAGCGCGCATGACGAGGGACAGCGGTACGACGGACGAGGCCGTGCGGGTGGACGGCATGGAGGTGAAGCCGGCCGCCGGGCACATCGGGGCCGAGATCACCGGTGTCGATCTGGCCGGTGAACTCGACGACGCCGTGGTGGCCGCGATCCGGGCGGCGGTGCTGCGCTGGAAGGTCGTGTTCTTCCGGGACCAACGGCTCGATCACGCCGGGCATGTGGCGTTCGCGCGACGGTTCGGCGAACCGGTCGTGCTCGGCCGTCGCGGCAGCGCCTCACCGGCCGGCTTCCCCGAGGTCGAAACGACCGCCGACCGGCTGGAGTTGGGCGGCCGGTTCGGCATGGAGCACGAGGAGTGGCTGGAGCGCCGCCGGCACACCCTGCTGCGCGGCTGGCACTGCGACCACGGCGCCCGCATCGACCCGCCGGCCGCGACGATCCTGCGCGCGGAGACCGTCCCGCCATACGGTGGCGACACCACCTGGTCGAATCTGGCCGCCGCCTACGCCGGACTGTCGCAGCCGGTACGGGAGTTCGTGGACGGACTGCGGGCCGAGCACCGGCTCGGCGTCGGCTATCAGCCGCGGCCCGGCGACGACGTGTACGTCCGCCACCTTCTGGACCACCAGGTCGCCTCGGTGCACCCGCTGGTCCGGGTGCATCCCGAGACGGGGGAGCGGGTGCTGTTCGTCAACGGCTACTACCTGGAGCAGATCACCGACATCTCCCGCGCGGAGAGCGCCGCGATCCTGGAGCTGCTGCTCGCGCAGGCGACCCGGCCCGAGTACACCGTCCGCTTCCGCTGGGAGCCGGGCAGCGTGGCCTTCTGGGACAACCGGGCCACCATCCACCTCGCCCCCAGCGACAACGCCCACCTCGGCTTCCCCCGGACCATGCACCGGGTGATGCTCACCGGCGACATACCGGTGGGCGTCGACGGCAAGCAGTCGGAGCCGATCGTCGGTACGGAGCCGGGCCGCTGGTGAGGTCAGGCGGCGGGCTGCCATCCGAGCGCCGGTCCCAGCCTGGTCGCCATGTCCGTGAGGATCTGCACGTAGTCCTCGTGCTCGAAGGTGAACGGCAGCGCGAACGCCACCTCGTCGATCTCCCTGAACGCGGCGTGCGCGCCCAGGAGTTCGGCGATCTCCTCCGAGGTGCCGACGATGTCCGGCGCGAACATCAACCGGGCCGGACCCTGCGGTGACGTCGTACGGGGAGTGCGCTTGCGGGCGAACTCCTCGTATTTGGCGCGCTGTTCGGGCGACGCGGAGTCGGTGGGGATCACGACCAGCCCCTGGGAGACGCGGGCGGACTCCCCGTCCGGGTGATGGGCGCGGAACGTGCGGATGTGGGAGAGCTGGATCTCGGCGAAGTCCCTTGACTCGTCCGGTCCTTCGGCCTTGACGACGCTGCTCGTCAGGAAGTTCATGCCGTGCTCGCCGGCCCACTTCGCCGAACTCGCGCTGCCGCCGCCGTACCAGAGGCGGCGGCCCAGGCCGGGGGAGTGCGGCTGGACCCGGTCCGAGAACACCTCGAAGCCCTCGACGCCGCTGAAGTCGGTGGCCGGCTTGCCGCGCACGAAGTCCACGAATCGGCGCACCCGCTCGTAGCTGAAGTCCTCGGCGTCGGCCGTGTCGGGGTACAGCGCTTCCCTGACCTGGTCGTAGTGCATCGGCGGGCCGACGCTGACGCCCGGGTTGATCCGGCCCCCGGAGAGGATGTCGACGGTCGCCAGGTCCTCCGCCAGCCGCAGCGGGTTCTCCCAGCCCAGCGGGATCACCGCGGTGCCGAGTTCGATACGGCTGGTGCGCTGCGAGGCCGCCGCCATGATCGCGACGGGGGAGGAGATGCCGTACTGGAGATGGCGGTGGCGCAGCCAGGCGCTGTCGAAGCCGAGCCGTTCGCCGAGCTCGATGATCTCCAGCGTCGACTCGTGGCCCCGGCGCGGATCTGCCTCGTCGAAGAGGCCGATCGTCAGGAAGCCCAGCTTCCGCAACGGGCGTGAGGTGGGCGGCACGGGCTCCTCCGGCGGTCGTACGTCAGTTCTGTTCTGTCCCGATTGTGGCAGGTGAACGTTGCGGGCGTGTGATCAGCGCAGCGGGATGGTGATCTCGTCCTCGACCGGCGGGTCGACCTCCTGGGCGCGGTTGCCGGTGGCCGCGAAGCAGCGCAGGCGGATCGCCTCCGGGGTGACGTCCAGCCGCAGGAAGCACTTGAAGAACGGCGGGCTGTACGTCACCGAGCTGGGCGAGAACAGTTGGGTGTAGATCTTGCGCACCGGGAGCCGGAAACGCGAGGCGCGGTCCGGACGGCCGCCCGCGCCCAGCAGGCTCGCGACCAGCCGGATCCGTCGGGTGACACGGACCGGCGGGCCCGGGGTGCGGGTCGGCGGGATACCGAGGCGCTCGCAGATCACGGCCGACGCCTCGGCCTCGGTGAGGGTGAAGAAGCGGCGCAGATGCAGCCGGCGCCCGTACAGCCTGCTGTAGAAGGCCAGGGAGTCGCCGCGCAGCGGATAGCAGCGGAAGTCCTGCTCGGTGACGCCCGCGATGTCGACGCGCGGGACGGTGTGGGTCGCGTGCATGAACGCACCGCCGCCGCCCGAGACCACGTACTGGAGCGTGCGCCCGTCCGCCAACCGGACTGGATATCGCTGGTAGTTGTGGATGTCGCCGCCGATCGCCGCCACGAAGTGGTGGTCCGGATCGCGGACGATGTCGTCGACCGTGCCGCCGCCCTCGATGGCGCAGGGGTGGTGCTCACCGTCCACATACAGCGGCGAGCCCGTGACGAGGATCTTCGGTGTCGGTCCTTTCGCCGTCTCCCGCAGCCAGGCGCCCTGTTCGGCGTCGATCGTGCCCAGCAGGCCCGTGTCGATACCGATGATCCGCACCGGTCCCGCGTCGATCGCCCAGTACGGGCCCGGCTGGACGGCCTGTTGGACCGGGGAGGAACGCAACTCCCGTTCCTTGTGCAGTTTTTCGCCGTCGGTCGGGCGGGGGTGGTGCCACAGGAGTGAGCGCCACCAGGCCCGCGTTGGCGGACGCGGCTTCGACTCCGGTGCGGGCAGCGCGGGCGCGTCGTCGCAGAAGACGCGCATGAAGCCGCCGAGGCCCTCGTACCAGTCGTGGTTGCCGGGTATCGCGTAGATGGGAGCCGAATAGTCCTGGTACGGGCGGAAGAACTTCGTGCCGTAGTCGTCCGCGGTGCCGACGGGATAGATGACGTCGCTGGCTATGACCGCGAAGTCCGTTTCCTGACTGACCTTCAGAAACCCTGGTACGACGGCGTATTGGGGATCGTCGCCCTCGCCCGTGTCACCGATCACCATGAACGAGAAGGTGTCCGCGTCGTGGCGCCGGATCACCTTGTCCGCGGGGGCGCCGGCGGCCGTGCGCTGCGCGACCCAGCGGCTGCGGGTGTCGCCGGTCGGATCCCCGAACCAGGACGCCAGCACGCCGTTGCGTGCGGCCCACAGGGTCTTCGGATTGAGCCACGAGACCTTCTCGACGTGGGACGGCATGAGCTGCTGGTACGCGCCGCGCTCCGCGGTGCCCCAACCGGCACCTTCGGCGGTATCGCGTGAAGATTCAGACACCGGCGAACCGTAACAACGAGCCATGGCGGGGCGAGAGGCGGGGGCCTGGCAACATCAACTCGACGACGCTCAACCGAAAGGCCCCCGCATGCCCGGCGAAGCCGACTTCATCGAACTGCTCCCCGACCCCGAACTCCGGTCGGACCGGCTGCTGTTGGGCATCCGCCACTTCGACGAACCCTTCCTCCTCACCGTCTCCCTCTCCCAGGGCCTCGGCTCCAGCGACCTGTGGCTGGACCGGGGCAGGGCGGGCAAGGCGCGGCTCGCCGAGTTCCGCCGGATCGGCGACCGGGTCCTGTTCGCCGTACGCAACAAGCACTTCCTCACCTCCGGCGACGAGGCCGCCGTACGGGCCGGGGACGAGTCGTTCGCGCTGTCCGTGGTGTGGAGCGGGCCCGTGCTGCGGGAGGAGAACGGGGTGGTGGTCGTCGACGCGACCGGCCTGGTCGTCGCCGACCACGACCGGGTCGCCGAGCATCTGCACGCGCACGAGCAGGGCGACTACACGATCGACGAGTCGGCGAGCCTCCCGCTCGTCGCCGACAGCCGCTCCGGGCCCCGCGCCGTCCGGCTGCCCGCACTCCTCACCTTCCGGGGCCCCGGCCGGGGCAGGGCGGTCCAGGCAGTGGCCGCCGACCCGCGCGCGGTCACCGTCGTCCAGCAGCTCAACCTGATGCGGCTGCCCGCGACCCCGCTGCCCGTCCGCCGCTACCATCCCGCCTCGGGCGGCTACGGCATCGGCTACGCCGACCACGGCCTCGTCGGCCGGGCGGGTACCCAGGTCAGGTTCCAGCCCCGCTTCCGCGCGGAGCCCGGCGGTGACCCGGTCGTCTTCCAGATCGACCCGGCCATCCCGGAACCCTTCCGCTCGGCGGTCGTCGAGGGCGGCAACTGGTGGCAGCGGGCCTTCGCCCGGATCGGCCTCCCGGACGCCTACCGGGTCGAGCCCGGTGGCGCCGGCTTCGACCCGTACGAGCCCGGCGTCAACGGCGTCGTCTGGGTACACCGGGCCGGCCGCGGCTGGTCCCTCGGGCAGGGGCTGACCGACCCGCGCACCGGCGAGATCCTGCACGCCCGGGTACGGCTCGGCTCCCAGCGCGTCGAGCAGGTCCGCGCGCTCGGCGAGGCCCTCCTCGCCCCCTACGGCCGCCCGGACGAGGCCGAACGGCTCGCCGCAGTCGAGGAGTTGGTGCTCGCCCGGCTGCGCCAGCTGGCCGCGCACGAGATCGGTCACGCGCTCGGCTTCATGCACAACTTCGCCGGTACGGGGCACCCCGAACCGTCCGTCATGGACTACCCGCACGCCCGCATCCGCGTCACTGAGGAGGGCGATCTCGACCTCTCCGCCGCGTACGGCACCGAACTCGGCCCGTGGGACCACTACTTGGTCGCGCACGCCTACGGACGGTTCGGCGAGGGCGAGGAGGACACCGCGCTCGCCGCACTGCGCCGTGAAGCCGCCGAGGCCGGTCTCACCTACGTCTCCGACGAGGACGCCCAGGGCCCGCACGCCGCGCACGCCGACGCCGTGCCCTGGGTCAGTGGAGCGGACGCCCTGCGGGCGCTGGAGACGATGCTGCGGGTCCGCCGTATCGCCCTGGACGGATTCTCCGCCGGGGTGCTGCCGCCCGACCGGCAGACCGGTGAGCTGGAGGAACGCACCGCGCTTTTGCACCTGCTGCACCGACACGAGGTGGCGGCCGTGGCCCGGCTGGTGGGCGGGGTGCGCTACGCGTACGGCCTCGCGGGCGAGGCCGGCCGGGGTACGGAAGCCGTCGAAGCGGCCACTCAGCACACGGCACTGACCCGACTCGCCGAACTGCTGCGCGCCGAACAACTCGCCCTGCCGCACGCGGTGTTGGACACCCTCACTCCGCCCGCGATCCGCTACGGCCGGACGGAGCAGTACCTCGACACGGGCGCCGGACGGATCTTCGACCCCTTCGAAGCCGTACGGGCCGCGACCGCCCTGGTGACGCAGCAGTTGCTGGACCCGGCCCGGCTCAACCGGGTCGCCTGGCAGCACGCGGCCGACCCCGCCGTGCCCGGTGTCGCCGACATCGTCGACACGCTCCTCGCCGCGACCTGGCGCCGTAACGACCCGGTACCCGGCGATCTGCCCGGCGGGGCCGCCGTGCAGCACGCGGCGGACTGGGCCCTCCTGGACCACCTGCTGGCCCTGCTCGACGACACCGCGCTGCACACGCCGGTGCGGATGTCGTTGCGCGGTGCCGTGCGGCGACTGGCGACGGAGCTGCGCTGCCAGGGCGACGAACAGGCCCGCGAGGCGGGGGAGTTGATCCGCGCCTTCCTCGCCGACCCCGGCTCGGTGCGGCTCGATCCGCTGCCTCGGGTGCCGCCGGGCGCGCCCAACTGAGGTCGCCGTACGTCCTTATCGGGGTCTACGGCGGCCGGTGGTCGGACTCGGGCCGCGGCGACCGCTGTTGGTCACCACCGGCCGGGGTGTTGCGGCGTCCCGCGCGGTGAAGGCCGAATCCGGTTGCCCGTCACCGGGCTTCGGGGCGATGGGGTGCCGGGCGAAGGAGCGGTCCCAGTTGCCCTCGCCCATCACCAGCAGCGGGTCGAACATCACTACGACCCCGGCCAGCAGCAGGAAGATCACCGGGCCCAGCAGCATGGGCAGCAGCAGCGAGGTGGCGGAGTCGCCCGTCCACGCTCCGCCGGTGCTGTGCAGATGAACGCTCACGGCGGCCATGGCCGTGTAGTGCATCCCGGACACGGCCACACCCATCACCAGGCTGGCGCCCAGACTCGCCAGGAAGCCGCGGATGGAGACGGCCGCCCACAGAGCCGCCGTCGCGGCGACGATCGCGATCGCGATGGAGAGCACGACCGTGCTGGTCCGGTACTCGATGCTGCCGTTCAACTGCAGGGCCGACATGCCCAGATAGTGCATCGCGGCGACCCCGAGGCCGGTGATGACGCCCGCCGCGGAGAGTGTGCCGGCAGTGGCGCCGCGATACCCCACGGCGAACACCCCGATGGCGACCATGACGATCGCCACGGCCAGACTCAGCACCGTGAGCCCGACGTCGTAGCCGATGCGGGTCTCCTCGACCTGGAAGCCGATCATCGCGATGAAGTGCATCGTCCAGATGCCGCTGCCGATGGATGTCGCGCCCAGCGCGAGCCAACCCGCCTTCCAGGAATATTCGTTGTGCAGGGACCGCACCACGCAGCGCAGTCCCAGAGCACCTCCCAGGCAGGCCATCAGATAGGCCGCCACCGGAGTCACCGCACCGTAGCGGAACCCGTCGATCGTGCCTTGCATGAGCCAACTCCCCCCAGAGTCCTGGCTTCTTGTGGGGGGAGTATGTACGAGTCGGGGCCGGGCCGCGCACCGCTTTCACATCTGTAGTTGACGAAGTCTCCACTTTCAGGGACCACTTGAGGCGCATCGAGGGCGATACGCGGACAGATGCGGTCAGGCGGTCAGGGCTGTTGCGGCTTCTCGCGGTCGATGAAGTCGTTGGCCTTGTCCTGCGCCATGTCGACCTGCTTGGCGTGCTTGCCGCCGGTGCGTTCGTCGATCATGTCTCCCGCCTTGTCCACGCCCTGCTTGGCCTTGTCGGGGTTCTGGCCGAGCATTCCCTTGACCTTTTCCATGAACGACATGGGTGTCCTCCTTCGGACGTGCGTTGGCCCTCCCAGCATCCCCCGCGTTCGCGCGAGCCGCATTTCGGTGCCGGGCCGGGTCGGCCGCCACCCGGCATCACGCGGGCACGAGCGGTTCGTGTTCGTCGGTGGCGCGGGCCTCGCGGGTGCGGGACACGGCGAGCGCGAGTGCCTGGAGGACCGCTCCGGTCAGCCCCACTGACAGGGCGAAGCGGTAGCCGACGTGGTCGGCGAGGAGCCCGCCCAGGGGCGCCCCGATCGCCACCATTCCCCAGTTGAACGAGCGGATCGTGGCGTTCATCCGGCCCCGCAGCCGGTCGGGCGTGACCGCCTGGCGGTAGCTCATCTCCACCGGGCTCTCGAGCGAGATCGCCGCCGACACCACGAAGAAGGCCGCGGACACGGAGACCAGGGCCCACGGTCCGCGGTGGGCGAGGACCAGCGGCAGCCAGCCGACGGCGGCGAGGAGACGGCCCGCGATCAGGGTGGCGCCGACGTCGAGCCTCTTCGCCACCCGTCCCGAGAAGGCGCCGCCGAGCACTCCGCCCAGTCCCGCGCAGGCGTAGGTCACGCCCAGGCCGAAGTCCCCGATCCTCAGGTCACGCAGCGCGAAGACGACGAAGACCGTACTGACCACGGTGTTGAAGAGCAGCATCAGATGCGAGGTCAGCGCGATGGATGCCAGGGTCCGGTGGCGGTAGACCCAGGCCACGCCCTCCCGCAGCTCGTTGACGAGACCGCGCCGCGCGTCCCGGTCGGGCACCGGATCGGGGGCCCGCACCGAGGTGAGCAGCAGACCGGAGGCCAGATAGCTGGCCGCGTCCACGAGTACGGCGACCGGTGCGCCCAGCAGCTTGATCAGTGCGCCGGCGATCAGCGGCCCGGTCGACCCGGCCACCGCGTCGGCCTGTCCCACCCGGGCGTACCCCGCGTTGAGGAGTTCTCGGGGGACCAGCTGTGGCACGTAGGAGTGGTTGGCCGCGTCGAAGAACAGACAGAGCACCCCGAAGGCGAAGACGCACGCGCAGAGGGTGGCGATGTCGAGCCGGTCCAGTGCGTACAGCAGCGGAATCGCGCCGAGCAGCGCGGCCCGGCCGAGATCCATGGCCACCAGCACCGGCTTGCGCCGACAACGGTCCACCAGGACTCCGGCCACCAGGCCGAAGAGCAGATAGGGCGCCCAGCGGGCCGCGTTGACCAGGCCCACCTCGGTGGCGGACGCGCTGAGCGTGACGGCGGTGAGGATCTGGAGGGCGAGCCCCGTGACCTGCGAACCGAACGCCGAGACCGCGGAGGCCGTCCAGAAGCGCGCGTACCCGGGGACATCCACCAGTCGGGGCATGATCGGACCGTACCCGGCGAGACCGTCGCGTCACCTTCGGGGATCACAAGTGGCCGGTCCGCGACGCCGGTTGGGCCCGGGGACAGAGGGAAAACCCTTGAGTGCCCCTGCCCTGCGTGACATGGACGGGTCAACGCTGTCATCCTCCACGCAGTTACCCCACGGATCCTCCATGGATCGGTCAAAGTTCGGTCGGCCCCGCACAGCTCAGCTCTCCCGGACAGCAGACCCGGCTGTCCGGTCTGTCACCGGCCGCGTCCGCGGCCGTCGCAGGAGGAGTACGAGTGAGACGCATCCCCCGCAAGCGGACCGCGGTTGGAGCCCTGATCTCCACCGCCGCGCTCCTCGCCGTCGGCATCCAGTCGGTTCCGGCGAGCGCGAAGCCCGCGTCCCCCCACCCCAGCCCGCTGCGCACCAGCAGCCTGGAGGCGAAGCTCACCCCGGCGCAGCGCACCGCCCTGGTGAGGAGCGCCACCGCGAACAGTACGAAGACCGCCCGCACCCTCGGCCTCGGCGCCAAGGAGAAGCTGGTCGTCAAGGACGTCGTCAAGGACAACGACGGCACCGTCCACACCCGCTACGAGCGCACCTACGCCGGTCTGCCCGTCCTCGGCGGCGACCTCGTCGTGCACACCCCGCCCGCCGCGCAGGCGACCGGTACGGTGAGCGCGACCTTCAACAACAAGCACACCCTCACCGTCCCCTCCACCACCGCGTCCTTCGCCAAGTCGGCCGCCGAGACCAAGGCCCTCACCACCGCGAAGGCCCTCGACGCCAAGGCGCCGAGCACCGACAGCGCCCGGAAGGTGATCTGGGCCGGCGACGGCACCCCGAAGCTCGCCTGGGAGACGGTGATCGGCGGGTTCCAGGACGACGGCACCCCGAGTCAGCTGCACGTCGTCACCGACGCCACCACCGGCAAGGAACTCTCCCGCTTCCAGGGCATCGAGACCGGCACCGGCAACACCCAGTACAGCGGCGCGGTCTCGCTGAGCACCACGCTGTCGGGTTCGACGTACCAGCTGTACGACACCACGCGCGGCGGCCACAAGACGTACAGCCTCAACAACGCCACGTCCGGCACCGGCACCCTGATGACGGACGCGGACGACGTGTGGGGCAACGGCGCGGGCTCCAACACCCAGACCGCGGGCGCCGACGCGGCCTACGGTGCCCAGACGACCTGGGACTTCTACAAGAACACCTTCGGCCGCAGCGGCATCAAGAACGACGGCGTCGCCGCCTACTCGCGCGTCCACTACAGCACGGCGTACGTCAACGCCTTCTGGGACGACAGCTGCTTCTGCATGACGTACGGCGACGGCTCGGGCTCCACGCACGCGCTGACCTCGCTGGACGTGGCCGGCCACGAGATGAGCCACGGTGTCACGTCGAACACGGCCGGGCTCAACTACACCGGTGAATCGGGCGGGTTGAACGAGGCGACCTCCGACATCTTCGGCACCGGCGTCGAGTTCTACGCCAACAACTCCACCGATGTGGGCGACTACCTCATCGGCGAGAAGATCGACATCAACGGCGACGGCACGCCGCTGCGTTACATGGACAAGCCGAGCAAGGACGGCGGCAGCGCGG
>Ga0307511_10008291_pt1 | contig 10399 bp, 4 predicted proteins | sample 13_EM_MG_FD_200266 | JGI IMG/M metagenome (GOLD analysis project Ga0307511, IMG submission 200266) | Populus trichocarpa ectomycorrhiza microbial communities from riparian zone in the Pacific Northwest, United States - 13_EM | ecosystem: Host-associated > Plants > Roots > Unclassified | place... | reverse complement strand
ACCGTCCAAGTCGATGCAAGATTTTCTTCGTCGCTGCGTAGTCCGGAATCGTTTTCCTGCCCTTGCGCTTGGCTGCCTCCAATGCATCGAGCCTGAACGCGTGAGGTCGTCCTTCAAGGGGCTGAGCACAAACGAAAAAGCAAAGAAACGCCAAGGTCTCCCGAAAACTATAAGAATCCCTACCTTCATAGCTGCATTTCTGTCCTACGACTTAAGTACGAGTTCAATCCTTGTGCAATTTGGAATGGTGAGCTTTTCTTCCTCAGACCTATCCCATTTCCCCTCAAATCAGAATAAACCCCAGCTTGCACCCCATAAAAGAATCTTCTATGCTGGTTTCCAGTACGACGCCAGATCAGCTTGCTAGGCAGTTTGCCAGCCAGAAGTCAGCAGCCTGCCTGATTTGGCGCGTACAAAACGAAAACAGCAACAATAACGGTAGTAAGGGGTGTCAGTGCAAGTGTCGGTCAACGAAGCGGCGCCGGGGGCGCGTGCCGGTGAATCACCTTCCACTACAGCAACGCCTGGCGAAGCCGGCTTGCCCCTCACCCATGTCGTCTGGCTGATCGGCAGCCTGTGTCAGCTGCACCGCCTGCCCTTCGACCCCAAGCTGCTCGCCCAGCAGTTCCCGCCTCCCTACACCCGCCTCTCCCTGCACCAGGCCCTGGTGGCTTACGGCTTCAAGGTCGGCGAAAGCCATTGGCCCGGCAACGCCAAGGATTTGCCTCTGCCCCTGATCGCCTTTCTGCAGCCCGAGGCCGTCCCTGCTCAGGCCGCACCTGCCGGAGCACCGGAAGAAACCACCCCGCCCGCCGCCAACGAGAGCGCTGTCGATAGCGACGAACCGGTTCAACAAGGAGCGCCACTAGCGCCTGCACCCGCGGTTGTCCCCGCCCTGATCCTCAAAGCCGACGCCGACCGCATTCTCTACTTCCGCGCCGGCAGCAACGAGGCGCAAATCCTCCCCGCTGGCGACTTCCCCGCCCGCTTTGAGCCGACCGTCCTGCTGGTCGCCCTCGACCCCGAATCCGAAGCCGCCAAAGCCGCCACCGGCAAAGCCCACCTGGACGACGAAGGAAATCCGCTCGAGCGCAAACCCTTCGGCTTCTCCTGGTTCGTTCCAGAGTTACTCAAGCACCGCAAGATCTGGCACGAAGTTCTGCTCGCCAGCCTCGCCATCCAACTGGTCGGCCTCACCACCCCCCTCATGACCCAGGTCGTCATCGACAAGATCGTCGTCCACCAGACCATGAGTACCCTCTGGGTGGTCGGCGCCGCCCTGGTCGTCTTCATGCTCTTCACCAGCGGCATGAGCTGGCTGCGCCAATACCTGGTCCTGCACACCGGCAACCGCATCGACGCCGTCCTCGGCAGCCAGGTATTCCGCCACCTGTTCCGGCTGCCCCTGCCGTACTTCGAACACCGCCCCACCGGCACCCTGGTCGCAAGACTGCAGGGCGTCGAGAACATCCGCAACTTCGTCTCCAGTGCCGCCGTCACCCTGGTGCTCGACTGCCCGTTTCTGCTGATCTTCCTGGCCGTGATGTTCTGGTACTCCTGGCAGCTGACGCTCATCGCCCTGTTCATGCTCGGCCTGATCTGCCTGCTCTCGGTCGCCGTCACCCCGATCTTCCGGGTCAAGCTGAACCACCAGTTCATGCTCGGGGCGAGAAACCAGGCCTTTGTGACCGAATACGTCTCCGGCATGGAAACGGTCAAGTCCCTGCAGATGGAACCGGTGCTGGAACAGAAATACGGCAATTTCCTGTCCCAGTACCTGGCCGCCACCTTCGCCACCAAGACCCTGTCCAACACCTACAACGTGATCGCCAACGGATTGGAGCAGACCATGACCCTGGCGATCCTGGTGGTCGGCGCCTTGCTGGTGATGGATGCGACCAACAGCGCCCAGGCCGGTGGGCCGGTATTCACCATCGGCATGCTGGTGGCGTTCCAGATGTTCGCCAGCCGCATGAGCCAGCCGATGCTGCGCCTGGTGGGGCTGTGGCAGGAGTTCCAGCAGGCCAATATCTCAGTGAAGAGACTCGGCGACCTGATGGACGCCCCGGCCGAGCCATACGCTCTGATCCCCCAGCGCGCCAACAACGACAAGCCGGGGAATATCCAGTTCGAGAATGTGTCGTTCCGGTACAGCGAGAAGCATCCGTATCTGTACAAGAACCTGAATCTGCAGTTCAAGCCGGGCAAGCTAACCGTACTCATGGGTCCCTCCGGATGCGGCAAAAGCACCTTGGCAAAGCTGCTGCAAGGCTTCTACCCGCCCAGCGACGGCAGTATCAAGATCGATGGCTACGACATCCGCTATATGTCGGCCAATGAGCTAAGAAGCACCTTCGGTGTGGTACCGCAGGAAACCACGCTGTTCTCGGGCACGGTGTACGACAACCTGCAGGCCGCCAATCCTCACGCCACGTTCGAGAATATCGTCGTCGCCTGCAAGCAGGCGGAGATACACCAGGTGATCGAGACGCTTCCGCAGGGATATCAGACGCCGCTGGGGGAGCATGGTGTTGGTTTATCCGGTGGGCAACGGCAGCGCATCGCAATTGCAAGGGCGTTGCTGAAGAGGCCGAAGGTCTTGATCTTCGACGAAGCGACTAGCAACTTAGATGTCAAAACCGCCGAGAATTTTGCCCATACGGTCAATCAATTGAAGACTAAAGTGACAATGGTCTTCATTGCGCATGCGATTCCAAGTGCGTTACGCGTAGATGAACTAATACGGTTTGGGGCCGGAGAAACAAATGTCGTAATTGATCCCGGCGCCAGGTGAATATTCTTTGGTGCTCACAGGCGCCTCATAGATATAGCTTAACGTCACCGCTGGCCAAATAGTGCTAGAGGAGATATTTGCAATGAATGCCATGCAATCGCATGAAAAGCCGCACAGATCGCGGTGGTTCTGGATAAAGCTACTTGTCGGCGTCGAATTTCTTGAACTGATTCTCGCAAATCTAGCGGAGCGGGGAAATTTGCCATTTTCCCAAATATTGGTCTCAATCGTAGAACCAATTTCTCAATTTGTAACTGTCTTACACAACTACGATCACGTTGCAACCTATCCTCATGCTCTTAGTGCTTTTTTCGCCTTATCGCTGCCATTGATACTTTTTAAATACCTATTTCATTGTTGGTGGCTCACCAAGGATGGCGGCGTAAATGCCAAATACTTGGTCGTAACACCTCTAACGAACAAGACGCCAAGAAGCTTTCAAGATTTTGCCGGAGCCCCCTTTATGGACGGTGAGAACGAGGGGCATCGCGCTCAAAAGCAAGCGCGATCTTCGTATCTGTCGCGATATTGATTTGGACATTGATTTCTGTTGCCATGGTCCTCAATACCGGCTATATCGAGAAAAATCTTGGTGGGAAGGACATAACGTTGTCGTTCCGGGGCTCGCAGCTTGCCGGCAACGGCTATATCTTGTGGATTGTCTGGTCGGTTTGCTTAACCAACTACATTGCGCTGCTACTGGCCATATCTTCATTGATCGTGCGCGACTATTTTCGCCTGTTCACGGGTGGATATCGCAAATAGCCATTAACTAGTCACTGAACAACAATCGAAGAAAGAAGACGACATGGGTAGCCAATCACTGACCGATCTCTATCAACAGTATCTTCCGTTGCCTCCCTCCTTGGCTCAGGTAGCAAGCGATATTTCAGTTAACTTAGGTGACGTTGCCGCGATCTTCAAGTTGAAGGCCGGAATGTCGAAGGTGACTGAACTTGTCTTTGAGGCTGCCATCGAAGCGCTGGGAAAATCTAGCTTAGAAGGATTTGAAGCCCTTCTAGCTCGCCCAAGCACTGCAGTTGCTCTAGATTTGATTGCCGTTCGATCGACGGTTCTCGGTGAGATCAGCGAGCTTCAGAGGTTCCTAGGAAAAATGAATGCGCTGACGGGCGGGGATGATTAAAGGGGCCAGGCTCAAATTATTTTTAGCTATGCCGGCTTCAGAAAAATATTCGAACCTGGCCCCTTTAACCATGCATCAACTAAGGAAGATATCACTCTAATGATACTGATGAAAATATTCCTACTGCTTGCTTTCCTGGCCCTTACGATATGGATTCTCATACGTCTCTGCTTACTAAAACGCCCGTCGAAGCTGATCCTTGTCGTCTATGGAGTGCTTCTTCTGGTTCAGGCGATTAATCAAACCGGATTCTGTTGGGCAAAAATGAAGTACTTCAGCGACGCGGAGATTATCTCTTTGTATGGCCACTTACTCTCCCCTGACGGTGCCGTGCTACGAAGCCAAAACACGAGTATGCCTCGCCCGCTCACCTCGAAATGCTGCGAACTGAACAGATTCCAAAGCGTTGGCGAAATCTGGCTTGCAAACAATCTACACCAAACCTTCGTAGGCTCCATTTTTGGTCGGGCGATTGGCACCTGCTTTGTTGAATTGGCGGCAATTGAAACCTATCCTGGTTTCTCGACACCTCGACCTGGAACTCGGCTCTATGTGGATCCATGCGAGGGAAGAACTGAGTGGCTAAGTGGCGGTTAATTGGAGCAGCAGGTCAACGTACAGCAAAACAAGAGAAACAATCGAGAAAATCATGAACCCCAAAATGAACCCTGATCCGAACGATGGTCGCTCGAATCAGTACATTGCCGATCCGACAATGGTCTGGAACTGGTCATCGCTCACGCCGGAACTGTTGACTAGCCTATATTTGTATGGCCGACAGGAGAACGTCCCTATAGATGAATGGGGAACGCCAATCAGTCTTGATGATCGGGTACAGCGGCCGGATCGGCCGATCGTGACGCTCAAAGTTGATGCCGTATCGTTTATGCAGGACGGGCCCGGTAAATATGCGTCGCCGTCCCAAATGCCGTTGGTTCGAGATTTTCTAATTGACTCGACAAAAAGAGCGGCAATGATGACGGCCTATGGAATTGCAGAAGGCGAATCTATCTCCGCGCTGGACCTTGCGAAGAAGATGTTGGTCGCCCAAGGCAAAGATCCCACGCCTGCAGAGTTACTGAAAAGTTGGTCCACACTGGGCTTTACACACTCTTTGGTTCAAGCTTCTCTTGATGCCTCAACCCCAGACTTTACTGACCGTTGGTACGTTTGGGGTTCCGAAGCTTTTCGTCTTTCGGATCAAACAACGTTTGTCTTTAGTTCAACCAATCCTCAAATCAAAGACATCACGATCATACCTTTTGACGACAAGTTTACATTTCAGTCTTCCAGTGCTACATCGGTCGGCAACGATGCGTATTTAAGGAACGCAGTTGACGCTCAAAGGATTGGGCAGAATGTAACCATTCAATTCAGTGAATCGAGCAAGGTTATTTTGCCTGTTCGATATGCAGCATATACGGCCGAGGACTATTGGACAGACAAAGAGAACTATGAGCGGATTGATGACCCGTTCTTTGTTTGGATTCCACGCGCCCTCGCAAACGCTGTTCAGGTCGTCAATGACTTGACTCAGAAGGGCATCATTCAGCAGGAGGTTGACGGTAAGCGTCTCGTATATGGAACTGACAAAAACGACACGCTGACCCCTGAGCCATACCTAAATCTTCTCCTTCCGACCTCAGCAGGCTATTACGCAAGTTACTACGTCGCTGGTAAGGGGAATGACGTCGTCGACACAACGACCAGTTCCCTAAACAATGTCTTGACTGGCGGTGATGATGCAGACTCGCTTTATGCTGGAGTTGGAAACGACAAAATATATGGGGATCGCACCCCTCCCACTGGTAATACCGATCCAAATTGGACTGGAAGTGCAGACGGCAACGACGTAATTCGCGCCGGCGGCGGAAAAGATACCGTCTATGGCGGCGGAGGCAACGACTACATATTTGGTGAGGACGGGGAGGACTCTCTGTTCGGCGGCACCGGAACCGACTATCTCTCAGGCGGTGCCGATAATGACACCCTAACGGGCGGCGGTGATGCTGACCGCTTAGAGGGCAATGACGGCGATGACAAAATCTTCGGAGATACGGATGATCCGCAAGACAAACAATACGCTGGCGATGACATTCTGATTGGTGGTTCTGGCAAGGATACCCTCTATGGGGGGGAGGGAAACGACATTCTCTACGGGGATGCTGAGTCAGTAAACGACAACGCTCCAGTGGCGGCTTACTACGGAAAATCGGACGACGAACTGCACGGTGGAGCCGGCGACGACAAGCTCTATGGAGGAGGGGGGGAGGACTATCTCTACGGCGATAGTGAGAATGACCTGCTCCGAGGGGGCAAGGGGAACGACGAACTCTTCGGCGGTCTAGGGCGCGATACCTACCAGTGGTTTTCCGGCGACGGCGTGGACACGATTCACGATGTGCACGAAGCGGACAGCAAGCCGCTTGATTCGGGCTTACAACGGGGCCACGTATTCATCGGCAATGATCAGATTACCGACGCCACTTACGACGGACTTCAGAAGATCCCAGTCCCACATGGAACAGCCCGGAGAGTCTTCTGGTACAAAGCCAGCAGCGCCTTCGTCGGTGTTGAAGGCAACGGTGACGGCACCTACACGCTCTATGTCAATCCAAAGGGCAAGGACGTAGATTCAGCCGCCTTCATCATCAAGGACTGGCATCAGAACAACGACCTCGAGATCGTTCTTCACAACCCGTCCCCCGGTCCTGGTATCCAAAATTCCCCAGATACACCGCCGCAGACTGCCACCTTCAAGCCCCGCCGCGACCCTCTATTGCTGGACCTGAGTGGTACCGCCTTTGGCTCCAATACAGGTGCGGCGGGCGCCAACGCGGCCGGCACTACCGGCTCCGGCGTACAAACCGTCGGCCTCGAGGCCCGCATCAATTTTGATCACGACGGCGATGGCTTCGCCGAGTTGACCGGCTGGGTAGCGGCAGGCACCGGTGCCCTGGTGCTGGACACCAACGGCAATAGCACGCTGGACACCGGCGCCGAACTGTTCGGCGACTTTACCCCCTTGGGTCCGGTAGACTCCAATGGCAAACCTCTGGGCGGCCAGTACGCAGCCAACGGCTTCCAGGCATTGAGCCAATACGATCGCAATGGCGACGGCAAAATAAACGCTAACGACCCAATTTGGAGCCAGCTAAAGGTTTGGATCTACGAACCCGATGCGTTGGGAAATCTCGTGATTGCCGACCCCGGCGCCTCCGGCCGCATGATCGCCTTGTCCGACCTCGGCATCACCGCGATCAATCTCGCCAGCACGGCCGCATCCGTCGACCAGTCCGGCAACACGGTCTCACGACTTGGCACTTTCGAAATCACTGACGCCAACGGCACGCGCACCCAAACCATCGCCGAAGTGCACTTGGTACGCGACACGACCGACGCATACGCGACCACCCCACTGGTTGTGCCCGACGAAGCCCTGTCGAACGAGCCCGATCTGCGCAGCGGCGCGCGCATGCTCTCCCTGGTGCAGACCATGCAGCACGAGCGCGACGCCGCCGCCGCGGCGACCGGCATCCGCTCCAGCGCTCTCCAGGATTTGGTTGACCGGTTCGCGCAGACCGCGGACGCAGCCACCCGCTATTCCCTCTTCGAGCAAGTCATCTTCAAATGGGCCGGCGTCGATCAGGTGGCGGCCAATTCCGCCGGTCCGGGCATCGATGGCCGGCATGCAGCCCTGCTGGAGAAGTACTATGGCGTCACCTGGCCGGGTGCCGACGCGTCCCTGGCTGTTGACTGGGAGCTGACTTATCGCCGCCTGACCGAAGGCTGGTACGGCAGTCTGTTGGAGCGCACCCGTTTTGCCGACGAGTTTGCCGCTTCGAGCTTTACCTATGATGCGCAGGACCCTGGCAAGGTGGTCGGCGGCAACCTGAACGGCGCCGTCTCCCTGCTGGAAGCGCGCTACGCCGCCGATCCCGTCCAGGGCCTGAGCGACATCCAGGAATTCATGCGCACCCTGCGCGGCCTGGGGCTTAACAAGTGGGACACGGGCACGAACTATCTGGCGATCCGCGAGACGTTCTTCAACGACCTCAAGGCGCAGGTGCCGGACATCGGGTGGATTCTCGATACCGGCGGCTATGCGCCGATGAGCGGCGGGATCGATTTCAATCAGACGCACCTGTACGGATCGTCGAATTCGGACGCGCTGCGCAAGAGCGCAAACCAGCCCCATACTTCGCTGGTCAATGGCGAAGACGGCGATGACGTCATCTATGCGACGCCAGGAAACCCGCAGGATGTGGTCAGCGAAGCCGGAAACTCGCTCATCGTTGGCAGCGGTGGCGCCATCTATGCGGGGGCGGGCGACGACACCCTCGACGGCGGAGCAGCCGATGATTATCTGCAAGGCGAAGAGGGCAATGACACCTATATCTTCCGCCGCGGCGGCGGGCACGATGTCATCGCGGAAACCAGCGCGGCTGGGGAAACCAATACGCTGTTCCTGGCGGGGCTGAACGTCGCCGATGTGACCTTCTCCCGGGCCGGCCGGGGCAACGGCATCGACCAGGCCACTTCAGGCTTCATGGTCACGGTCAAGGATACGGGCGAGACGATCACGGCGGCGCTGCCCGGCTGGTGGAGTCTGAATTCCAGCACCGCCACCGAAACCGGCGGTATCCAGCGCGTGGTATTCCAGGATGGCACGGTGTGGAGCGTCGTGGACCTGCGCCGCGTCCTCCTGGGTGAAGGCACGCCGGGTGATGACGGCATCACCGGCTTCAATGGCGCCGACCTGATCCGCGGTTATGCCGGCAATGACACCCTGGCAGGCAATGGCGGAAACGACACCCTGATCGGCGGTACGGGCGATGACTATCTCGTGGGGTCCTTGGGGGTGATCAATCAGAACGGCCAGGTGGTGCGATACGAGGGGTACGCTGACGACGGCGTCGTCACCTACGTGTTCAACCAGGGCGACGGCCACGATACCCTGTTTTCGCACAAGACCGGTCAGTCGCAGGACCGCATCGTGCTGGGCGAAGGCATCCGCCCGGAGGATGTGCAAATCTCCGGGCCGTTCGACATGGTGATCCGCTTCGCCGGCAGTGACGATACGATCACGGTGCAGCAGCAGTTCGGCGCAGGGTTCAGTACGACGACCTTCGATGCGTCGCATTATGGGATCGGCAGCATTGTGTTTGCCGACGGCACGGTATGGGACCGCAGCGAAATCAACCGCCGCGCTACGATCGGTGGCGACTCCGCGGACGAGATACGCGCCCCGGGCCTCAATATTCTCGACGGGCAGGCCAGGGCCTACATCGGCGGCGCGGGCAACGACACGCTCTATGGTTTGAATGCCGCTGATACCTTTGATGGCGGCACTGGGGATGACGTTATCCAGGCCAACAGCTGGCGGGTGGTTCCTGGCGCCGGCACCACCGTGCTGTTCGGCTTCGGGGATGGCCACGACAAGGTCGAGACCCTGGCGCAGGTGGACGGTAGCTCCTCGTTCAACGTCTTGCGCTTCAAGGCTGGCGTGAGCGCCGCGGACCTGGTACTCACGCGCAACGACAATGCCATGCTGATCAAGCTTGGCAACGGCAGCGACTCGATTGTTGTGCCAGACTGGTTTTACGGCGGATACGTGCCCTCACGTACCTTTCAGAAATTTGAATTCGCCAATGGCGAGGTCTGGAGCTATAGCGATATCCTGAGCCATCTTTCGCTGGTCGGCAGTGCCGGAAATGACCGGCTGTACGGCAGCGCAAGCGCCGAGACGATCAACGGCCTGGGCGGAGACGACTTCCTCCACGGCGGCGGCGGCAACGATACGCTGCTGGGCGGCGACGGCAACGACACGCTCTATGCGAGCGGCGCGATGGTGGTCAGTGACGGCGGCGCCGGCGATGACATGGTCCAGGGGACGTCCGGGAACGATATTCTGGCCGGTGGCGAGGGCAACGACACGCTGTTTGGTTCTTTCGGGGACGATACCTATACCGGCGGCGCGGGTGACGATCTGATCGTCACCACCGGGCTGGATCAGGCGCGGTTCATGACAAGTCCGGGCTCTTTCACCGCACCCTGGTTCGGCGGCAGCGACACCTATATCTTCGGGCATGGCGACGGGCATGATCGCATCGCCGACACCGGCCAGGCTGGCCAGGTCGATACGATCCAGCTCAAGGCGGACGTGTCGGCCGGCCAGATCGTCTTGCGGCGGGTCGGCAACGATCTGCTCCTGACCTTGGGCGACCCGGGTGACAGCATCCGGATCGATAATCAATTCACGGTTCTGTCCGACGGCAGCACGCCGTTTCAGATTGAACGGATTGCATTCGCCGATGGAACGACTTGGGACGTCAGCGAGATCCAGCGCCGCGTCCTGATTGGCGGTGCCGGGGATGACAGCCTGGCCGGGTCGGCAGCCGACGAAGTGATTGTCGGCAATGCCGGGAACGATATTCTGGTGGCAGGCGCGGGCGACGATA
>Ga0307511_10008290_pt1 | contig 10400 bp, 5 predicted proteins | sample 13_EM_MG_FD_200266 | JGI IMG/M metagenome (GOLD analysis project Ga0307511, IMG submission 200266) | Populus trichocarpa ectomycorrhiza microbial communities from riparian zone in the Pacific Northwest, United States - 13_EM | ecosystem: Host-associated > Plants > Roots > Unclassified | place... | reverse complement strand
TGTTGTGAATGGAAGGAATAAAGCGTGCTTGTGAGACGGTAAAACCCCGGTAAAGCCATGAATTGTGCGCCCTAGATCTTTCAAGAGATTATAATAGCTAACAAAAAAACGTGGGCTAGGTGTGGACACAGCTTTGGGAAGGCGCTACACGTTAGACTTTGTGGCATGTTGGGGGCGGGGGTGGTGCGCGCCTGTGACTTCAGGTTTCACACGGTTTCTTGTGGATTCCGGCTGCTTTACTGGAATGTTGCTGATGTGGCTGGTCCTTATCAATCTGCTTTTACAGAGAGCCATTCTTTAAAAATAAAAAAAATCAGTATCAGGTTTTATATTTACTTATCAAATATTATTAATTGAGTGTTACAAATCTCATCAGGATTATTATTGGTCATTAATTTCAAGATTTCAAGAGATTAATCGGGATATACGTATACTAATCCGAATATTTGAAATAAAATTGCATTTCAGACAGTCGTTGGTGGTGGACCAATTAAATTTGAATTTGTGTGCAAGCAGCAGCAACTCCAAATGGATGGGGGCTTTCTTTGAAGAGGGCCAGGGTAGATGAATGACAGGGACATAGGCGAATACAAATTTGTCTAAGTACTTTGGTGAATTCTTGACCACGATGTCTAGATGCCCTTAAAGCCAAGGTGCTTGTGTAGCCCTCGGAGGGATTTTCTTCTCTCCTTTGCCACGGTTAAAACACCTTATTTGTGGAAACAAAACCAGATATCAAAAGCAACGGCAGAAGAAAACATAAAAAGGAAAAGAACTTGGTAGAATCTTGAGTACTTCACCCGGAAGTAAGAAAACAGAGACCACTAGGTAGGTATATATCATACTCCAGAGGAGGAGAAAAAAAAAACCCGTAAAAAATCTATTGTTATTTTATATGAACACTGCTCAACTAATAGTAAAAGCTTATCAAGATAGTTCAAAAAACATTATAAAAGGCTCCATGACGACACCAAAAAAGACTATATGTAACGTTATATCAATGAACCAGAAAACAAACTATACAAAATATCATGAGATAAATATCTCTTACTTATATTTAATCACTTAACTTAATTTAATTGAAAAACTAAAATCCTATTGAAAAAGCTAAATTTAACCTAAAACGATAAATAAAAAGATCCGAGATAACTTGAATCATTACCAAGATTAATGAAAAATCATACAGAAAGCAAATAAAAAAAATAACAGAGTCAAATGTCCAATTAAATAAATGTGGAGAGATGAAACTAAAAAATATTAGCTTAAAAAGAAAAACAAACAAACAAACCCAAGTGAATTTTCTAAACCCTAGTTAATCTTCCAAACTCACAATCTGTGAAATACTAAACCCAGACTCAATCAAGATGCTCAATCTCCAACAAATTCAATGTTGAAACATGAAATAAAAAAAAATCAATTTAAACAAATTGCTAAGGCAAAAAATAGCAATTAAAATAATGAAGATTAAATTGGTAGGAAAAAAAAAGTTAAGGAGAATGAAATTGTAAAAATAACTTTTTAAAAGCATCTCGAATAAAACAAATAACATTTAAAAGAACTAGTACTAAATTTGAAAGATAAAAAAAATTAAAGAGAAATGAAAGTGAAAAAAAATTAATTTCTTAAATCATCTCAAATAAAACAAATAGTACTTAGGAACCAAATGTAAAGAAATAACAAATTGAAGGGCTTCTTTTACATAAGGTTAGTACAAAAATCAAGGAGAAGAGAAGGGAAAAAAAAAGATTGCACGTGCCAAATTAGAGATCCATTTGGAATACGCACTGCACCAAAACGGAGAGGAAACCGAGATGATTTGAACACCGTATTGAAAGCCACCTTTTAACAACCTCACGACGTCTCACACGACACCCAAAAAGTGTATAGACAACTCACACACCAACAAGTTTTTTTTTAATAATATTTATATTAAGTCAATTGCCAAAAATCCTCTCAACCAACTTGTTAATTATATATATAAAAAAAAAACAATACGAGAAGACACCAAGGCCCTTGGATATAAGTTATAATTTTTTTGTTTTTTAATATCAAATGAGTTATTTTAAAATGAAATAGATGATAAAGCCCGTAGCTCTGGATTTAGAATTTTCTGCTTATTAAATAATTTCACTGTATCAAAAATATATAAAAACCTCACCCCTTTCAATTCATAAATGACTTTTTGATGACTATTCTATCCAACGGAGGACTCTGTGATTTGTGAAAAAATGACAAAAACACTGAAACACGGATCCAATCTAGTGTTTTGTGTTTTGATCCACCGTGAAAACTTGATATCTTATAGTTTATTTTTAATTTAATAAAAGACAATAAAGAAATCCAAAAATCAAGCATCTGAAAATGGAATGGCTTTGGATCTCTCACCAAGAAGTCATTTCTAGTGAGCTGTAAGAATCATGCTTGGGATGGATGAGACGATGAAATAAAAACAAATAGAATGAGGCTTTGAACAGTCCTATAAGCTACGCGGATTTCATAAATTATTCCAGCCTGTCCATGTGAAGAACGGGAAATAAGTCATCACCCACAACATAATAATCAATTTAGTATTCAAGAGTCTCCTATGTGTTCGATGCTAATTGCTAATTCCTAACAAAATAAAAACGGTGGCAAAGGCGGAGACCAAGTCAGGATTCTTGAGATTTGAAAATGGATATAATATTTTCGTGACCATGGAAGCACTAGATAAAACATGCTTGGCCAATTCTACGTTACACGCTATTTTTGACCAGGCCACTAGCAATGTGCTGACAGTTGGGGGAGGAATACAGAGGACGGTGTCATTTTTTCTTGTAGTAAAGCTGCCATGTTCGAGACGAGAAAGTTAACACCAGCTGATCGCCTTTTGCTGTTTCACCAAAATTACACTAAGTTGAATGGCTATATGAAATTGATTTGAGAGACTTCCTAGAGAGTTACCAGGTCCAACTTCCAACGAGATTCCAGTACATGTTTACGTGGTGGTCGCCAGTTTGAATCTGATGGAATGAGCAATATCGATTTTGGCCGGTCCTCTACAGATGAAAATTTAAACTCGAGGTCAGGTCTAACAAAGTGATATGTTGAACAACAACATGATGTGCATTTCGCTATTCAACAAGTCTAAACTAGAAAGACTTTGCATTCCTGTTCCCAGAGGTAAAACAGATGATGCCTCGTCCACTATCATTCCAACGTCAAACATTTGAAAAGTTCATGGGTTTTATTAGTGGGGTTGGTTCGTATCAAAAAACATTGCATCAATTGACCAAATCACTGATTGTTCATACAAGTAATTGTTTTCAAATCCAATCTAATTATCACATATTTCACAGATGTACAGCAGTTAGTGCTGTTACCTCTAAGGTGTAAGTTAAAAAAAGAGAGGCGAGAAACAGCAATTAAGAAGACTAATTACCGAAGATTATAGCACGAGGTGGCTTCTTTGAAGCATTGTTTCCAGGTAAAGAAGTTGGCCCATCCAGTGAACCTAGACTTCTGAGAACAAATGTAGGTCAACAATGCACCTCCAGCAACCAGCTTCCATAATTTACTGCGACTCTGGTCAGCATCAGTGAATTATCTGTTGTCAACTATAAGCAAAGACGGGAGGCAAGTTAACCAACTCGTTAATCACATCATGCCTGAGAAAACGATAAGCTTGCATATTTCATAGATGAGTCTAAGCAAGGGGTTTGCCAGCCCATTCCCGTTCTCGTCTCTTTTGCTTGGCTCGCATCTGGTTAAATTTCTCTTTCCCCTTCTCCAGAAGAGGGTCATGCACAACAGTCATTTGATCCTCTTTGCGAGACATACCATCCTGTTACAATCATAATAAAGAACTTCCTTACGTGTTGTGAATAAATTGATAAGGTTTTTAAAAAGAAGAGCGGTTCTATTTCAATAATTACTAACATGATCATGGTTTTTGCCTTCGAATATAAACCTACATGTTGCATGTGCTGAGGACTTCAAGGTTCTTGTTTACAGAAGATACAAATATCAACTATTTAATGTTTTTAGGATGATTTCCACTGTTTTGTAACTCAACTAGTAGGTCTAAGAATACATTGACAGGAATTTTGTCATCTTTAATTTCACTCTGGGTATTTTTACCAATTTGAAAACATAAAATAATATCAGGTCATGTGGTTTCCATAACTGTTCAAAGAAATGAATAGAATTCACACTGAAGCTTACCTTGCCACGTTCAGGTGCAAATGTTAGCCGGATAGTGCCCCAGTCAGACAAATCCTCATTATCAGCAACTCCAGATTCGCTGTTTGAGGCATCTGCCTTCGTAGAGAGGGCCTTTCTAAGCTTTTCAAGTTTAGCTTAAACCAAATAAACCAGAAGAAAAGGATTAAAATAAGCAACTACACTGTACATCTAGAAGAAAAAACAGGTCAACTTGTACAAGTACACAAACAGAAGATAAAAGTGAAACAAATAATTGTAGAAAGTTTTTGCTTCATCCTTCAACGCATCCTTGTTTTGACTAATCGGTCATCATCGTTTATTTGATGGCTCCTTTCCCTTTTGAAATCTAGACAAAAGAAATATATTGTTTTGAAACAAAGAAAACAGACATGTTAATGTTGTGAAAATTCATCAAATGAAAATGTACTGTAAAGTGTCACGGTACCATTTTGCTTTAGCTTAGGTGGAAGATCACCAAGCTCCTTTCCCTTTTGAATTATTTGCTGGCGCATTCCTGAATAAAAAAGGGCATCATCTTCATCGTCATCATCACTGTTAGAAAAAACAGCTGCTGAATCTCTCCTTGGTGCTTCTTTCTTTGAGCCTGGAGCTTCTTTCACAGATAAAGTGCCTTTCTTTGAGCTTAGAGCTTCTTTCACAGATAATTGAACATCCCTCGTTGTTTCACCTTCAGAAGAGTTCTGCATTGATTCAAACACATCCCAAATGAAAAATAATAGACCACTCTCACATGTATAGTGCATAAATTTAACTGCTAACTTGTGAGGATATCATTCTAAAGTAGAACTATTAGAATCACAACAGTGTTATTACAAATCAATAAGGGTGAGATGAACTAATGAAAAAAACAGACCATCCTTACATGTATAGTGCATAAATTTAACTGCTAACTTGTGAGGATATCATTCTAAAGTAGAACTATTAGAATCACAACAGTGAACTCAGAACCTACAAATTTTAAAATGTCTGACTTGCAGGAGAGCTTTGCAACTGAAAACTTGGAAAATTTGACACTTGAGGACTAGACAGATCCACCTTAATCCAACAAAAACCAGAGCATAAATAATGGTTCAAAATCCAAATTATGCAGTATTGCCAACGCACCGCACATTTTTGTAATAAACTTAAACATAACTATAATTTTTGCAAAAAAATGCAGTATTTAAAGATATTTGAACACTAAATCACTGCTACAACACTAAATCACAGCTATATCTAAGTGTTCAATAGCTGAATGCCACTAGCATGTGCTTTTTCCCTATGCCCTTTTGTCTAGATTTTTAGTTGTTGTAGTATTTCTGATTTTCTTCCCTTTAATCAGACTGTAACTTTATTTGATCATAAACAGCATAACAGTAAGAATGACAAAATTACCAATTCTTTACTTGGATTTTCTTCTTTTAGGAGATGAGGATCATTTAGCACATCATGACTACTCTTGGTCTTTTGCTTAGTGGCTGCCAACTGCTTCTCCTCTTCTTCAGCTTCTCTCCAAAAGAAAGCAAGTTCAGCTTTCTGCATTAAGCAAAGCCTTAACATGGTAACAGGGACAACAATAAATGTCTTTGCATTCTCAAATTATGACATTCTGTCAGGTTTGGGGAACTTACTTCTCTGCCTTTTTCTTTGAATCTTTATTTTCAGTTTCAGGTTCGATTGAGGACTTGGAAGGTACCTTTGGAATGATATCTTCAAAAGGGTTCCACAGTACCTAAATAAGGATTTCAATATATATTGTGACCACGGATTATTGAGAGTATGAAGATTCAAAGTTGATACAAATGCAAAAGTATATTATATTGACATGTCATGTACCAGATGCAGTAAGAACAAGATGAATAGGCACAATATACCAGCAATATATCATACACCTAAAAGACCATACTACACACATGTTTTTACATAATCGTCTATCTCAATTGCCAAAACTATTGAACCTTTAACAGCTCCAGAAATTGCTATGCATTTATAATAAAAGATACCCATTTCACAGCACAAACAAGCCTACCTCAACTGATGTCATTCTTGGAGGTGGATCTAATGGCTGATCATCATCCTTACTAGTTTCAGCCTCGCCAAGTGACAGAAGATTAAATACTGAATCCCCAGTAATCTGAAAATGAAAAATATCAGTTCCAAACACTCAATATAGCCCAAAGAATTTCAAATCAAAAAAGCAAAACCTACATTACCTTTCCGGAAATAGTATTCTTCTTATCAAGCCAATCACACCTTTCCAACGTGATAAAAAATTGACTCCCGTTTGAATGTGGCCTACCCGCATTTGCACATGCAACTAAGAACTAACCCTCTATAGTTAAATCTCAGACGTGAAGTACTCATCCGCAAACACAGTTCGATATATACTTTCACCACCTACAAATATCAACAAGCATCAATATTCCAATTAACAATATCACAACAATAAAATCACTTAAAGACAATGATTCCTTCTAATATTACAAAAAAAAAAAAAAACAACATTTAACCAAGGGAAAAAAATCCACTTAAATTGTTAAATGAAGGGACAAACTTTAAACAAAATTTTAATTTCTTATCCAAAAATTAGCCAAAAAAAGTCACCAGCATGTAAATATATCCCAATTTAACCAAATAACTGATAATTACACTTTAGTCGCATTAACAAACACATAAAATCATCAATCTATACTAAACTACAAGAAACCCTGAAAACCCTTTGACAAGCCCTATATTAATAAAAAAATTGCAGCTATCAAATTAAACAGAAGAGAAATTACAGAATCACCTACCTGTGCCAGCGCCAGTAGGGTCACCGCCTTGAACAAGAAAGATTTTAATAATACGATGAAAGATGTTATTATCATAGTAACCTTCGAGGCAGAGCCGAACGAAGTTTCTAACAGCTTTTGGTGCTTCTTTAGGCCAGAGCTTGATGTCTAAAGGACCGTAGGTTGTGTTTAGTATTACTTTGCCTTTTGTTGGTGGCTCCGACACGTAAATTGATGGCATTATTCTGTGCTAACCAGGATCAGGGGCAGTGAGTGTGGGTGAGGTTTAGGAGTTTTTAATGAGCGATAGGTGTTTGTGTTTTTGCCTCCGTGAATTGGTTCCCTTCGAGTGTGTATTAATTTTGAGCTGGCATCAAAGACGTGTTAGTGAAAAACGTTTTCGGAGAAATTTGTCGGCTTAACTATGCTCTTTTGATTAATTTAGTATCCCTACTGTTAAATTTGATGAATTAAGTCCCTTTACAGTTATTCTTATTTACAATCAGACCTGCAATTGAGTTTGATGTGGGGAGGATGATATTAGTTATTTTTTAAAATAGTTTTTTTAAAATATATTAAAATAATATATTTTTTAAAATAATTATTTTAATATTAATATGATCTAAAAATATAAAAAATTAATTTAAAAAAAAAATCAATTTGTTTTTGTTATATTTGGTAAATTAGACAATGAATATCCCTGTCCACTGTCAAGTCAATTTTTCGTGAATTTTGACTTTTACAAACAAAGAATAATAAATGTCCAATATCTATTACTTCTAATTTCAGAAAAAAGAAAAATTGATTATAAAACAATATTTTAAAATAAATTCTGCTAATATTTAATTTATTTACAGTTAGAAATTTTCTTTCCATTTTTTTTATTACACGGAATTTCTTTTAATTTATTTTAAAATGTCAAAAAAAATGATTAAAAAATTAACAAAAAATTGTATAATCATGAGATTTTGTGTTTTATGAATATATTATGGATGGATATTCATTTATTTTTTTTAAATGTGATTTTAAGTGAGTCTAGAGAGAGAGAAAAAAATCAATATCGGGTTGGGGTAACCAGCCTTGACCTGTCCGGGTTGGGAGATAGGGCCGGATGGTGTATATGGATATTCCGGGTCGAGGACAGGTGGAGCAAACTCCGCTCCGACCCGAGCCATTGCTATCATCCCTAGTACTCAGCAATTTGGTGGCTTTTTGCAGCTAAGGATGGGAGGCCGAGGAGTTATTGGTGATAAATGGTCCTCAAGGATTCTTTGGGCTTATGCTAGCTATAGGAAGAGCAATCAGTGTATTTTCTTGATCCAACTCCTGATTTATTGCTAAGTTTTTTCTTTACTGGCTCGAATGGTTGCATCGCAAGCTTTGTTTTTCCTCAAGGTTATCTTCTTTCTGATAGCCTCTGGTTATTTCTTTTCTAGGCCTGTATATGGTTGTTGTTGAAAGACAATTACAAAACAGGGAACGAATGATGGCTGAAGGTTTGAAGAATACTGTTGCAGAAGTAGGCACCGGTACTGACAATGTTTAAATGCGTGACAATAATTAAATGCCGATAAAAGCAGTATTTTCTTTTGAAGAGCTCTCTCGATATGCTAACTTGAGTCAACTGTTCATGTAAGAGATTAGAGATCTCCTCTTGTTTTGTTTTGGCATTTGGAGCTTGAGGGTTTTTCTCTCATGACAATTCATCTACTTCTGATAGATGTTAGTGTTTCATCTATCGGAGTGAACAGTTCATACTGAGGAATATAAAAGAATAGCCTTCAAATTTTGCTGTAATCTAAAATCTTTTGATTTGCCTCGTCAATTTGGAAATGCTACGCTGTTGATGTATAACCATTCAGGTGATATGTCTTCTGTTTTGCTTACACAGCCGAAGTAAAGAGTCAAATATTGTCCTGGCAATCTTGCTCGAGGCATCTCGCTAGATCTTCTGGCAAACGGTATCCATCTTAAGAAAAGGATTGCCAGCATCCTTTCCTTTCTGCCCTTTTGCTTCGGAAATGGTTCTTTTCTGAAGGACAGAAGACTTCGATGTCTAATCAAAATGCTGACCAGGGATTTATACGAGTCGAACTCCCAGTTTCTGAATATGATCAGTGTTTTACTATAACTGTATGCCTTGTTAGGCATGTCTCATCTGAATCTGCCCCCGTCGTTCTAAACCGAAGCCTGCCATTTACGTCCCTGTATGTTTCATCTCGTAATAACACCACTATAAATGCTTAGCTTTGAAACTCTTTGTCAAAGGCACAAGTTTTTCCAACTTTATTAAGATCCAGGAGATAAAGTCGAAATCAGTTAAGACTAGAGAAGAAGATTTGGAAAAACAAGATCAAACATCTTATATGAACCACTACAGTACTGTTACTATATGGAACCCTAGGTTTCAATGCTATTGCAGCCGTAATGACCTATCATGTCTGTTGGGTTATATAGGTTTGGTGTTGCTGCTACAATAAGTAAATTATCGCACAGGCATCATCCGGATAGCAAGAACAAACCAATGCAGACATTTTCTTCATTTATCACACCACCAATGCCAATTTAATTTCTCTCTTAAGCTTTCAGTGTATAAAGCCATGCCTTGATTTGCTGCTAATGCATAACGAGATAAAACAAAACAAATGGTGGCTATGCTTGAGCTTCAGTTTTGCTTAGTACTCACAGGTTCCTTTTGCCCACTGATCATGACCACAAACATGAAGGCCAACGCCAATAAAGTGCTGGTGTTACTGGGACTGGAATCGGAAAAGGTTTGAGTTTGGCAGTGGTTTGCGGATCAAGTAGGTGTCGTCGGTATTGGATTTGGGTAAAGTTCTAGTGGACATGCATGGCAATGGACTCGGGTCAGAATCTGGTGGGTATGGAGTCAGGCGAGACTTGAGTCATCTTTGTGGTTTATGATCTACTTTTAACCCTATAAACTTTTTGATGTTCAATTTTTTGATTTTTTTTTAACTATTATATTCTATTATTTTCCTTCGTCATACTATTTTTTATATTAATTTAATATGAGAATATCAAAAATAAATTTTAAAAAATATAAAAAATATTATTTTAATATATTTTTAAATGAAAAATACTTTAAAACATAATCGTTATCTTAATATCGATATCTATATATATTTTGATCTTTTTAAAATAAAAAATATATTATTTTGATATATTTCTAAGTGAAAAATATTTTAAAAAATAATTATTACCACACTCTCAAATACTTTCAGAGTAAAGCGAGACTCACGAGTCTTTCTTTGTGATTTGTTCTACTTTTAACCATGTAAAATTTTGTAAGTTAAATTTTTTGAAATTATCTTTTCTTTTTTGCTATTATATTCTATTATTTTTCTTTATTATATTATTTTTTATTTAAAAAATATTTTAAAAAGCAACCATTATCTTTAAAATTAT
>Ga0307511_10008289_pt1 | contig 10401 bp, 9 predicted proteins | sample 13_EM_MG_FD_200266 | JGI IMG/M metagenome (GOLD analysis project Ga0307511, IMG submission 200266) | Populus trichocarpa ectomycorrhiza microbial communities from riparian zone in the Pacific Northwest, United States - 13_EM | ecosystem: Host-associated > Plants > Roots > Unclassified | place... | reverse complement strand
TCGGATGGTCTGCTTACCGGTCGACGCGCCAACGTCTCGTTTCGGATCCGATGCCAACTTCAGCTTCCGACCCTTAGGGGACCCCTCTAGCAGGCCGTGGTCTTGTTAGCGGCGAGCCTTGCCACCCTATCGCGCAATAGCTCGAAGACCAGACGTCCTACGACGGAGCAAGCGCCGGCCTTACTATCGCGGAGAGCTACTTCGTAGTCGTAGATCATCACGCCATCAGCGATTGCTGTGGGTGGTCCGAGCCGCTTCAGCAGGTCCGCCTTCGCGGTCCCGATCCAGACTCGACTGTCGAGTTCCATCGGCCCGGGGCCAACCTCGATCCGCGGACAGTCTCGAAGCGGCCATTGCTGACCGACTTGCGCCATGACGCCATCGATGAACTCGCCGCCCATCAGCTCGCCCGAACTGGGCCACACCTGGAACTGAGCTGCGCCGTTACCAACCGTGAAGCAGACCCAGGTCTCGGCCTCCGAGGCGTCGCCTTGAGTTCGGATTCTCAGCGCAGGGTATCGCCGGCGCAATTCGGCGAGGCGTGTCTCCTCCAGCCTGATCGCCAGCCCGCCCAGGCGAACTTTGTTGGCGAGAACACGGTGACGGGACTTGGCGCTCAGGTCCTCGCCCAGGTGCGGGAACGCAGGAAGCCGTTCGGCCGCCGTCACAGTCGAGGGCGAGAGAGCCGCGCAGGCCGCCGCGAGCGCCGCAAGACAATGGGACTTGGACATCGGAAATCCAAACTAAGGGCCTGCGGAACGTGGGCGCCGACAAACTCTGTGCGCCCAGTCCTCAACGTCCGGTTTCCACCCCTCGCCGACCTTCGGCAGGTCCGCTCGCCGCGATTTTCCGAAGCGCGCCAAACTCACTGTCCAACCGACGCTGGATTACGGTGACACTGTACGAAATGCTTGGCGGTCAAAGCCGAAGGCGCATTCGGTTCGAGCATTTCGTGCTGTGTCACCGCAACGAACGTCCGGTGCGTGGCCGTCACCCCATGGCCGCGTTCGACCCTTAGCGGACCATTAGCCGGGGCGGCCTTAGGCTGCGGAGATGCGAGCAATTCGACTTGGGCTACTGGTGTCGCTTGCTGGCGTTCTGGCCGGTTGCAACGTGGACTTGGGCTTCGGGTGCCGCCGCGTTGCTGGCACGTATTGCCTTGAGCAATGGGAAGACAACTCAACGTACTACCTCAACGACCGCGCCGCCGAGACGAACGACGGCGGCGGTGCGATTGACGGCACCGTCCAGCGCATCGCTTGGACACGCGATCTGATCCTCGTCGAACGCAGAGCAAACTCTCGCGGAGACCCGGACGGATGGATGCTAATCGACGTCGTGCGACGGAAGATGCGCGGGCCGGTAGTCGAGGCCGAGGCGCAGGCCACACTCACTCGCGAAGGGATGCGACCCGTCTCGGCCGCTGATGCTTGGCGGCGTCTCGGTCGGTAGGGCGCGAAGGCAACGTCCGCAATCCACCCATCGCAGACATTCGGACAGTCCGCCCTTTGGTCGGTCACCGGCCACCGCAGGGGTTCCGGCCCCGTGGAATGAGTACACGCCCTAGCTCTGCCAGCTCCGCACGCCGGCCGCGGTTTCGGCGCGGCGCTTGAAGTATTTCATCGGCCCTTCGTCCTTCCAGCCGTAGGCCAGGTCGGCGCCCAGGAGGCGGGCGAGGCGGTCGTCCTGGCCGGGCTCCAGGAAGCCCTCGGGGACGGTGTTCCGGTAGTCCTCCTGCGGGGCCATGTACTCGCGGCAGAAGTAGTTGGAGAGGTTGACCCGCAGGCCGGGCCGCTTGCGCGGGAACGAGCCGTGCCAGGTGGCGCCGTGCCAGACCACCGCTGAGCCGGCGGGCACCTCGACCGGGATCACGTGCTCATAGCGGCGGTTGCCGTCGAGGCCGCTCTCCCATTTGGTCGGCTGGCGGAAATTGCGGTGGCTGCCGGGGACCATCGCCAGGGCGCCGTTCTCCTCGGTGTAGTCGGTGAGCGCGTAGTTGCAGTTGGCCACGTGGCTGTAGGGCGAGAACGGGTCGGGCATGCCGTTGCCGGTGTCCGAGTGCAGCAGCAGGCCCTTGCCGCCCGGCCCCTTCAGGTGGCTGCCCAGACTGGAGAGGATGCAGTGCTTGCCCAGGAGGTAGGTGATCAGCGCCAGCGGCTTGGGATTGACCACCGTCTCCTTGAACCGCGGGTCCTTGTAGAGGAGGTAGGGGATGAACTCGGTGTCGGTGTGCTCGGTCTCGTTTTCGAGGTCGAGCTTGCGGCCGATGCGGGCTTCGGAGATCTCGATGATCCGGCCGCGGAAGTGTACGACCTGATCGGGCGACAGGGCGTCGGGCACGACGGTGAAGCCGAAGGCCTCCAGCTCCGCCAGGTTGGTCTCCAGGCCGAGCTCGCGGATGTCGCGGTAGATGTCGTTGAGGTCCGGTGTCGCCGACCAGTTGCCGATGTCCATGCGATATCCTCCGGACCCGTACTCTGTCTTCGATCCCGACTGGCGACAACCTGCCAGTCAGAGCGCGCCGCAGGCGCTGTGATGTTGAACCGCGAACCCACGCGAAAGGACGCGAACGATCAGCAGACGTGGCGCCGGCATTGGGGCTTCTCCGGCGCGTTCGCGTCTTTTCGCGTGGGTTCGCGGTTGAATCATTCTGGCGCTGACGCGCCCGCGACCGCGCCTTGACGTGGCGTCCCGGTTGCAGGGCCGCGCGGTTGGCATAAGGCTCTCGGCAACGAACATATCCGCCCTGGGAGGACGGACCCTATGAGCCCTGCCGATGATCTGGCCGCCCTCGTGAACGAGAAGGCGGCGAAGGCGCTGCCGCCGTTCAAGCCGTTGCCGCAGAAGGCGCCGGACGTCTCGGTGGAGCAGACCGCGGACGGGACCTGGTACATCCGCTCCAACCACGCGCCGGGCCAGGGGCCGCGGTCGATCGCGCACCTGCTGGCCGACCGGGCGGCGGCGCATCCGGGACGGCCCTACATCCTGCAGCGCGAGCCGGGGCACGGGCCGTGGAAGGGCGTCACCTACGGCGAGGCCAAGCGGGCGGCGGACGGGATCGCCCAGTGGCTGTTGGACCGCGGGCTGACGGCGGCGGACAGCGTGATGGTGCTGTCGGCCAATTCGGTGAACCACGGGCTGGTCATGCTGGGCTGCTACACGGTGGGCGTGCCGATCGCGCCGATCAGCCCGGCCTACAGCCTGATCTCCACCGACCACGCGAAGCTGAAGCACTGTTTCAGCGTGGTGCGGCCGAAGGTGGTGTTCGCCGAGAAGGCGGAGATGTTCGAGCGGGCGTTCGCGACCCTGCGGGCGCTGGACCCGTCGCTGACGTTCGTGAGCGGCGACGGGGCGGCGGGGACCACGCCGCTCTCCGAGCTGACCGCGACAGAGCCGACGGCGGCGGTCGAGGCGGCGCGGGAAGGGATCAACCACGCGACGGTGGCCAAGTACCTGTTCACCTCGGGCTCGACCGGCATGCCCAAGGGCGTGCCGCAGACGCACGGCATGTTCGCGGGCGTGATCGCCGGCGGCGAGGGCTTGCGCACCGAACCGGCGGACCCGAGCGTGATCCCGCAGAGCCTGGAGTGGATGCCCTGGAGCCACATCTCGGCGGGCACCATCGGGTTCAACGGCGTGCTCTGGGGCGGCGGCACGCTGCACCTCGACGAGGGCAAGCCGATCCCCGGGCAGTTCGAGACCACGATCAAGAACCTCTACGAGATCAGCCCGATGGGTTTCGGCTCGGCGCCGGTGGCGTTCGGCATGCTGGTGGAGGCGATGGAGCGCGACCCGGCGCTGCGGAAGAGCTTCTTCGCGAACATGCGCAGCTGCGGCTATGGCGGCGCGACGCTGTCGAGCGACGTGTCCGAGCGGCTGCAGGCGCAGGCGATCGCCGAGACCGGCTACCGGATTCCGCTGACGACGATGTACGGGGCGACCGAGACGCTGGGGATCACGGTGGTGCATTGGATCACCGAGCTGGTGGGGCTGATCGGTCTGCCGCTGCCGGGGATCACCCTGAAGCTCGTGCCCAACGGGACCAAGCTGGAGGTCCGCGTGAAGGGCCCGACGGTGACGACGGGCTATCACAACGATCCGGAGAAGACGGCCGCGGCGTTCGACGAGGAGGGCTACTACAAGCTGGGCGACGCCTGCCGGTTCCTCGATCCCGCCGATCCGACCAAGGGGCTGGTGTTCGACGGCCGGGTGACCGAGGACTTCAAACTGGATAGCGGCACCTGGGTGTCGGTTGGCACCTTGCGGCCCGACCTGGTGGCGGCGTGCACGCCCTACGCCTTCGACATGGTGATCGCCGGGCAGGACAAGCCGTTCGCCGGCGCCCTGATCTGGCCGTCGCCGGCCACCCTGGCGACCCTGGGCGACAACCCGCTGGCCACGCTGACCGGGGTGCTGAAGGACAAGATCGGCGAGTTCAACCGCACGGCCGGCGGCTCCTCGCGGCGGATCGCGCGGTTCATCGTGATGACCGAGCCGCCGTCCATCGACGGCGGTGAGATCACCGACAAGGGCTACGTCAATCAGCGGGCGACGCTGGAGCGCCGCGCCGAGCTGGTGAAGGCCCTCTACGCCAACCCACCCGGCGCCGGCGTGGAGGTGGTCCAATGACCGATATCATCCTGCACCACTACGACACCTCGCCCTTCTCCGAGAAGGTTCGGTTGATGTTCGGGATCAAGGGCCTGGCGTGGAAGTCGGTGATCCAGCCGGTGATCATGCCGAAGCCGGACCTGATCCCGCTGACCGGCGGCTATCGGCGCATCCCGGTGATGCAGATCGGCGCGGACGTGTACTGCGACACCCAGGTGATCCTGGCCGAGCTGGAGCGGCGCTATCCGGACCCGCCGGTGGTGAAGGGCGCCGACTGGGCGGTGAACCTGTGGGCCGACCGGATGTGGTTCCAGGCCAGCGTGGCGGTGATCTTCGCCGAGATCGGCGACCAGATCCCGAAGGAGTTTGCCGACGACCGCGAGAAGATGTCGGGCCGGCCGTTCGACGTGAAGGCCATGAAGGCCGCGGCGCCGATCATGCGCAACCAGTGGCGGGCCTACGCGGGCTGGCTGGAGGAAGGCCTGGCCAACGGGGACTTCCTGGGCGGCGCGACGCCGTCGCTGTCTGATGTGGCCGCCTGGATGAACGTCTGGTGGACCGGCGGCGCGGCGCGGTCGGTCGCCGAGGGCCTGATCGCGGACCTGCCGCGGCTCAAGGCCTGGCGCGAGCGCATACGGGCCATCGGCCACGGCCGGCGCAGCGAGATGATGCCGAGCGAGGCCTTGCAGGCCGCCATGGCCGCGACCCCGTCCGATCCGCCGGACAGCGTGCCGGCCGACCCTTCGGGCCTGAAGCCCGGCGATCCGGTGTCGGTTCAGGCGGACGACTACGGTCGCGATGCCGTCGAGGGCGTACTGAGCGCGCTGACCCTGGACCGGGTGAGCCTGGTCCGCGAATGCGGCGAGCTCGATGTTGTGCAGGTGCATTTCCCGCGCGCCGGGTACGTCCTGGCGAAACGGTAGAAGGAGACCGACCATGAACGACCGCATTTCCGTCGACATCCAGGGCGGCGTCGCCGACGTCCGGCTGATCCGCGTCGACAAGATGAACGCCCTCGACAACGCCATGTTCGAGGCCCTGATCCAGGTGGGCGAGCGGCTGAAGGGCGAGAAGGGCCTGCGCGCGGTGGTGCTGTCGGGCGAGGGCCGGGCGTTCTGCGCCGGGTTGGACACCTCGAACTTCGCCGCCATGGCGTCCGGTGAACGCTCGGGCGGGGCTGGATCGGCGGGGGCGCTGGTCACCGCCAACCGCACGGCCGGCGGCTCGAACCGGGCCCAGCACGCGGTGATGGTGTGGCGCGAGATCCCCGTGCCGGTGATCGCCGCGGTGCACGGCGTGGCGTTCGGCGGCGGCTATCAGCTGCAGCTCAGCGCGGACCTGCGGTTCGTGCGGCCGGATGCGAAGCTTTCGGTGCTGGAGATCAAGTGGGGCCTGATCCCCGACATGGCCGGCATGGCGCTGCTGCGCGGCCTGGTGCGCGACGACGTGGCCCGCGAGCTCACCTATTCGGGCCGCATCTTCTCCGGCGAAGAGGCGCTGGCGATGGGGCTGGCGACGCGGGTCTGCGAGGACCCCCGCGAGGAGGCCCTGGCCTTCGCCCGCGAGGTGGCCGGCAAGAACCCCGACGCCGTGCGCGCCGGAAAGCGGCTGTTGAACCTGATGGCCGACGGCGACCAGCACGCCATCCTGGTCGAGGAGAGCGTCGAGCAGACCGCCCTGATCGGCTCGCCGAACCAGGTGGAGGCCGTGCGCGCCAGCCTGGAGAAGCGGGCGCCCAGCTTCACCGACGCCGACGTCGAGGCGCCGGCGCCGGTCCCGTTCAAGGTCGGCTGAGCTACCGCCGCGTCGGCGGGCTCAGCATGGCGTAGGACTGGTCGCGCAGCTGGGCGCGGGCGTTGCGCTCGACGTCCTGCGTGCAGGCGCTCTGGATGCCCAGCGGGGTCGGGATGTTGGCGTAGGCCTGGGCGCAGACCGAGCGGGCGGCGGCGCGGATCTCGGTCTGCACCTGCTCGGTGGACTTTCCCGCGGTCGAGATGCGGATCGTCTGGGCCCCGGCGGGCATGGCCATGCCGGCGGCGAACAGGGCCGCCAGCGGCGCGGCGGCGATCAGGATGCGGTTCATGACGGGTTCCGGGATGGGGTTGCGGCGAGCCCCCTTCCAGCGTTCCTCGTCAACGGGCGGGGGAGGCTTGCCGCTCCCTCCGGGTCCGTCGACCCTGCCGACGGTGGCGGGCGATTGCGTCGGGGCCATGTCGCCGCCGTGTCGCCACGCTGCGGGGCCGCAACAGTCGCCCGTAACCAGAGATGGCGGACGCGGCGCCGCGAGGGCGCCGCGTCCCGGACCATCAGCGCGAGGCCAGCTTCACGTTCTTCGCCACGGCGGTCAGCGCCGGGTCCTTGGCCTGGGCCACGGCGGCGGCGACGGTGCCCTTCATGCAGGCGGCCATTTCCTCGCGCGGGAAGGTGGCGCCCTGGACGGCGAAGCCGCAGATCGACTTGGCGGCCTTGGTGATGTCGGCGTGCAGCTGCTCGGGGCTCTTGCCGGCGGTCGGGATGTGGATGGCGTCGGCGGCGAAGGCGGGCGCGGCGAGGGCCGCGACGGCAGCCGCGACGGTCAGGATACGGATCATGGATAGTCTCCGGGATCAGGGTTTCTCAAAACCCCTTTCCGGCGTTCCCCTGGATGGGTTCCGGAGACTTCACGCTCCGGGTTGGCTCCATCCGATGCGCGATGATTCCGCGCCGCTGACGTTGACGCAAGCGTAAAGTTGCTGCGACGCAGCAACAATGTTGCATTGCACAGAGATCAGCGATCACCCACGCCCGATATAGGGCATCTGGGTCGCCATGACGGTCATGAACTGCACATTGGCCGAGAGCGGCAGGCCGGCCATGTAGACGACCGCGTCGGCGACGGCGGCCACGTCCATGGTCGCTTCGGCCTTCAGGGAGCCGTCGGCCTGCGGCACGCCCTTGGCGATGCGGGCGGTCATCTCGGTGGCGGCGTTGCCGATGTCGATCTGGCCGCAGGCGATGTCGAACGGCCGCCCGTCGAGCGACGCCGAGCGGGTGAGGCCGGTGATCGCGTGCTTGGTGGCGGTGTAGGCGATCGAGCCGGGCCGCGGGACGTGGGCCGAGATCGAGCCGTTGTTGATGATGCGGCCGCCGCGCGGGTCCTGCGCCTTCATCTGGCGGAACGCGGCGCGGGTGCAGAGGAACGAGCCCGTCAGGTTGATATCGACCACGCGGCGCCAGTGTTCGATGGAGTGGTCCTCCAGCGGGCCGGGCGGGGCGCCGGTCCCGGCATTGTTGAACACCAGGTCGAGGCGGCCGAAGCGGGCCACGGCGGCGGCGAACAGGGCGTCGACGCTGTCCGGATCGGCGACGTTGGTGGGCTGGGCCAGCATCTCGGGGCCACTGCCCGCGGCGGCGGTTTCCGCCAGCGCTTCGGGGCGGCGTCCGGCGAGAACGACGTTCCACTCCATTTTCTGTAGCGCCAGGGACACAGCCCGGCCAATCCCGCTGCCCGCGCCGGTGACGATCGCGACCTTAACCATTGCGCTCTCCCTCAGGCCTCATTAGCCCTCTCATCGCCCTGCCATACCAGACCTACGAGGCGTCATGCCCGAACTGCCGCCGCCCCCGCCGCCGGAAGTCGAGGCGGTCGTCGTCCACGCGCCGCGTCTCGCCCCGCTGGGCGGCGACGCCGTGTTCAGCGCCGTGCAGATTGGCCCCGAGATCCTGAAGACCCAGCCGCGCCTGGACGAGGCGCTGAAGAGCGCGCCCGGCGTGTCGCTGTTCCGGCGCACCGGCTCGGGCGCGGCCAACCCCACCACCCAGGGCCTGTCGCTGCGGGCGATCGCACCGTCGGGGGCGGGCCGGGCGCTGGTGACCCTGGACGGGGCGCCGCAGAACGACCCGTTCGGCGGCTGGGTGATCTGGAGCGCCTTGCCCAGCGAGGGCCTGGACGGCGCCACCATCGTGCGCGGCGCGGGCGCGGGGCCGTATGGCGCCGGCGCGCTGACCGGCACGGTGGCGCTGCAGGAACGCGCGACGGTCGATGGGCTGGGCGTGGCGGAGGCCTCCTATGGCGAGCGCGACAGCTACCGGCTGGTGGCGGTGGGCGGCGGGCCGGGCGTGCTGGTCACCGCCGAGCGGGCCGGGAGCGACGGGTACTATGCGGTGCGCGGGCCGCGGCGCGGCGCCGCCGACCAGAAGCTGAAGTTCGACGACGCCTCACTGGCCATGCGGGTGCAGCACGATTTCGACGGCGTGCAGACGGCGCTGCGCCTGTCCGGCTTCCAGGTCCGCCAGGGCGCGGGTCTTTCGGGCGCCCGGTCGCAGGCGTCCGGCGCGTCCGGCGCGCTCACCCTGGCCAAGCCGGCCGGCGAGGGGGTCGGCGGCTGGCGGCTGCAGGCCTGGGTGCGCGCCAGCGACCTGGAGAACAGCTCCGTCGCGGTGGCCGCCAACCGCGCCACCACCACGCCGGCCAGCGACCAGTACGACACGCCGGCCGTCGGCTACGGCGCCAACGCCGCCCTGCAGGGCACGGCCGGCGCGGTGAACTGGGAGCTGGGCGCCGACGTGCGGCTGGCCGACGGGACGGAGCATGAGCGGTTCCGCTTCATGGCCGGGTCGTTCACCCGCGATCGGCAGGCGGGGGGCAAGACCCTGGTGGCCGGGGCCTACCTCGAGACCGCCTACGACCAGGGCCCGTGGATCGTCACCGGCGGCGTGCGGCTGGACCGGGCGCGGGCCTATGACGCCGAGCGGATCGAGCGGGACACCGCGACCAACGCCATCACGCTGAACACCAACGCGCCGAACCGCTCCGACACCGTGCCGACCGGCCGCTTCGGCGTGCGCTATGCGGTGAACGAGGCGTTCTATCTGCGCGGCGCCGCCTACGCCGGCTTCCGGCCGCCGACGCTGAACGAGCTGCACCGGCCGTTCCGGGTGGGCAACGACATCACCGAGGCCAACCCCACCCTGAAGCCGGAGACGCTGCAGGGCGTCGAGGGCGGATTCGGCGGCGAAGTTGGGGGCGCGGTCCGCTGGGGCGCGACGGTCTTCTACAATCGCCTGAAGGACCCGATCACCAACGTCACCATCGGCATCGGCCCGGGCACCTTCCCCAACGCCGGCTTCGTGCCGGCCGGCGGCACGCTGCGTCAGCGCCAGAACGCCGGCGAGATCAAGGCCTGGGGCGTCGAGGCCGACAGCTCGGGCGACTTCAGCAGCATCGTCGGCTGGCGCGCGGCGCTGGCCTACACCGACGCCGAGGTGCACGGCGGGCGCACGGCCGCGCAGCTGACCGGCCTGCGTCCGGCGCAGACGCCGAAGTGGACGGTCACCGGCGGCCTGGACATCCATCCGACCGAGGCGATCAGCCTGACCGGCGACCTGCGCTACGAGAGCATGCGCTTCGAGGACGACCTCAACAGCCGCCGCCTGTCCGCCGGCCTGACGCTGAACGCCCGGGCGACATGGCGCTTCCGGGAGCATGCCGAGGTCTATGTGGCGGTCGAGAACCTGGCCGACGAGAAGGTCGAGGTAGGCGAGACCGCCGACGGGGTCGAAAGCTTCGCCGCGCCGCAGACCTTCCGCGTGGGGGTGACCTACCGCTACTAATACGTCGCGAGCTTCTGTGGGGGAGGGCGCGTGAGACCGATCGATTTCCTGAAGGCGTTCGGATTGGGGGTCCTGATCCTTGCGCTGAACCTGGCCCTGGTGTTCGCCCTGGGCTTCTTCCACGACACGGTGCTCGAACCGGGCCGGACGCCGGCCTACTACCAGACCGTCTACCCGAAGATCGGGGCCTTCTCCGCG
>Ga0307511_10008288_pt1 | contig 10401 bp, 13 predicted proteins | sample 13_EM_MG_FD_200266 | JGI IMG/M metagenome (GOLD analysis project Ga0307511, IMG submission 200266) | Populus trichocarpa ectomycorrhiza microbial communities from riparian zone in the Pacific Northwest, United States - 13_EM | ecosystem: Host-associated > Plants > Roots > Unclassified | place... | reverse complement strand
TGGATACACCCGCAGTATTTTTGGATACCGGCCATTTGCAGCCCTATATCCGCTACTAAACCCTTGGGATTACAGCGGGCTCGGAGATGAGGTTAAGCTTAGCCTGATGTTTCAGCTGGGCTTTCAAACGATCTAGAGACGGCGATTATTGGATACAAGCCAAGAAAAATATGCAGTTGTCAATTAGATTTGAGCCGGTAAATTTCTGTCGGGATTTGCTGATATTACTGTAACGACTTCAGTAAATAATGCCCGGGTTGAGATTGGACCCTGCTTCATCTATGTAGTCTCATAATCACGGCTAGGGGAGGTATAGTAGATTAGCTATGAGTACAGCCGAGGTTTGAATCCATATTACTCACTGATATGCCGGCGGGCTGCCAGGCTTCCTATCTAGAGAGCGAATCATGGTCATGATGGGACAGGGTTGAAGAGTTCTGCAGCATACTACAAAATAGTTGCAGGAAGAGCCGAGACAGCCTTGCCAATAGCCAGAAGCTCTTGCAATTGGAGCATTGGTAAATTAATCTGAATTAGGCATACCCCTGAGGTTTAAGCGTGGTATGAGCCACTTGGGGTTGCGGTCATGACTGTATGAGCCCCACGGCTCTCCAAGGATCCGGTAGTGTTTCTCAAGAAACGGGATAAGCTATGGACTCAATTTCAGCTATGTATGTATATTTCCAGACGAAGCCAAGATGTGTGAATTTGTTTCCCCAAACAGGTACCCGGCTGCAATGATATTAATAGTGCAAGCTCTCGCAATTGCCAAATTGCAAGAGAGTGTGGATGGAGCCTATCAATGTGGTCTGCTAGAGCGGGAGATACTTCTCGGGCGTACGAAACCGGTCGTTTAAGTTCGGAAACTACTCCCGCTGCCTTGCAGCAAGCGTTGCCCAGTACCCTGAGCCGCAATGGACTTATAATTAGTACAGACGGTGTACTAAAAAAGGATGAAAAGTTTTGAGCCGGCGACGAGGCGCGATCAGATAGAGGATACGCAGTTTAAATTATCAGGAGGTACATCTTCCGAACTCACATAGTGTCTATGTATTGACGAGATATTCCTACTTTCTAGAAGAACCGACTAGGTTCAGCAACATATATACATTACATAACAGTACAAAACACATATCGATATATAGTTATATTTGGTTTATGTAACAAAAGGCATGGGGTAGGGGGCGATTGTTAATATAACCGCTAAAAAGCTTACAGATTCACCGCCTCTAATTTAACATGCAAAATTTAATTATGCCCGAGCCGACGCTTCGGCGCGAAAATGGTCCCGGGCAAGTCACCGGAACTCTCTGTTGTAATACCCGAGCAACTTTGTGCCCGTCACGATTACGCAAACATTAATTTATGAGAGATTCCCTAGATATTATCGTAATGTAAAATGCAAGTAGCTACATGGGGGTTAGATGGAGTAAGAGTATACCTGATCGGAACAAGTGTCAGATCTCGAATAAGCCCCCGGGAGGATCGATCGAAGTGAATCTCGGGAAGTACTGAAGGCTATCAGTAGGACGGAATGTCAGGGTGCTGGCATGTCAGTACAAGGTTGAGATGTTGTAAACTATGGCTATGCACAAGAGTAAGTCGATTGGGTAAGGCCCAAGGCTCAATCAACTATGAACTTCGGGAAGTACTGAAGGTTATCAGAAGTCAGAGTTCTTCTGTGTGGTTGCACGAGATATCTTACATGTTGTACGCCATAACACATAGGATCGAGTATGACCTTCCAAAAATCGATCAATTTGGACCGAGGGAAGTACTAAAAGCTATCAGAAAGACGGAACGCCAGAGCTCTCACGTGTAGTTGCACGGGGTCTTGTACCTTGTACACAGTGCATACACCCCCCGCTCGATCAAGCAGCCCCGAGTACCACAGACAAGCTCTATATTGGATATTTGGTAGCTTTAGGCATGCTTTAAAGGCTTGAACATCCTATGTTTCTAATTAACGCCTATGAATAGGTAATTCTTTTTAACAGCCAAGTCTTTGGTGGATTTCCGGCGGGGAGCATACATTAGGGGTGAGGTTGCCAAAGCTCACAAATTACAAGTGGGGTCAACTAAACTGAGGCCCTCGGGGGTTAGTAAAAAGTAAAAAGGTGCGTAGCAGCCGCACACTTCGTGTGCTCCCCCCCTCATCAACTAGATAGCCAAAGTGGAGAGCATTGTTTGCTTTTTTTGGGGGGGGAGAATACTTGGTCAATAACCTATGGTCCTGCAACAATAAAGTACGTAGTATACCGTAGTAGTCACAAGCGAAACAGAAGTTATATTATAACTGGTGATTGCAACTGATAATAAAGAGGAACAATAAGAAGCAGTTTCGAACGTGTGTATACTATGCAAACTAGACTTCCGACATCAACAAAGAAAACAGCACTCCATTCCCAAAATCAACCAGACATCCCAATATCCTCAGCGATGCAAATGAAAAGCAAATGTATATGTGTATCATGTGACATAACCGAAACGAATGTGAAATGCAAAAAAAGAAGCGCCCATTTTAGTAGTATGCTAGCCACTATCGCTCGTTATCTGAAATCCCCCACAGCTGTGGTACTGAGGCCTTTTTGCTTTCCCGAGACACTTTACATGTATAGTATCTCATCTTCTGAAACCCCTCTCCGCTTGCACAACCGTTCCCTCCCTTGCCGCCCATAGGCTTCCCATTGTATCCTAGCATTTTGTCGCTCATCCGCCATTAGTCTCGCATGAGGATCCTCCATCTCCACATCGCCATCGTTCAAGTCGCTCGAGCCAGATCCCGACCGCGACATCGCGATAGAGCGTCGAAGAGTTTGCTCAAAGGCGGCACGGTATGCGGTGGTGCAACTTTGACAGGTCGCAAGGAGGTGTTGCGATATGATGGATCCAGAGTCACACCTTGGGGGTGGCTCCAATGTCGGGGATGAGGAGTTCTGACTATTTGACTGCGGTCGCGAGCGATAGCGGGGAACGCAGGAAATTGTCTCCTTGCGTTCGCGATGGCAAGTCGGACAGGAGTAGGTATTATTGATGCACATTGTTGTGGTGATGGAAGGGTTTCGCTCTTTTGTTCGATGGAGTTGTTTAATGAGAGGAAGAACGCTGGCGGTTTCGGCCAAAGTTTATAATCTGTGCAGTGGCGAAAAGTGGGACTAGGCGAGGATCAAAAGTAGAAATTTGGTGTTGATCTCGGCGGAGATCGGCAGTGATTTGGGAAATCAGGCTTCCGTCGGTGGAGAAGAATGCAAAGGGTTTTTAAATAATGGATCAGGACAGAAGTGTCAAGGACGCCGTTGATGTTTGGTGAACCTGAAACTCACAAAGGTTGCAATTGGGCTCCAGAATATATAAATATCCACCGAATGGACCATCTAGCCATGTGGGAATTTCCTCACACCACAATGAGGATTGGACGCACACATCCATGAATACACCTGGCAGCCGGCCCAGCAATCCCGGCACAAAGACAGGAGTTCTCCAATTGGAGTATGAGGCTCAGCCTTACCACACCTTAATGGATGTGCATCCAAGTTTGAATGCAGTGGACTGTGCGTATCCCTCTGATAAAAGATTCGAATCAGAATCTGGACGACTGAAGGTCTATTGGCCGCCCCAGCTCGAATCCCTGACACCCAGGACAGTGTCATGTCAGCCTGCATAGTCTTGACTCGCTCCACTGTACTGCCGACACGGCCTTACTCAGGATGCACTCACATATTTACGGCTCAGACGTTAAAGAATCAACGAACCGTACAACAGAAATGCCCGATCCCGAGAAGAGGCGGGGCATGCATCGATGCTCATCTGGGGCTTGGCAAATGGAACGGGATGCAGTGAGGTAGGTAGTAGTAGTAATACTTCTAATGTAATTGGATTGGGCATGGAAACGGCCACTATCCTATAAAATGGTACTGCAGCAGTACTGGTCAATGCCGTGCAAGGAATTGATATGCAGCTAGTATCGTCACCAATAGTTTTCTTTAATTGCCCCACTATTCTGCAGCAACAACGCAACACATTGTGAGATTTCGGAAAGAGACTCCAGTAAGAAGGATCGGAATACCTGTTTTGAGCGGCAGAACCACTTGCATGAACGTTTCTTCTCAAAGCTCTGGTCAGCATGTAGAGTACTCATACATGTATACCATTGATCGGAAATTGAGACAAACCCGTGCCCTTATTTCCGTTATTGTGGTCATTGATAAATCAGGTGCACTGGCGGAGCAATATTTTGCTACTGTCATCGATATAGGGTTATCAAAGCAGCTTCAAGATGTCATCCATGATAAGCCGAGAAGAAACATAAGCTGGAAAAAGAAAAAGAAACAAGCTTTGCTGCTTCGGCTCAGTTTCCTTTTGATGCATCTTAGTGCTCATTCGTGGGACTGCTCATCGTGGATTTCCACTTACCCATTCATCAATGAGCATTAGAGTGGATATTCCGCAGTTGGCATGTGAGTAACTCATTCCACAGGTGATTGGTGAGCCTGGGTTGGGGTTATAGACCAATTAGAGTAGCCATAGAGTACGGTACATATGTCAAGTGCTTATGTATTGAGTAACTCAGGGATACAGGTAGCAGGAATATTTGACCATTGTCTGTTTCTGGCTTGTCCAGGCAATTATGTCGATATATGTATATGGGAGTTGGGACCATCCAGAGAATAACATTCAGTCGAACTTATGAATGAGTCAGGTATAAGAGCATTAATTAGTCAGATGCTAATATCTGAACCATTTATATGTACCTGTTTAACTGCATACCTCCTGACTTACACTAAAAATCTACTACAAGACTTAGGGCCGAGGTGGCGGTTTAGACAAGTTCAATTATTAGATTATCCAGCATAAGGTAGTTTATAGAAAGAGTAGTCGAAGGCGATAAGAAGACGACCACCGTCTGCTTGGTCTACAGTACATACATATATACGAATTAGTAACCTTGAACCTCCTTAAAATTTGAAAGAGAATGAGTATGAATATTAATTTCAATTCTCCTTATGTACGTTGAAAGAACTACGGTAGGTATTGTAATTTAGATAAGTGGAGTAGTCTGGCACTATTTAGGCTTGAACATGCCTTAGTAGAGTCCAGCTTGAAGGGCAAGTGTGGATAGACAACTCCCTAGGTGGGTAATCCCGCGTGGGTTTTTGGTTGTGTAACCTAAGCTATAGGCTTGGACATATTATGGTATGCTAGTAGGTACTCTTGATTACCAGGCTTCTCCCCCCATATCTGAACCGAGGCTGGGAAACCTCCCGACTGAAATCTCAATCAACCGCATTAAATTGTGTAGGAGTCGCCGTACATTGAAATAACTCAGCAATGCCACTAAGGGATATCAGTGATGTCTCTTTGAAGTCTTTCACCTAATTATCACACTGGCATAAACATAAAGGTTTAACTTGTATTTACTAGTACTTTACCTGGAGGCATCAATGGTAAGTAGTTATATTCTGAGAATCAAAATTGGATATCGGATCACCTGGTATTTATTCCGATTTTCGATGGTTGACAATGGGTTTGAATTCGGGAATATGCTGCAAATGTAAGGTATTTTCTAGAACAGAGTGCAGAAGGACCATGCAAAATACTTCTGGAACCATTTCAGGAAAAGGTATGGTCTTGTAAAGTAGGTTTGGGAGTAGATATATAGATAGAAGCGGGATATATAGATTTAAGAAGGGGAAGAGGGTTTGAAGAAGGTATTTCAGCCAATAGATACATAGGCCTGAGCACACCGTGCCTATAATATGTATATATGGGAGTACTAGTCCTGAGAAATAGGTTATTGGAGAGGGGGTGGTAGAGGGTATTTCTAGGAATAACATAGTCAAGAAAGGTCCAAATCAAGCGTTCAATGGCTTAAAAGATACCTTTAAAAAGGTTTCCTATTTTTGATTTCTTTTAAGCTATTGAACAGAATTTTTTAGACTAGTTTATTCCAAAACATGCTTCATCCCACCCCCTCTACAATTATAACCTGCCTTTCGAAGTTAGTACTCCTATATACACATACTATGGACATAGTTTGCTCAGGCCTTAATTATCAACCCGATGCAATAATTCTTGCCCATCGCAGCCTTCGGAATTGTCTACTATCTGTATTTCTCCCCCCCCCAAAAAAAAAAACTCATTACGCAAAACTTTTTGTATCCTATCTGTCAACCTTGGCCAGGGTCAGACCCCCCACTTCACCAGTCATTTTAGAAGCCTAATTGTAAGGCATACTTAAGCCCAATGCCGGGGAGTATACTAGTACCTGCAAGTTGACGAATTCGCCCCACGTCGGCGAGCCATCCCTAGGCCCTAAGGTCAATTGTAGCCATACTTCATGTCGTCTTCGGTCACTCGCATACGGTAACCCCCACAAAGCTCGGTAAAATAAATCGAGGGGTAAAGCCACGAGGGCGTAATTTAGACCAAAGTGCGTTCTGTGACAGTATCCTCAAGTTAACATATCGCACTTTCTGAGTGTGGGCTGCATCTAAGTAAACACACCTGATGAAAAAATCTCTCGCACCAATTTCCAAAATTGCAAGGATATGCATGTCAAGTTTGCTTTGTTGCAGATCACAGTGGTGAGAGTTGTACATAGTGGGGCATTCTTGGAGAGTCGTTACGTGTGGGTCTGGAATACACCTACCGGGATGCTGCCAACCTAGGTTCAAACAATCGGCATGCCGAATTTGGAGCTCACGTGAACATGGCGGTATCGACGGAACAGGCAGGTGCCTACGGAGTCTCGCGCGACGTCGCAAAATAATTGTTACCCCGCTCCAAATCCCAAATCGCAACGCAACACAAATATTAGCAAGTATTCATTCCGCTGAAGGCTCAAGGGATATATCAGTAAGGCACAACGTTACTTGAAGAGTCCGGTGTTGTCGCTGACTGTGAATTGGTTTCAGATCCACAGCCGCACCAGATGAGCATCGGATACTCAGTTGGCGATATCTTAGCCATCTCCAAGCTTGCGTGGGATGTATACAATGTGTACAAGGACGCGCCCGAGGATTTCAGGAATATCTCCAACGAGATAAAATCATTGCACATCATCATTGACAGCGACAACCTTCAAGCCAAATCTCAGGACACAAAGCTGGCATCTGAGGAGCAAGAGGGGTTACGGGAAATATTACAGGGATGTACAGATGTACTGAAGGATTTGGACAAACTGCTCATCAAATACAAAAGTTTGGGATCTCCCCAGGGCTGGAGCGCGCGAGCCCTAGACCGGGTTAAATTGGGGAAGGAGGATATAGCGGAGCTAAGAGCAAGGCTCACTTCCAATACCATCCTCCTCAACACGTTTGTGACAAAGTATGTACAACCCTCAATTTTCGTTTTAGCTATGGAGATCATAGAGCGTCGGAATTTTCTTTTAAACCCATCATTCCACAGTGCAAGTTGGGCAGTATCGTAATAACTACAACAGTAGCTCACAGGTTGAGATGCAGCGTGCAATGGGAGAAATCCAAACACTGCTTCGACAACAAGGGCTTCACCGCAGAGATTCAACCTCCTCCTTACACTCTATTGCTTCCTTCTCCGCCAGCGAAAATAGCAAGGAGACCTGGAAGCAACTTTGCAGAGACTGGGGTGACAGCAGACAATATCCGTGAGGGGAAGGATCAAATTGTTGATCTTTTTCAAGGCTCGAGCCCACCTGTGGTGGTTGAAGAGACCCTTGAAGTCCAGGATACTGAAGGTTCAACCAGTCTCGAAGGTAGCGCTAGCAATGACCCATCCAAAGATGCAAAGACAGGCAAGAAAAAGCGAAACCTATCTTTCAATATCAACTGGACGCCACTCAACGCCCTTACTAGGCCCCTGTTGATTGCAGCGGCCAAATCAGGGGGTGTCAATGCAGTCAGGCTTCGGTTAGATGTTGTTGGGGATATCGGGTATAAAGATAAGGACCACTGTACAGCACTTGTCTGGGCTGCACCAAAGGGACATACGGAGGTAGTGAAGCTGCTGTTAGCGAAGGGTGCAAAATTGAGGCCGCTGAGAGCACTGGGGCAACAGCGCTCTACGTTGCGGCATACAATGGACATTTAGGGGCCGTGGGGCTCCTATTGGAAAAGGATGCAAAAACAGAGGCCGCTGAGAGCGATGGGGCAACAGCGCCCTATGTTGCAGCATACAATGGGCATTCGGAGGTAGTGGAGCTGCTATTAGAGAAGGGTGCAACCGTAGAGGCTGCTGTAAGCAGTGGGGCAACAGCGCTCTATGGTGCAGCATATAATGGACGTACGGAGGTTGTGAAGCTGCTATTGGAGAAGGGTGCGAACATAGAGGCAGCTATAGGCGCTGGGGCAACAGCGCTCTACATTGCAGCCGAGTTTGGACATTTAGAGGTTGTAGCGCTGATATTGGAGAAGGGTGCTAACATCGAGGCCGCTAGGAACACTGAGGCAACAGCGCTCTATATTGCAGCGCAGAATGGGTGTTTAGAGGTCGTGGCCCTGTTATTAGAGAAGGGTGCGAACATAGGGGCCTCTGAGAGCGCTGGGGCAACAGCACTCTACGTCGCAGCATACAATGGGCATACGGAGGTAGTGTGGCTGCTATTGGAGAGAGGTGCAAACATAGAGGCCGCTGTAAGTAGTGGGGCAACCGCACTTTATGGTGCAGCATACAACGGACGTATGGGGTTAGTGAAGCTGCTATTGGAGAAGGGTGCGAACATAGAGGTAGCTATAAGCGCTGGGGCTGCTGGGGCAACAGCACTCTACATTGCAGCCGAGTTTGGGCATTCAGAGGTCGTGGGGCTCCTATTAGGGAAGGGCGCGAAGATAGAGACGGCTCTAAGCACGGGGGCGACACCACTCTACATTGCAGCACAGCGAGGACATATAAGGGTTGTGGAGTTGCTGTTGGAGGATGGTCCAAACATCGATACCGCTATAAGCACCGGGGCAACAGCACTCTATGTTGCAGCGGAGTTTGGAAATTTAGGGGTCGTGGAACTGCTTTTAGAGAAAAGTGCAAACACAGAGGCCAGAAACATTGATGGGGAAACAGCGGTCGGTATTGCAGCGAGTAATGGACATAAGGAGGTACTATTGGAACTCCTTTCTGTCCCTAAATCCGTTGGAATGAGGATAGGAAAGACTTGAAGAGGAGGTTACGGTTATGTGTAAATTGGTACTTTGTGGGAGTAGGATTGAACTTTTCTATGGTTAAAACTTACACTCTTGGGTGGGGAGTATCTGGTCATGTACGTAGATATGGGGCATGGAACGGCCCAGAGGTTGGATATTCCATTCGAGTTTACATTCGGGGATGCATTTCCTCGCCATAACATAGATAGCTGAATACGAGTACTGATTATCTACCCTCCCCCTCCAAAAAAAAAAGAAGGTAGAGGGATCTCCAGATGTCTATTGAATTTCCACTATTACATATGTACTAGCTATCACTTCATTGGTTTCATCACAGACATGCCTAATGTTGAGTACGAGATATAAGTTTTGTGCTAGCGGTAGTGAGGCATGGCAGTGCAGAGTAGTATTCTTCAACTAGTAAACATTCACAAGAGTACATAGGAGATTACAAAGAAGATTCGTAATGTCTCAACTCCCGCCGTCCGTCCCTCTCTCTTTGTAAGAATACGAGTAGAATATTGACTATCCAAAGAGGGAAGCTTGTGTTCTTTATCTTTATAGACTCGAGGCGAACTGCTCTATGGAATAAGGAAGAGGCTCTAAGATATAGTGTAGGAATTACTCTCACGTGCGATATCACGGGAAGCGCAGGAATCCGAGAATGGACAATTGGGATATGCGGGCATGAACAGGGAAGCCCGAAATGGCATATTGGGATAACTAGAGGAAGATAAAAGAGCTGGAATCCGCTGGCGAAATAATAAAGAGAACAGGACAGTAGAACCATAGCATTAAGACTATAGCGATCTCTACATAGCCCTGATGAATATATCTATATCTCTCAAGATTCCTCCGCTCGTAACCTCGTAATATTACATATAGGGCCTGTGTTAACACCAGGACCTTAGTCACGAGTTTTAGGGTACTAGAGATTCGATATTAACATGCCTAATTTATGAATATATTGAATATAAGACCAGCATGTCAGGAATATATTAGCTTTCCCTTTCGATAGAAAAATATATACGAGCCACTCGCATATGAGACTTCGAAGCCCCACCAAGATTTCGATACATTTGTATACACATAGACCTGCGTTCCTATCACTATGTATGTTCTGGGCCGCTCGCGGGCAGCATACCCTCTATGCCGGTCGCGGGCAATTAATATAATTACTCAATTTAGTAAATGTCAATTGACCAAAACGTTCTGCTACACTCAAAATTCCCGATGATATTTGACCGACCCTATCCACATCACGTACCCTTCCTTTTGGTCAGTGGGA
>Ga0307511_10008287_pt1 | contig 10401 bp, 6 predicted proteins | sample 13_EM_MG_FD_200266 | JGI IMG/M metagenome (GOLD analysis project Ga0307511, IMG submission 200266) | Populus trichocarpa ectomycorrhiza microbial communities from riparian zone in the Pacific Northwest, United States - 13_EM | ecosystem: Host-associated > Plants > Roots > Unclassified | place... | reverse complement strand
AAGATTATGTGGACAAGTCATGAATGAAAAACGTGCTTCAATCCTCTTAAAATGCTTTACACGGTTCCATCTTCTTGTATGTGGCCGCAAGAACTTATCAAGTTGTAGTGATCGTTTTTTCCTCTCTTAATGAGGTTACGACACATGAGCTGGTAGTTGATGTTATGGTTCAACTGTTTTTTTTTTTTTGAAAGTTTTCAAGTTATTTTAGTTTTAATTTTTTTTTTATGTTTTGATGTAGTGATATTAAAAATATATTTTTTTAAAATAAAAATATTTTTATTATTCTCATAAAACAGATATTCAATGTATATAAAGAAAGAAAGAAAAAAAGTATACTGTGTTTTTTTATTTATTATTTAGGCAATGTTGAGAAGATAGAAAACGAAAGAAATAAAAAAAAAAAACTCTCCCTTGTCTCTTATTTATGTTATGCAGTTGAGATTAAGAATGCTCTGTTTAAGATCTGATCATCATGGAAATGTTTTTTTGGCTCACAAAGAAAACATAACTGTTAATTACTTGAGAGTTTGTTTTGTGTAAAATATTTTAAAGTTTTTTATTTTTATTTTTTTGGGTTGATTTATAAAACATTTCACATAATAAAAATTGATTATCATAAAATATTTTACATCCAACAATTAAATTTACTTAATTTATTAAAAAATATTTTATAAACAATGCTACAATAATAATATTATTTAAAAATTTCGACCACCATCACCTTATTGTCATCAACTCCACATTACTAAAGCTGTTTTATTTATTAAACTGTTTAAAACTGTTAAATAATATATTTATCTTGTTTATTTATTAAAACTAAAATAATATTTTTAGCTTAACCTATATATAAGTTTTTCGTATTTAGATTAAAGTAAAAATTCTAAATACAAATCAATTGAGGAGCATTCTAGCCAAGCATGTTCATATTTATTTTTATATTAAATGAATTATTTTAACAAAAACAAGTCGAACCAAGCATTTATCTTTTCATTTATATAAATCATGAAACATAAATTTAACCCCGGATATATGCAATGAATATTTATATAGTTTTTTTAATCTTATCCATGCAGTTCATTAACGTTTGATCCTACTAAAAAAAAATACAGAAATTATGATGTACATATTAAGGGATCCCTCTCCCACATAAAACTTTTCATGTCAATTCAAATAAGTTCATTCATCTGTCAACATGGCAATCCTTAAAACATAGGATAGCTGTTAAGTTTAGTGTTTAATCTAATGACAACATCGGTTTTCAACATGATGAGAAATTTGATAGTGAATATCAGACTCCTCGTTCCACCCTCCAATGGAAATCTGAAGCTTAACTCTTCAATTTTGATGATAAATATCCGCGGAACACATTGACAGTCGTGTAAGACCACACTAGCTTGTTTTCTTAAAGAGTCTTGTTTTTCTGACAGAATTGACTTCTAGTTTGAAAGACGGTGCCCCCTTTCTGTGCTTGTAACTTTGTAACATGATTTATTTGTTTTCTTGACGAAATGAAACAACGTATTTGTTTTTCTCACTGCAATGCTATAAATGACAAGATTGTAAGAATGGATTAGGGAAAGACATTTGGAGAGGGAGAGATGGAACAATCTTGGGAGAGGGAGAGATTGCAAAAGACTGAAGAGAGGACATGGGCTTCCACTACTGTGGTGGAAGAGCTGAAGAAGGTGAGCTGCATGGCAGCTCCCATGGTGGTATTGATGGTGTCACTATATCTGTTGCAGGTTGTTTCGCTAATGATGGTAGGTCACCTTGGTGGATTGTCTCTGTCAGCCGTCTCCATCGGTGGATCTTTTGCTACTGTCACTGGCTTTAGTCTCCTAGTGAGTCTTGTTTTCTCTAACTTATTCCTTGTTCATGCTTTCTCTATCTGCTAAGATTTATTAGAAGTATAAATATTTACAATATTCAAATGAATAATGAAATTAATTGGAGTTTAAGCAGATGTAGTTATCAATATATTTGTCTTAATTTGTTATTAAATTCTTGAATCAAGCTTGAGCTTGTATACATGATGACTGACAGTAAATTTACATACCGAGCAGTTTGGATTGACAGGAGGCTTAGAAACTCTATGCGGGCAAGCATATGGAGCAGAGCAATACCAAAAGCTTGGAACCTATACATACTGTGCAATCATCTCTCTCATTCCAATATGCATTCCTGTATCTATCCTTTGGATATTCATGGACAGGATATTGATAGAAATAGGCCAAGACCCTGAAATCTCAACGGTAGCCTGCCAATATGCTATTTGTCTCATTCCTGCATTATTTGCCGACGCAATTCTTCAGTCACTACTTCGTTACTTCCAGTCCATGAACTTGATTCTACCAATGCTTTTAAGCACTAGCGTGACGTTATTTTTCCACATACCCCTTTGCTGGGCTCTAATATTTAAATGGAAACTAGGAGTCAAAGGAGCAGCTTTAGCCATTGATGTGTCTTACTGGTTGAATGTGATCTTCCTTGGACTTTATATGGGGTTTTCTTCATCCTGCAAAAAAACCCGTGTCATCAACTGGAATGATATTTTCTCTAGCATTAAGGAGTTCTTTTGCTTTGCGCTCCCTTCTGCTGTAATGGTTTGGTAATTTCTCAATCATGTTCAGTCTAACTAGAATGTAATTTCTTAAGCTTCTGTTATTGTGTGCTTTGAATGTCTAATAAATACTTCGGCGTGTTCTTTTCATGCTGATGGTCATCTGAAGTCTTGAATGGTGGACCTTTGAGCTACTTATATTGCTGGCTGGGCTTCTGCCAAATTCACAGCTTGAAACATCTGTTCTTTCTATCTGGTATGCTACTTTTCCTGCACTTAAAAAATGGTTGATTAGGGTCTTCGATAGGATCGCTTCTGATTATCTCTTAACATTGTACTCAGCCTCACAACAATATCATTGCACTTCTATTTACAAAGTGGGATTGCAGCTGCTGGAAGGTTAGATTCATATCCTGCCTCTTCAAGTTGCGTGCATGAAAAAACAATTCTTAATTACAAATCTGTTTGTGCTTGTTCTGGCAGTGCTCAGGTTTCAAATAATTTAGGAGCAGGAAATCACGAGGCAGTTCAAGTGGTTATTCGTGCAGTACTGAAAATTTCCCTCATAGAGGCAGTTATTGTGAGCACAAATCTCTTCTGCTACCGCAATGTTTTCGGATATGCTTTTAGCAATGAAAGGGTGGTTGTGGACTACGTAACTGAACTGGCTCCGCTGCTTTGTCTCTCAATTGTAGCGGATAGCTTGCAAACAGTACTTTCCGGTTAGTTTCTCCTATCATGCATGTACATGGTGAAATATCTGAATTGTTTGTGTTTCAACCCCATAATCCACCAACATTATTACAAACAAGACATGATACTGAATGATGTTTCTTGCATATGGCACGTCTGGTACTAAAGCTAGAACTGTTTTGGGCACAGGAATTGCTAGAGGATGTGGGTGGCAGCACATAGGGGCCTATATTAACCTTGGAGCATATTATTTTGTTGGAATTCCAGTAGCTGTTCTACTGTGCTTCATTCTCCATCTCGGAGGGAAAGGCCTTTGGATTGGGATACTAACTGGGAATATTGTGCAAGCAACATTACTTGCTCTCATAACTGGTTTTACAGATTGGGAAAAACAGGTTCTGCTCATACATACGACTATACGAGTATTGTGCAAGCACTGATTTAGTCTTACTTGCTTTTTTGGATAGAATATGTTGATTGTTTTATGGAATGAAGATCTTCATGCATGAACGCTAATTTTGACTTTGTATGCCTGTCAATATCGCAGGCAACCAAGGCAAGGGAGAGGATCTTTGAGGGGACATTTTCGGCTGATAATGGATTACCTTGAATATTACACGGAAGTATCAGTGGCTTGGGGAGAAAATTGATCGATCCATTTAGATGCTTATATGCGCACCCCCTCATTCTTCTTGTGCATGCAAGAAAATGTGGTAGAGGTTCTTGCAATTTGGATGGCATTGTAAATTTGAAAATTTTTACGCTACTTCATAGAAGGTTTGTAATTGAAAAATAAATTTGAGAAAACAATAATCTGAGAAAAATAGTAAATGATGTTGCTGATTTTTGTTGTGATGTGGGACTTTTGTTTTGGAATTATTAAAGATTCCCTCAATACCAAATTTTATGCGCCTTCAGAAAAAAACTATACTTTTAATTATATCTAGAATTCATAACTGTTAAAATTCCAAAGGAATACAAGGAGCTTCAACTTCAAATGACAAAGGGTTAACTTTCTGTTAAGGATGGGTGACACAGCTATAAAAAAGTTAGGTTTCTCAGACTCAAAAGTTAGATAATTTGTAGAGAAATAGAGAGACTTTAGGCTCCATTTCGGTGAGGTTGGCAAAGGGTCGCTGGGGGATAGAGGGTTAACAAACAGTCTCTTGTGAGGGTAAGAACCCAGTAGGAAGTAGTAATACACATGACTGGCCCAGATGAACTGTCTGTCTTTTTTAAAAATTTAGTGGTTTTGCCAAAGATTATGGTAGAAAAAACCCTGGGAAAGGTTACTGTAGTGATTCAACAGAGGAGGGGATTTTTTCTGAGGATTGTTTATGATGCTAGAAGTGTTGAGCATATAGGAAATATGTTTAATGTAAGTGATATTGTTGGTATTTATTATGAACATAGTGATAAAATTTACCAAGTGCTTGCTCATCTGAATCCTAAGGTTGTTTGCAAGGAACTTGGAGTCGATGAATATGGAAACAGAGAGGGTGATCATGACAGTATGGTTAGTCATGGTGATAATGACAGTATGGTTGGTCATGGTGTTGAGCCCGAGGGTGGAGGTGATGACGACGCATATGACGAGGGTACTGGTTTGACAAAAAAATGATGATGCTTTAGGACAAAGTTGATACAATATTGTCGTGTAACGATGATGGCAATGGTGATACTGATAATAATAATAATAATATTATTATCTAAAAAATAATTATTAATTAAATATATATTTTTTATTTTTAAATTAGGATCACGCGAATAGTATAATAAATATGTATTTGAATCATGTGAGTACATTTTATCTTTTAAAAAAATCTTGTCGTTTTAAACTATTTGAACAGTAAATTTGCTCATAACTTTTGATATAATGAGAGTTCTAAAGTCCAATTGTATAGTGGATTGAAAAGCAATAACCAGGCTAGGTAGGGAAGGTCTCGGAAAATGTTGTTTTTATCAAAAAAAAAAAAAATTAATTATTAATTTCAGAATTTTGACTTGATTTTTTTATGTTATTTTTCTATTTGAATTAAAATTCTATAACTTATATCTTGTGAAGGTTGATTTAACCTATTTAAGAGGATATAATCCCTATTTTGATAATAGACTATTAGAAGAAAAAATAATTATTTGCTCTTCTTTAAAAAACTATGTCCTCCTTGTTCTTTCAAGTTATTTTAGAAGTTGTTTGAAAATATAGTAATTATTATTTTTTAAAATGTTTTTTATTTCAAAATATATTAAAATAGTATTTTTTATTTTTTTTAATTATTTTTAATATCAGCACATCAAAATGATATGAAAATATCAAAAATATATTAATTTAAAAAAAATTAAAAAAAATTAATTTTTTTTAAAATATTTTTTAACAGCAGCGTCAAACACTACCAAGTACCAAATAAATTGTCTGAGAGTTTACTATGACTCGTGCAGTGCACAGTCTCATTTCCAACAAGTAACAAATGATTTCGGGGTGTTTGAGGGAGTTTTAAATTGTTTTCCGTTTAAATTTGAAAATATTTTTTAAATGTTTTAAAATTATTTTAATGTATTAATATTTAAAATATTATTTTAATATTTTTCTAAATAAAAATATTTTAAAAAATAACTATTTTTTTTTTTTAATTATTTAACTAATCATTGATCAGAGTCAGAGCGTTGCAATGGGATCTAAGAACACAAGGACAAATATGTGCATTGGAATCACAAACATGTGGTCGTTGATCATATGAAAAAGACGTCAGACGCCCGCCGCCCCCCCCCAAACAACGGTGACTACCGAGTTACCGAGTTTTTTATTTATTTATTTCCTGTTTGTTATTTTAATTTAAAATTATTTTTTATATATTTTTTAATTATTTTGATAATTTGATATAAAAAATAAAAAATATTATTTTAATATATTTTTAAATAAAAATCACTTTAAAAAATATCATTATTAATAATTGATAAATTCTGTTAGTAATTAACAAAATTTGTTATAAAAAGAAGGTTAGAAATCGAAACCTTTCTTGAGAATGGACACTAATTTCAATTGAACTATAATTTATAGACAAAAAAATAATAATACTGTTGAATGCAACCAAAAATTAAAAGAACTCAGCCTAATTAGAAAATCTGGATTCTATTTCATCTTTGTTAAATAAAAATATAGATAGAATCTTGAGTTCTCACGTCTCCCCCATCTCTGCTTTCCTATGTTTCTTGTCTTTTATTCATAAAGAATCCATCATTTCAATTAGTTCTCCTTCCAAGCGTCAGCACAGGGAAGCATAGAGAGAAAAAGGATGGATCAGACGTTTCTTCTCAAGAGTACCACCGAGGAGAAGAGATGGGTACTAACATGGGATGCTTTTGTGGAAGAGCTAAGAAGGGTGAGCTGTCTTGCAGCTCCAATGATGGTGGTGTCTGTGACACTATACCTACTCCAGGTTGTATCAATGATAATGGCAGGGCACCTGAGTGAATTGTCGCTGTCCGGGGTTTCAATGGCTACCTCTTTCACCAATGTCACTGGCTTCAGTCTCCTCGTAAATTCAAGCCATCCCTCCTCTACTTCTACTCATTATATATTCTGCAACTTTTCTTTATCTGATTTATATTATATATAGAGAATCCTGCCTCTCTTTTCGATATGTATGTAGAGAACCAGTTGTTTTTTATTAAGTAAAACCCAGAGACCTCACATTTCTTGATGGGAGAGAAATATAGTTAACGTTGATCTAGGCCAGAAACATAGAGAATCTTGAACTGCGAGCTCTCTATCAGTTAATAAATATCGAAGTTTTGCATCGAAAATGATCTAGGCCAGAAATAGACTCATGGACAAAAATATCATTTATAAGGTGCGAAAAAGGCTAAAAAATCCTTTTACTAAAGATGTCTTGTTTCATTTCAAAGAGTTCTGTTTGGTAATATTTTCCTTCAAATACCAAGCAGGCTGGATTCTCCGGAGGATTAGAAACTCTTTGTGGCCAAACTTATGGAGCAGAGCAATACAAGAAGTTCGGAAGCTATACTTACTGTGCAATCATATCTCTCATTGTAGTAAGTATCCCTGTGTCTGTTCTTTGGACATTCACGGACAGGTTATTAATAGCAGTAGGCATAGACTCTGAAATCTCAACTGTAGCCTGCAAGTATGCGATCTGGCTCATTCCTGCATTATTTGCCTTCGCTATTCTTCAACCACTACTTCGCTACTTCCAGAGTCAGAGCTTGATTTACCCAATACTTGTAAGCACCTGTGCAGCTCTATGTTTCCATATCCCTCTCTGTTGGGCTCTAGTATATAAATGGGAACTAGGAAACATTGGAGGAGCATTGGCCATTGGAGTGTCTTATTGGTTAAATGTTATCTTGCTTGTACTTTACATGGTGTTCTCTTCATCCTGTGAGAAAACTAGGAGACTCTACTGGGATGATATTTTCTCAAGCATTAACAAGTTCTTTCGCTTCGCTTTCCCTTCTGCTGTAATGATTTGGTAAATTCTACTTTCTATTTCTGATCAGCTTTTGGCTTTTCTGCTCTGAATTCTTATTTAGTTTTGTACGTGTTAATTTCATGTCAACGATCATAGTCTTGAATGGTGGACCTATGAGCTAGTTATATTACTTGCTGGGCTTCTCCCGGATCCAAAGCTTCAAACTTCAGTTCTTTCTATTTGGTAAGTTCTCTTGCTGATATTTTATCAGCATTTTTTTAAAAAAAAAACGCGTCTGATTAAAATTTTATCTTACGTTATCAGCCTCGCAACCGCGACATTGCACTACTATGTACAATATGGAATTGGTGCCGCTGGAAGGTTTGATTTTCAACTTGTCTCCTAATTAAGGCTTGTAAATGTAAGTAAATAATCTACATGCATTACAACAATACATCTCACTGGCAGCACTCGGGTTTCAAACGAGTTGGGAGCTGGAAATCCTCAGGCAGCACAAGTTGCTGTCCAGGTAGTATTGATCATGTCTCTCGTGGAGGTCGTTACAGTGAGCCTGATTCTCTTCTTCTGCCGTCACATTTTTGGATATGCTTTCAGCAGCGAAAAGAGAGTTGTGGACTATGTAGCTGAACTTGCTCCGCTGATGTGTCTCTCAATTATCATGGAAGGCTTACAGGCCGTACTTTCTGGTCAGTTTCCCATCATTTCAAAGTGAACTATTTCCTCACTTACAGAAGTTCAGACTAGTAATTTGGACTGAACTCAACACTTTTCAGTGCTAACGCCGTATAACATAGAAGAAAACAAAGAAAAAGGAAAGCAGTAGAGCCACTGACATTTAGTTTCTGATAGTTGTGGTTGATACTTGTCAATTTTGCACGCATTTTGGAAACAGGGATTGCCAGGGGATGTGGGTGGCAGCATATAGGAGCATTTATCAACCTTGGAGCATATTATCTCGTCGCAACTCCACTAGCTGTTGTTCTTTGTTTTGTGCTGCATATCGGAAGCAGAGGGCTTTGGATGGGACTATTAATAGGAAAGACCGTTCAAGCCTTGTGTTTTGCTTCCATAACTGCTTTGACAAATTGGCAAAAACAGGTTCTTATGATGCCCTTTCCCCTCTTATAAGATTTTTTTCATTCTCTAATTTCTGTTCGCATTACGTTGTCCTGTATTTGATGATTTCGAAAAAAAATAATTTCTGGTTCTGGATTTCTCTTTAATAAATCGAAACTGGCCATTGTATCAAATGAAGATCTTTAAGCATTGTCAGTTTGTCACTAATTTCTACTTCTGCGTGTATATGAACAACGCAGGCAACCGAGGCGAAGGAGAGGATTCTTGGGAGGTCACTTTTAGCTGATAATGGACTGGCTTGAATTTCGAAGACAATCAACAGAAAATAAAATATGAAAAAACCATTTACTTCTTTTCTCTTTTTTCATTTCTCCAGATAAAGCAATTCAATAGCCATTTTTGCTTGTACTTGTGAGATTCTAGCTTGATGGTAGTTTTTAAGATTGTCCTGATGCCAAACTAATATCCTGTCTGCCTTTTCAATTTGCCAAAAAGGAAAATATCCTGTCTTCCCTTTTCATGCTCAATTAGTTTTGTTATCTAGTGCTCATAGATCATAAAACAAATTGAAGAACAAGGTTCCATTATAGCCGCATGAAGGAAATTAGAATGAAAAGGTAAAAATTACGAGTGTGTTTGGTAGTGTAGTAGTAATTAGTTTTTAAAGTGATTTTTTTTAGAAAATTATTAAAATAATATATTTTTTTATTTTTTTAAATTTATTTTTAATATCAGCACAAAATTAATTTGAAGAAAAAAATTTAAATTTTAATAAAAAAAACAAAATGAAACTCAGTCAAGGAGAGAAGGTTTTCTGTGGAGATTCTGACGAATGAGAAAATCAAGTGCCAAGTTAGTGGACATTTACATATACATTTAGAAATTCTGTAATATATTTACGTAAAATCAAAATTTATAATATGCTCACTACGCATCTTTTTATTTTTTATTTTTTAATTGTGAGAAATTTCAGTTTTATAATGTTTTGAAAGCATGGTAACACAATAACTTTTCAAACAATTTTAATCGAAATTAGAGAAAAAAACGTTGCAATTGGAAACTAAATTCTCTTCATTTCAAGTTCTTAATGTGACTCCAATAGAGAGTTTTACCAAGGCCCAAGGCCTTTGCTTTTTACATTTTTTAGAAGTTCGCCTGATTAAATTTGAGTTAAATTTAGGTGAGATGACACAGATTTATAAAAGTCTCGTGATTTAGTTAATGGATGTAATATGTTAATTCAAATTGATTTAATATATTATTGTTTTAATATTTTTAAAAAATATATTATTTTAATTTTTTTAATCAAATTATATTCGTATCGGTCATCCAGATTATATTTAGATATTCCAAATCGATAAAATCACATCAAATTAATCCTCCATCCTCATGTAATGTAAGTTTTTTTTAAAAAAAAAACACATTAAAAACTCAAATTTGTTTTCAAATAAATCAAACATTATTTAAAGAAATTTTCAGACCAAGTAGTTCAGCAACGTCAATGAGACATTTAGGGTTGATCATGTAAAAAACTGCTATTTTGATTTATTGTCAATAAGACCATGGTTTTATTAAGACGAAAACCAACATTTTGCCAGAGATATTCTAAATCCAGTA
>Ga0307511_10008286_pt1 | contig 10402 bp, 7 predicted proteins | sample 13_EM_MG_FD_200266 | JGI IMG/M metagenome (GOLD analysis project Ga0307511, IMG submission 200266) | Populus trichocarpa ectomycorrhiza microbial communities from riparian zone in the Pacific Northwest, United States - 13_EM | ecosystem: Host-associated > Plants > Roots > Unclassified | place... | reverse complement strand
TATAAAAAAAATATATATAATTTTTTTAAATAAACAGGCTTTTAGTTCTTCTGAATACGGATTTCTGAACTTTCTGAGAGGTAGGCTGGCAGTGTCAGCCGCCATATGTGATCCACTCACTTGTATATGTGTAGTCATTCAACATTGTACAATCAGACTGTAGAAATATCTCCTTTGAAAAAAATAACATTCTTGCTTGATGTAATTTACATGACTGTCCTTTGCGAATATTATCTTATCTTTGTAGTTTTATATGCAATAAATTAGAAGCCAAATCCATTTTGATTTGATTAGAGAAATCTAAATCAGGGAGGTTAATAGATAAAAAGCATAGCTGAAGGGAGTAAGTTAGGTATTAGGATTATGTGGGATTGGATATAGCTTGGCAAAAAGCCCTCCAAAAGGCCCGTACCGTCCATGCAATTATGGGTGTTTAGTATTGTAATTAATAATGTTTTATAAATGTGTTTTTATTAAAAATACATTAAAATAATATTTTTATTTTTTTTCATATTAAAACCAAATCCAAAAAATAAATTTAATATTTTTAAATAAAAAATAAATTTAAAAAATAAAAACAAAAACTAACACTAACTAAAAATAAAAATTCATACACGATACATATTGGAGCTGTAATACCTAATGTATAAGTTATAGCCCAATTGCGTGTCACTGTTGCAGACAAATTGAGTTCCTATTTATCTCACTCTTTAAAGATAGGTAAGTTCAAAAATGTCTCCGGGACGGGCGGTGTAACCGGAGTTTAATAAAAATTTAACTTTTTTTACATTTTTTAATGTATTAATATTAATCTTTAAAATTTTAAAAATAAAAAATATTTTAAAAAACTATCACTATTGTTCCAAACACTCTTTACAAGTTGAGCATGAAATCCGGCTCCTAGGCTTTTGGTCGGCACACGCATGATAATTAACGAACAAGAAAAAGAATTAAGGTTGGTGGCAGTTCAATGTTGTAATAATTAACGAATGTCAATTTTTAAAATTTAAATGTTAATCTTGTCTCCATCAACTAGTCACGTGTATCAATTTTTGGATTTATAATATGATTAAATGATAATTTTGAAATTCAAAATTATTTAATTATTGCAACGGTTAACTAAAAAGGCTAAATACATTTTTTTTTTCATTCTATCGAATATTTTTAAAATTAAAAAGTCAACTGTAATATTATTTTATCCTCGTTAATTGAAGTAATTATTAGAAAAAAGTTTAGAGCACCTCTGCATAGTAGTGGTCCAAAAGCTTGATCCCTGAAACCAGGATTACAAAGACGAAATCGTATCTACTTCCCTCACAATAGTAATTTCATTTGAATTTATAATATGCTCTACAGGAGATATTTTTTTTATTTTTTTTAGATTCGAGGAAATCCCATCCTTTAGAAAGCACACTTTGGGTTCAGTGAGCAAGTAAAATCTCGACTGTTCCAGACTCTTACAAGATATGCACGCCCTGACTCGAACTCGAGACCTACTTTACAAATCTTAAACCCTTTATCATTATGCCACACTTCTTAAGAACTCTTTAGGAAAGATAAATTAAATATATTAAATAAATAATACCATTTCATAACAAAATCCAAAGAAAATAGAATATCACTGAAACAGTGAATTTTTTTTAAATATACGAAGAGGTAAAATAGTTAATACAATTCAATAGAAGTGAATTTATTAGTTTTAAAAGATCAAGAAAGAGCTTATTATTGTTGATTTATCTTAAAAAGCGTACTTTTGTAACAAAATACTCATCCAGCCCAGCCCAGCCCAGCCCAAGGATCCCAAGAAAGAGAAAACATGGTAAGCATTTTCGTGTGGTGAATAAAAAGCACAAAACCGACGTCGCTTAGACCATCATCATTAACAAATAATAACGGACGCAATGGTTCACAAAACGGAAGGAACCCAGTATTGGCTTCGGGGAGTCGACAAAGGTTGAAATGAAAGCGTTGGTTTTAGGCAACAAAACAAAAGGAAAGGCCTAAAACCAACCAACAAATTCATTGTTTAATCCCTTAGATCGCATCATATCCATCATGATCATCCTCTGTAAGTACATCTCATCTCATTTCATTGATTGAGCTAGGTGTTTGAAAATTGAAACCCTAAATCACGAGCTAATTGCAGATTGACGGAATCGAAGCTGAGTGGAGAAGCTGGTGCTGTTGCTATTGTTATTGCTATTAAAAGAAATACATTGATAATATAATTATTATCAAGATAGAAGGAACGAAAAGAAGAATGAGTTTTGTTTTCCGGGGAGCTCGATCTGATATCGAAAATGGCTTCCCTAGTTTTGTACCTGAACGACGTACACTGGTAATCTTATTATTAATGTCACTCCTTTCTTTATTTTTGTTTCTTGTTGATTATGTAATAATTTGTTGTGTTTTTTTCTAATAACAATAATCAGCGTGTTCACGCAACTCGGCCTGTCAATTCCAATTCACTTGTTTTTCTTGTCACAGGTAACTTCAATTTCATCATCATCGTTGTCGCACATCATCATCAATAATAATATTAATAATAACAACAATAATAAATCCGTCTTATAGTTTAATCGTTTTTTTCTTTCAAATTCTTCTTGCTGCCTTTTGTTTTATTTATTTACTATTGGTTTTGGCAGTTCTCTTGCTATTCATGATTTTGAACTCGCACCAAATGTCACCTAATTTCCTGGTATTTTTCTCTTTTTTTTTAACTGAATACAGAATCTAGTAAATTTCATGTCTTTCTTTACTGATAATGATGAGTTTTAGAGTTGTTTGTGCTAACTATGTTATGTTTTTTTTTTTTGAGATGTAGCTTTGGCTAGTGCTTGGTGTGTTTTTTATGGCGACGACTTTGAGGATGTATGCAACCTGTCAACAACTCCAAGCTCAGGCGCAAGCCCATGCTGTGATGGCAAGTGGTCTTCTTGGTCATACTGAGTTGCGGTTGCATATGCCGCCATCCATAGCCCTTGCTACCAGAGGGCGTTTGCAAGGACTCAGGCTTCAGCTTGCACTTCTTGATCGAGAGTTTGATGACCTAGGTTTGTGTTCGTGGTTGTATTGTGCATGGAAGGGGGCAATTATGTGTTACGAGTCAATTTTTTTGAAAGATGAAACATGCTGTTTAGTTTTCATTTTACTTTTGTTCTTTCCTTGTTAATTTCGTTTGTTTTCTGAAAAGGATTGTTCATGTAGGGGTTGTTTGCATGCAGATTATGAAACTTTGAGAGCACTGGATGGTGATAACGTTCCCAATGGCACTTCAATGAGCGAGGAAGAGATAAATGCCCTTCCAGTTCACAAATACAAGGTCACTGGTCCTCAAAAGTAAGTGTTAATGTTTTGTTTGACTTGTGTATTTTAGAAGTGCTTTTATGTGAATGTTGCTTGAAAAATATACGAATGGCATTATAGAGACTGAGGAGTTTGCTTAGGCATTTGGCCTTTTGGTTGTGGGTGTCTGCAAGCATGCCATGCTTAGGGATTGCATATTGTGTCAATTTTGTTTCCATATAAACAGTTTGATTGTCGGGCTGGAGCAGTTAGTTAAAAAATTTTTGGAGTTCCCCATGACCTTTTCAGATTTCTTTGTTGATTCGAGAACTTGAATATCTTAAAAACCAGTCTGAATGAATGAACAACACTCCAAATCCAGAGAAGGTAGAGCCTCCTCGCTTTCCCACCTCTTCCAACATTCCCTGAATCAGATCCTGGATAGCTGTTTTAGCAAAGTGAAAAATAATCAAACACATAAGATGATTTTTAGAAGAATGTAGTTTTTCTTTTTGAAAAGAAACAAAACCAGTCTGAATCAGCAACATATGCATAGCTTATCTTACATATTTTTGTTCTCTCTGCATATCCTTTTGAGTTTTTTTGCGTTTTGATGTCTTGACAACAAGCTGTTTCTTGTTGTCAGTGGTGGCTCCTCAATGCAACAAGCCTCTTCTTCTGTCTCGGCTGAGGTACAAGCCTTTGTTTCATGTCAATTACTTTTTTTCCCTTTTTTTTTTCTAGGTATGTCAGAACTTCAGGTTCATTAAAATTTATATTGTGCACATTGAGACGTGCAAATGTGGTTCGCAATCTGCTGCCTTGTCATTTAACAATTCAACTGCTTTAGTTCTGGTCTATCAATGCACATTCAGTGGTTGTATCTCTGTAAAAGTCAGTGCTGTAAAGCTTCTTACTGGTTAGTGGTATAGAAGTGTGGGGGATAGATAATTAGTTTACCATCTTTAATGGTCTAGAACTGGCTTCAAATAATTGTTTCTTTTAATGGTCTAGAACTGGCTTCAAATGATCGTTTCTTGTCAAATGGGCATCTCCTAAGTTTCAAACAATCAACTTTTGTGGATCCTTGCATGAGCAACCATGTCAGGCACATACAATTCTTTCTGTGGGAGTAGGTATGCATGCCAAACACAGTTTATAATGCTACGCATGCAACGGGGTGTGCCTACTGGACACAGTAGATGATGCTACATGTGCAACTGGGCGTGCATACTGAACACAGTAACATAATACTGCATTGCAACTGGAGACAGCTTAAGTATTTCTGCACCTGCTGACCACTTTTTAGTACATCAGGCATAATGATGCCTTTTTACAGCAATGGAGCTCTCTATTTTTCAATATCATTTTGGCTCACATCAGCGCAGTTAATCAGCCATTCTTTTATTCTTCTCTGTAGCAAAAGAAGCAAGATACAGGTAATGCTATTGGGAGCATGAAGTCTTCAGATGATGAGCTGACTTGCAGTGTGTGCTTGGAGCAAGTTAGCGTGGGGGAAGTGATCCGCACCTTGCCATGTTTACATCAGGTTCAGACTCTTCTCGTAGTTATTTAACTTTGCTGCACCGCACCCTTTTATTTTATTAATCTAAACTGACCACTTGGTCTCATTAACTTCACAGAGGGTCCCTCATTTAAGTGCTTAAAACATAGACCGCTGTGCATTCTTTTATGCCATTTGGTCTCTGACTTGCTTCCTTGGGCAGTCAGAAACTCGGTTCAAATTTTGCCCGTACTAAGTAGTGACTTGTTGAAGCAATTTCTCTGCATCTGCTATGTTGTAGTTATTTCAGTTCCCCTTTTCCTTTTTCTTTCCCCTCTTTGGGTGAAAAACAGTAATCTTCAATGGCTTTGTGTTTTACCAGTACAAGTTTTGAGACCTCATGCCAGAAAATATCTTCATTTTGCAGTTCCATGCGAATTGCATTGATCCATGGCTACGGCAACAGGGAACATGCCCAGTCTGTAAATTTAGGGCAGGATCTGGGTGGAATGAAAATGGACAAGGTGGATTGGATGCTTCATACATGGTTTAGCTACAAGCACTGGCATATAGTTTTGATAGATTTATATACTAAATACACAGCATTTATAAGCTCATTGATGAACATGGAAGGACTAATTGAGGGTGGCTAAGCAATTGTTGTAACACTTGATTTAACATTATAAAAACGGAGGTTCCTGTATAATCAATGACATAAATACAAGTTATATCACAGTATTTCAGCAGCTCAGAAATGTAATTATATTGCATTTACGGTGTCAACCGTGCAATGTGGGATCTAAGAAATACTATATGGTAAAATCTTCTTTCAGGGTCAAAGGATGCAAACTAAAGCCTCCGTCTTAAGTAATAGATTGATTCCTTTGTAAAGCTCAGGCATAATGCGTTCACCATCTGTTCTGAGCAAGGAGGGGACACTAACCGACTCGGCCTCTCAAGCTCTTTGCCTAACCCAAAAAGATAACCCAGTTCACCATCCCAGGTGAGAGCGGACTGGGACTTTATCTCAGAGGCATGAGCACCCCCAGGGCCCGCACCATCTAAATCTTGACCAGTCCGTAACTGAAAATCTTAAGGTATTAACAACTCATAATTTAAAGGTCTTTCATATTATCATATGGTCAAAGTCAATAAGCACACGACAAATGTTTCCTGCATGTATCATCTCATTTATCTAATATTCGTTCTTCATGAAGTTAGCAGCGACATGGCCCTATTTTGCCTTTCCCTTCCCCTTCCCTTGACCTTTCTTCGATTCCAGCTTGGCTTGTATTCTGGCGGCAGCGGCGGCTTTAGCTTCTTCTCTCCTCTTCTTCTCTTCCTCTTTAGCTGCTGCAGCAAGCTCCCTCTGCTTCTTCAGCTCCCTGATTCAACATTAAAGAATGTCACAAGGCCATTTTATTGTGTCAGTGAGGAAAATTCCAAAAAAAAAATTCAAAATTGAGAGTGATCTATTTTTTTATGTCAAGAAGTATAACTTACTCGAGCCTGGCCCTCTCTTCTGAAACACTGGTCACACTGGAACCCTTCCGTGGCTTGCAGGCCACCAACTCCACCTCAAAAATAAGAGTTGCGCTGTTTAAAGTATACAAATATTTAATCAAAGTAGAACCAGACCTCCATTTTTATGATAGTGCGAAGACAACTACCAAGAGCGTGCACTAACTGGCATGTTGGATTATTTTAGCCATACAAGCTCCATTTTACAATTCAAATAATTTAGATCTTTGATCCACCAAAGTAACTGATTTGCAAAGTTTATAATAAAATTGCACAAGATTATTGTATATCTCTAATGGTAGTTGGACCAACATACTTAGGGGATTTATTAAACAGGACAGTCTATCGACCCACAAATTCATCTTGTTTCTGTCACAAAATTGCATGACTAGTTTCATCGAAACAGTCACCTCAAATGTTATATGCATGATTCATGAGTTATTTTTTTTTTATTATAACATCAAAAGAATAGATAGGTATACATTCTTTGTTAATATCTCTCGGAAAACTAGAATCAGATATCCAAGATGGAAGATCCAGGACTGCACTCAGAACTATCCACAAGGAGAATTGGATTGCTTGTTTAGAAAGACATTCAGTTCAGCTGCCATCCACCAAGGTTTAAATCTTGTGGGAGATTTGAACGGCTGTTAAAAGGGACGTCTGAGTCTATACGGGGAAAAATTAAGGATGGGCTTTCCTGTTAGTGTTTAAACACCAGTCTATGACTACCTCGTTGATTGTGCACACATGCAGATTTTATTAATACTTTGAATAGGTTGCTGATGAGGGTGCGGTACCAAGGAGGATAATCAAGCAGCCCGGGTTGAAAATAATGGTGGCGGCCAATAAGGATTCCAATGAGGATGCTCAACGAGCTGGGGTGAAAATGGTGGTGGCAGTGGCAGTAGGTGATTCTAGTAAAAATACCAATCATATTTAGGAAACGCTTTTGGAGACAAAAATCTCCAGTCACATTTATTTCATTTCCAGTAGATCTTTCCTAGGCCATTGATTTTGAGCACAAATGTTCCTAATTCAAACAAGTCTCGGCATCAGAAAAGTTATTCTAAACAACAAATTGAAAAATGAATCTACATTGACATACTCAGGTGGGATATCTGGCGGGGAACCTGCACTGCCATAAGCAAATTCTGGTTTGCAAGTAATTTTTGCAACCTCCCCAACCTGGTAAAACCAAAAATATACATGTTACTCTACAAGAGATAAAAATCTTAAAACGAAGTAGAAAGCTTGCATTGAGAAAGCAAGTTTTGACCTTCATGGTTTTCACTGCAATCTCCCATGCCTGAATCACCGAGCCCTTCCCAAGTTCAAATGAGAACACAGTATTATCCATGCGTGTCGTATCAAAAACTTCACCGGTTTCAGCAAGTGTGCCCTCGTATTGAACTGTTCAAAGCAAGAATTCACATTTTATTTGGTAAACCAAAAACAAGTTAGTTAAAATCACTAACTAGCAGCAAGAGCATACCATACCATCAACAAGAGGAAGATCATCCGAAGGACAAAGCGCATCAGCTTTCGCTTTCCTCAAGATTGTCTTGACAACACCTCCATCACCGGATAAATCAATTGAATCACTCATGTCACCTCAATAGCCTGATTCATCCAATTAGATCAGATAATAATCACCAATTAACATTTATTATTATTGGCTATTGAGATAGAATCAGACACATGAAAATAACGACAATCGGGGCCAGAACCCTAGGGTTTTAATTACTAATAAAAAAAAGATTACTACTGCTTCATTTTGCCTCACATTTCTATATTAATATACAGAAACAAGTGATTAGATGCATATTAATCGAACATCAGTTCAAATTTCACTATAAGAAAAAACTATTTTTAAAAAAAAAAAACTGCAATAAAATCTTACAGCCAGATGATGATTTTTTTTTGTTTGAACTGACCTGGTTCAGTGAGAGAGAAGAGAATACGAGAAGAGATGGAAAAATCGGGTTGAATCAGTGACGAGGTATCGGGGGAAATGACAGGGATATCGGTGGCCATAGGCGTCTTGGTGTGGTCTTTCAGCGCAGCTGTGTGTGAGAAGAAACGAATATAGTGAGCGACAAATGTGAATGTGGGCTTGAAGCCCAGTATACGATTAGAGAAAAAGAACTTTAAAGCCCATGGTCTCTTCTTCTCATTGCAGGGTTGGATATTTTAGGCTCGGTATGGGATGTACGCGAGTCTAATGTTGGTTTAAGTTTTTAGTTTTGCTGAGCTAATTTCACTCCTCCAATGCTCCGCCTGTAGAAATCTACCGTTTAACTTCTTATGAACTCGTGGAAAAGTATGGTGTCGAATGCAGAATGTTTCATCGCTTTAAGAGACTTAATTAGTCTATATTTATGTAAAATAACTTGAAAAAAATAATTAAATTGGGTAGAATCTATTAGGATTTATCTAGTGACATTGGTTGTCGGCTCAATAATTATAATTAAAACTTCAGCTAGTATTTCCAAAGGTGTCATTTATATAAATTCTGTGACGAGCCAAAATATTTGGGTAAAATTTTTATTTATAGAACAAATATTAACCAAATAAAATAGAGCTAGTAAACACGTTAAATTCATAGAATTTGAGTTTGAGAGTTAGTCAAGCTTAAAGTAATCTGAGTCTGACAAACAAGTTAGATCTAAATGATTTCAGCTTGGCATCAATCAGCCTAAAATAGTATGAGTCTGCAAACATGTCAGACTCAAAGAATTGAATTTGATAGTCAATCAAGTTTAAGATAGCATGGATCTAGCAAACATGACAAACCTAAAAAACTTGAACTTGACAGTTAGCCAAGACCAAAGTAGCATGCATCTTTCAAATATATCAAACCTAAGAAAGCGTGAATCTAGCAAACATGAGAGATCCAATGAACTTGGGTTTAATGATCAGTCATGCTCAATGTAGCGTGGATCTGGAAAACATGACAGACCAAAAAAACTTGGGCTTGGCTGACTGACAGACCCAGGAAAACATGGGTCTGACAAATATGTTAAACCTAAAGCATTTTGATTCAACCATTACCAAGCTTTAAGACTATATGCTTGATTCTAGACAATCTCCTAAAATAAAAGTATTAAAGGCATGATAAATTGTCATGCCTCTTTATATGTAATAATAATTTATATTGATGTAATGATTTTTCTATACTCATAAGTGTATGTAGGGTCTCTTAAGAGACTTGCCATACTTACTGTCTCATTTGTATATGTAGGGGTTATTATGTGTCTCATTAATGTTGTCGAAAGTAGATGACTTTTCAATTCTTCCTTTCTATAAAAACGACAAGGTTCAAGGGAGTATATATATATATCCCTTGAACCATTCAAGTAAGGGTTCATGATTTTTTTATCTTGTAAGATAAACTTTTACGGATTTTAGAGTATTAACCCACTTAAAATTCAAGAAAACAACATCTTTATTCCTTGAATTTAAGATTCTTTCAAGTCATTTGTTACCTTAAGATATTTATTACATTTCTCATATATACTAACTTTAACATCGGTAGGCCTTTAAGTTTCATTTATTGAAATTGTTTTTTCAGTTACTTAACTATAAAGATGGAATTCCTAAGACCAAAGAGAAAAAATTCAAGTACTTGAACACATTGATTAACCATTATTCCAAACACAATTTTAAATAAGCTCAACTATTTTAAATAATACGAATAAAAAAAGCTGCAACAATAAACAAACCGATAAAAAGAATTAACAGCATAAAAAAACTATACAACTCAATTATCAAACAATTCAATACTTAAGGGAAAAATTAAGAAATTTTTTACAAAAAACAAAAAAAATATAAGTAAAATCAGGTTAACCCTGCAACCCTGAGCATAACATTGGTATAACCCCATATAAATAAAAGTGAAAAAAACATAGCACAAAGACTAATTTCTAATAAATAAAATGTTGATGAAAGAAATTAAAAAAAAAATCAAATTGAAAAAGGACTTAAAAAATAAACAAAATCAACCTGTGACCAACTCTATAAAGGTAAACCGTAAAAAATAGCACAACAAAATTAAGAGATGAAATTAATAAAATATACAATAAAAAAGGA
>Ga0307511_10008284_pt1 | contig 10404 bp, 12 predicted proteins | sample 13_EM_MG_FD_200266 | JGI IMG/M metagenome (GOLD analysis project Ga0307511, IMG submission 200266) | Populus trichocarpa ectomycorrhiza microbial communities from riparian zone in the Pacific Northwest, United States - 13_EM | ecosystem: Host-associated > Plants > Roots > Unclassified | place... | reverse complement strand
ATATTTTTCCATTTATCTGTTGTGCTCCATAGTCCCGTATTTCTCAATAGTTCCGTATATATGAGATAATTATATTAAAATATTATTGTGGCCGTCAGATTGATGGGTGGGCTGGGCCCATTGATGAATGGGGCATTTTGACGCATGGGTCAGAACAGTGGGTTGGGTTCTGAAACCGGTAGTGTAAGAGATAGATTAGATCCAGGTCCCATGTTCGTCTAGGTCTGTTTTGTGACGTGTGGTCTGCGCGTCTGACAGGGCCGCCTGTAGTGTGGGAATATCAGTCGTGCATATCTCACACAGCTGCCTTGATGTTGTAGCGCTAGCTAGCGACCCGCCTCCGTACCAGTCGTGCAGCAAGTCGTGCAGCTTATCATAGGAATTTAAGCTTCCCCCGACAGCAAAGTGATGATAGAGTGGGAAGTCTGTAGAATCAATTGGATGCTCTTGTAGCTGTCGCTGTGGGGTTCCTCGTGGTGTTTTCTGGTTTCCGACAGCTGTTCTAGGGGCTTGTTTTGGGTTGCGGAAAGTCGTATTCTTGATCATTGTGCCGGAATGTTGGACATACGGCTTAGAATGAGATTAACGTGGACGCCTGCAAGTTTATATTTGGTTAGCAGCCACATCCATTATCAATGCCAGGAGACTTCTCGCGGTAAATCCAACATTAGGGTTACATGTTCCACTTCAGCTTATTATCCACAGCGGCGGTTGAGATACGGTAATTACAATGGCCCTTGCAGGTCGCCAGTGTTTCCCCACCCTCGCCCCATCCCAGCCACAGTTTGATTTCCTGTAGAACGCTGTTCAGGCACTGAGTTGTTCACTTTGTGAATTTCGAGGATTTGGTAAATGTGGAATGGAACCAGGGAGGGATCCGGATCAGGGACAGGCGGCTCCACCATGTCAGATCACGGTAGACCAGCTATCACACATGTCCCCTGTTCAACCCTCTTATAATAGTTCCTTAGAGCTAGCTATAGCTGTAAACTCAGGCAAATCTTGTGTGTACATATCTGAGAATCTATTCCACCCGTAATAGCTGTGAAGGTATGTGATGCAAACTCAAACACCCAGTTAGTCTCAACTTGAGATCCCCACACCAGCTACCTCAACAACTTAGTACTCAGACCCTTACAATGTTACTATAGTTATTCTTAATCAATTTACGAGTTAGGAGTGATTGTGATACATGAAATGTTTGTGAGATGGAATGCTATCTGATGGACGTCGGCCTAATGCTGATAAACCCGCTCGGTATACCATCAGGCGACGAATAAGGTTATATATAACCTTTAGCCTGCTGGATAGAATTTGGTTCGCATATAAATATTTGTATTTAACTATCTGAGGAAAGAAAATAAGTGGAGATTTGATTGTTTGTGACAGAGTGAGTCAAGAGATATGCAAGCACTAGATCGGAACTCAGAACCATTGCAAACAGAGGAAACGATTTACCGACACATTTTCAATCCGTGACCGAGACTGATCAGATCTTGCGGCAGGCCATGGTCTCCATAGCTGAGGTCCCAGTATACGAAAGCCGCGACACGTCAAACTCGTGGAGGCGTTCCTACCCGAGCAAGAATTGCCATTGCATTAGCCACCGCAACTGCTATCTCAGAAGTTCCGGTCGATCCGGCCACACATGCTAGCAGCTGAGCTCGCAATTGGGGATTCTCTTTTGCTTTCTCCACAAGGAAATCAATGATTCCATGGTCGCCTACAATGGAAACCTGGTTCAAAAGTGCGCCGGGGGTACATAAGTCCTCCTCCTGCCATATGGACTGTGCAACACCAAAGTCACGAAGAGACTTGTGTGCGAACCGGTATGAGTTCCCTGTACGAACGAGTGGTGCACTAAAGCACAAAAGTCTTGTGGTAGGATCCTCGGGTGTTAAGAAGTCCCCCCAATTGAGCTTTCTTGTCGGACGAGACGAGGGGACAGTATAGGATGCTTCAACCAACTTGTGGCGGCACAACTCTACTGCAAAGCGAAGACAGTAATCCTTAGCATGATCGGTGAAACCCTCCTCACAAAGTCTGTGAAATGCGCCTTCCAGAGCGGAACTCAGCTGTATCAAAGCCAGACGTTCTTGAGCTGCCAGGAGCCAATGATCTAGGAGCTTTCCATACAGGTTGACTCGACTCAATCTTTCGCCGGTGCCAACTTGGAGTTCCATGACGATTTTGAGGAGGAAAGGGTTGCAGATAAGAGCGCGCAGATCAGGTATCTCTATCAAAGACTCATACTCCTTCACAGCGCGGGATATTGCGTTTGAGGGGTCATTTGCCAGTAGGGCGGGTACATGTTTGGAAATGTACGCGATGATATCGTTCGTCGAAAACGGCGCTAGCCAATACTCTTGCAAGAGGTGTGATTTACCAGAGGGGTAAAACCAAATCTCGTATCCGGGACCAAGATATTCCGGTCGGCTTGTAATCACACTCTTTGCATTCCAGGCTCCAAGTTGATTGCCGATATAGAAATTGTAACCTCGTTTTGCTATTTCATCATATCCATCTAAAATCAAGACAAACTGCAGTTGTGTGCGGGCCATATCTATCGCCTCCTCAGGCCAGCCCCGGATCCTAAATAAATGCGCCACCAGGTCTTGATTGTAGCGACTTCGGTCACAGACATTGGCCAGGGTAATGAACACTGGAATGGGACTTGAGGCATCCTTGGTATAGGCTTCCCACAACCTTGTAGTGAGGAAATGGTTGAACGTGGTCTTACCCGAATGAGCAGTACCATGAATTAGGCAAACCGTTTGAGCTGACTCCGGTGCCATGAATCTTTGCAGAGCCTCCCAAAGGTCAAAATTGTTCTCCTCAAGTGCATGCTGTGTTGCCATCCCTTTCCCAGGAACGTAGAGGTTGTTATGGAATGGGGATTCCGCGAGATATTGGGTCTTGAGCTTGTGCACTATCTACAAGTCAACGAGTGTTTTGAAAACTGGAAGTGAGTTGTACCTAGCTCACGGAGAAGCTCTGTTGAGCCCATAATGACACCACTTGACGCTGCTGCGAGCAAGTGCTGGAACGACTGATAATAGGAGAACGGGTACTCGGTGGTCGGAATATGGGGAGTGCGTCCAGGGTAGGTGGTGTAGCTAGGTTGTCTTTCGGTATGTAAGATGCTTCTCTTCTCTAAGTGCGTCTTCTCTAAGTACGTCTTCTCTAAGTGCGAGCCGGGATCTTATATACGAAAATGTGCATGGCGCCAAGCACGACACTACGCACGTATTCTAGTCGTCTGCAGTAATCATGGGGTCATTCCATGGAAGATTGATGTGACTACATTACGCAAAATTATGGTTTTGTTACACATAGTCCTACCCACAACGGTTTATAGCCCGTATTCAAGAGTAAATTACACAACCCCAACAAAGGGGAATACATAACTTGCCGGCCCGGCTTTGCCTAGTCTGGTTGGCTTTGCCTCCAACTAGGGCGAGAAAAGTGCGCTAGTTGGGTACCACAAGGGCAATGAGTTGAATGGGTGTGCCCCATACAAGCAACTGTACCAGATTCACGAAACCGGTATGCTCTCCAGCACAACCCCTTTGTTCACTTGCATATACCCTTGCTTGATTGTATTATACTTTGTATCTAGACATATGGGGGTGTGGAGACTCCTCCTCCGAGGGCAAAGCGACTCCTCAATATAATATTCTCCGACAGTGTCATTGACTGCACTCGAGCATACTCTACTATTATCTCCCTATCACATCGCTTGGTGAAGTGGACCCTTGTCGGCCACATATTTATTCACCGCTACCTTGTGGCAACTCATAACCTCCAATACTGATAACCCAACTTAAGACATAAGGCAAGTAACTTGGCACAGGCTTTCGCCCTATTTGACCAAGTTTTTAACCAATTTTGAAAAGTCTCGCAGAATGGAGTATCATTTTGATCGAAAAGGAAGTGTTCTATACTATGCAGGCAATGTCAGGCTTGTCATTTTCTTGCAAACCAGCATGGAGACGGGTAACTTCTAAGAAGAAAGTTTACAACGTTAGAGAAACCGAAAACATCACGAGTGTAGGGTGTCCGCTCAGAATCATGGGATTCCATACACAAAGACACAGTGCAAAGCTACCTCCGGGGACTATGTGCACGCCGGGCATGGGAGGTTGGTGTGGGGCCTCATAAATACACCGTTAGGGTTCAAGGCGGGTATAGAGGTATATAGGGTGTTAATAAAGCTCGAGGGGATTGTATCGGGGTAGTAGGAGTGGGTATCTGGAAGGTAATAGCGAACTGTATAGAATCATCGTAGAGGCTTCTGAATCACCCCGAGGTCAATGGTGGGCGGAGTTGGAGTCTGGATTCGAGTCCGTCCCTTCCGAGGGGCCTAGGGAGACCAGCCCGAAGCGGGGTAACGGTTCCGTATTACCTCACCGGTTCTTTGGTTTCTTTTCTGATTCCTTGCTTTGTAGTTCCACATATATCCGTGCGATCTCTTTCCCATCCAGTACTGGAGCCAAACTTGCTTCGAAGTTCCCAAGTGTCGGGTATCAACTCCAACATCCAGTTGATTGGCCTCTCGCCACTGTTCAAATGTGCAACACGTAATGGTTCTCACTTTAAATCCCAAATCGAGCTAAGCGATCAATAAAACGTATGATTAACCCAACTCTAATACCGGCATGATATTGTTGAGCTACCTCAAGCTTAGTCTAGCACATTAGTCGAGCAGGTGCTACGGAGTTGTTTGCTCTGAATGACCCACGCATGAAATTCAGGAATACCCCAATATCGAAAAGCGGCTTGTATTGTTGCTGTTGGTTGTCTCACACGGCTTGCTTCCCAAGATAATGGCAGGAAGTTTCCTTTGTGACTTCCCTGAACCCCGCGACGAATTGAATTAATCAACAGCATTACTGTATCAGTGTGGGTAGTGGTCCAAATACTCCAACATTGAGGGGTTGGAGAAGGTGTGTAGAATGTGATAATCGGCAGCAGGGTCTTCCCCGTAGTATTCCATAAATTCAATTCCATAGCAACATGTAAATAATCTATAACCTTGTAAGTACGTAAATCGTTGCATGAGTGGTAGGTATACTTAGAGTTACCCCTACCGACAATCAGTTACCTCTTGAGTTTCCTGATTAAAGGCTGGAATGAGCCATTCCATTCCCACTACACAATTCGTCCATCCTGTGGGTGTATAGGAAAGCCCGAATTGCGACTGTACATCCCGGCCTGTAAAACGATGCTACCCCATATGGTGTTTGGCTCCTTTAACAATAATTAAGCATGGAATAACTCTTCCATCGCCAGAAACACTTTCAATTACAGCTAAGCGCTCACGGTTCCCATCATCTAGAAACTTAAATTACTCCCTCCTATATATGAACAAACTACTTTCCATGATTGTGCTAGTGCCCTAAAGAATCCCATATTATGCATGTTGTAGACCTGCGGCCTTTGAATATCCTTCGCTGTCATAGCTCAACTTTAGCAAGTGATCTCAAATTAGAAAGGGAATTGGGCTTCGAGTCGGCCTCGTTCGATAGGAGATTTGAATTTCGCAGCCAACTATGGATTCTAATCGAGAATTCTCATATTCCAGTTGTCTCACATTTCCCGTTGAATCACTAGCTCTGCTGCCTGCTGCATATGTACAACCTTTGGTAAAATCCATTGCCCTCCAAATCCTTGATCCATCTGATTACTGCCTTCTCATCCGTAGGTACAATCATTTGTTGTCCTTGATGTGCAATACTATATGGTTTGGCACCATGTAGCCGACCTCGGAGGGCTGAAATGGCATCTCAAATGCACTAGAAAATATGCCACAGTGACATTGCTGGCTTGCCATCCTCACGCATGGTCTGTACTGCCTGAAGTGCTCTAGGATATTGACACTTGTTGAGCTTACTTCCGCGGTGCCTTTTGCCTCTCCTTAACTCGTGCCATTGATTTCTGTTCACATTTAATATCGATATTTTATTTGCAACCTATGGACTACCAAATCGTACCTGGTACTATCTGTTCCGTTATTGTGCTGGCGCCGAAAGGTTTGTTGTACTGGCACCTAAATTCACCCCTACAGCATTGATATCGCTGCGCAAAAGCAATGATGTTGCTGAGCGGAAACCGTGTCGTGAGCCGAATCCCTGTCCAACCCAAGACATTGCCGCCACACTATATGAATCATGCCCCTTAAATAAAATTTATTTTCTAAGTTACCGTCACCATAAACGATCTATAGGCTGCATGATTGAGGATATAAATAGCAAACCAAATTAGATATCTATTCCTGAGACACTTTTGAAGAGACGAGAGGCTCTAACCATTAGGAACAAACCGAAGGGGGTTTGTATCTCTTAAAGCGGATATCGACAAAGAACATATGCAGGACATCCTTACATGCATCAGGACGACCTTTCTACAGGTAGTGCAGGGACTTTCCAATGACCAGCCTGATGATATTTGATGCCAGCGTCCCCAGTAGTATAGGGCATATGAGGTTAGTTTACATTTCTGGCTCCCTGATCAACTTTCCGTGGTATGTAGGGGTTGTGGAAGTGTCAGCACACAGATCATAACGGATATTGGGGTAATGGATATTGGGTAATAGATATTGGCGTGATGCAAGGTTTGCCACAGGTTTGGGTATAGATTTATGTTCAAATACAGAATTTGGTCTAACGTACGCCGGAACCTACATGTACCCTGGATTTATACTCGTGCCACCTTACGCAATTAGGTTCCATGGGCACTGGGCCCTTCCTGAACCTCAGCCTGTCATCCTTGAATGTAGATTGTACAACATGGGTATTTGTGTAAATAGCTGGTTTACTATAACTTGGCGATCTTAGGTCGCGGCCCTGCAGCTTCTTGTTTCGCAGCATGAGAGTTGAATTAGAATTGCCCCGGGTTCCCTTCCATTTTGTGTCCCTAATGGCCTTGTGCCAATTGGTGAGTCTGCCCCAAATTGTCCCAACCTATACCGTTCGCCACCGGAACTCCTGTCACCCCATATCGGAGCAAGCAACGGTAACCTTTGACTGATTCTGCTAATCCCCCACTCCATCATGGAGGTTCAATCTTGATCGTCCTAGATATCCATTGTACCTGGTGGGATGAACTCTGCTGATTAGGATTTTTGAACATGGGACTATGGGATGGTCTCCATATGTGTGGCAGGGGACAGGTCAACCTTTCCGTTTCTGAATCAACTTTGGCTAGTTATCATGATGGCGTGAGGTGTAATGGTGAACCAAGATGGGCACAGGCTCCAGACAACTACCCGTTCCAAAGAAGAATGAATATTTTGATGCTAAGAAACGTAGCTATCAATACGTAGCTGAGACGAACATATGATAAATCAAGATGGTTTAGATTCAGGCAGAGCGTTTCAAATCCAGGAGGGTAGTACACCATGTAACCAGCAGAAACCAGTAGATATTTGTGGTGCCGCATTTGCCCCCACGACTAAGCCTGCCTTCTCGTTCTATACTATCGTATCAATACGAGTCATGATTAAGCCCCAAAAAACCAAATAAGCCTGCCTTCTCCTGGGGTTACCAGTGCTGTCGCGGTCTCACTCACCTGGTTATCCCTGTTGTATCCCTGTCTCTGTACTTCTCCATTAGCTCACCCACGACTATTCGGTCTCTCAGGATCTATCCTATCATAACTCTGTCCTCCACAGAGCTATTACTCTGATCACACCCGTGTAAAGATTGCTCCCACTAGTGGCGCTTATGCCCTATTGAGAGTAGCCTATACCATTGCATCTTCCCAGTATATTCCTCGCCTTCTGGATCCTAGATTTGCAGTATTCTTTGAAGGTGAGACCTTCATCTAGGGTTACTCCCAGCCAATGGACAATCTTGACTTGGTCGTTCTTGATTCTGCATTTCCTTCCAGGGATGAACCGTTCGTGTTTTGAGTTCTCCACTGGTAGATGGCGCTACACCGCCACCTGATTGATAATTGGGTCCACAACCGACCAGAGTAAGTACATATAGACTTCTTTAGCTCCCGCTTTGTCCAAGATGCAAAGCCCCGCGTCAATGTCGTCCACATATGTGGGTCGCTGAAATCCGGCATCCATGGAGTCATTAAGATTAGGAAGATTAATATTCGCCTTTCCCTTCAATCACATCAGTCCCGACGGATGAAGGTTGGTCTACAATTTCGGTGGATTCCGGTGAGGCACCAGGTCAGTATAGCGTTTGACCATTTTGATTCCGTATCTTTATAATTGAATAGCAAACTAGGTCCTGATTCTCTCTTAGTACTCCCCTTTTTACAACCAGGTACCCTAGCATGCATTCATGCGATTACCAGGCTGAATGGACGTACAAACTTCAAAAAAAGGATAAAAAAACCAAAACCTAGGGGCGTGGGGTGCCCCGAGTCAGCTTGCGTAACTTACTGGGTATCGCTAATGAATTGCCGGTCACAACTTCAACGCTTGCAACAATATGTCTTGGAATAGGTGGGTGCGTTGGGTGTCACAGTTTCAGTTGTGGGCAGGTTGTGGGGTCGTACTGTCCATGCATAGTGGATCTGGCTGTAGTGGGGAATTCACAGTGCAACTTTCCAACGGTCCAATTGATGATCTGCTACCATTGGGTACATGTATGACCGGCCACCGTAGGATGACCGGGGGCAAAATAGCCCTGTCAGCCAACCTCCTCGTTGCAACCAGCAGAGCCTCCACTCCCCCTAGCTACTATTTTGCATACCGAGCCATACCAACCGAACCGCGAGAACCAGGAGTATCACTAACGCGCACTCTAAGCACCATGGGTAAGACCGACTACGGAAATAAGCTGCAAACAGCCATACAACATGCTCGACGGGAGCCAGGGGTACCCACTACCAGGTTTGCAGCCCTATACGGGGTAAACGTACGCACACTGGGTCGACGACTTGCAGGGACCACCACAAACCATGCCGCACCTTCTAGGAATAAGCAGTTATTTGATGTAGGTGGAAGAGAAATTAATCGCAGAGCATGCTGGGCTCATGGCAGATGCTGGATTTCGGTTAAATCATGAGCAATGGATAGCACAGTACATGGTGAATTAGAGGCAAATAGAAAAGCGAGGTCCAGTGGGGGGTATTACAGGTCCAAAAGGAACTACCACAAACCCTCGACTCCGCCGAGAGAAGCGTCTTCTACAACCGGGGGCTATACAAGAAGAAATAAGCACAGCAACCTCCCCCTCCTCAAGCACAGCAACCCCCCTTCCATCAAGCCCTGCAACCCCCACCACCTCCATCCATACCGTTGACGCTCATTAGGTTGACCGCTTCCTTAACCGGAACCCAGGGTTCAAGAAAGTCTATATTCGCTACCAAGAAAGAGCTCGTGCAGCAGCATGCAATAATGTTGAACTCCAAGCTGATTTCCTCCACAAACCTGCCAATCTTATTCGCAGGAAAAAGATCTCAAAAGAGATATCTGGATCTGTGATGAGAAGGGAATTACCATGAGGAGGAATAGTACAAGGACTATGCCTATTGTGCGTGTTGGTGGTCGAAGTACTGCAAAAATAAGGACAGAGGGATCTCGGGATTTCTGCAGTGACTAAGAGAGTGTTAGTAAGGCTGTGTTGATTATTCCACTATTTATTGTATGGCAGGGGAAGCCTCATCGGGAGTTATACCATCCAGAGGGAGGACTGATCAATGAAGCTACGTTTGCAGTCTCTTATAGTGACTTGATGGATAACGAGTTGGGTTTTGAGTATATGAAGGAGCACTTTGAGCCCTATACCCAGTGCAACCCCCTAGCTGCACGCTCTCCAATTGTGGATGGCCATTCTTCACATATTGTATGGCGGGTCATCAAATATGCCCTTGATTATAACATCCGCATGATTTGACGACCCTCCAAGTCTACCCATCTTTTGCAACCCCTTAATGTAGGGAAGTTTCGGACACTGCAAACCACCTATGAGAGGAACCTCAGTGCAAAGCTTCGCAAGAACCCTGATATGTGCCCCAATTGGAGCGAAGATCAAAGACGAGCTATGATAGAACTAGCGACACAGCTAGAAGAAGCAGCAGACCGGCAAGGCCTCCGGCTCCCTCTTCCCTGGGAGAGCGGTCATCATCAACCAGGAAATAGACTCAATCAGGGCTTTCATCCTAGACTAGGCTTGCAACGGCCCAGAAGGCAAGGGCAACCCAACGGACTTACTCCTTACCCGACCGCAAGCCAGAACCCTAAACGATCGGCTCAGAAAGCTTGCAACCCACAAAGGAGTGACGATCATACCCGTCCCCATCCCGCCCCAAACCAGGGGCGCCATACTGCCCCTGAGAGAGAAGAGCAAGGACCAACCAAGAGCACCAATCCAACCAGGGCCCCTTCCACCCCCCGGAGATAAGCGAATGGACACCCCCGACCCAGGCCCCAAGACATCG
>Ga0307511_10008283_pt1 | contig 10405 bp, 15 predicted proteins | sample 13_EM_MG_FD_200266 | JGI IMG/M metagenome (GOLD analysis project Ga0307511, IMG submission 200266) | Populus trichocarpa ectomycorrhiza microbial communities from riparian zone in the Pacific Northwest, United States - 13_EM | ecosystem: Host-associated > Plants > Roots > Unclassified | place... | reverse complement strand
AAGCCCATTACCAAGAAGCCTCAGGAAGTGAGGATGGGTAAAGGTAAAGGTAACCCCGAGTATTGGGCTGCCGTAGTGGAACCAGGCCGTATCCTGTTCGAAGCGGATGGTGTTTCTGAGGCGGTAGCCAAGGAAGCTCTTGAGCTGGCAGCGCAGAAACTGCCCATCAAGACGAAGTTCATTGTGCGCAGGGATGCAATTGCCTAAGGGCTGGGTGGTTCATAGAAACTAAACAAGAATAGTAAAAAAGATAACAATGTCAAAGAAAGTTGATTTTGTAAATAGCCTGAAGGATCTGAATGAAGCGGATCTGAAAGCACGTATCCAGGAAGATGAGTTACGTCTGAAAAAGCTGGAATTCGCACATGCTATTTCGCCCCTGGAAAACCCGATGAGCATTCGCGCCTTGAGAAAGGATGTAGCCCGGCTGAAGACATCGCTGACTCAGAAAGCTGTTGCTAAGAGAGCTTCGCAGGAAACGGCGAAAGCGTAAGGAATAAACATTGCCGGCGACTGCCCCGGGCAGGTCGCGGCTGATAATAAAAAAGCTAAAAGCTAAAACAATGGTTGAAAGAAATTTGCGTAAAACGAGGATCGGGGTGGTGAAGAGCAACAAGATGGAAAAGACCATCACAGTTACTGTAGAAAGAAAAGTGAAGCACCCTATCTATGGTAAGTTCGTAAAAAAGACTACCAGCTTCCATGCTCATGATGAAAAGAATGAGTGCACCATCGGAGATGTTGTAAGGATCATGGAAAGCCGCCCGCTGAGCAAGACCAAGCGCTGGCGCCTGGTGGAAGTCATCGAAAAAGCGAAGTAGTAAGAATAGCGAATAGTATTAATTATAATTTTCAAGCTTGCTGCCAGCAGCTTGAAGCTAAATGCTCAAAAAATGATTCAGCAAGAAAGCAGACTAAATGTAGCTGATAACAGTGGTGCCAAAGAAGTGTTGTGCATCCGGGTATTAGGGAATAGCGGACAGGACTATGCCGGTATAGGCGACAAGATCGTTGTCACTGTGAAAGACGCCTTACCTTCCGGAGGAATAAAAAAAGGTACTGTTGCAAAAGCGGTCATCGTTCGTACCAAGAAAAAATTGCGTCGTAAAGACGGTTCTTATATCCGGTTCGACGATAATGCTGTGGTATTGTTGAACGCATCCGATGAACCCCGTGGTACCCGTATTTTCGGACCAGTTGCCAGGGAACTGCGTGACAAGGGATATATGAAGATCATCTCCCTGGCGCCGGAAGTATTGTAACCCCCAGCCCCCTGAGGGGGGAGATAAAGTTAGCATTAAATTCTCCGCCGAGGAGAGCAAAGTATAATAAAATGAGTAACAGATTCAAACCGAAGTTCAATATTAAAAAAGGTGATAGCGTGGTAGTGATCACCGGAGACGATAAGGACCCTAAGAAGGCCCGGATAGTCCTTGAAGTGCTGACCGACAAGGATAAGATCCTGGTCGAAGGCGTGAATATCGTGACCAAGCACACCAAGCCTTCCGCACAGAATACCAAGGGTGGTATTGTGAAGAAGGAAGCTCCGATCCATATCTCCAACGTACTGTTGTGGGATGCGAAGACGAGCTCCGCTACCAAGATCAAACGTACCCGGGAGAATGGTAAATTAGTTCGCATATCTAAAAAATCAGGGGAGGCCATTAAATGAGTACTGTAAAATACACTCCGCGTCTGGCAGATAAGTACAAAAAAGAAATTGTACCTGCCCTCATGAAAAAATTCGGATATACCAGCATTATGCAGGCTCCGAAACTGGAAAAGATCTGTCTTAACCGTGGTGTGAACGGTGCAGTGACGGACAAGAAGCTGGTGGACGTCGCTCTGGATGAGCTGACGCTGATCACCGGTCAGAAAGCTGTCTCTACGCTGTCTAAGAAGGATATTTCCAATTTCAAATTGCGTAAGGCCATGCCGATCGGCGCAAGGGTGACTTTGCGTGGTGTGAAGATGTATGAATTCCTGGATCGTCTGGTGTCTACCGGTTTGCCCCGTGTAAGAGATTTCAAGGGTATCAATGAGAAGTCGTTCGATGGCCGTGGTAATTACACCCTGGGTATCACCGAGCAGATCATTTTCCCTGAAGTAGATATTGACAAGGTGAATAAGATCACCGGTATGGATATCACTTTCGTGACCACTGCCAATACGAATGAAGAAGCATTTGAACTGCTGAAAGAGCTGGGCATGCCCTTCCGTGGTGTCAAGAAAGATTAAAATTGTTAGCTTTCAAAATTTAAAACGTTATAGAACATGGCTAAAGAGTCAGTAAAGGCGAGACAGAGAAAAAGGGAAGCTTTATCAGCTAAATATGCTGAAAAGCGCGCCGCTTTAAAAGCCGCCGGTGATTACAAGGCATTGGACCTGCTTCCAAGGAATGCATCTCCAGTTCGGTTGAAGAACCGTTGCCAATTGACAGGCCGCCCCAGGGGATATATCCGGTATTTCGGTATTTCCAGGGTGATCTTCAGGGATATGGCCCTTTCGGGTAAGATTCCTGGTGTTAAAAAGGCGAGCTGGTAAAATTCCCTCCGGGGGGTGGATATCGCATTGTAATTTTTTTTTGAAATCATATAATTGAATATAGACAATGGTTACTGATCCAATAGCAGATTTTCTGACTAGAATTCGTAATGCGCAAATGGCGAATCACCGTATCGTTGAGATACCTGCTTCCAACCTGAAAAAGCGTATGACTGAGATCCTTTATGACAAGGGATATATCCTCAAGTATAAATTTGAGGATGACAGCAAGCAAGGCGTGATCAAGATCGCGTTGAAGTATGATCCGACCTCCAAGGAACCTGCGATCAAATCGCTGGAAAGGGTGAGCCGTCCGGGTCTGCGTCAATATTCCAGCCCTTCTGAGTTCAAACGTGTGAAGAATGGTCTGGGTGTGTCGATCATTTCCACCTCCAAAGGGGTAATGACGGATAAGGAAGCGAAAACGCAGAATGTAGGCGGAGAAGTTCTTTGCTACATCTATTAAAAGATTGTTGATACATTAAGCCCGACCTATAGAGGCTGACCGATCAATGATCCAAATTAACTAATAATAATAAACTAAGACTATGTCTCGTATAGGTAAGCAACCAGTTATTCTCCCGAAAGGAGTGACAGTGACAGTCGGAGAGCACAATCTCCTGACCGTGAAGGGGCCGAAAGGGGAATTGAAACAAGCTATAGACCGTGATATCATCGTGGAAGTGAAAGACGGACACGTGGAATTCAAGCGTCCTACTGACCAGATCCGCCATCGTGCGCTCCATGGTCTGTACCGCTCCTTGGTTTCCAATATGGTGAAGGGAGTTACAGAAGGATATGTAAGAAAGCTGGAATTGATCGGGGTAGGTTTTAAGGCTTCCAGCCAGGGTAACCTGCTGGACCTGGCCCTGGGATATTCTCACAATATTATTTTCGAGATCCCCAAGGAATTGAAGATCGGTACTGAGCAACTGAAAGGGGAAAACCCGAAGATCACGCTGGAAGGTGTGGACAAGCAACTGATCGGGCAGGTAGCTGCCAAGATCCGTGGCCTGCGTAAGCCTGAGCCGTACAAGGGTAAAGGGGTACGTTATGTGGGTGAAGTGGTTCGTAAGAAAGCTGGTAAGGCAGCGGGCAAGTAATTATAAGTTTTTTTAAAAGAGGACCCTGGCAGTATCAGGGTCAGTAAATACACAACAATGGATACGAAAGTAATCAGAAGACAAAGGATCAAGTTTGGCATCCGCCGGAAGATCAGCGGAACTGCTCAAAAGCCAAGATTGTCCGTTTTCAGGAGCAACGGTGATATCTATGTGCAACTGATCGATGATGATGCAAGCAAGACATTGGCTTCTGCCTCATCCCGTGATAAGGATATCGTTGCTCAGAAAGTGCCTAAGGTAGAAAAGAGCAAGCTGGTTGGTGCGGCTATTGCCCGCAAAGCCACGGAACTGGGCCTTTCAGCAGTCATTTTTGACCGGGGCGGGTATTTATATCATGGCCGTGTAAAGGCTGTTGCTGAAGGAGCCCGTGAAGGCGGACTTCAATTTTAACAATCGGATCAGGAAAAGTAATTTGTAAATAGCATTCGTAAATAATTACAATGGCAAAAGTTATCTTAAACAGAGTTAAAGCCGGCGATCTTGAGCTGAAAGAAAAAGTGGTGGCTATCAATCGTGTTGTGAAGACGACCAAGGGTGGCCGGGCGTTCAGTTTCTCTGCACTGGTGGTAGTCGGCAATGAGAGCGGCGTAGTCGGTCATGGCCTGGGTAAAGCTAAAGAAGTACAGGAAGCAATTACCAAGGGCATTGAAGATGCAAAAAAGAACCTTATTAAAGTTCCGGTCATGCATGGTACTATTCCTCACGATCAGCTGGCTAAGGAAGGCGCTGCCAAAGTGTTGATCAAGCCAGCCGCTCATGGTACGGGTGTGATCGCCGGAGGCAGTATGCGCGCCGTTCTGGAAAGCGCCGGTGTAACAGACGTATTGGCAAAATCCCTTGGTTCCGCTAATCCTCATAACGTGGTAAAAGCGACGTTCAAGGCCCTTGCTATGCTGAGGGAGCCGATCAGTGTCAGCCGGACCCGTCACATATCATTAAAGAAAGTTTTCAACGGGTAGACCTGATTGGTCGACCATCAAATAAATAATCATGGCAAAGATCAAAATAACACAGGTAAAGAGCGGCATCGATCGTCCGGAGCGTCAGAAGTTAACGCTGTTGGCGCTTGGCTTGAAGAAGATGAACGCCAGCAAAGAAGTGGAAGCTACTCCACAGATCCTCGGAATGGTCCGCAAGGTGAACCACCTGGTGACCGTTGAAGAAGTTAAATAATTTTTCCGATACTTCGCGATAGCGAAGTATCGGGTACACACACATTGCGAGGGGAGATACCCCGTTAAGTAAAAATCAACTACAATGAATTTACAGACACTCAGGCCTGCTAAAGGCGCAACGCACAAAGAGAAACGTTTAGGTCGTGGGGAAGCATCCGGTAAAGGTGGAACTTCTACCAAAGGTAATAAAGGGGGCCAGAGCCGTGCCGGTTACCAGCGCAAGATGGCCCATGAAGGCGGCCAGATGCCTATCCAGAGAAGGATCCCCAAACGCGGGTTCAAGAATAACAACCGGGTGGAATACAAAGTGCTCAACCTGGGCCAGATAGATTTGCTGGTAGAAAAGTACGGACTGACCGAAATTACTCCTGAAGTTCTGTATATCAATGGGTTAATTAGCCAGACGGATTCGATCAAGATCCTGGGTAACGGAGAGCTGAAGACCAAACTTGGTTTTAAGGTGAATGCCGTCAGTGAAAAGGCTAAGGCAGCTATCGAGGCAGCCGGTGGAACAATAGAAATTATCAAGTAATTTTATGTAATTTGCATAGACGCATCCTAGATGCGTCTTTTTTGTTTTGCAGGCATCTAAAAAAAATTACGACATTCCGTGAAGAAACTTATAACAACACTTAGAAATATCTGGAGCATCGAGGATTTGAAAAGTAAGATCATCGTGACGCTCTCCCTGATATTCGTTTACCGTCTGGGTACCTTTATCGTGCTGCCGGGAATCGATCCTAATAAGCTCAGCGCTCTCAGCGGCGCCAAGAGCGGAGCCCTTGGACTGATAGACGCCTTCTCCGGAGGCGCTTTCTCACAGGCTTCTATCCTGGCGCTCGGTATCATGCCTTATATCTCTGCTTCTATCTTCATGCAGCTGATGACGATCCTCATCCCTCAGATGCAGAAGGTGCAGAAAGAAGGCGCCAGCGGTCAGAAAAAGATCAATCAATGGACCCGTTACATAACCGTCGGTGTTACGTTCGTTCAGGCTTATGCCTATGTGACCTATCTTAAGGGATTGGGTAAGGACGCTATCATCGATTCTTTCAGCGCTTATTTCTGGTTGACCACCCCGATCGTACTCACAGCAGGTACCCTGTTCGTGATGTGGCTGGGTGAAAAGATCACGGATAAGGGGTTGGGTAACGGTACTTCCCTGATCATCATGGTAGGTATCCTCGCCCGTCTTCCCCGGTCTTTCAAGCAGGAGTTCGACGCGAAATTTGCTCAGGGCAGCGGCGGTATCCTGATCTTCGTCATCGAGATCGCCGTTCTGGTAGCTATCATCATGGGGCTGATCATCCTGATCCAGGGGGTCCGGAAAGTACCTGTCAATTATGCCAAGCAGATTGTGGGTAACCGACAGTTCGGAGGCGCCCGCCAGTTCCTTCCCCTGAAGGTGAACAGCGCTGGTGTTATGCCGATCATCTTTGCACAGGCGATCATGTTCCTGCCAACGATCCTGTCCAGCTTTGATTCTACCAAGGGTATGGCAAGGTTGTTCTCCGATCCCAGGGATTTCGTTCATATGCTGATCTATGCGGTCATCGTGATAGGTTTCACCTTCCTTTATACTGCCCTTATTTTCAATCCCAAGCAGATTGCCGACGATCTGAAGCGGAACAATGGATTTATTCCGGGAGTAAAGCCTGGTCAGCCAACAGCCGATTATATCGGGGCTGTCATGGACAGGATCACTTTACCGGGAGCTTTTCTGTTAGCTATCGTGGGTATTTTGCCAGGTTTTGCACAGAGATTGGGCATTACGCAGGGGTTTGCTTCCTTTTTCGGGGGTACCTCTCTGCTGATCATGGTTGGTGTTATTCTGGATTCTCTCCAGCAGATCGAGACCCAATTGCTGATGCGCCAATACGATGGCCTGATGAAGAGCGGAAGGATACAGGGGCGTCAGTCCTCGGTATCGAGCGCCGTGATTTAGACCACTTAAACTTTTATATAGGTGAACCTGTTAGGAAATTAGCTCCTAACAGGTTTTTTTAAATGGAGACGGACCTCAGCCGGGAGCGGGAGGTCCATTAAACTGATACAAGGAAGGATCATGATTCATTACAAGACACCAGCGGAAATTGAATTAATGCGTGACAGCGCCCTGCTCGTCAGCAGAACGCTTACAGAGATAGCTAAAATACTCAGGCCGGGTATAACCAGCCTGGAACTCGATAAAGTAGTGGGGGAGTTCATCCGCGACAACGGAGCGGTACCTTCTTTCTTGAATTACCGGGGGTATCCTTTCAATTCCTGCATCTCCGTGAACGATGTCGTGGTGCATGGGTTTCCCAATAAGCAGGCCCTCAGGGAAGGGGATATTATTTCCGTGGACATAGGCGTGGTGAAGAGCGGATATCATGGAGACCACGCTTACACTTTTGCCATCGGGGATCCAGGAGCCGCCATCACGCAGTTGATCCGGGTCACCAAGGAATCTTTATACAAGGGTATTGAAAAGGCGGTGGCCGGGGGGCGTGTGGGTGATATCTCTTATGCTATCCAGGAGCATACGGAACGGAAGTATGGTTATGGGGTGGTGAGGGAGCTGGTAGGGCATGGGTTGGGCAAACACCTCCATGAAGACCCGCAGATCCCTAATTATGGCCGTCGGGGTACGGGGGCCAAGCTGAAGGAGGGGCTCGTATTAGCGATCGAGCCCATGATCAACCTGGGGAAACGGGATATCTATACAGAGAGCGATGGCTGGACGGTCCGCACTTCGGACAATCAGCCTTCGGTCCATTTCGAGCACGATGTATGCGTTAAGAAGAATAAAGCCGATATCCTGTCGGATTATAGTATTATAGAAGCTGCGGAAAAGGCAAATCCGAATCTTTTCACCGAACAGGCTGTTGCTTCGGCAACGGTGGTTCCGGCAGATAGCATGAATAAATAATTAGCCCCTCTATTGGAAGGTAAAAAGAAAAGTTTAGTTGTTATCGGCGGCGGGGCGGCCGGAATATTCTGTGCCGTCAATGCCGCAAGACTGGATCCTTCGCTGACCGTGACGGTGCTGGAGAAGACCGGGAAGCTATTGAGCAAAGTGAAGGTAAGCGGGGGAGGACGTTGCAATGTGACGCATGCCTGCTTTGAGATCGCTGAACTGGCGAAGCGATATCCCCGGGGCGGGAATTTTGTGAAGAAGGCATTTCATCTATGGAGTGCGACCGATACGATCCAATGGTATTCTGAGAGAGGGGTGGAGCTAAAGACTGAAGAGGATGGGAGGATGTTCCCGGTGAGCGATTCTTCGCAGACGATCATTGATTGCCTGATGAAGGAAGTGAATAAAAGAGGGGTGGAGATTTGGATGAGGACCGAGGTGACGGAGGTCCATAGGGGGGCCGGATTCCGGGTTCATCTTTCGGATGGGCGGGTCCTCGATGCCGACTATGTTTGTATTGCCTGCGGAGGTTATCCGAAATCAACGATGTTCCAGTGGATAGAAAAGACGGGACATACGATTGAAGAGCCGGTGCCCTCCCTGTTCACTTTTAATATGCCGGGGCATTCCATTACCCAATTAATGGGGGTATCTGTGCCGGATGCCCAGGTAAAGATCGCGGGTTCCCGCCTGGTGGAACGGGGTCCTTTGCTGATCACACACTGGGGACTCAGTGGCCCTGTGATCTTACGTTTGTCTGCCTGGGGCGCCCGGGAACTAGCCCTTGGGAACTACCATTTTTCCATCCTGGTGAACTGGATCCCGGAATTCAATGAGCAGACCGCCCGGGAAAAATTACAGGAAATACGTTATGACCGGGCCGCCCAGAAGATGGCGGCTAAGAATCCTTTTGGCCTGCCGCAGCGTCTGTGGGAATATTTGCTGGGGGCGGCCGGTATCGGGGGCGATGTCCGCTGGGCCGATCTGCCTGCCCGGGAACAAAATAAGCTGGTCAGTCATCTTTGTGCGGGGGAGTTTGCGGTGAAGGGGAAAACGACTTTTAAGGAAGAGTTTGTGACGGCGGGAGGGGTGAAGCTGGGGGAGGTGGATCCTTCCACTATGCAGAGCAGGAAGGTGGCGGGATTGTTCTTTGCCGGGGAGATATTGGATGTGGATGGGATTACGGGGGGATTCAACTTTCAGCATGCGTGGACGAGCGGGATGGTGGCGGCGACGGCGATTGCCGGAGGGAGATGATGATCGGCGGTGAGGAGATGGGTAGGCTGATCGGTAGGGGGAATGGCCAGTTGGGGGGACTGATTTCCGGGGGGATGGGGCGGCTTGGGGGTATGTTTTGGGAGGGTTAGTGTGAAAGTTTTGAAAGTGATTGATAATTAAATAGTTATAAAAAGTTCGTAAAAATTGCCTTTTTTGGGAGCCTTTGGCTTAAAGGCCCTTCCTGCTGGATTTTACCCTGCTTTTTCGTATCTTTGCAACCCCGATTTTAAAAACCATCGGGATTTACAGTTTATGTCTGAAAACAATATTGTTAACTCAAACGCTGAAGAAGTACAGGAGTCTCCGGCAGTAGCAGAAGCTACCGCAGAGGCTACAGCGAAACCAAAAGCACCTGTATATGTGCAGACTGCACATGATGATTTCGACTGGAGCATTGACAAAAGGAATGTGGCCGCTTACACCAAGGCAGAAAAGGAAAAGTATGACCAGGTGTATGACAACACGTTCGTTGCTATCACGGATGGCGAACTGGTGAAAGGCCTTGTAGTAGGTCTCACCAAGACGGATGTGGTAGTGAACATCGGATTTAAGAGTGATGGTCTCGTTTCCCTGAATGAATTCCGCGATCTGCAGAATCTGAAGACGGGAGATGAAGTGGAAGTGATGGTGGTAGAAAAGGAAGACAGGGAAGGTCACCTGCACCTGAGCCGTAAGCAAGCCCGTATTACCCGTGCCTGGGAGAAGATTGTGGAAGTACACAAGACTGGCGAAGTGGTGACCGGTACCGTTACGAGCAAAACGAAAGGCGGTCTTATCGTGGATGTATTCGGTATGGAAACTTTCTTGCCGGGTTCTCAGATCGATGTGAAGCCTGTAACTGATTACGATCAGTTCGTTGGCAAGACCATGGAGTTCAAAGTAGTGAAGATCAATGAAGCTATCAAGAACGCCGTAGTATCTCACAAGGCCCTTATCGAGAGCGATATCGAAGCACAACGTGCCGAGATCATCAGCAAGCTGGAGAAAGGACAGGTATTGGAAGGTACGATCAAGAATATCACGGATTTCGGCGCCTTTATGGACCTTGGTGGTCTGGATGGTCTGCTGTATATCACCGATATCAGCTGGGGACGTATCAGCCATCCGAGCGAGGTGCTGAAACTGGACCAGAAGCTGCAGGTGGTGGTATTGGATTTCGACGACGGAAAGAAACGTATCTCTCTGGGTCTGAAACAACTGACCCCGCATCCTTGGGATGTGCTGCCTGATACGATCAAGGAAGGCGAGATCGTGAAGGGTCGCGTCGTCAACATCGAAGATTATGGCGCATTCCTGGAAATTATGCCGGGTGTAGAAGGTCTGGTACACGTAAGTGAAATTACCTGGGCCAATACGCCGATCAACGCCAAGGAATTCTTCAAGCT
>Ga0307511_10008282_pt1 | contig 10405 bp, 9 predicted proteins | sample 13_EM_MG_FD_200266 | JGI IMG/M metagenome (GOLD analysis project Ga0307511, IMG submission 200266) | Populus trichocarpa ectomycorrhiza microbial communities from riparian zone in the Pacific Northwest, United States - 13_EM | ecosystem: Host-associated > Plants > Roots > Unclassified | place... | reverse complement strand
CTTCTATTCTTTCTCTCCACCATGCCATTTTGTTGTGGAGATCTAGACATTTTCAGGAGTCTTTTTATACTATGATCTTCATAAAGCTCATAAAAACCATTAGAACAAAATTCACCCCCTATCCATCCTAAGTGATTTTATAGAATAACCACTTTTTTTTTCATCTAATGCCTTAAACTTCTTAGAGTAACTAAATACATTAGATTTTTCTTTCAAGAAGTATACCCAAGTTTTTCTACTGTAATCATCAATAAAAAATAGAAAATACATATTTTTACCCAACGAACATAGTTTGATAAGACCACAAAAATCAGCATGTATTTCTTATAGGGGTTGACTTGCTCTTGATGTAGACTCATTCAAAAAGCTCTTGTAAAATTGCTTGCCCACTAAAAATCCTTCACACAACTGATTCAGATGTATAATGGATGGTAGACCTTTTAACATTTCCTTTTATGTCATCATCTTCAATCTATGAAAGTTTATATGCCCAAGTCTCATATGTCAAAGCTGAGTTTCATCATTCACATATGCATTTAGGCACATCCATTTCTATGTTTAGCAAGAACATTTATTCTTTATCATGACTACCTTTGCAATCATAGCTCTTTTAGTGTCACGTAATGTCAAAGTACGATCTTTCATCTTAATTTCATACCCTTTATTTAACAATTGTCCAAGCTCAATATGTTGTTTTTTACCGTTAGTATATAATAGACATCACTAGTAAATTGATGACTTCCATCTTTTAGTTTAATCAAAATCATACCTTTTTCCTTTAATGACAACCTTTGAATGATCTGTAAATGTGACATTACCTCTAATTGCTTCATCAAGCTCCATGAACTTGTCTTTATCTCCACACATATGGTTGTTGGCTCTATTTTATAGATACCATATATTCTTTTTGCCTTGATTGTCTCATTATGCACTAGTAGAAGGGTAGCTTCCTTCTCTTTTTCCATCATAAGATTTGCATTCTCCTCAACCCTATTGGTTGGACTCCAATAATCCCTAGTATAATGACCTGCCTTTTGACAATTATAGTACTTAACTTTTGATTTGTCAAATCTGGATATCAGATTGCCACTGTTAAGGTAACTGGTCGACCAATTTGCTTCATGTGGTCAACCAATTTACCTGTTGAGGCTGCCTTGACCTCCTCTTTTAAATTTGTCTCTTACTCCTCTTCCTCTACTTTGTCCATGTCATCTACCCCTATAGGAATATCAAGAATCATTTTGCTTTGAAAAAAGTGCTTGTGCACCCACATCCTTTTGAATCTTATTGACTATTTCCTAGTGGGCTTGTAATTATCCCACGAGATCTTGTATTAAAAGAACATCCATATTTCATGATTCCTCCATCGCGACCACCATATAATGGAACTTCTTTTGTAGCGAGCATAGGATCTTCTCTACCATATATGTCTCTTTCATCTCTCTCCATATCTCTTTATTTGATTGTATATGACCATTACTCCTGCAAAATATTATGAAATATTCACCAATTCAAGCATATGTAACTTTTTAAAGTCACAATGTAGATTTTGTAGACGTACTTTTTTCACATTATCAACTCATTGGTTTGATTCTTGCAAAACTTCTCATGTTGATTGGCGGTGGTTACATTGGTCATTATCTCGAAAGTGACATCATCTTGACATTGGTGGATGATTGTTAATGCTTGTTGATTTTTCCTTTGTGCTTTTTGCATGGCCTTCTTTTAGGATGAAGTCAATGTTACTCCATTTATCGGCTCTTTAAGGCCGTTTTCAATCGTCTCCTGTATATCTTGAGAACCTAGCCAAGCTTTTACTCGAATACACTAAGTTTCATAGTTGTTTTTTGTCAACTTAGAACTTTGAAGTGAGAAGTTTGTATTGACCATGTCAAATAATCAAATCTAAACTCTAATACCACTTGTTGGAAGAAGTATAAGTGTTGAATAAGATCAACACAACAATGCAAGGTCAAGAACTCAAGAAGAAGAAAAACATTGAGAGGAAGGTATACTTTTATTAAGTGTTTTTCTCTAAGCTCTCTTAGGTATTCTCTTTATTTTTATGCTTATTAATAATGCTGAATTACAATCTTTTTTATAGGCATAAAGTCCTAAACAAAAGGGTTGCTAATGACCGATATTTTTTTATTAGTCTCTTATGATGTGGAGACTAATGACATTACTGGTAATTGATTACCGATATTGTTTGATCTAATTAACCATGTGAGTAGAGGTTAGGTTATCAAGACTCCTGTTATATAGATGAATGTTATATAGTGAAAGTGTAAATAGGTTAATGGATGATCAGTTAACCCAAAAATAATGTGATCTAAGTCATTATGGGTAACATACATGGAAGGAAAAACTATGTAGTGATGACAACACATAATATGAAAGTTAAATAGATTTGGGAAAAATATACATAGAAAATTGAGAGCCATTATGATAGCTTAGGTATGCTAAGTTAGGAAATTTGTATAAAGGCAAAAAATGGAAGGTATTGGGTTGTTAAGAGATTCTTTATTGAATAATAGTTGAATAATAGATACTTATATGGATACTTAAAACCCGATGAATATTGTATGAATATAACAAAACCCAACCGGTAAATACCCATTGCCATCCCTATTCACATCTTTAACTAATTGGTCATTGATCTAATCATATTCTATATGAGTAAACTTAATTGCTCCATGCCCTTATAAAGTATGCTTGAATGTTTAGTTCAAGCATATTTAGTTTCAATTAATAAGTGAATTTGATGATTATATTATTATCTAGGATAAAACAAATATTAGAATAAACCATATGAAAGTAATTTTTTTTTGAATATTCTGATAATTTAAATTTGAATAATAGTTGATTAAAAAAAATAAATCTCAATATGAAAAAACTAATTTGGAAAAACCCTTACAATTAGTTAAAAAACAAACAAACATAATAATAAGCTTGTAATATGTGATATGAAATTGAATGGGTAAGAGTTGACTAATAAGTAAAACTATTTTTAAAGAGAAGGTTTTGCTAATAAAATAGAAAATAAAATTAAAATTAAAATTAATGTGTGAGTACTAAATTCTACACATTGTATTCTTTAATTTAATCAAAGTTCAAATTTTTATTTGAAGTTTTGGTGATCGTTAAGGCTTAGAACAACATGCATCTAACTTTGTGCTAAAGCCCGAAGCACATACTCATAGGTAGGCTAGATTGAAATTATGACCTTGACCTTGTACTTTTCATCTAATAACAATTTATATATATATATATATATATATATAATCTTATCATCTTTACCCTCTTCTGCTTTATCTTTCTTGATTGTGCAGTCATTCTTCTTCATTCTCCGCATAACATTTTGATCCTCCTATCATGTATCACTTTAATTTTTTAAACATAAAGTCCCCACTTCTCATCTTTTTTATTGGGTTTTGGTATAAATGAAATGGATTTTTGTATAAATGATAGAGTGCATCATAGTTTTTAATTAGGGGGTCCAAATAATTCCTGAAGGAAAAAGAGAAAAGAATATTGGTGAAAATTACTAGAAATTTAAATAGGGGAATCAAGAAAGCTTCACCGACAAAGTTGAAGAGATTTACCAAGCTTGTTGGTTATATAGCTAATAACTAAAAGTTAACTTGAATTCTAAATTCTTCAAGAAGTTTTGGAAAATGGTGTTCATGATTTTTTTTCTTATCAAGTTAAAAGTACTTTTTTTCTTAATACAATATAGGCATGCATCTCCTGAATATATTGGTAACCTGAGTGAAGAAACCTGGTTCTTTTTGGTCCTAGCATTGTTCCCTCATGAATATATTGGTAACCCATGACTTGAGTGTGGTTTATGATATTGTTCTTGCTGCTTATGAGGTATTATTATTCTAGCTTCCTTATTTTTCTTGAGTTGCATGAGTGGTTTAATTAAAGTGAAAGTGTTACAAAGTAAAATAAAGCTACCAACTTTGATTCCGGATGGAAAGGCTAAAACCTCAAATGTACTCATCTTAAATCTAGGATAGGCATTCTTAGTCAATGTAATGCTTACCTTCTCTTCTATTTGTCTTGGTATAAAACTTTCACTTTTAAGTCTTTCTTTTGCTTATTGGTTGGAATAATCAAAACATGTGAAGAAGGAAAGGGGTTTAAAAAGAGTGATGGACTGTAAGTAATACCCTTAACCTTTGATTATTAATATTGTATAAAAATATAAATATTACATACTCCATAAATTATAAATCATGCATACAAAGCCTATGGAATTTAATTTCAAACCCCTTATGATATGTCAGGCAAGATCAAGAATTTTATATTATATTCTATCATGGTTAAATTAAATTTAATTCGATGTAATCACCTAAACTTCATGTACATCACATAAAAATAAGAAAACAAATCACAAGATAAATCCATAAAATATAGGAAAATATAAGCAAAATTCTAATTAAAAAGCAAAGGATCATGAGTTAAATTACTAAGCTTTCCAAATGTAGAGACTGGATCATAAAGAGAGAGATGAAGTATATGGACTGAAATGAAATGAAAACACCAAAAAGACAAAGTAGTTGGAGCATGTGTCAGCAATTACAAGCATGTCTAGTTGTGGAGGAATTTGTAAATTTAAAGGAAATTTACTAGTGATTTGAGAATTCGCTTTCTTGTCCCTAAATCAATTACTTCAGTACCATTTCGATTATTAGAACCAAAATAATATTTCATTGTACAAACATCTTTGTAAATCTTGTCAAGTTAATTCTGAGAGTTAAAGAGAAAAAAGTATTTTCTTTCGAAGTAAAACTTGCATCTTCATATGGGTTATGTCTCTATATATATAAGTAGAGGAAGCGGTTACTTTTTTTAGTAACTCCTCTAAACATCTGGACCAGGCTCATCCTTCATGAGCAGACTAGGTCTAATCCAATAACCAATATCTCCCACTTACCCACTCATCCTTCATAAAAACTATCAAATATATTATATTTCAAATTTACACAAGAATTTTATACTTGACGAACAGACTGTACAACCTGAAACACAAAGTGAAAGGAGCTAAATGTAATATATAAACCTAATACAGGCCATGTAAGAGACATCAACCTCATAATTAATTACTCCTTAAAGTGTACTACTATACCCCAAGCATTTTTAATTACACATGACTGAATATAATTCAATCCCTCAAGAATCTTATACTCAATCGATCCTTATAATTACAGGTATTCTAAATCATATTAAATTTATTCGAGTGATATGATCTCAGCCGGTGAATACAAATAACAGGTGTAGAACTAAAATTACCTTTTCTTTCGCTCTCATATCAATCAGATCTGAATTAACTCGCTTTTTTAGAAGTATTCCTTTAAGTTGAATTATTACATGACCATATGATATACTCCTAAAGTAGCGATCATTTACACATCATCTCATGATATAGTCAAAAGTCACAAAGGATAAGATTTTGAGATCTTAGACATGATCTTCAAGAATAAAGAAGTAGGGATCCATTCTTTATTCCTGTAATGGTCGTCAACACATGTAGTATGAAATATATGTTATAGTGGAGCTTACTCTTTTCTTTTCTAAAGACAAAGAGTGTATGTCATTGCTCTCATTGTTAGAGGAAATACATTATATGAGTCTTAGTCATGTCGTAAAAAAAAACATAAACTTCAAATAAAAAATTCTCATTTACTCACTGTAATTAGTAGCAGATGAATAATTTCATAGTCAACTTCAATCATGAGACACATGAATGGTGAGAATTCATTCATGTCGATTCTTTTTTTTAAGAACCTCATTTTAGTCCTAACCAAGGTGACTTTTTAATAATTACTTTGAGTTAAAATTGCTTCCACTACGCTCGAGTCACTTATTGAGCATTAAAACTCAAATAGTCTAATCCCTACTCACCTTACAAGCGCTACAAGTGATTGCTCAAGTGAGTGAACCAATTTAAGTCTATCGACATACTTTAACAAATTATACTATACGATACTCACAATATATTCCATAAAATAAATAATGAATAACATGATATACTAATGACATTTATTCATTACTCAATCACTATAAGCCTTCGTATGATCTTTAAAACTAGTGATTTGCCAATTACATTCTATATAGGCTAAGGGATCTCACATATCTAACAAATGCATCCCTTGCTATTGGTTTTGTGAGTGGATATGCAACTATAGAATTTCTAGAAATGTGATTTTGGATCACGTCATGTTCAGTAATTGCTTCTTTAATGTAGTGATATCTCATCTTGATGGGTTTGGTCTTTCAATTGTCTTTTTCAACTTTTTTAAACATAGTGGAATAACTAAATTACCCTTAAAAGCATAAATTTTAAAGTATCAATCTACTTATTGGAAAATACAAAAGTTTTAAAGTCTTGTGTGTGTGTGTGTGTGTGTGTATGTTTAATACTAATTAAGAAGACTTGGGGTGTTACATTCTATCACTTTAAAATTCAATTCTCAATTACTTCAAGAATGCTGAAATTCACAAACAATATTCAATGAGAATGTCTGATAATTTAGAGATATTATACTTCCATGGTGGTATCATTGTCAATACCGATAATAGTATCACATATAATTGAGAAAGCCATGAATTCCTAACTGCTACATCAAACATGTTCCTTAATGAATTATCAAGAATGTTATGTGATCGACATAGCTGGAATATGTTTGAAATAGATGTTAAATTACTTGGAGGATGTTGTAAACCAGGGTTAGTCAAACTTGTTATGTCGGTGTACCAATGTTTTGGTTGGCAAGGATCAATAAGATTAATATGTTGGAGTTCTACTTGAATAGTAGACCTAGATGAAGAAACTCTTCTAATATAAAGTTGACCTGGTTTCCAAGTAGCTCTTAGAAAACCACATCAGCATCACAAACAGCTGGTCCATTTAGGTTAGGTGGTAATGCTAGTAAACAAGTTTTGGTGCAGGAAATTGTTAATATAAAACCATAATTGGGCATGACATTTGCTCCATATTACTATGGAGAATCTGAACCAAGTGATGACAAAGATGAGCATCACATTGATAAAATTGCGGTTAATGGAGAAAATAAGGATGATAGGGATGCTGAGTTAGTTGAGCTAGTTAATCAATACATGACACCTCTTACTTCTGAATTTAAAGCTAGTATGAATGACTAATATAGATGCAATGATTAGGCTGATAGTCATAGGCATTCAGGCTTATTAGTTGATGAGTTGGAGGTTGGGAAAAGATCTAGAGACAAGTCTAAATGTGTTAATGCAGTAAAGTGGTGGCATATAAAGAATTATTTTCAGTACAAAGTCTATCATTCAACAAAGTCCTATATTTAGTTGCAATGCTTTCAAGAACCAGTTTATAAATGGTATTTGCATGGGGGTATCATCAAAGGTCTGATTCATGGGAAATTTGAAAATTAAGAAGGTCACACACATGTTAGAACCCTCTTGTTTTGCAATGCCATTGTCAGATTGACTCGGATCTAATTGATGAGGTAATGTTGATATTTATGAAGAGGGAGTTAAGTACGAGTGTTACAACGATTCAGGGTATTGTGAATAGGGATTATAGGCATGAAGTCTCTTATTGGAAGGCGTGGATGACCAAATAGACAATATTAGAGAGATTATTTGGTACACACAAAGAGTCATTTCAAAACCTACCTAAAACTCTACTACCCATCAAAGATTCAAATTCAAGAACAATTATCGTATGGGATCATAAAATGGTTAATGACAATAAGACAATATTTGGAAGAGCATTTTTGGCATTTGGTGCTTCAATTAATGAGTTTCAATAATATCATCCTCTGATTAGTATTGATGGTACTCACCTTTATGGTAAGTACAAAGCTAAGTTGTAGGTTGCAATTGCTTATGATGCGAATAATAGAGTTTATTTGTTGTGTTTTGCTATTGTGGAAGAAGAGATGAATAATAATTGGAGTTGGTTTTTTGGATTTGCTTAATCGATATGTGATTTGGGGATAGATCGGGTTGTGTATTATATCAAAGAAACATGCGGTGATAAAGAGTTATATGGCATGGATATTTCCAAAACCTATTGAATATCATTGATATTATTCATTATACTTGTGAGTAACTTCAACATAAAGTTCAAAAATGTTGCATAGGATTTGTACAAATCCTTCTAAACTCCTGTTTGACATTTTATATGAGGAGTTAGTAGTAACTGATGATGTGATCAGAGCATGGCTAGATGCTGAACCTAAAAAAAAGTAGGCATTGTCTTATGATTATGGTGGTCATCGTTATAGTAATATGATCACTAACTTGTTGGAGGTTTTTAAGAATGTTTGAAAATTTGTTTGTAGATTTCCTATTTCAGCTATAATGCAGCTAATATTTCAGGTGTAATAAATATTTTATGGAGCGTAAAGATAAATTTGAAGAATGTTTTAGTCGTGATGTGTTGTGGCCTTCAAAGGTATTATCTGATATACTTTATTAATACAAAAACTTCTAGATCACACTTGATATCTCAATTTGATCTTGGAGGTGGTATATTTCAGTCTGAAACACCTCCAACAGCTAATGTTAAAGAGAAGTGTGGGAAACAATTAACATCAATGAAGCAACTTGTACTTATGGAAAATAACAATTATATCATCAACCATGTTCATACCTAATTGCATGTTGCACTTTATGAAATATGGACTATGTACAATTTTTTGATGATTTTTACTCCAACTTGTCATACAAAAATGCATATAGTCTTTGTTCTCAACCTTTGCCTAGAACGTTATTGTGGTCTGCATATACTAGTCCAAATGTATATGGATGTCAACTAGATGGAGAATGGATAGGGGTCAAAGGAAATTCACTTGTTTACATAATGAGATGAATGCTAGAGAGGAGCACTTACTAAATAGATGTGGCATATGTGGTCAAAGGGATCATAACATAACAACTTATGAAACCAGACAACGTATGTTTTTTTTTTTTGTATTTGTTTTAAATTATGTCAACTTCAATTATTGTTTTTAAATTAACTATATATATGTTCATTATATTGAAAATGCTAACAATTACTTTATAGAAGACGTCGAGATAGACATGGTTCAGACTAAAAAAAGTTTGAAATCTTATAGGAGTGCCGATAGGCAGGGCCACCTTGCTATTGATGCATGTCCTAATGATAGGTCGGTGTTATATATGCAAGATCAATATCGTTCAGATGATATTTAGGGTAAAGAGGTTAGATAAATATTTTCATTAAAATTGTTAATTATTATAATTTTAATGATTTTAATTGATGATTTAACTAAGTTGTATGATTTTCAGGGAGGTGATCCGGTCACACTTAGACAACATGCATTGATGGAGTTGCATGAGTGTGTGCATTCATATGTTATCGAGGCTGGTTTTTATGATATCAGTCAGCTGTGCATGAGTGTGTGCATTCATGTGCATTCATATATCTTGACCATGCATTGATTGTAGCATTGGTTGAGCAATGGAGGTGCGAGACACATACTTTTCATCTACGTGTTTGTGAGATAACACCAACACTCTAGGATATGGCGATATTGACCGGTTTTTTTTATAGATAAGACACCTATGATCATTCATGTAGCTCAATTGATAGAAATACTTTATGTGATTATCTATTAGGATGGGTGCCTCCAGCCAGTGCTTATAGGGGCGACTGCATCAAGTTGACATGGTTGAATGCTAATTTTCAATAAACCCCCCAATAGATGTGATAGCAGACTAGTTTATTATGTATGCTCATGCATACATATTACACATGTTGTAAGGTCTTATTTTCACAAGTAGTGCTGGCAATGCGATACTGTTATACTTTCTTACGTTACTTGATGATTTTTTAGTCATTCTGAATTATAGCTTATGGGGGCTATGCTTGTATATCTATACCAGCAACTATGTAAAGCATATCTTAAAAAAAAAAAAGACAAATTGTCGGGTGTTTTCTATTTCTTCATATATATGTATTTTAAATTATTTTATTATTAGAAAAATAGCATTTTAAATGCTAACTTATAATTCTCAATGTTGATTAATATAGCTCTGGTCATGAGAGCATATGCATATCGGGTGTTCAGAGAACTGGGGTAATAACATGTTTGACATTGTCACTTAGAGACCACTCTCTAGTGCTTCTAGGTAATAATAAAATATAATTGATTATAATCAATATGTTATTTATATAAATTGAATGTAAAAAAAGGTGCTGACTTTATGGCTTGTCTTGTCAGATGATATGGGCTAGACATTTCATGGTAAATCCCTCTCATATCCACAAGTTTTACTAGGATGAGTTGGAAGCACAATTGCCGCATCAAGTATATATTACAAATATATTTGAATTTATTTATATGAACGTTAATTATTTAGTTTTGATAGATTA